>SDBT01007972.1_pt1 | contig 17373 bp, 20 predicted proteins | sample 2277101 | NCBI WGS metagenome assembly SDBT01 (sample SAMN10404973, study PRJNA504765) | marine sediment metagenome | isolation source: marine sediment core GS10_PC15, 103 cmbsf | place: Arctic Ocean: Southern Knipovich Ridge | collected 2010
ACCGTCGACTACCGATACAAGCGCCCGTCCCGCCGACAAGGTGCGATTGGTTACGGCATCGGCAAGCCGGTGCTTCCCATCATGCGCGCACCCAAGCCTGAAGTCGTTATCGCTATCGACACCAGCGGCAGCATGGGACAACAGGAACTCGACGACGCGATCACGGAATCGCGTGGCGTGCTGCAAGCGACCGGCGCGGAGGTTACCTTCATGTCGTGCGATGCAGTGGTCCACATGGTGAAGCGTGCGCGAACGTGGAAGGACATCGCCAACAACTTGAAAGGCGGGGGCGGCACCGACTTCCGCCCGGTGTTCGACAAGATGAGGACGGAACGCATACGTCCCGATATTGTCATCTTCATCACCGACGGGATGGGCCCCGCGCCGGAACGCAAACCAAACGGCATGCACGTGATATGGTTGCTCGTTGGACCATACAAGCAGAGGCCATGCGAATGGGGGGAGCACATTGAGTACGAGAGGGACGAAGAAGAAACGACCGCAGCGGCCTAAGAAGCTGCGCACTCTATCGCAGATCAACAAGGGCGCGAAGCGCAAGGGGGCCAGCGGCGAACGCGCCGCGGCCTTCGAGCTTCAACCGATCTGGCCGGACGCCAAGCGCGGCATCGGTCAGATGCGATCTGCCAATGAAGTTCCTGACGTCGACGGCACGCCGATCTGGTGGGAGGTCAAGAACACGAAGGCCGCCTACAATATTTACAATGCGCGCAAGCAGGCGGAGGCCGCGAGCGATGGTCGCCGTCCGACGATGGTACTCGCGCGCAAGACTGGTGAACCGTGGATGGTGTGCATGACCATCACGCAATTCCGCGCCATCATGCTGCTGTTGGAACAGAGCACACTCGATCGTGACAAAGAGCTACTCGATGCCCTCCAAAAAAGTTCTAAGTGATAGCTACCAAGTTTATTGGCAAAGCTCATCGTACAGTTACGATGACGGCAGAAGGGTTTCCCAAAAAGAAGGTGCGTGCACGGTAACGTGTACAGTGTGCGGCAATGATCAAACAATTTTTCGACGCTACGAATCACCCGAACGAAAAGTGATAGTAGAACTAAAAGCCATGCGTGCAATCTCACACGGACCAAACTGCAAACTTGTGCACGCGACTGAAGAAGCACATGAAAAAGCTGACGACAAAACAGCGTAGGCAGAAAGCCAAACGCTGGAAGAAGGCACAGGTCCGCGACGCGGTGGACCGGTTGCGAACTACTTCACAACAAGAAGGTGGTGAGTGGCCTAACCAATGGGTCCGCTAAATTAGTCGACTGCTTGGGCGGCGGCGTAGACGGTGGCAAGGCTGGCAGCGAAGCCAAGCCCGACACCAATGGCGAACCGGTTGCGGTCCCACCATCCGTGCGTCCGAAGTTGTAGGTTCTCGCGTCGCAGTTCAACGATGCGTCGCTGGTATGCGGTCTCCGCGATCCCCACTTGTTCGCGCGTTCTATCGAACAGTCGGCGCACGACCGCCAGCTCTACACGCTGACGCTTGGTCGACGCCGCATCCGCACCCGCTTGCGCAAAGCTCGTATCGTCCACGAGGATCCCTGGCGGGATGGTCGTGCAATCTTGCGGTGCGTCGGCTGGGCAGTATTTCCCGCCATCGATGGGGACCGGCTCGTGCCGTTTTCCGATGGGCTCAATGACCACAGGAGGGGTGGGTGGAAGGAGCGAGTTCACGTCCACGGCTGGTGGCATCATGGAGATGCCCAGCGGCGTGCTGGACAGCACGGGAGGGGGTCCGGGCGTAGTCGCACAACCGAAAACCAGGAGCGCCCACAGGAGCGCGCAGCGCGCCCTCAAAGGCCCGTCCTTTTGCGCAGCGCGATAAGATCTCGGCGGCGCTGCTTCGCATTGGGTTCCGCGATGACGGCATCCAGTTGGGCGCGGTACGTCACCTCGCTCGATCGTGCGACCGCAATCTCGACAGCCGCCTTATTATTCGCCTCCGCGAGTCGGTCGCTGACTTCTCCCAGCGTGCGCGCCAGCCGATCGTCTTTAGTTGTCGGCGGCGCAAGTCCGGGCTTTGCACCTGGCGCGAACATCTTGCGGAGAAACCACACCACGCCGAGCAGTACCAACGGGATCAACAGGTAGGCCCACACGCTCCCCTGTTTTATGCGCGCCCAGATAGATCGCACTTATGCGTCCGGCACCGCAGTCGGCTGCGCCGGCGGCGTCCCATCCTTGTCGGGCTTCTGGTTTGGGAACACGCGCTTGATGAAAGCGTTGTAGAAGAACGCCGACAACAGGCCCGCAACGATCCCGACCATCGCGCGTTCGGTGAACGTGTCGCCCGGCAGGTACTCGGGAACACCGCTCGCGATGCCGAGCACGATGTTCAGCCACGACATGATGGCCTTGCCCAGTTGCCCCTCCGGAAACGTCGGCCACTTCACGCGCACGGTGCGCTTGATGGCGGTCGCGATGGCGACGATCGCCATGCAAACGACGCCGAACTGCTGCCAACTGTCTGCGAGTACGTTCTCCATTTGGGTTCTTCCTCCGAGTTACAGCTTACCAGAACCGGTCGCGCGTTTCTTGTGCACCTCTAGCGGAGGTGGGGTCAGGTCCCACACGGAGTCGTGCCGTGCCAGCGCACCCGGCGGGAGCGTCTTGCGGTAGGTCTCGACCGACTTCTCGATGCGTTCTGATTCGTGCTGCGCTTGTTCTTCGAGGAACCGACCGCGCTGGTGGTTCTTGAAGTCACGCAGCCCGACCGCGCAAGCGATGCCCACCACCAACACGATTGTAATTACTTCCCCGCCCATCCTCTAATCCTCCGGTTCTGGTTTCGGCTTCAGCTTGTCCTTGATTTTGGCAGGGTCGACACCCCCCAAGTCAAGAAGAATCCCTATCACGACCGTCAACTGGTGGACACGCCGCACGATTATGGACAGCTTGGTCTCCACGCGCCACGCGAGCCACGCTGAGATGGCGACCCACGGGAGAATCTTGATGACCAGCTCGAATGCTTTTTCGCCGTCCATCCTATGCCGCCTCAACGATCTTGACGTTGGCCGAGACATACGCGAGCACGCGCTGGAACTTCTTATTGCGATGGTCCTTCTTCAAACCCCATGCCTTGGCGAACAGGCCCACGCTCTGTCGCGAGATAGGTCCCATCTTCCCGTCAACGTTGCCCGAGTAGAGGCGCATCTTCTTGAGCGACTCCTGCACAGCCATCTCGTCCAGCTCAAAGCGCCCGTAGTACCTTCGCTGGATTGCCATTTCGGCTGCGCGCTTCCAGGTCTTACGCCCAAGCCACGGACGCGGGTCGATGTGCTGTATGATTCCCTTCGGTTCCGGTCCGAGATAGTTGAAGTGCCAGTCTTCGCGACCGCGCTTACCATCGCGCCGGTAGCAGTACCACTGACGGCGCTCGAGATAGGTCAGCAGATTGCGGTACGTCCATGCGTTCTCGCGCAGCGTGCGCCGTATATCCACGTCGAATGCCAGCCCGAAGTTGTGCCCACTGTATGCGGGAGCCGCGACCCCGCGCTTGCGCTTGCGTGCGGCGAGACTGGCCTCGGCTGAACGAAACAGATCGGACAGTACGATCGTCGCCTCCATCAAGAGCAACGACTGCGCCGCATCCGGATGCATATAGAGCATGCGCTTCGGAAGGAAGTCGTCCGAGACGTCGTTGCGATTGACGTCGTAACTACCGCGCACGGTTTTCGGCGGCAGCTTTTGTAGAAACAGCTCCATCATGGCGGCGGCCCACCCCCACCGGGACCACCGCGTGGTGGTGTGGGAATTACTTTGTTTATATCCGGGTGTGGGTCCGGCCGCATCTGCGACTGGCGCGCACCGTTCTCACCCGGTGCTACGCGGTTATCGGCTGCGACCTCGGCAGCAAGTGCTGCGACCACGCGATTGTTGCCGCGCATGTGCTTATGAATCGTGTTCACTGCGCCGCGCTGGGTACCTTCCTTCGAGTCCATTGCGTCGAAGGTACGGATCAGAAACTCTTGTCCACCACAGACGGGACATACCGGAAGCTGCGTGATGTCGCCGTTGTGCGCGATGCCATCGGGCGTGTGAACCCCGATGTCCACCGCAGTCAAGTCGACGGTGTGCTCGTCGCCGCAAGCATCGCAGACTTGGACCAGTTCGTCCGCATCCAGATCGTAACTCTTGATCGTCATGGCGTCCCTTTCTAGTCTGCCTGAATCCTGCGCACGGCGCGCGTCGTGGTGTCCGCCACAGTGGGAACCACGGCAAGCACCGCACCGTAAAGCTGTGAGTCCGAGATCACCGCGCTCGTGACGTTCGCATCCGCGCCCAACGTCGAGAGCGTGATGCTCGCCGGTGTCGCGTTGAACGCCATCGGGTAGGTGTACGCGCTGAGCATGGTCGATGGTCCAGCACCGGAGTCGCCACCGACTGCGACGATGGCCTGCTGCTTATGTCCACTCGCAGTGAATACTCTGAATATACCATTTAGCAGTTCCACGTTCGCGGGGTTCGCGACGGGCGTGCCGCCATCCGTAACAAAGTCCAGACCGGACCAGCCCGCCGGGTTGTTGAACGAGTCGTCCCACGGAGTGTTGGGGTCGAAGCGCAGACCGAAGAACATCTCGCTGTTGGCAAACCGGATGATGGCGGGGCGCGCCGAACCCGTGACGTCCGCCACCCATTTTCCAGTGGTCGGATTGAAGCTCGCGTTGTTGGTGAGTGCGAACCCACCGGCGAGCCGCTGGTACACGCGGATGGACTGGCCGACCAAGGTCGGGCTCGCCTCGGTGTCGATGGTCTTGATCTCGCTAATCAACCTGTAGAGCGGCACCTCACCGGAGAGACCGTTCTGAATGCGGGCGCTGCGCTGCTGGTACTCGGTGCGAACGATGTCGGTCGTGACAACCGTGGATCCGTTCGTGCGCAAGAAGTCTGCAACCAGAACAGCATCGGCATCCAATGGTGGACGCACGGCAGAACCAGCCCCAGCTTCGGCACCGACCGTCACGAACAACTTGCCTTCACCGGCAACGGAATCGTCTTCGTTCAGCCCGTCGTCTTGGATGAAGTCCACCGACACGCCGTTCCCATCAGTGCGCGGGTCGGAAAGTATGGGGCCAATGCGGAAGAACACCGATACATAACGTTCGTTCCCGCCACCGGCGACGACCGTTGATGCGCCACCGGTTGCGGTGTCGATGTCCTGCACGGTGCTACCGACCAGCCGTAGGTGCTTGCCGTTCTTATCGGTGAACGCGCCCGGGTTGATGGTGATAACCGGCGTGGCAAAACTGGATAGCGTAACGGTGGCACCGATCTCAATGCCGAAACCAGCGCGAGCCTTGCGCCTGGATTCAACGAATGCCTCGACGTCATCGAAGATGTCGTCCATCTCCGCTTGAGAAATGTTCTGTAGAAAGAACCAGTCGCGTTTGTTCATTGCAGTTTTCCTTACGTGGCCGTGGCCGTCGCCTCGTTAGATGCTATCCCCTCGTTGCCGCTGCCGTCTACTGCAACAACGATATAGAAGCGGGAGTCCCCTGCAGGGACCGGAGTGTCGATGTGCGGGGAAGTTACCCCAGCCACGCCACCACCGTTTAGCACGGTCACGCCCGTGGTCGTGCGGCGATACAGCTTGTGGCTCGTGGCCGCGGGCGTGTCCGTCCAAGTCAGCGTGATGTCGCCGACCGAGTCCACTGCCACGAGGTCAGTCGGCGCGGCCAGCGCGGGAAGCAGCCGCGTCATGTGCGTGTGTCCCGGCTTCATCAGGTCCACGATCTGTGTCACGCGGTCGGTCTCAGTGACTGTCAATGCCACACCACCAGTGTCGAGCTTTACCCAAAAATCATACGGCGTCCCGCCCCCGAGGATGAAGTCGAGGTCGAGCTGAGATATGCCGAGCTGGTTGCCGGCTTGCGCACACACTTCCAGGATCTCGGAGTCCTTGGCAAGGAAGAACCGGATGGCGTTGCGGATGCCCTCCTTCGTTCCCTTCTGTTTGTAGATCTCGATGAGCACGCTGAGCAGTCGGCGCTTGTCCAGCTCGGACAGGTCGAATGCGAACGGGTTGGCGAAGTCATCGAGCATGACGTCGAGGTAGTTCTCCGTCGCGATGTCGAGGTCGAGTATGTCGGTCCATCGATCAACCAGACAAAGCAATACTTCAAGGACGTCATCGAGCACGGCAGTGAAGGCGGACAAGTCGTTCGAGTCATCCTCGCGCTTGTTTACCTGCGGAATGAAGTCAGCCACGCTGAACGCGCGCTCTGCTGGCTGAATCGGTATAAACCCAATGAACGCAGCAGTGTTGTCCGGCACAACAACGCCCGTGATGCCACCACTTGCAGCAGGCTTTACAGTAAGCAAGTACAGCTTACTGAAGCTAGGCGAGTCGGTGAGAACAAGATCAACAATCGACGGTGAAATTTCAACGACCGATTCAACGGCAACCGCGGCGGTTGGCCCCGGTGCTTGCCCTGTGATTGTCCAGTTGGAAACGATGAGCGCACCACTGGCTTCAACACCACCGGAAAACGGCGTGAGCTTGGTGACACGGATACATTCCTTGTCCTGTGCTACGGCTGTGAACTCTGCGGCCAACTCGTATGTCTCCGTACCATATGTGCTTGTTCCATAGGACATTCCATTGCCCGATTACTTCGCATCCACTTTCATGCGGGTAACGGTTGTCTCCAAATTGCCATTAGTGTTGGAAGTTTTCGTAGCGATCCAGGCGGCCATTTCAGACGCATCTGTCATCCGCATCGCTTCATCATCAGAGAACTGTCCTCTGTTACGAAGCCTCATATCTCCAGCAGACGGGAAGTTACCTCCAGTAGATACACCCGTATAAAATTCAAATGTACCTGCGGAGTACAATTTGACCATCATCACGTCGTCATTAAGAAGATCGGTGGTATCGACACCATCACTTCCTACCCCATTTACGTTTACGAATGCACCCGACCACCTCTGTCCACTTTCAAAAGATCTGGCACCTGCCCAATAGTGCCAAGTCGCCCCTACAAAGCCACCGATGTGCTTGCGCTCAAAGCCCAACTGAACATGTTCAAAATCCTGGTCGACGTTGTGAGAGAAAATCATCCACACCCTCACAAACGACAAATCTTGAAAGTCGATTCCCAAATCTGTCAATCGGATACCGGCAATCAATCCTGTTCTTGTCGTTCCAAAAACAGAAGTATTCGTGGCGTCGTGATCCATCTCCAGACCCACACCATTCGTGACCGCAAACTTGGTCGCGTTGCCGGTGTTGTCTACGTAGAAAGTCTTTCCACCAATTGTCTTGTTGCCATCGCCGCCAGTGATTAAATTCTGTGTAGCTTCAGCAGTAAAATCAAGATCAAGAAGCACAGTTACTCCCAGACCAGCACCACCAGGAAGGTTCTGCGCTTCCACCTTGCGCTTGGCACCATCACCGGCGCGCTCCATGATGAACAAGTCGGTGTCCGCGGGAGACGCTTCGTCTGCCAGCGTGGCAATTTCACTGACTTCGTCTGTGTGCACAGCGGTCGCATCGAAGTGGTCGAGGTCAGCAATATCTGCTTCAAGGTGCGCGTGCGCTGGAGGCGCGACTTCAAGCGCGGTGATCTTCGCGGCGTGCGAACCTGCTGGCAAATCACCATCATCGCCAACCTTCACAGCAAGCGCTTGAAGTTTGTCGCGCAGTGCCTCCGGGTGTGAATCCAAAACACGGTCACCGTCTTTGACATCGGGTGCGCTGTCTTTTGTCAAGTCAGGTTGTTCTGAACCAGGCGTGTCCTGCGCGCCAGGATAAGAAGTTGACCACGGTGTTTCGATTGCCATGCTATTTCCTTATGCCGGGAAGCCTACTCCGTCTATCGTCAGGTCCACGTCCGCGACAGCGTTGCCGAGGACCGTGGTCTTGAGGCGTGGGAAGTCGTCGATGCCGATGGGGACGTCCGTGCTCGCGAGCGCCTGCACCAGCACGGCGTTGTCGCCGCCGCCCGTGTACGCGTCGTTGTCCACGTCCACGCGGAAGGCTACCAGCTTGAACGTCGGTAGCTCCACGCGCAGCACGCCCACCGTATCGCGCACGACGTTGAAGATGTCCGACAGCGCGATGACCGACGAGGGAATCCCGGCGATGTCCTTGCGGTTGAACCCGAACTCGACGTTGGGATTCTCCGTGCCGTCGGCCTGGTCGAGCTTGAAGAAGTTCTTGAGGTTGTCGATGATGTCGTCGCGCACGGTCGCCCCGACAAAGCCTTGCTTCAGGAACAGGACGGCCTCGACGCCGATGTCGAGGTACAGCGGGTCGAGCACGCTGGGCTTGAACGTCAGCGTGTGCGGCTTGACCGTCGTGATCTGCGCAAGCACCGCATCCTTGATGGTGGTACTCGGGAAGCCGGGGAACGTCGTGGCTTCGGGAACGACGCGCAACTCGCCCGCATTCTCTGCGATGGCGACCTTCTCGTCCTTGGTGAGCATGAGCGCGCGCGCCACACCGACAACCTGCTTCGCATGAATCTCGAAGTCCTCGCGCGCGACCGTCCGGTTGATGGCGCGGATCGACAGCGGCCCGTTCTCCTTGATGCTCGCGTCGCTCTCGCGGTTGTTCCCTCCGCCGGCGGCGGACGCGTTGGTCGTTGATACGCTAACGGGTGCGCCCGTGCTGTCCACGAAGCTGCCGTCGATCCGGGTCAGCGTGCCCGCCTCGACGTTGCCAGTCGAACCGCCGCCGGTCTCGTATCCAATCGTGATGGTGCCAACCGGGATCGCTCCGTTCACACCATTGCCGAACCGGATGCCAGCGCGGTCGTTCGCATCGACCAGCACGATGAAGTGCTTGTCCGATGCAGTGCTCTGCAAGAAACTCTCCACCTCAACGAATGCACCGCCGTCATCGGTCACGACTGCGCTGGCATCGAGGAAGGGCGTGTTCGCCAGCGCCACTTCCTGACTCGGCAGACCGCTCGCCGCGAAAGTTTCATCTTCCTGTTTGATGCTGTTCTTCACGGTGCCATTGCCGACACTTTCTGTGGCTGGGATAACAACCGCAGCGGTGAGCTGCATCTCGACCGGGTTCTCGGTGTCCGTCGTCAAGACGGTCGTTGGGTTGGTCGCCGGCGCGGGCGGCCCGGGCGGATTGAACGTTACTGTACGTCCAGCCGGAACAGGGCCGTCCAGCGTGAAGGTGACGTCTGCGGTTGCGGCTGATGGTGACTCCGGTGTGTAGCCGATCAACTTCGTCAGCGCGATGAGATTCTTGCGCTGGGTCGCGGTCGTGATGCGCGATTCCCCGGCTTGATTGTCTTGGTAGAACCCGAGCACATCGCCGACGAATGCGTACAACTCCACCAACAGGTTCCCGAAGTTGGCGACTTGATCATTCGTCCATGTCGGGAACACGGAGATGATGAGCGTGCGCAACCTCGCACGCAAGGCATCGAAGTCCTTGTCCGTGTAGTCGGTTGACTGCGCGAGTATTGTCATCGTGTGGTTCCTAACGTAGCGCGTTTCTCTAAAAAGTGGGGGAACGACGAAGGCCCTAACGAGTGGGGGTTAGCCAGACCCGCTTCGGGTCCCCCGCCGATCTCCCCATAAACCTACAGCACGGCGGTGTCCTCCCGCGGTTGCGACTGCCCGATGCGGTACCGGATGCGAAGCAGTATGCGGTTCTCGGTGCCGACTCGGATGGGGTCCGCCGACACCGCGAGCAGCCGGACGCGCGGTTCCCACTGGCGGATGGCTTCCTCGATCTGGACGCGCGCAAGCTCGGACAGCGCGCCGGTGTTCGCGCGGTGGCGTAGCTGGTAGATGAGCGTGCCCAGCGTCGTGCGCCACGGCAGCTCGCCCAGTATGATCCCCAGCAGTTGCCCGAGGTCGGAACGAACCAGCAGCTCGCCGCAGTCGTTCGCGAAGTCACCGCGGGGCACGCGTCGAAACGGTCGTATGATCCCGCACCCCAGCGGGTCCTCGAGTGCGGCCTGCTGTTCGGCGCTCAACCCAGTCGCCGTCGGCGTGACAACAGCAGGTATGGCAAAGCCATATGGTATTACGAATGCCATTAGTTCTCTGCCTCATTACCACCATCATCAAACGCAATGATGAGAATTTCAGGGCGTGAAGGCCAACCGCTGAGCCGTTGAGTGTCGAAGTGGAAGCCGTTTGCAATCACCGTGACCACAGAACTGTCAGCATAGATCGGTGCGAATTTCACACCATCGAAAACGGTTTCCCAAATGGCGTTGCCGAAAAACTTTGCAATGATGATCACCTTTTTCAAGGACGTCTCATCTGTCACGTCAAAACCAACCACGTCATCAGGTAGCAGGTCAGTGCTAGCTGGAGGGGTTATGTTTGTAACAGCGGGCGCAACTGTATCAGAACCACCGGCTAAATTTAGCACGCACCCGTTGACAACCGTCGCCAGCTTTGCGCTATCGGCATAGCCGGTAATCAGCCCGAGATCATCTCCGTCAAAGGTTGCCATCTTGTGTCTACGATGTCAGCGGAACCGTTCCGTTCCATGGAAGAATAAAAGTTGAAAACGCGGTCAACTGCCGGGTTAAATCATTTGGATAAGTGTCCCCTTCGGCGACGCCTAGATCGGTATCAGTCCCGAACCAAACGTCAGTCAACCGACCAGCACGTCCTGTGAACCCTCCGGTTTCGCCCCAGATCCCAATGGGCAATATTGAATGTTTATTATTAAGAGGCGACACCCCAAGTTGTGTAACGACCTCTCGCCCGCCGGTCAGGATGCGTTCCGTTGCCATAGACATTTCGACCGGCGTGGACAGCGTACTGTCAGCCTGTGATCCGAGATGACCCGCAAGCCTATTGCTTTGCCCTCCAACCGACGCGCTCCAAAATGCAAACTGTCCCGCACGATTAGCGGCGCCATCTGATATAGACGACAGCGCAATACCGGCGAACGGTTTATCATCGCCGTTGAATGTGTGCGGCGTTCCATCGGGATCAAGGATCACAGGATCGCGCGGAACGTCCAAGAACATGATGAATACCGTGTGACCATTTCGCTGAACGATGATCCGCCAGCATTCCCCATCGGACGATGCGAGAACATGCATCTTGTGAGCAACGGCACCGGGTGGATCGCCCAACCATCTCTGATCATCTTGAGCAAACTGACCTGTGCCAGAAGCCCACATCCGAGATTCATCGGTTGCCGTCGGCAGTGAATTGGCATCACCGTCGGCGCCGCCGTTCGTTGATCCGAATCCGTTGAGGCTTATGATCCAAGCGTCGCGGAGATTCGCAGCGTTGCCAGCACCAACGTCGCCAAGGAACGAGGCAATCTGAACCCCGCTGGCTGCATGCTTGATGACGTACCACGTACTGTTCGATACGTCGGTGACCCCGTTGATGACATCGGCAGCGTCAATAATCCGGTCAACCTGATCGTTGTTGCCAAAACTGCCCCCGCCGTCGTGCATGGATTCAGGCGTCCATACAACGGGAGCGGATGCGCCAGCCCCGGCACTGTCAGTCCATGCCAACGCACCGCCACCACCGGCAAGGGTAAGTCCTCGTAACGCCCAGTAGATCGCACCGTACACGTTCTTGTGCGTCTGGTTCACAGAACCTCCTGCTGGGATGGTGTTGTTCACCGAGAATCGCCAGGTTTGATCAAGTCCAGGAATAGCCATTGTTCAGTTTCCTTTTCCTATGGTGCCGGGGTTGGTACAGCCAGGCAACGGACAGCCATGTCGACAGCCAGATCCGCGCGGCTTGTTATCTTGTAATGCCGATTAGGCAAACTATCGGGAAGGTCCGTGACCGTCACAACGTCATCGGTTTCCATGAACGGGGAAGCCCCCGCGAAGTCAACGATCGCAAACTTCTCGCCGCTCACAACGTCGACCAGCTTGACGCGTGCATCCCCAGACGCAATCGCCGCCCGTTCGTCTTTCCATGTTCCCGTATGCGTTGCCATCTTTTCCTACTCCGTTTTTACCTTCGTTGACAGAAAACCTCCAGCGCCACTTGCGGCAGAAATGAACACGTCGACCGCTGCTTTAGCTGATGTAAATCCTGCCGCCAATGCAGACAGAGGTCCAGTAGAAGCGGCAGCAAGTACGCCAAATGCGGTTGACAGACCGGACAGCATGGTATCTTCCGCGGCTCGATATGCCGTGCCCTTGGTTACGAAGTCCGTCGCGGTGCCGAGATCGATTGCAGTGCCGTGCGAGATCAGAACCTTCCCGGGCAACAGTTGCAGGAACGCGCCGGTCTCCTTGTCCTTGATAGTCAGTTTCTCGCTGCCGCTGCGGTGGTCGAACTCCAGCAGGTACCGCGCCGTTTCATATGCCTTGACTTGCGGCCGGTCAGTCTTCGGTGTGACGGCCTTGACCGGCGTCGGCACCTCGTCCTCGTTGTCGGGGTTGCCCCAGTGCCCGGGCTCGAAGGCTGGGCGGTCGATGTCGCCCATGATGAACTGGACGAACACCTCGGCATTCTTGTCGGGCGGGTCGTAGAACCCGCGCTGCGCGGAGCCCCCGCCGGTGTTTCCCCTGGGCAGCGCCCAGCCGCTGTTCTCGACGAGCCCCGGCACGCGTAGGCGCACGCGACCCAGACCCAAGGGATCTTTGTTGTTCGTGACCACGCCCTCGTACAGACCGTGGTAGCGGACCTCGTCGTCGTCGTCTTCGCCGAGGGCCATTACTTCGAGATCTCCTTCGACTCGCGGTACTGCGTGCTTATCTGCCCAGTCACGCCGTCAACGACTTCGACAGCTTCAACTTGTCCCTGCTTGGCCGCCTTCTTCTTGTTCTCGGTTCCCTTGGTTTCGGCGTTGATCTTCGCGGCGTACCCGCCGTGCCCGTCGCGTGCGGACTTGAAGTTGGTGGTGTAACCGGATGAGTCTATTTTGTGGGTGACGATCTTGGTGTAGTACGGACCGGACAGTCGGTTGCCGATGCCTTCGACGCGGACGATGCGCTTTGCCGCGATCAACGGGTCACCGATCATGTCCACGGTCAACTTCACCGTGGCCTCCTGCACCTTGCGGTACTTGCCTTTCGCTTGCCGCTTTGCGCCCTCCTCGGTTTCCTCGCTGGTGGTGCGCGTCTCCTCGCTGGCCGACCGAGACTCCCGCGTTACTTGTCCGGTTATCGGGTCCACCACTTCGACCACTGGCGCAAGCGTTGGGCGCGCATCGTCGTTGCTGCCAGTAGCATCAATATCTTTCTTCTTGAGCGGGTCACGTCCTCTGAGGCGCACCTTTCCCGGGCGTGCCGTGACGTCGTTCTCGATGTTGATACCGAGTATATCGCCTCGCCCCGGATCGTGGTAGTAGGTAAGCGTGCGCAGCGGTCGCTGGTCAAGACGACGTTGATGCCAGTGGAAACCATTGGCATCGACATAAAACTCGAAGTGCTCACGCAGTGCCAGCTTCTTGATGAACTTCGCATCGGTCAGCCGTGCTTGCGTGATCGTTGGAAACACCACGCTCGTCTCATCGATGTCTATGGTATCGTCGGCAAACCCATTCTCCTGTGCAATCGAGCGCACGACTGCGGAGCGGCTCATGTTCTCGAAGGTACGAAACTGCGGCACGCGATCCATCAGTGCAGCCCTGCCATGCGCCTCGATGTTGAGCGTCTGGAAGCCGGTCACCTTCTTGATGATGGCTTGCCGAGGCGGCGACAAATTTCCTGGGTATCCAAACGAAAACTCAAGGAGCCCGCCCTTGCGCCATACCGGATCGTCGAAGTTGCGCAGATCGAAGTTGTCCACTGACAAGACCAGCTTGTCCAGTTTCCGTTCGTTGTCCTCGAAACTGAATGACGTCACTTGATCTGTGAGGTCAAGCCTCTCCTCCGTCGATGGAACTGATAGCTGCCGAGCGGCGCGCGCGATTGACGAGCTTCCCTTCTGTAGCCTTTGTTGCAAGGCCACTTCCTCCGGGCTTGGTGGTATGGATTGCCCAAGCTCTTGCGCCGCCTTCGCTCTTTGAACTTGCGCGTTTCTGAGATCGGCGGTCGCCTCTGCGAAGTCGCGTTCGGTGTTGCTGAGAGTTGCCAGCCCACCAATCCTGCGAGCCTCGGACTCCGGCAACAGCTTGACGCTGTAGACACCTATTTCGCGTTCGCCCGCCATGACTATGCACTCGTCTCAATCCTTCGACCTTCGTTGAAGATCTCCTCGCGCACCATGCGCTCCGACGGTATGACGTACGTGCGGCCGGGCGTGAGGCGCAGCGTCGGGTCGTGAATAACGGTCGGCTGGTAGTCGGCGATAACCCACCATAGTCCAGACGCGCGCGGGAACGATGGGAACATACTGCCCGCGAGATTGAATAGCGTGTCGCCTTGCTTCGCCTCATGGTACCGATTGTCGAATGCCTCGCGGAATCTGAACGGCACAGGATCAGTTAGGAACGTGTTGTCGTTCGGGTCTTTGATTCCCTCGCTGTAGAGGTACCGGCTGAATGCACGTGGCGGCATTACGTTCCCGAATCCACCGAACGGTAGAGGTCAATAACCGCACGGTCCAGCGGAGTCGGTGATCGCAGCGTGCCGACCTCTCGAACTTCTCCGCTTGTCAGTCGCACGTCGCGAATCTCGATGAGCGTGATGTCGGCGGTAAACTGCGCCGGGTGCCCGGTCGGCAGGAACTTCGTATGTCGGAAGTTCATCTCGTCAACCACGCACGTCAGGCTCACGAAGTTGGGCCAGAAGAACAGGCACCTCGGCGGCGCGCTGCTCGCCACGTCGTCCGCGTCTCCGCGCGGGTAGCATAGTGCTTGAAGGAAGTTACGCGCAGATAACGGCGTTCCACCCATGTCGGCGGGTGACGGCTTGATGTCGCCGGGTCCAGTGCCACGCACGACGGTCGGCCCTTGCAGCAACTCGAGGGAATCGAAGAACAGCGCGAACGAAAACTGGTACGGATTGTTGTTGCTGTACTGGAGGTTCGGGTGAGACATGCCCGGGATGTTCTGCCGATTCCAGTTCGGCTTGATGGTCTCGTCGAGTTCGGTCGGGTTGAACTGCGCCTCGATGAAGTCGCCCGATACGAGATTGTGAATCTCCATGCGGTCCGGCTTGCGTGTGAATATTTCTTTCAGCGACGGCAACGGCGCGATGGCTTGGCGCAGCCGCGCATCCGGTGGATTGTCCAGCGGAATACCAGCGCGCGCGTTGCGCGCCGCCAGCGTGGCACCGATGTCTGCGATTGGTAGGAATGGGGCGAGAGGCATTAGCCACCGGCCCCTTCCGTCGCGGGCACGGGCAACAACGATCGCGACTGTGAAAGACGTTGCTGGCTTACTATCACGGACTGGAATCGTTCCCCGTCGATATTCATATCGATCTTACTTTGCAGTATCACGGGGCGACTGTTTGACGCACGACCGGCTGCTGTGCTGGCGGCGGCAGTACTTCGCGCGCCGGCGGTTGTCGCACCCGTGATCGCCGAAGTCTGCGCACCGGCAGGGAATGCAGGATTGTCAACCGCACCGGCACCGGCGATGTTGAAAGTGGCCGCTCTTTCAACGGCTTTAAAGGCCGCATCAATCTCGTCGCCGAACCCGGCGAACCGCGCAATGGACTCCAGCGGGCCGAGCAGTGCGCGTATGCCCGCGATGATGAATGACACAACACCGTTCCATACGGCTTTCATGGAGTCGCCGACATTGGAGAACAAGAATCCGAAGTCGTCCCACAATGAGGTCAACTCCTCGATCAATAGCGCGATGATCCCAAACGCAACTGCAAGCGGTCCTGCAAGTGTGGCTGCCACCGCTGCGATCACTTGCCCGACGACGTTACCGACGGCGGCAAACGTGGCCCAGATACTTCGGTTGGTTTCGGCTCCGTTGGCAGTAAACCCCAGCGCCGTAGTTATCTGATTGAATGCGCCGAGCAGCAAGTCGAACACCGGGGACATCAACTGAATGCCTTCCCGGAACCCGTCGATCACACCAGCGAAGAACGCCTTGATGCGGTTGAACCAGAGGAACGCGGTGATCGCGAACTCTTTGACCGCGCCTTGCCCATCGTTGAGTTCCTTCAAGACCTCGCCACTGAACTCGCCCTTGCTGAACAGTTGCACAATGGCCTTGAAGGCAAGACCAACCTTCTTCGCCATGTCAGCAAAGAACCCGCCGGTCTCGCCCGTAAGCTGGCGCGACCTTTCTCGCAGCGCGACGAACACCAGTACCAATGCGGCGACTGCGGCTGTGACTATAAGAAATGGTGCGGCCAGTCCAGCGACCAACGGAAGCAGTGCCTTGATCCCGAGGATGAGTAGGAACAGACCGGCCTTTGCTGTAATGAGTCCGCCGAGGATCGTCAGTATCGCACCGAGCGCCAGCACGAACTTGGAGATCGCATCCTTGGTGCTGTCGGGAATTCCGTTAATGAATGAGGCCAGCCCGGTCATGGCTTGTACGAAGATCCCGACGACGGGCTTGAACACGCGCGCGAATCCTTCGCCCAGCAAAACCTGTATGGTTTGCAGCGCACCGGTCAACAGCGTTTTCTGTCCCTCGAATGTGTCGAGCATGGCATCAACGAACTTGGTGGTGGTACCCGCCGAGTCGGCCATCCCATCGCGCAATGCTTGCACTGCATCCCGCAACGTCTTCAGCTTCCCGCCGCTGCGCTCGACTTGCTTCTCCAGTCCAGCGATGGTGCCGGTGAATGCAGCCACGCCGCGCTGCCCAAATATCTTCAACACCTTGTCGGTGCGCTCCGCTGCGTTGGGGAAGCGTTCGTTTAGTTCCTCATTAAGATCGATGATCACGTCGGTGAACTTGCGGAAGTTTCCATCAGCGTCAGTAACTTCGACGCCCAACTTCTTGAGGTCCGAACGCTTCGCGGCCATCGCTGACAGTGCGCGCGTGACTGCGGTGCTGGCGGTGGACACATCGACGCCGGTGTCTTTGATGAGGCCCATCGTGTTCAGCATCTCGCCGAGTTCTTGGTTCGTAAGGCTCGCGCCTCGGGCCACGTTACCGATGGCGAGTTGCATGTCGGACATCTGCAGCGTGCTCTGCTGGGTCGCGCGGAATAGTTGGTCCGACGTGAACGTCAGCTCATCGAGGCCCAGCTTGAACGCGTTCATGGCAGCGACCGCCGTGTTAGCCGACTGCTCAATGCTGATGTTCCCACCGGTCGCGAGGTCGAGCACCGGACGCAGCGCACGTATAGACTCCGCTGCAGACAGACCCGCTTGGCTCAAAACGCGCAAGCCCGCCACTGCCTCGGTCGGACTGAACCTCGTGGCAAGCCCGGCCTCCAGCGCAGCGTCGCGCAGCAGTTCCATATCCTTTGCCGTGCCGCGGGAGATCTGCCCGACGGCAACGAGTTCCTGTTGGAACACACCGGCAGAACGCGCGAGGGAGAACGATGCGCCCAGCGTAACAAGACCAGCGGCCA
>SDBT01007973.1_pt1 | contig 17372 bp, 39 predicted proteins | sample 2277101 | NCBI WGS metagenome assembly SDBT01 (sample SAMN10404973, study PRJNA504765) | marine sediment metagenome | isolation source: marine sediment core GS10_PC15, 103 cmbsf | place: Arctic Ocean: Southern Knipovich Ridge | collected 2010
TATAAATGCGCTGTCGATTAACGCATCCATTTTGTTCATGACATTCACAAGTCTTTTACCGATAGGGTCATTTGACTTTAATAAATCACCGGCCTCCTCTTTTTTCTCCACAGTTATATTGTGGTTAGCTATGCGCTCATCCCAGCTAAACCACCGCGACCACTTGCTGACCGAAGTAACAGAAGCACCTACTTGGCGGTGTACTTCCTGGAATGTACGCCCAAATCCGAGGTCTCGGTAGATTTTGTAGGCCTCGAAATGGCGTTTGCGTTCTACTTGTGGTTTAGGTCCTGGCATTCATCCTCCTCCGTACTTGAACAGCGCCCAGATAGCAAACGCTACAGCCCATGCTATTCCGATACCCATTATTGCTTCAGCCCAGTTCATCATTCACTCCTTTCGCTTACAGATTCTTTAAGAAATTTCGTGAGCTTTAGATGGTCACAGGCATTGCATTCGTCGCTTAATTGTATACGCCCTTTTTTCTCAAACACCAATTCTCTGCCGCCCGGATTAACATACTCCCTTATTATATTACTCTGCTTGATTAAGGCATCAAGGGCAATACTGCTTTTTTGGCTCCTATCGCCACCACATATAGGGCATCGTATTGTATTATTAGACATGTTGTATATACTTCATCACTACACCTTCATCCTTGCCCCACCTCTTGAGAATATGCAATGCATGGATACTCTGAGTTACATCGAGAATGCCATGTTCCTGTAAAGTCCAGCGACAATATTCCAACCTATCAAATAGTGTCTCACTCTTTCTCTCGGGTACATCATCAAGCAACTTCATCGTGTTCCCATCTAATACCTCACTAATGCGTCTCTTCCATTCCTCTATTATCTGTTCAAGCTCCGCCTCGGATTGAAGTATATTACTACTATGCTGGTCATCAACCGTCCCTTGAACGTTCTCATATTTACCAAGTAACTCATCAAATAAAGCCCTAATAGTCTTTTTATCCATCATTCACTCCTTTCCAGTTCCCAAAGCGCACTGTTATATGCATTCACCTCTTCTCGCCCAATATCAATACAGTCCTGCATAATGATATAGGCAGTTCCCGCCTTATTATAACACTTATTGATTGGCTTCTCCAGCGCCTTTATGTTATCCGCCAGCGCATTCGTCTGACGTGCCACTTCTTTGAGCGGTGGTTGCAGATTGTCGATGCGATTGTCCAGAATAGTAAATGTGATGAGCATCGCCACAATCATGCCGAATATCATGCCCGACAGAAATATACATACCTGTTTCATTGGTTACTCCTGCGATTTTTAAGGGTAGATTTAAACACCACAACAGAAAACGATACAATCCATACAACCAACATAATAGTTATAGCCACTTTCATTACTCACTCCTTCTCCTCTAAAAAAATTACCCCATAATTTAAATAATAGTAGTGTAAATAATTATATCCTTGCCCCCCGTAATTGTTTAACTGCCGTTTCCGCCCCTGTTCCGGTTTCGATTAATTTAGGTGACTTATAATTTCCCATAACCCCGGCAAACCCGTTCGCTTTGTTTTCAATTTCATGAATTCCCTTTAAATATTCAGGATGCTCACTCCTCGAGGAGAGTATTTTATAGTTTTTCTCGAACTCTTTTTGCATCCATTTATCGAGAGGTATGTGGCAGAACTCAGCCCAGCCGGATGCCATGATGTTTACAACGCTGTGTATAGCCGGATCGCTGAACTTAACAGAACAATATGCCCCTTGGTGTGCCATTGCCTTCTTAACCGCTTCCCAGGCTATTAATGCCTCGGTGTCAATATTAACCGCTATCTGTTCTCGGATGAGGGCTGCAAAGTTATCAGATGGGAAAAATTTTGTCTGGTCACGGCATATCTTTGTGACAGCATACAGGAATTGCTCATCGGTCAAGTCTTTTAAGAGCATAAACCAAACCTCAAGGGTTTTGGCGTCTGTTTTAACAGCAGAAAATGTTGCGGTAAATATCGCTAAGCCCTCTTTAAATGCGTTATTGGTCATTTAGTCCTCTCAAGTTCGATTAATTCCACTATTTCTTTTTTATACTGTTCAACGGCTTTTTTCCTATTTGTTATCCGTCTCTTAAGGCCGTTAATTCTATCCCTAAAATACTTCTTTGGTATTTCACATTTTGACTGTATACCATCGCACATCACTATTGGGACAAAATCACCAGCTCGGTTCGGTGGCCAAGCCTTGTTATTACACCCGTACACCCATTCAGGACCAACTTGACCTGGATGGCATGATGGGCTACAATGATACTTACATGGTGTGTCAGTTTTAAAATCACCGTCAATAAATAACATCATTCACTCTCCTTTACTTCCATGTCAGGGTCAAGCCCATCTTCTTCTCCGAGATTAAGATTTTCAATCTTTCTTAATTGTTTGTCCATGGGGCTTTCTTCAGGGTCTCTTCTTATGAAATTATTTATAGGATCAGCTTCATTAATAAATTTATCGAGACCTCTTTTAAGAAAGTCAACCAATGTCCATTTGTGTGTCCAATAATGTTTATCTGATTTTAATACAGTTGTATAATTCTCAATCGCTTCTTTTATTTTATTATAACTAAAATATCTCAAAGAAGATTTTATGACACGTTTAATCTTATCATCACACTTTTTATGGACGATTATTTCCTGTAAATTCCAGAACTCAAAAATGGGTATATATATACTGCCTTTTTTTTCTTTTTCTACTTCTGCTTCTCCCTCTTTTTCTACTTCTGCTTCTTTGGGACGGAGTTTGTCCCGATTTGGGTCTGGAGTTTGTCCCGATAATTTTTGTAATTGTTTTTTTGTATATTCGTCTGTAAGTTCTTTAAGTCGTGGGCAGTTAAGGTAAACCATACTACACCTAACATCCGCATAAAAACCAATGTTTTTTTTCTGATTTATTTTTGCTTTTTTGTCAAAAAACGCCAGAATTTTGCGAGTTTTACTTAAGGAAATCTGTAAGTTTTTTCTAATTTTCTTCAAACTTATTTCATTTTTACCGGGATTATGAATATCAAACTCATCTGACATAAGCTCTAATATTCCAAAAAATACAAGATAACCATCGCTGCCGAATTTTTCTATGGCTTCAAAAATAAGTGAGTCATTAAGGCTACCCGAAATATGTTTAAACCACTTCATTTAAATTCCTTTTTTCCTAATTCGAGAATATCTATCATGCTATTAAGTACCCGCAATGCAGTATTCTTATTATACATCATGTGAAGAAAATTAATTAAACTATCCGCCATGAGCCGTCCAATCCTATTACCTTTCGATTCTTTACTCATTATAACTCCCCAATAGAAAAAGGCAACACTTCCCACGCCAGTAGTAAAGAGGTCAGTCAATACAGTGAGAAATGTTACCTTTATTATTTGCATAAAAATACCCCTTTATTACTGGTATTTACATAATAAGCACTCATTTTAAAAAAGTCAAGCAATAAAAACCTTTTCATTATAAGTCCAGCTTCGTCTGTTGCTGTTCAAGTTTAATTCGCTTTTGTGATTTACTCACATATTCGGGTGAAAGTTCTATCATAATAAATTTCTTATTTTGTTTAATTGCTACAGAGGCAACAGTACACATACCCGCAAAAGGATCAAGAACAATCCCGGGCTCATATCCTGCATTGCAACCACAATCGGTATAACCTAAAAGTTTTTGTTTTCTTATATTGCTTCCATGTGTACCAGAATAATCAAGATTTTGTGCTACTAATTTACCGCCTATTCCCCGCTTGTTATCCTTTCCCCGCTCTTTCGCTATATCAGTTGTTGTTTCTCCCAATAATTCCAATATCTTTTCCTTTGCCTTCCCGCACTTCTTACATATCTTCTCCGGACACCCGGCGGAAAGCATGGGCAGAACGAGAGTATCAGGAAATACAGCAAAGTGTGGTTCTTGCGATGGTTTTGTAGGTATGTCCCAGACACAGCGTTTGTTGCGAAAATTACCATAAGGTTTGAGCATACCACCACTCAGTTGTTGTTGCCCGGGATAAGAACGATTTGGTCTCTTTTCCACAAACTCCTCATTAGAAATCCTATGGTCCGTAGATGTTGATTCTGATAATGGTTCTTTCTGCTGCTCGAACCAATACTTCCCTGACTTGGTAAAAAAGAAAATCTTCTCAAAGTCCACCGTGAACCTGTCCTTTGCACTCGATGGCATACAATTCCTTTTATACCAGATTATTTCGTTGCGACAGCGCCATCCGGCATCAATCATGGCAATCTTAAATCGATCTGGTATGGCACAGAGGGATTTATCGGGTATTCCGTCAACCTTCTTCCCGGGTATGCCCTCTATATTTTCATATCCCTTTCCTCTACCCCTGCCTTGATTTCCAGCGAACGAATCCCCTAAATTAACCCATGCAGTCCCTGTCTTTTTCAGCACACGCCATACTTCACCGAATATCTGCATCAGATGTTTGATATATAAATTCATGTCGGGCTCTAATCCGAGGGATCCGCGCCATGCACCGCAGAGGGAGCAGAAGGCACTCGAGTAATTAAGTCTATTTTCCCCACCTTTATAAGGATCACGACCATTAAGTCCTGTACCATCATTCCCACGCTTATCTGTATGCTGTTTAGTAGTCCATTGATGCTCACAACCATCCACAGCATCCCATATCATCGGTTCAATCCCGTAGTCGCGTAGGCCACACTACCAGTAGGGCGGGGACGTGATGATGCAGTCTATACTTTCATCATCTAATTGTCCCAGCCCTACCTGAGCATCCATGCAATATATTTTATTGGTTTCAAGCATTTATTCCATCACCTTAAATTCAACAACCCATACCCCAGGATTAGTATCCCAGCCATGGCCACGTTTGGCGTTGATGGAGTCCCAGAGTTCCACGAAATAGACATTTGCTGAACGTGGGTCTCTTGCTGTAATGTGTAATTCTTCTAAATAAGAATCTCCCAAGATACCTTCAGCTATAATATCTTCATCGCTTATATCCTGCACTCTTTCAGCCCTGATATTAATAACTTCAAGTGTGATACGAGAAGCCCACCGGGGCATGTGGATTGAGGGACGCCACTTACCCCAAGGTATTATACTATCCCCAGCATTTAATACAGCCATATTCGCTTTGTATTGTATAGGTGCGTGGACACCCATTTGAGATGGTGGTGAATCATCAAAAAACTTAGTTGTTCGCCAAGTTTCTCGCACCCACAATTTATCACCGACTCTTCCATAAGGACACTTCATATCAGACTTAGATGAAAGGAAAGACTCTGGGTCACCGCCAGCATGATAATAACCATCTTCATCAACCCATACTGGAGGCTTCACCCAAGGTCCCGAATAATCTTTTAATTGTTTTATAACCCTTCGTGTCTGAGTTTTTCTACCATCAAATATTGCCCTTACCATGTCACCGTTAAATAATATAGGGTGTTCTTTCATAATTTCACCCCAAGCTCTTCCATAACGAAAAGCAAGAGCGCATAGGCATCGGCCTCGTTGTCATCTAAAGGAGGGCGCCCGACGGTGCACTCAAACCATGCTATCATAGCGGGTTTTGAGGCATTGCCTTTTCCGGTAGCGAATTTCTTTACTGTTCCAGTATGAACCGCCATGTATTCCGCCTCAATACTGGCAGCGGCTTCCATGGCACGGGTAGTGAGGCCAACACATATTTCGGTAGGGGCGCCCCCACGGTGATGTGCCTGCTCGAAGGCGATTACCTTAACATTAGCCGGGGTGATTTCATGAAGCCATTTATTGAACCGCAGAAACAAAATACCATTTGACTCGCCGCGCCTTTTGCTGAAGTCCTGCACACCACTTTCGATGGTGCCCTCGTATAGCAATGCCCATCCGGTGCGAGTTGCACAATCGAGTGCGAGTATATTCATAATAATGCTCCTTTTTATTAATCTTTCGGTATAACAAACGTTATAACAACTTTTCCTGGTAGTCTTCTGGCGATAAGGGCTCTTCTTTAACTACTTCGCCGTCTTCTTCGAGGATAAATCTTTTTATTTTATTATCGAAATCGAGTTTTACAATACATTCCATATTGCGGTAATCATAACCATTGCGATAATTATCGGAGAGTAGGTTTATTCCAGCCATAAGAGCGGTAAGACGGGCTGTAAAAGAGGACATAATACTTTTCTTCTCATCCTCTGCCGCTTTGTTTTCTTGAATTTTTCGGGCGAGGGTTGAAGCAATATCTTTCATTTCGGTTTCGGTAAAGAAATGTTTTGCATAAACGGTTTCTTTTTTTGTTTCTTTTTTCTGAGTCATTTTAAACCTCCTGGGTATTCCCTGATTTTTAAATCATCAGGAAATTGATTAATGTTTTTAACTATCTTGCCGTCAATATTCAACTGCTTAACGAATACCGGCACTCCGGCATCTTTACATTGCCTCACGAGATCGCGCACCCACTCAATTTTACAGGGGCGCTTGCCGGGGCCGGACTCCGCGCCTATAATAGCCCATTGAAATTGTGATAACATGAATGAGCCTACTTTTATTTCTGATAACATTGGTTCAAAGCTTATGAATTTAACCGCTACGTGTATTTGAGCTAATACCGAAAGGCGATTATCTGCTGCCGGTTGGTTTTCGACAGTAGTGCCGATCCAGACGTTCCCAAGCGGTAGAGTGATTTCACCCATTGAGAATAGAGGTTCAGATAATGACCTTATATATCTATCATATAATAAATTAGCCGCAGAATCAAAATCTCTATCGCTTGTTAAATATTTAAATGCTTTTTGTGGTCGTTTTGTAAGAAGCAAAAAAGAATGTAGGGGATTCAATGCCATCATAGCAAAAACTTTATCCCTGAAATCATCCGGCACTTCTTTATGGAATAAATCACCCATAAATGAGACGCCTATCCTTGAAGGTTTTTTAATTTTAAATGGCTCTTGTAACTTCTCAGGGCAACATACAACCTTGAACGAGTCGCCCTTTGAATAGCCATTTACACCCATTCCGGCCAGTCTCTTTGACGTAGTTTTCGCCCAGCAATGCAGACAACCCTGTGAAATATTAGTGCACCCATGAGTCAGATTCAATGTATAATTAAGATATTCTATGCCAGTTTTATTCATTTACTTCACTCTCCATATACGCACTTCTTTTTCTTCTTTATTTACACGAGTTGTAAAGCGTTTGCCTGCAAATCTATGTGTTCTTGCGGAACTCATAATATTTCTTTGTTTTTTTCGAGAATCTTCGTCATCAATAAAAGTTACTGCGAAAGAATCTCCAATCACCATTTCGCCAAAAGGATATAGTTTATACCTTCCACCACTTCTCTCTGGGTCAGATAATGGTACTTTCTTGTCAATTTTAATCATTTGGTGCCTCCTTCCGGGAAAAGCTCATCAATTTTATCTTTAGCAGGATGCTCCGATTCTGCCGGTTTATCCTCGCGTATCTCGGTTACCTCACCGGTCTCGGTATCGACAACTTCTTCGGGTGTGGTATCGGGCACAGCCTCTTGCACTGGAGATAATGATTCAGCGAGACTCGCTGTTCGGCTTATTCTGTCAGTACCATTGGATTGATCAATAAACTCAATACCACTTGCCCGACTATCATATTCAAGTGCTCTGACAAGTTTATCATCAGGAGATGATGGTAAGCGCTTGAATAAACGGCGAACAGGGGCTTTGCGTCTCATTTCATCGGGGAATGTTTGGTAAGGACTATAATTAGAGTCTTTCGATTTACTGCAATTTTTTACCGCCTGCAACTGCGCAACATTCATAAATTCAAACTGAGGTGGTGTACCATCTCCATAGAAGGCGATTGCGTATGCTCCTTTTACATCCCCTCTATCTTCACCATCAAAATCTTCATGAATAAGATTAGGTTTCGTGCCCTTGAATATTTTGAATTTATCATTTTCAAAAACAACCTCAGAATTAATCTGTTTAACCCGGCCAGCCTGTAAAACGAGATGAACAAGCCCTCTCCAGCCAGGCATAAATGTAGCTTGATCACCGTATGCAATAAGGAAAGCATGTCCAAGTATGGGTGTAAAATCAAGTCCTAATTCTGCGGCGTTAATAACGGCTGTAAACAGGCTTTTCGGTGTGCATTTCTGTAATTTCTCGTCCCGGGCTATCGCAAGTAATGCAGATTTGATAAATCTGTCCACGTTAACGTGCGTGGGCAATAGCTGAGAAATATCAATCTGCTTTCTTACTAATAAATCTTTTATTGTTTCAGATTTTTTTACTACTGCTGTTGATTTTTTCATGATATTGCTCCTTTCTAAAACTTAACGGCGGTTTAATGCAAACTCAAAATGGCAATTCGGACAAAAAATAAGTTCTTGAGAAGTTTTTGCTTCGGCTTCTTTATGGGCGAGCCTTTCTTTTTCGGCTTTTGCTTCCGAATCAGCAAGCAATTTCGCCTGCTTATCAAGCTCGACGCGATTAGTCTCTTCAATCGTCTCACGCTCGATGCGAGCAAGAACCTCGGTGGCTTTCTGTTTGGCCGCAGCTTCTTCACGCTCTTTAACTATCTCTTTCTCGCGTTTATCAGCCTCCTTCTTTAACCGGGCGTTTTCTTTTTGGATACGTTCCTGCTCTTTATCGGCAACTTCTCGCTCGGCTTTCTCGTCAGCAATGCGCTCCTGCTCCTCTTTTTCATGAGCAAGCCGGAGTATTTCAGCGTCCCTTTTTGCTTGCTTTATCTGGACAAACTTCTCCTGCTCCCTGAGATAGTCCTCGATAGGAATAATAACAGCCGTAAGTGTTTTCGCAATACCGTCAATAGCTTGCCCTTCACGCAGTGACTGTTCTTTCTGCTGTTTACGTGTTTTCTCGATTTTAATTCGTATAGCCGATAGAGCAATGCGCCCCTCTTTTGCCTTTTCTATTGCAGCAACCTGCGTGCCATCGGTAACAATTATTTCTTTTGCCTCTCTTTCCCAATGGGCGGCAATTTCAAAACTGTCTTTGAATGTGTCAAGTATTATCTGAGCTTTTGATTTATCAAGCCCTGATTCCTGTACGATTACTTCTAATTTGTTGTCCATCGTTATTTTCCTTTCCGGATCCTCGCGACCCTCGATTTGCTTTCTTTCAGCACAGCATCATAAATTGTGGGATACTCAGCCTGCAGACGCCCTACATCTACCCTATTGGCTGTCTGCTGGAAGTATGTGAACACCCTCCCATCATCGAGCTTCGCGCCTTCCGCATCACCTAAGTGAGCCAGTAGAGTTGCAAATGCTTTATTCTCTTGCTTTTCAGTGAAAAGGCGATGTTGTTTTATTAATTCCCAATCAATAATGATTTTGGGATCCATGTCAGCGTAAGTTTCGGGTAGCCGGACAATTCTCTTAAATATTTCAATATTGCCGACTTCTGTAGCCGGCGGGGGAATCTTTGTCAGCACATTATCGTTCCAGAACTGTTCACCACGGTCAATGATAGCGTCTATTATCTTCTCGTTACGCTCAACAACATACATTTCCTCAAGTGAGTATTTTTTACCCAAGAGTGCTGAGACATGAGCCTTTTTCCAGCCCGTGCAAAGCATCTGTTGCTGTACCTGTAAATTGACATTGACGGGAACATCATCGGTTCCGGGTTCACCCCACGCTGCGGCATCGCCCTGTTGCGTTTTAACTTCAACGATTTCATGGGGACCACCATTTTTGCTGCATGTAAAACCATCCAAATTACAGGCGAAAACTGGATGATCTTTACAGATAAACCGGAGCACATCGGGGTTTGTTATTATTTCACACCCGAGCTCCTCTTCTGCAAACCCGATCATTGCTAATTCGTGTCGATTGCCACGAGACATTGCCTTTGTTTCTTTGCCCGGCTCAAGTTCATATACTTTAGATGCCCAAATATCAACAGCAGTATTAAAAGGATCGAGGCTCTTGCCCTCGTTATCAGTGAAGAGTGCGCTAACATCGCTTGAGCCAAGAAATTTCTTGCGTTCTTCACGTTGTTCTTCAGTTATTGCCATTATTTATTCTCCCATACGATTTCGCACTGATGTGATGATTGAATAGTCATCACTTTAGGTTCGTTCTTTCCTTCCGGGAGGAGTATCCACTTTCTACCCTGATAAGCGGCTCCGCTTGTTCGAACCTTCGCTCTGAAAGCAGCAATATCACGGTATGTTTCATAAGTAGGCAGATAGGCCTCTTCCTTTTCTTCGGGTGTTAAAATTACTTCATAAAGCCTCATGATAATTCCTCCTTTATTGTTGTGTCATTTTAAGAAACACTTCAGTCCTAACCTCTTGCTTCTTTATAAACTCACGCCAGAACTGTCTGCGTTGCTGTCTTGTCCACCCAACACGCTTCAGATTCCAGTCAAGCTCATCGAGTATGCGGATGGACTTGTTGACTTTGCGCTTCCAAAACCAAGTGCGGATGGACTTGAGCGGATTAATCATCGCTTTCCTCCCCATAGCAGCTAAAATCTCCAAACATGTCCGATGAGCAACAAAGCGGTAGGGGTAATAATCCGGATTTTGTACTGTTCCGGTTCTAACACGACAAACTCACGTGGAACAGTTCGCTTTAGCCAGTAATGGTGTTTCATTCCGTGTCCTCCGGGCTTATACCCTCCGGTGCATACCCATTAATAATCGCTACAGCCATCATCAGACGCGTGAAAGCATGAGTGATGTTTATATTAACAACATCCCATTGTATGTTACTGATGGCAATATCTATCCCCTTTAAATGCTCCATAGCTCTGTCTACGTGGAACATATATGATTTTTCCCAACCCTCACCATCCGGATATTTCTTCAATCCCCCTTCCATCACTTTCTGTATCTCATCCACCACCTGGTATGGCCACAGCTTCTCAGCCACTTTCACATTCAGTTTAATCGTTTTCTGCATTTGGCCCATCGGCATTATCGTCTCCCTCCACTTTAAGTATAGCCAGTTGCCCTTTTAACTGCATTATCTCTGTTTGCGCCTCCACCAGATTGGCTATGATATGCAGTAAGAGATTAGTATGTATAGGCGTCATATCAGCCGATGGGACTATTATCCTTCCAGCTCCCCCAACTGACAGTGCTTTAAGTAGCGTTGTAAAGTCCTCTTCAGCCCCGGCTACTTTTTCAAGCGCTTCAAGTGCATCTGCGGGTAAATTAATCATGGCTGCCCTCCCGCCATTAAATGGCCGACTGAAGTTAACATTAACCCAAGGCCTGCACAGATACCGAAAGTAGTTGATATGAACATCAACCAGTCCTTGTGCTTACGGAATGCAATTACATTTCCTATAATACCTATCAAAACCAAGCATACACCACTGCTTAAAACAAATAATGGGTTAATCATAGTTTACTTCTCTCCCTTTTTTATATTGTTAAGAGCTTCGCCCATCTCAATGGTCTTCAGCGCTATTACGCCCATCACATAAGCAAGGGAAGAGAATGCAACCGAGCTCTGATTAAGCATTGCATTTAAACGCTTTAGTGCATTATTTGTCACATCATTCTGGTTCATTCCCGGCCTCCTCTTCTCCGCCAGCGCCCTCGTCCACGGGAACTCCACCTTCAGCTTCCGTATTCGCAGCTTGCTCTTTTCCGAATGTTATATCAGCCGTTCCTTCGATTCCGCGAGAAGTTCTACTACATGATGGGCTTGTAGCCTCATGCTCATCAATGACCATCCCTTCCGGCGCCTTACCATCCAGCATTTCCTTCCTGAGTGCTTTTCCTGCCTCGGCACCTATGATCCCGGGAGCGCTTTCTTTTCTGAATGGAAAGTCTGCTACATCCCTCACCTGTACCCACGATTCAATTACAGCCATTTTATGCTTCTCTGTGGGCGCTTTCATAAACTGGGCGATAAAATCTTTCCGTTCCCTGATGTCTAATTCCTTCTTGATAAGGTGCGATATGACCGCATCGAACAGTTCAGTTGGCTTGGTCATAACGTCCTTGTCTACATACACGATGAATTTAGTTCTTCTTGCCATCTATTCCTCCGCTTCCTTTATTGATTGTTTAAAACCTGGCTTGAGATGTTCCCAAACCACACCTTCCTGCTCTAACATTCTCCTTTCCTTTTTTATGAGGTCGCCGAGAGCAACGACGAGTAAATTTGTCATACTGGGATATTTTGCTTTTTTTCCTTCTTTAGTGAGATAAATCACTCGCTCCATATCCTCGATCATTATTGGATCAAAACGAAACGTCTTGATTACGCAGGGTAAATTTGTTCTTGGGGGTCCAGCCATATCATAGTCCTTTCTTTAACACTTTCGTTGCCTCGGCACGGAAATGGTCAACAATAGTATAGATGCCTTTAAACCCTTTAGATGTAAACCCTTTAAATGATATATGTTTTGTACTAACGTGTTCAGCCATCAATTCCAGTGCTTTGTTCAACTCGGCAATCTCGGTTTCGTCTGTGCCATCATACCCTCCTCTATATCTTTTTAATTGACATTGCACACATATCTTTAGGCAATCCAAAAACCCCTTGTAACATATATGTAACGACAAAAGCACATACTTCTCCTGTGTATTCTTTTCTATCGGGATTATATTCTTGTAACACCAATATATCACCAGTTTTAAAATTGCGGTCATTTCTCCGAATCTCAAATGTTTTAATCCCATCTTTAGTGGCTTGATAAACATTACACCATGTCTTTAATGTATGTATTTTTTTCATACCCTCCTTATCCTAAGTACCCACAACATCGGGTTTGGAAAGATTGTGAGTGGTTCTTTATGTTTAAATCCAAATTCTACATACTTATATTTTTCAAGAACTTCAGGAGATATTTCGTAAGGATACGCTACATAGCCATCGCCTGACTTCTTTGGTTTGGCATGGAGGGAGTTCCAGTGGTCTTTGAACGCTTCATTGATTGGTTATGAGAAAAGCTCACATTCTGGATGGTCTGCATCATAATATGATGGCTCTTCACCAAATATTCGGTACATATCTTCACAGCTTATTTTTTGCACCCTCTTGCATTCAATCCCCTCCATGACAACCTCTTTCTCGCCCGCTTCGGCTGGCATGGTTGCTGGGGATTGCCAGTCAACTAACGAAAGAAAACGTTCATCGAAGCGTGATTTATAAACATATTTTGGGGCACACATAGCAACAGAACCATCGACTTTATATACTCTGCTTCCCCAAGTCTCCCTCACATCAAGCCTCTGCCCGATGGCGTAGGGAGCATGGTATGACTTAAAGAAAACCTGACCTTCTTTAGGATGTTGTCCTACTTCTGCATTGGGGTCAACAAAAAAACAGTAACTTTCCCCAAAACTGTTTACATCAACCTTGCCCTCTTTCACCCATCCTTCCGGTGGCTGCGGCTTCATCACCCGCACAATCACAAGCTCGCCATTGGCAGGCAGGTCAGTGACTTGCTTGGCTTCTTCATTGGTCAGAATTATTGTTTTCATGGATTATCCTTCTTATCTCCAACTATCCCTTTATTCCATAAAAGCCATAGAACTATTAATTGAATAAGTCCATAACCATATGTGAGAATAACACCAATCATAATGCCCATCGCTAAGTCACTCATTCTCATCCACCTTTCTTGTCGGGGCTGGCAGGTCTTTCACCTACTTGTGCTCGTCTGTCATTCGTTAGCCATTTCCCATCTTAACGGAAATCAAGAGTGTATTGTCATCTGTGCTCTTGCCACAGCCCCGGCATTGTCTATTTATCCTACTGCTTGCTTATCAAATGAAGCATCTTTAATATTTCAGATGTTTCCTCATAATGCTGTTTCTGTTCATTCATTTCACGACTTTTACTTTTAGCTAAAAGTATTAGTGCCACTATGAATGCAATTCCTGCTATAATAAACCACATTTCTCATTCCTTTCTTTATTTCGGACTCGTGAACTTGCCCTGACTCACCCAGTATGGTATTATTTTCAGGTCGAGGGCTTTGAGGATTGCTCTTTCCCTTGGATAGACGCTCATCCAACCTATATTGTTCATAATCATTACATTTACATTGCCTGCTTCTGTCTCATACGCCCGCAGAACAAAGACAGCGTAATAAATACTAAAAGCCCATAAAGTGCTGTAATCATAAGCACTGTAGCTATAAATTGGTCTATTGGCTTCGAGAAAAGCTCACTTTCATATACATTAGCAATAATTATATTTATATACCCATTGTAAATAAAATAAGCCCCGCACATGGTATATAACGATAAGATCAATATAATTATTCTTTGTGAGTACAGCCAAATACAAATCTTTTCAATCCAATCCATATAATTAATGTCTGTTAGTGGATTCATTTCTTATCCCTCTTGGCTATATCTAAAAGTTCAATCAGCGTATAAAAATCACTTCCGATAATACGTTTTACTGCGGACGCGATTATAATGCCCAATATAGATACACTAACAACAAATAAATATTTATTCATCGCTGGGATAATATTAATGTAAATAGCCCCAACAGTTATTGCGATTACAACTATCAATAACGCTACCGCATCACCAATAACTTTGAGTTTAATCGACTTCCATACTGCGGGGGCAACCTTTGTAACCGCATCTTTGGTTGCGCATACTACCGATTCAACAGTATTCCGTAATTCCTGCGCGATGCCAACAATACTACTCGATGTTTTTTGTTCCGCTTCCATTCTACTATCCTTTCGTAATGAAGCTAATGTTAAGATGTCGTCCTAGCCAAACACACCTAAAATTCGACATTATGTAAACTTATACACTTTCAGTTCCCTCTTCCATATAAATATTGCATACAAATACAAATCTGTCAAGTAAAATCTCTATACTCCATTTAAAACCTTATCCAATCGCCATTTGAAACCGCAATCCCGCTCCCATTTAAAAAGCAATCTCACTTGAAAACACACAATGATGCATTTTGCAACACGCCATTTGAAAAGGGAATCCGACAATCCCATTTGAAGAGGCTATTTGAAAAGAGCCATTTGAACAGAGTGTTTTGGATGTCCGGACTATATCAGACTTTTCATGGAAAGTTCGGAATATTTCATACTTTTCAGCACTCTCCTACCCTCTCCTGCCCTATTTCACATAGCGCAAGCGTAATATAGCCGTACACGCCCAGAAACGCCGTTGTAAGGGATTATTAGCTTTTATATGTAGTTTGCCCTGTCTATTGTCTTAATATGCCGTGCTGTGCCCGCGCCGGCGTCCTGGCAATATGTATTATTGGATTGTTTCTGGCAATGTGCTGCAGGCAATAAAATACCCGGGCAAGTATTAATCACCCGGGCACAATTTAGCAATCTGATTTTTGTTTTATATTCAGGCCGCTTTATTTATCGGCCACATAATACAAGTCCTTTCTTTTAAGAGTTAAACTGTCATTATATCAAAATCATTAATAAAAACGTAAATATTACCATTACCCGCTTTATTTGCACCTACTGCAAGTTTCCCGGTCCATGATAGTTTTTGACATAACATAATAGCGGCTATATTATGATTCTCTTCTGTGCCTATAGAATCATCCCACCCGGTGATTAAAGAATATCCCCCGGAAGAAGTCGCCTTGATTCTGCTCCCCCTAAAATTGGTTGCTGGTAAATACTTTGTGAAAATTGATTGCATTTTATTAACCTTTCCCTTTCGGCAATGCCGGCAGCATTAAACCGATTATTATTATTGCGATCACTGTAAATATTAAGCGCATAATTATCCGGCCTCACTCTCCGTGATGTAGTGTATTGCCATTGTCTGTGCATCCAGGCAAAGCAATTTGTGATTGTCCGGGATCTTCCATAAGGCCACTGTTTCCCGAATCAGGCCGCAAGCAAAGAAATATCCCCTGTGTTCACAATAGAAATTAATGTAATGTGCTATTTTCTGTACTGTTAACATTGTTACTCCTCCTCTGCTCTGGCTATGGTCTGCTCAATATATTCTATAATCGGCGTATTATCTATCCCATTAGACCTTGCAACCTTTAAATTATCACGGGATGATTTTAGTGCCCTGACAAGCCCATCATGCAAGTTGACACACTTTACAATGTGCCGGGCATTGGCGGATTGTTCTTCAAGGTTGTTTACTTTAGTTGGGCGGAAACGGACTTTGGTAATATATCCATGCCCATCATTTTCAGGTGTTATCAAACATGATGATTTTGTCCATCTTACTCCCCACGGTGTCGGTGTATGCTCTGCGCTCATTGTGTCCCTCGCCTTCCTTGGTTGGTTGGTTAAGCCTTTCTAATTTCCCTGTATCCGGTTAATTCGTATAGTCTCACGCCGTTGTCGATAAGGAATGAATTACTATATATCCTTGCAATCCAATATACCTTGTCAATTATATGCTTATTGTTTAGATGGTAAGGTATGGTTGGATTAATAAATCTGTCCCCAATTTTCAAGTCTTGTACTCGCATTGTAAAGCCCTCATCGTTAAGGTGTTGTGGTTGCTATTGACCGGGCATACACCCGGTTTCGTCAACAATCGTTTATTGCTTCTTTTTCGCTATCATAAAACTTATCGGAACATTCGATAGGCACACTCCCGACAAGAATATATTACCCGTACACCTGTTTTAATAATTCATATAATAGCTTTGTGTTCTCTTTATTGAAGCTTACTGACATATACGGCAATCCTCGCTTCCTCTCTTCATGCTTAGAATGTCTATCTATACAGAATTGTAAGGTTGCATTTTCATTGTTTTCGCAAACTCTTATGCCATAATCCCGGCGTTCATCGTGATCCTCTTCAGTGATTTCAATATGAGGTTGTGGCACGTCTTTATAAATTGTCATTGTACTCTCTCCCTGTTAATAGTTCTTACCATTGCACGGATACTAAAGTGTATTCTCTTCGGCATACTGTGCAAGTTCATCCTGCTCTTCTATATCCTCTTGTGCAAAGTTATCCGGGGATATAGTTTCTAACTCGCCTAAACGTGCTATAACGTATTCATTCCAGTTAATAAAGCCCATGTTTAATTGATATCTTGCTGTCATTACATCCCCCTTATTAATAGTTTTAGTTGCTGTGCACATACCCCGCCCGGCGTCCTGTTTCATGTTACATTACCTCTTGTTATAGGTTCAAGTTAATAGTAATTTATGTAGTCTTTTCCTAATATACAGTGCAGTATTGCATCTGTCAAGCGTTATTTTACTATAAAATAATAACGGTGTAAATATCATCACTTCTCTTCTCCCCTACTGCATAGTAATAGCATAATATAGATGTGTTTTTAGTGTTCACTATAGAGAATATTCTGTTCCATATTTAGAACAATAAGCAGAATTATCTGTTACTTCATATACAATCCCTTATCCATAAAACATAGGTTGTCAGACAACGTTATTGCATTACCATGACAAAACCATAGGTGATAGTTAATTACAATT
>SDBT01007974.1_pt1 | contig 17370 bp, 19 predicted proteins | sample 2277101 | NCBI WGS metagenome assembly SDBT01 (sample SAMN10404973, study PRJNA504765) | marine sediment metagenome | isolation source: marine sediment core GS10_PC15, 103 cmbsf | place: Arctic Ocean: Southern Knipovich Ridge | collected 2010
GGGGAGCGCAAAGGAACGCGAACAGACAGATGATCGCGGCCGTCGCGATTGCCTTTCTCATTTTTCCTGTTCTTCCTCCGGCTGCCGGGCTCGCGGACTCTGGAATCCTCCATCTTCCTTCTCGCGGGACGGAGAGGTAACTTCGAGGAGGCGGACGCGGAGCTTTTCGTGAAGCACTATTACCTCGCCCGTCCCAAGCTTCTGATTCTCGACAAATATGTCCACGGGATCGCCCGACAGCTTGTCCAACTGCACGATCGAATCGCTCTCGAGAGCGATCACCTCGCCAAGCGACATCGTCGCTTGGCCGAGCACCATGTTCAGTCTCAGCGGGACATCGGAAAGAAAAGTCAGACCTTCTATTTCCAGCTCCGGTTCAGCGGCGTCGGGGGCGTGTATTCTCGGCCTGGTTCGGGCGGCGGCGTCAATTACCTCGCCTTCCTGCTCAAGCCTCTCCTCGCTCGGGTTGTCCGTGTTGAAGACGTTCTCGATCATTGATAGACGTACTCCTCGAAATATACGTTCGAGATGCGGCCGGTAACGAGCATCCCGTTGATGCGATTCAGGATCTCTCGCCTCAGTTTTTCTTTGTCCTCGTTTGTCTGCACCTGATCTATCGTTTTCGAACTGAGGACGTTGTTTATCTGGTTCTTGATCTGCGGAAGCCTTTTTTCGAGCTCTTCCTGAATTTCAACGTCGTACATCTCTATCGCGATCGTCGCCTTGAGAAATCGCTCGCCGTTGGAGCCGGCGGGGTTGACGATCAATGGATCGAGCCTGAAAAATGAAAGATCCTCAAGATAGGCGGCGTCGTTTTTTTCGGACGGCTGAGCCTGCTGGCTGAGCTTACGCTCTTCCATTGTGGGCGCGACGTAGCTCCCCACCGTGAGTATAGCCAGTCCCGCAGCCACGACCACACCCGAAACAAGGATGATGATGTTTCTCAGGCCGAATATGCCCGGCCCGTTCTTTTCCGACTGCTCCGCCTTTTGCTCCGCGGCCTCGGGGCGGTCGCGCGGCTCTCTCTCGCCCATCTTATGTATCTCCCCTTTCCGATTCGGCCAGCTCTGTTTCTATGTCCTTGAGAAGAATCTCGACCCGCCGATTCTCCTGACGCCCTTGAGGCGTGTTGTTGGGTTCCAGCGGGTGATATTCGCCGTAACCGGCCACCGCAAACCTTGCGCTTTCGAAGCCTCCGCCCTCATTCAGGAGCCTCATAACGCTGATCGCCCTCGCCGTGGAGAGTTCCCAGTTCGAGGGAAACCCCTCGGTGTGAATAGGCACGTTGTCGGTGTGTCCTTCGACGACGACGAAGTTCGGGCTCTGCTCCAAAATCGTCACCAGCTCCTCGAGCACGGGCATGGCGTCGGGCCTGAGGTCGGCCTTGCCGGAGTCGAAAAGTATCGGGCTTTTGATCGTAATGCGAATACCCTCTTTGTCCCTTACGACTTTCATCTGCCCCTTGAGCCCCGCCGAATATATAGCGTTGCGGAGCCGGCGGATGATTTCGTGCGATGGTATCGCCGGGTCCGACCTTACGGAGGGGGTCTTTTCGAAGTAAATCATCGACAGTTCGTGCGGCATGAGACCCAGCGCTTCCTGAAACGAGGCCAGCGATCGCCTGAAGTTATTCTCCTCTATGGTCGAAAACGAGATCAGAAGCACGAAGAACGTGAGCAAAAGGGTCATGATATCGCCATAGATGGTCATCCACCCTGGAGAGGTCGGCAGTTCGATCCCGCCGTTGCCGTTTCCGTGTTTTCCCAACTCGGCCCTCCCCGCTTACCTCGCCGCCCGGCCGCCGGCCTGTACTTTCTCGCGGAGGCTCGGCGCGATGAACGCCTTTAGCTTCTGCTCGACTATGCGCGGGTTATCACCCGACTGGATCGAAAGAATCCCTTCTATGACGAGTTCCTTCATCAGCACTTCGCCACTGGTCCGGGCCTTGAGCTTCCCGGCGAGCGGCAGGAACAGGAGGTTCGCCATGAAGGCGCCGTAGAACGTAGTGATCAGCGCGACCGCCATCCCCTGCCCGATCTGCGATGGATCCTCGAGCGCGCGAAGCATGGCTATGAGCCCGATCAGGGTTCCTATCATTCCGAACGCGGGCGCGAAAGTGCCCATCATCATGAATATGCCTTGCCCCAATGTGTGGCGCGATTCGACATACGCCAGCTCGGTCGTGAGGATGTCTTTGATAAGCTCCGGCGCGGTGCCGTCTATGGCGAGTCTCACGCCGCGAACCAGGAATGGGTCTGTCACCGTCTCGAGCTCCGATTCGAGCGTGAGAATGCCCTCGCGCCTGGCCTTCGTGGCGAAGGCGACCAGCAGTTCGATCAATTGCGTCGGCGCCTGTTCCTTGAAGACAAATGCGTTACGGACCGTGCTCACGACACCGAGCAAATCCTTCAAAGGATAGTTGATCAGCGTGGCCGCCATCGTGCCCCCTATCACTATCATCATTGACGGCAGATGGAGAAAGGTGGTAATGGGGACCCCGCCAAGTATCATCGCCAAGAGGATGAAGGAAACCCCCGCGACTACGCCGACTACGGATGCAACATCCACTGAATCCTATCTCCCCGACCTCGCGCCGGCCCAGCCGCTTCACCGCGCCCGGGCCGACTGCGGGTCAATGCTCTACTTCGTTCGTCTCCTCACTTCGGTCGCGCGCCTCGGGCAGGCAGCCATATGCCAGCCTTCTATACCGGATAACCCTGTCGATGACCTCTTCGACCGTCTCCAGCACGAGGATCTTCTGGTCCGACGTCAGCGTGACAATTGTATCTGGAGCGGCCTCGATAAATTTGACCAACTCGGCGTTGACGGCCAGCTCGGAACCATCAAAACGGGTGAGCTTTATCATGTCGAAACACATCCCTCGGGTCGGCGCGACCCGGAAAGCCGGTTGCCCGGCCCGGGTCGCGCGGAACGCGATTCTCATTAAGGCTCAGTGAAGGCGCCCCTCATTGCGGCGGGAGCGGCCCTGCTCAAAGCCTCTATCTCGCCAGCGATATGACCTCCTCCAGCAGGGCGTCCGCCGTCGAAATGGTGCGGGCGTTGGCCTGGAATCCTCGCTGGGTGATGATTATGTTCGTGAACTCCTTCGCCATATCGGTATTCGATCCCTCGAGGAATCCCTGCGCCATCGTGCCGCGACCGCCGGAGCCGGCGACGCCGGTGAGCGGCTCACCCGAGTTGCCGCTAGTCACGAACATGTTGTCGCCCACGGCCAGCAGCCCTCCCTGATTCGGAAAGCTCGCCAGGGCCACCTGACCCACGACCTGTGTCAGCCCGTTAGAGAACGAGCCCGTGATCGTGCCGTCGATCCCGACGAAGAACTCTTCGAGCGCCCCGATCGGGAAGCCGTCCTGACTCGCGAGAGCCAGCGTATTGGACCCGCTGAGGAATGTCGTGCCGCTGAAATCGAGCGTCACATCGAGCGGATTGATCGCTCCGGCGCCGGACCGATCGATGGTGATCAAAGCGTTGTCCACGCTCAGGAACTGTCCATTGTTGTCATAGGTGATTGTGCCCGAGCCCACCGACGTCCCTAACGGGCTGTCGGCGAGATAGGCTACCGTGTTCGGGCCGGTGCGCGTGAACGTGATCGTCAGCGGCACCGAGTTGCCGAGCGAATCGAACACGTTGAGCCCGGAGACTATGAAGCTCTCTCCGTCGGCGGCGGTGATCTCGGTGAAGCCAACCGACCCGCCCGGATTGAACACGTTGTCGAACTCGGTCCGGACCACCCCGGCGGCGTCCGCCGCGTTCATCACGACGGTAGTGATCTCGTTGCCGGTTCCGAGGTCGCCGGTGATCAGGATCGAGCCGTCCGCGTCGACGGCGACGCTGCCGTTGACTATCCCGAAGGCCCCTTCGATCGCGGTCGTCAAATCGCCGAGTGTCGTCACGTCCGCGCCTACGACGAAGCTGGCCGTGAGGTCGGCCCCCCCGCGTCTGCCGGTGAGGGTGATCGTGTCGCCCGCCACCAGCCCAAGGCTGACGGCAAGGGCGTTTTCAAGGTCCACAAGCGACGTCACGGCGGTAGCCGCGAGGCCGGTCGTGGTATCGATCATGCCGGCGCTGTCGGTCACCGTTCCGGTGGTTGCGACGCCGCCCGCGCCGTCGAAGTTGCCCGTGAAAAGCGCGTTCGACGTCTCCTGCACGATCGACGTGCCTAGCGGGATCACGATGTCGCCGACCGAGCCTGTCGAAGTGACGACGCCGTTGACCGCCGTCCAGCCCTGCACCCTGAGCCCGGTGGCCGGATCGACGAGCGTGCCGTCGATGGCCAGCGCGAACGAGCCGTCGCGCGTGTACGCGAGACCCACTCCGTCGCTCAGGATGAAGAATCCGTTGCCCTGAATCGCCAGGTCGGCGAGGTTGCCGGTGCTGTTGAGGCTCCCTTGAGTGAAGTTTCTGCTGATGCTTGCGAGCGTCGTTCCGAGGCCCACCTGTACCGGGTTGGTTCCCAGCAGGTTGCCGCTCGGAACGGTCGCTCCGGTCAGCGTCTGGCTGAAAACCGTCTCGAAAAGCGCTGTGCTCGATTTAAAGCCCGGGGTGTTGACGTTGGCCAGGTTGTCACCGATCACGTTGAGCGCTTCGGAGATCGTGCTGAGGCCGCTAATCCCGTTGAATAATGCGGAACTGATTCCCATCTTTTAGCTCCCTGAGAAAAACTCCCATGCGCCGCGTCAGTCGGTCGGCGGCGCCCCAAGCCTCCCCCGAAGGGGTCCGGCCTGTCGAGGGGTCGACCTTGCCCTCGATCGAGTTCAGTTGATCTTAAGTTTCTTTTCCATTTCTACTGTCCGTCCATGATGACGGCGCTGTCGATGTTGGTGAACACGTTCCCGTTCATCTCTTCGCGGTCGAGCGCGGTCACAACCGTGCGGTTGCTCACGCTGACCACGAGCGCCGCCCCGCGCACGAGCACGAGCGAGTCTTTCGCGCCCTTGGATTCCGCGAGGGTGACGGCTTCGAGGATTTTGGCCCGGTCGTCGGCGCTCAGGTGAATGTTGCGCGTCCTGAGACGCTGAAGGGCGTGGGCCGAGAATTTGATCCCCTTCCAGCCCTCGATCTCCTCGCGTATGACTGCGTCGAACGATTGGCCGCCTCGCCCGGCCGGCGCCACGCGGGATTGCGCGGGCTGAACCTGTCGAATCGGCTGTCCTTCGCCTATGTCGGTTTTTCCTACCATTTCATGTCTATCTTACGCGATTCGGATCACGTATTCAAGGCTGACCACGGCATCTTCGTCGATGGTGAGCCAGGGCTCGTTGTCTATGAACCACACTTCGGTGACGGTACCCTCCACGTGCTCTCCGCTCGGACCGACCGCCTCGACCTCGTGACCGACGAGCGACGCCGCCTGGATCATGTTCTGCGTCTGGATGTTCTCGTTCATGTCTATCGTCTCGCTCAGCGTGTTGAGCGTGGCCATCTGTTGAATAAAGTCACGATCGTCAAGCGGATCGAGCGGGTCCTGGTTGGAAAGCTCTGTGATGAGCAGCATGAGAAAATCCGACTCATCGAGCTTCGCGTTGTCCGAGACTATCGTAGCCCCTCCGCTTCCTGATACTCCTGCTATCATGTTTTTCACCTCCTTCCGTTATGCGAAATAATCTATGACGCCGCTCGGCGCGGCCGACACAGTTTCGGCCAAATCAACCTCGCGCGCCGCCCCGACAGCTGCCATCGAGCCGCTTTCCGGGGCATCGAAACTCCGGGCGGGCTCGCGTCCGGAGTGCGAACCGGCCTCGGCAAACACATTGAACTGATCGAGCGCCAGGCCTTTTTCCGAGAGCCGTTGCTGCAGGTCGGCCAGGTTGTCCTGCAGGACCTGCCGCACGACCTGGTTTTCGGCCGTTATTTCCACGCGCATCCCGTGTTCATCGGCCAGCACGCGTATGCTCAGCTTGCCGAGGAAGTCGGGCTTGAGCTGGACGATGATCTCGGTCGATTCACTGCTCTGGGCCACCCGCACGCCCTGCACGACCTGGTCGATCATCTGTGCGCGCTCGACTCCCGTCGCCTGCCCGGGCGCCTGCGCCGTCGCGCGTTCGACCGCTGGAGGGGACGTGAGATGCGATAGCGCCCCACCGCCGGTCGCCTCGGTCAATGTGTCGACGACTGTTCCGCCCGCCGTCTCGGCCCCATCGAGGACGGCGCCGCCTCTGGCGGCAAGAGCCTCGAAAGAACGCGCCGACGTATCGAGGGCGGTCCGCGGCGCGCCTGCGTGGGGCTCCGCAACCGCCTCGCTCGCCGAGACGCCGTGATTCTGGGGCTGGGTGGGCGTCGCGGGCATGAAGCGCGTCATCGTGTCGCCCTGCGCGGCCGCTTCCCGCTCTTCGACGGCGAACACAATCGGCTCGGCGCCGGATCGCGCAACGGCGCCCGACTTGTCGACCAAAACGCTGATGGCCGACTCGGGCGCGGATTGCTCCGTCGCGGCGATTATGGAACCCAGGGCCGCCTCGCGCGCGAGCGGAACCGTCATGGTCGCCGCGGGCGGCGCCACGGAGTCGGACGGCGCTTGGGGCGTCTCGCCCGTCGACCCGGCCGCGGCGTCCGCAACGAGATCCCCCGCCTGAGCGACCGGGCCGCCCGGCGACAGATCCTGCGCGGGCGCCGAATGGCCGACGCTTTGGGAACCCGGCGCATTCGGGGGAGCCGCGCCACGCATGGGCGGGCGCGCCTCCGATCCGGCCGTCGGGGCTGAATGTTCTCGGGGCGTATCGGGTATCGCCTGCGTGGGCGAATCCCCGGGGGCCGAGCTCGCGGGCGCAGCCTGATCTTTCAACCTGCGAAAGATGACTGCAAATGCGTCCGCGGGGGCTCCGGACTTGCCGGATGCGGGCTCGCGCCCCGAGTGCGCCCGAACTCGCGCGTCTCGTGCGAGCGCTACGGTTCGGGCGTCCAAATTCATCATTGCATCACCTCCTTTCCGTTGAATTTCGTTTCGATCTTATTCTGATCCGTATTCCAGTCAAGGCGTCGCGGCCGGCTCGGCCGGTTGGGATGCGGGAGATTCTTCGCCCCCCGTCCACAATAGCTTGCCGACCTCGACTGCTTTACCTTTGTCGAGCGCCCCCATGATCTGAGCGGCCTGTCGATCCCGCATCTGGAGCAGCATCGTGGCCACCGTCTCATCGGGCATCCTGTCGAGAAGCGCGGCCGCGTCGTCCGGTGACATGCTCCCGTACATCTTTATGAGCCTGGTCTGCTCTTCGCTCATCGCGCCGGGCTCGAGCCCCAACTCTTCGGAGCGCTTGGCCGCAAGCTTCTTCTCCTCGTCCACGAGGTCTTCGATACGTCTCTCCACGGCGGCCCGCTGCTCGTCGAGTTCCCTGCGCTGGGCCTCCAGTCTTTCGTTCAGCAGCTCGATGCCTTTTGCCTGATCCCGAAGCTCCTGCTTGCTCTCGTTTATCGATGCGGCCAGCCCGACCGGCTCGGGGGTAATCAAGGTTCCTTTTGCTTCTCCTTCGTCCGCGCCGAGGAACATATCGAGCGTTTCGCGCGCAAGAAGCCCTCTTTGCTCCAACTGGTGGGCCGCTACCCCCACAAAGACCAGGGCGAACAGCAGCGCGAAGGCCAGGATTTTCAAACCTCTCCCTCCTTGGGGTCTCTCGCGCCTTTCATCGCGCCGACGGACGAAATCGCTCGTAGGTTTCTCTCTGGATGAATCTGTTGATGCCCACCTCATCGAGCATCGCTTGCTCTTTTTTCAGGAACTCGCGCGTGAATTCTTTGCGCTCTTTTTCCTCGAGTCTATCGAAAATCTTTCTTTCCTTTTCCGCCTCGGTCAGCATCGAGCGCAACATCTCGACGCGACGCGCGATCTCCTCGATCGTGTGTTTCTGCTCCTGAATCGCCTCGCCGAGAAGCCGCAGATAATCGTGACCTCGTCGAACTTCGACGGCGTCGACGGCGCCTGTCTGCATATCCGCCAGGCGCGCGATGCATTCCACTCGTCGCGCTTTGAGGTCGTCGAGCTTGCGCTGTTCGAGTATCCGGATCTTGCGGGCCCTGACGGCCTTGGAGGCGAGCTGATCGACGATGATCCGCTTGCTGTTGAGAACGCTCTCGAACCGGAACTTGTATGCTTTCATTGCGTCGCCGCCTCCGCGCCGGTCGCGGCCGGGGCCTCACGCGGCGCCGTCGTGTCGGCGAACATCTCGCGGAGCCGATTTACGTCGGCGCCGAAGTCCGATTTCTCCTGAATTCTCTGCTTGAGAAACGAGTTGACTTCGTCGATTTTCGACTGCGCATAATCGATTTTCGGATTGCTCCCCTTGACGTACGCCCCGATGTTTATGAGGTCCTCCGCCTCGGCGTAGGTGGCGAGCACGTCGCGCATCATGTTGCTCTTGAGGACCTGGTCTTCGGGAACTACATCGACCATCAGCCGGCTTACGCTGTCGAGCAGGTCGATGGCCGGATAGTGGTTCCGCGTGGCGAGCCTGCGCGTGAGCATTATGTGGCCGTCCAAAAAGGAGCGGACGGCGTCGGATATGGGCTCGTTGAAGTCGTCGGCCTCGACGTAGATCGTGTAAATGCCGGTGATGCTGCCTTCGGGCGAGGCCCCGGCCCGCTCGACGAGCTTGGGCAGGAGCATGAATACCGAGGGCGGATATCCCTTGGTCGTCGGCGGTTCTCCGATGGCCAGGCCTATCTCCCGCTGCGCCATGGCGAAGCGCGTGATCGAGTCCATCATCAGGAGCACGTCTTTGCCCTTGGCGCGAAAGTATTCGGCGATGGCGGTCGCGATGAAAGCGCCGCGTATCCTGAGCAGCGCGGGCTGGTCCGATGTGACGGCGACGACAACCGAGCGGCGCAGGGCTTCCGGACCGAGGTCTTTTTCCAGAAAATCTTTCACTTCGCGGCCTCGCTCGCCGATGAGGGCGATAACGTTTATCTCGGCCTCTGTGTTGCGGGCGATCATTCCCAGGAGCACGCTCTTGCCTACGCCGCTGCCGGAGAATATCCCCAGGCGCTGGCCCCTGCCGCATGTGAGGCACGAGTCGATGGCCCTTATGCCCAGGGGCAGCGGCTCGCAGACGCGCCGGCGCCGCATGGGGTTGATGGGCTCGCCCATGAGAGGGTATTCCTCTTCGAGTCTGAGGGGCCCGCGACCGTCGAGCGGGTCTCCCGCGCCGTCGATGACGCGGCCGAGCAGTTCCTCTCCGACGCGAACCGTCGGGGGCCGGTCACTCGCTTCGACGACGCTGCCGGGCGCGACTCCCCGGATGTCGCCCAGCGGTATCAGCAGGGCCTTTCGATCTCGAAAGCCCACGACTTCGGCCGGGACGGGGTCCTTGCCGTTGCCGGGATGTATGGCGCAGGACTGCCCGAGTGAGAGGCCGGGACTCGTGGATTCGACTATCAGGCCGGTCACTCGCGTGACTTTGCCGCAGGTGCGAATCAATTCGACTTCGCCTATGCGGGAGCGCCATTTTTCTATTTCGGCCAATGCCGTCATTTTTAGTTTTCTTTGTCCAGCGCGATACGCGCGGCCTTGAGTTGGGCGTGAGGCTGAGCGTCGACCTTGATGAGATCGGTTTCGATTATGCATCCTCCGCGCTCGATCTCGGGGTCTCCGATGACTTCTATCTTGTCTATTCCGTCGAACATCTCCACGAGAGTCGGTTTGTGTTCCTTCATCAGCTCTTCGTCGGATGGATTCACGCGAATAAGCAGCTTGTCGCGCTCCAGAATCTTCATGACCGCCTGTTCGGCCTGCCGCGTCACGAGCGCTATATCCTGTCCTATCTCCCTGTGGATAATCTTTGCGGCAAGCTCGGTCGCGAAGTCGGCGAGCCGGGGCGCCAGTGTTCTTGTCAGCTCGGCTTCGCGCTTTTTCAGTTGCTCGATGAACGAGGAGAGCATGCGGGCCGAGTTCTGGTGACGCCGCTCGAACTCCACGCGGACTTCTTCGGCCCCGTCGGATCGGCCTCGCTCGCGCGCCTGTTTCAGAATGCTTTCGGCGCGATCCTTGGCTTCGTCTATGATTCGCCGGGCGCCTGCTTCGGCGTCCCGCAGGGTTTCGTCGGCGGCCTCGCGGGCCTGCTCCAGGAGCTGACCGGGATCGACGTCGACCTCGCCGGCCGATTCCTCGTCGCCCGACGCCCTGAAGTCGACGGGCGGAGGCTTGGTCGGACGCGACTTGTCGGAGGCGACCTGCTCGGCCGGCGCTCGGCCCAGCCGAAACGGCTCTTGCTTGAACTTCGCGGCCGACAGAAAGGCCGGTGAATCGTCGGGCTTGATCAGCTTAGACAACTAATTGGTCCTCATCTCCGCGGCCGAGAATCATGATTTCGCCGGCCTCTTCGAGCCTGCGAATGACCTCGACTATACGCGTTTGCGCGGTTTCGACGTCGCGCAGCCTTACGGGTCCCATGTATTCCATATCTTCTCCGATCATCTCGGCCGCCCGGCTCGACATATTGGCGAACATTTTGCTCTTGACGTCTTCGTTGGCCGCCTTGAGCGCAAGCGACAGGTCCTTGTTGTCGATCTCTTTGAGCATGCGCTGAATTCCCGCATCCGTGACCATGACTATGTCGTCGAATACGAACATGAGTCCCCTCACTTCGGTGGCGAGCTCGGGGTCGCGTTCGGAAAGCTTTGCGAAGATGTTCTTCTCGGTCGTCCTGTCGACGCGGTTGAGCAGTTCGGCGACGGCCCTTATGCCGCCGACCTTCGTCATCTCGGGTCTCACCACGGCGGCGAGCTTTCGCTCCAGAACGATCTCGACGTCGCGGATGATGTCGGGGGAGGTCTGCTCCATATTGGAGACGCGGTAGATGACTTCTTCCTGCAAATCCTCGGGAAGCGCGGCGAGCACCGTGGCGGCTACCGTGGGTGTCAGGTGCGCCAGCACGAGCGCGATCGTCTGCGGGTGCTCGTCCTGCAGGAAGCTCAGTATCTGGCCGGGATCGACTTTGCGGACGAACTCGAATGGCGTTTCTTTGATAACGCTTTCCAGCCTGGCCAGTATTTCGGTAGCCTTGTCGGAGCCAACGGCCTTGGTCAACGTTTCGCGGGCGTAGTCGACTCCTCCGAAGGATATGAAGTCCTTCGCCTGGAGCATCTGGCTGAACTCGTCCAGGACGTCGCGTTTTAGCTCCGGCGGCACGCTGCCGAGGCTGGCAACCTCGAAGGCGAGTTCTTCAAGCATCTCGGGATCGAGTTGCTTCATGATTTTCGCCGAAGAATCGACGCCGAGCGAAACCATCAATATCGCGGCCTTTTGTCTTCCGGAAAGCTCTGAAATGTTCATCGTATGTTTCCTTCAACGACTGTACGCCGGGACTATCCGCCGCCGCGACGAGGAAGGCGGGCGATAGAGCCTATTCCTCTCCTTTGACCCACACCTTGATCAGCGCGGCCAGATCGTCCGGCCTCTCTTCGGCCATTTCCCTGACCTCGGCCACGGTGGCGGCTTCATCCGATACAACATGGTCCAGGCGGGCGCCTATTTCTCCCGGTTCGGCGCCTATGACCCTTTCGGGCAGCGCGCGTTTGATGATGTACCTGACCATGAGGAAAATCGCTATGAGAATCGCGACCGAGACGACTCCTCGGCCGATCGCGTAGTAGAGGTCGCGCCTTTCGCGCGCACGGGCGGCGGCGACTCGATCCCACTCGGCGGTTGTGGCGTCGAGGGGAACGTTGATGACCTCGGCGACGCTTTTCGTCGAGTTTCCCACGGCGGCGAGCACCATCCTCTTGTATTTCTCCATCTCTTCATCGGTGCGGGCGACGTATTCCCTGGTGGTATTGCCTTCGTCGTCGACGCCAGTCTTATACGTGCCGTCGACAACGACCGAGACGGAGATTCCTTTGATGGTGGACGGAGACTTGATAATGTGCTCGATTGTCTTGCTGATCTCGAAGTTCGTTACGCTCGATGAGGTTTGTTTTTGAGGGGCCCCAATCGACGTCGGCGCCGGCCGCGCGATCGTCGGCAGGTTGGCGCTTATGCCGGCCACGCCTTCGGGAGCGGCGGCCGGTGTGGTCGTGGATTCCTTTTGCCGTTCTTCGCTTCGAACGACCGCGCCGTCGGGATCAAATCTTTCCTCGGTCTTTTCGATCTTGTCGAAATCGAGATCGACGGAGACACTCACGACCGACTTGTCCGGCCCGACGATGCGGTCGAACATGCTCAGGAGTTTTCGCTGGAAGTGTTTTTCGACTCGTGAGCGCAGCTCGAATTGAGAGCCGCTCAGCTCGGCCGACGCGAGCCCCGCTCCGGAGGCCGTCGTCAGGGCGTTGGCGTGCTGGTCGAGGATTGTGACGTTCTGGGGCTGCATGCCTTCGATGCTGCTGGCGACAAGCCGTTGGACGGCGCGCACCTGGTTACGGCCGAGGGTGCGGCCGGGCGCGAGATTCAGGAAGACGGCGGCCGTGGGCTCTCCCTGTTGCTCGGTGAAGAGGCGGTCTTCGGGTATGACTATCTGCACGCGAGACCACTTGACCTCGTTAAACTGGTTTATCGTGCGAGCCAGCTCGCCTTCGGTCGCGCGCTTGAAGTTGATCTTCTGCTCGAAGCTGGTGATCCCGAGTCGCGCCCGATCGAATATCTCGTATCCCACACCGCCTCCGCGTGGGATACCCTCTTGGGCGAGCGTCAGACGAGTTTCGGCCACGCGCTTGTCGGGGATGAGGATGGTCGCCCCATCGTCGAATATCTTGTATGAAATGCCGGATGACTTGAGCTGCTCGAGCACGTCGCCCGCGTCGTCGGGCTGGAGGTTGGCAAAGAGAACCGTATAGCGGGGGCGCGCCTGCAGGAGCGATAGAGACAGGAGTCCGCCCAGACAGATTGCAAAGCCGACGCCGATGAGAATCCGCCGCTGGAGATCGAGGGACTTCCAGATGTTGGCAAGCTGCTCGTAGAGTTGCCGAAGAAAATCCATGTCTGCCTCGCCGTCTTAAATTTGCAGACTAAGCCGTGTCTGCCGTTCCCCGAAACCGCGCGGCCGCAAAGCGCGGTTTCCACATGCCGCAACGGTCGCCGCGACCGTCGCTTTGCGGCGCCGGATTCTCGGACTTCCGACCGGGGGTTCCCCGCCCCTTGCCGAACGCCGAGCCGGCGCTAAATGTTCATACGCTGTATCTGTTCGTAGGCCGTGATTATCTTGTTTCGCACCTGGAGCATCGTGCGAAACGCCATGTCGGCCTTTTCGATCGCGATCGCGGCCTCGCTGATATTGGACACGTCACCCGCGACGAGCCCGTTTATCGTCGCGTCGGCCTCGGTCTGAAGCCTTTGTATCTCCCCGATTGAATCCGTAAGGTATTCGCCGAACGAGGGCCCCGTTGTCTCTTGTGGGGCCTGGGCGGACCCGGGCTGTATGGGCTTCGGAGATTGCGGGCCGCCAATTCCCCCGATCGTGATTTCGTCGACCATTACGTTTTTCCTCCAAAATTCAAACCGAAATTCAAATGGCTCCCTGCCGAGCGTCCCCTCTGACGCGCGGCACGGCCTGGGGCCTTATCGTCATCTTTCCGGATGATTCGACACACTCTGATGAACTATTCCCTCAGGATGTCGAGCGAGGCTCGGACCATGTTTTTGCTCGCGTCGATGGCGGTGACGTTGGCCTCGTAGGCGCGAAGGGCAGTTATCATGTCCACCATTTCCTCCACGACATTTACGTTGGGCATGGCGACGTAGCCGTCGGCGTTGGCGTCGGGATGCCCCGGATCGTAGGCCAGCGGAAACGGGCTGTTATCGTCGATCACGCCTTTGACTCTCACGCCCAGGCCCGCGAGATCGCCGGGCCGCTTCGCCTGGACGCCTTGCAGGACGACTAATTGCCGCCTGAACGGCCCGCCCTCGGGCGTGCGTGTCGAGTTCGAGTTGGCGAGGTTGTTGGCGATGACGTTCATGCGGGTGCGCTCGGCGTACAGGCCGGAGGCGCTTATGTCGAGAGCTGAAAAGACGCGCATTTCCTTGCACCTCACCTAATCTTACGGCATCCTCAGGACTTCGCGTATCTGTCGATATCTCTTCGTGAGCATGGTCGAGAAAATCTGGAACCTGCCGCTGTTTTTCGTGATCTCGACCATCTCTTTGTCTATGCTGAATTTGCTCTTGTCATTGCGGCCCAATTCGAGAGTGTCGGGCTCGAACACGAGACCGTGTGGCTTTGGCTGGGAAACAATGTGTCTCATGTGGGTCGTTTTCAGCGAAACCGACCGACTGCCTCCGCCCGCAAGAGCCAGACGAAGGCTTTCCTGGAACGCAATGTGTGTGGGCGTAAATCCGGGCGTGTTGGCGTTGGCCACGTTGTTCGCCAGCGCCCGGTGTGACTCTTCGAGCACGGGCAGCGCCTTTTCCAGCACGGTGGTCGGGTCGTATCGGCCTATTGCGCCCAAAAAACGGCTCCTTAGCTATCAAAAGTCTTCAACCAAAGTCTTTTGCGCGGGTCCGGCGCCATGGCGGCGGCATTCTCGACGCCAGGTCATCGTCACGAATAATGGCAACATCCATGCCATTCGCCGAGGCCCTGCGAAACATTACTAACATCATGCCCCACACCGTCTTACGCTATATTCCGCCTCTCGCATCGGCGCGAGCTTTCCATCCGACGGGGCAAAAACTGCCGTGGACCCTGGAAAATATTACCATTGCGCTATTGATTGTCCTTTTATTCGGCCTCTTCCAGAACTCCCGCCGCCTGGTATTCCTTTAGCTTGTTTCGCAGCGTACGCACGCTTATGTCGAGGATCCTGGCGGATCTGGTCTTGTTGTTCCCGTGCTTTTTCAGAGTGTGCAGGATGAGCGCGCGCTCGGCCTCTCCGACCGTGATGTCTTGCGCAAGATATATGCCGTCGCCCGCTTCCTGGCGTGGTTTTTTCGTCGGGAAAGCGAAGAACTCGGGCGCAATACTGTCTCCGGAGCAGAGGACGACGGCTCGCTCGATGCAGTTTTCGAGTTCGCGCACGTTTCCCGGCCAGTTGTGGCCCATGAGCATCATCATCGCGTCGGGGTCTATCTTCTCGATACACCTGCTGTTTTCGGAGTTGTATTTGTTAAGAAAGTGCTGCGCCAGCGCGGGAATATCTTCTTTCCGCTCGCGAAGGGGCGGGATTACTATGGGTATGACATTGAGCCTGAAAAACAGGTCTTCGCGGAAGCGGCCCTCTTCGATCGCTTTTTCAAGGTCGCGGTTGGTGGTGCTGATAATGCGGGTGTCGACCCTGATGGGCTTGGCGCCGCCGACTCGCTCGAATTCTTTTTCCTGAAGCACGCGGAGCAGCTTGCTCTGCAGGGCCACATCCATCTCGGCGATCTCATCGAGCAGCAGCGCGCCTTCGTCGGCCAGCTCGAAGCGCCCGACTCTCTTGTTGATCGCATGTGTAAACGAGCCTTTTTCGTGTCCGAACAGCTCGCTTTCGAGCAGTGAGGGCGCGAGCGCGGCGCAATTTATTTTTATGAACGGCTTATCGCGCCGCGGGCCGCTGTTGTGGATGGCACGGGCAATAAGCTCTTTGCCCGTACCGCTCTCTCCGCGGATCAGGACGGACGCCTTGCTCTGAGAAATCTTCTTTATCTGATCGTAAATCGCTACGATGGCGTCACTTGTGCCGACCATTTCCTCGAAATTGAAATCCTGCTCGATCTCCGACCGCAGGTATTGGTTAACGCATTCGAGCTTTCGCTCCCTGAGGACGGCCTCGACGACACGTTCGACTTTTTCCGGGGTGAACGGCTTCATGATGTAGTCGGCGGCGCCGAGCCTGAGCGCCTCGACAGCGGTCTCCACCGACGCGTACGCGGTCATCATGATTACGGCCATGTCGGGTTGGAGTTTTTTTGTCTCTTCGAGCAGACCGATCCCGTCGACGCCGGGCATCCGTATGTCGGTGATGACGAGATCGTAAGCGTTGTTGCGAATCTCGCCGAGTCCGGTCGTTCCGTCGGATGCGGTCACGACGCCGAATCCCGAGCGCACAAGTGTTTCCTCGATGAAATCGCGCATCAGCGGTTCGTCGTCGATCACCAGAATCTGTGCTCGCGCCATCTAAAAGCGCCTCCCTGCGGCCTCAGTAGCCGCGTTGTTCGCGCGTCCCATCAATCTTCGAGGGGGAGCGCGATCGTAAACACCGCCCCGCCCTCGGGCGAGTTTGCCGCCGTTATCTGGCCGCGGTGGGCCTCGACGATCTTGGTCGCAATCGCGAGCCCGAGCCCGGTCCCCTTCTCTTTCTTGGTGTAGAACGGGTTGAAAATGCGCGGTATCTCGGCCTCATCGATTCCGGGGCCGGAGTCTTTTACCACTATTTCCACCCATGTTCCATTGAGCCCGTCGCCCAACATCTGCCGGGCCTCCTCGGGCAGCGTCCGGCTCTGGCAGTCGATCGCCAGTTCGCCGCCTTCGGGCATGGCCTGGAGGGCGTTGAGCAGTATGTTGAGCAGCGCCCGCTTCAGCTCGTCCGGGTCTCCTCGGATATATTGCGGCGCCGACCGGCGATTCCAGCGAAGCTTTATGTTGGAGTTCTCTAGTTTCTCGGAGATAAAGCCCATTGCTCCTTCGATCGCGTCGGCGACCGGGATGCGGCGGAAATCGCACTTTACCGGGCGCGTGAACAGTAAAAGCTCGCTTACGACACGGTTTAGGCTGCGCGTGCCTTCGAGTATCTTCATCACGAGCTTGAGACGCGGGTCGCCTTTGTCGAAATCGCGCGAGAGCAGCGAGGCAAAGCCCTCGATCCCGCCGAGCGGGTTTCGAACCTCGTGGGCCACGGTGGCGGCCATTTGGCCGAGTGTGGCGAGCCTGTCCTGCCTGCGCGCCTGTTCTTCGAGCTCGCGGAGTTCGCTCAGGTCTTCGATAACCTTCACGGCCCCGGTGATTACGCCGTCGCCGCTTCGCGTGAGCGACGTGCTCTCCCTGACGGGGAACGCCTCGCGCCCTTCCACCTTCATGTCGCGCAGGGCGTATGGCGCCCTTGAGTTCGCATCGCCGGGCACGACGCCGAGGTCCACGCCGAAATCGGTCTCGAAGCACTCGTCGAACCGGCGACCCACAACGTCTTCGGCCTCAAGGCCGGTTATCCGCTCGGCGGCCCGATTGAACGCTGTAATCCTGTATTCCATGTCGACGGCGATCACGCCGTCGGTGACGCTCTGGAGGATGCTGTTGACATAGTCCTTTATCTCGCTTATTTCGGCGACTCTCCGGTTGAGCTCGCGGTTCTTCTTTTCGAGCTCCTGGTTCAGCTCGCCGAATCTGGACTGCAGCGCGCCGTACGAATCCTGCAACTTTTCGGTGCTGTCGTTGAAGGCCTTCAGCGCTTCGGTCAGGTTGTCCGCCGATTTTACGTTCATCCGGTCTGATCCATGAATCTGGGCTTCTGGTCTTG
>SDBT01007975.1_pt1 | contig 17370 bp, 16 predicted proteins | sample 2277101 | NCBI WGS metagenome assembly SDBT01 (sample SAMN10404973, study PRJNA504765) | marine sediment metagenome | isolation source: marine sediment core GS10_PC15, 103 cmbsf | place: Arctic Ocean: Southern Knipovich Ridge | collected 2010
GCCCGCAATTCGCGAATGACACGTGAGGCCCGCGCTCGAGAACGACGATCTCCACGTCCTCGCCGAGCCGCCTGGCCCGCGCCGCCGCCGTCGCTCCCCCCGCCACCCCACCAATAATCACCAACTTCTTGATACCCATAGTTCCAACTCCCAACCGCTGACTACTCACTGCCACAAACTGACTACGTCATTTCTCCGAAGGCGCCGAAGACTCAGGAGAATCAACCGCCGCCTCCGCCATCTCATGCTTCCGGATGCAGTTAATCACGTTAAATGCGCTCGGATTGGCTACCTTGTAGTAGACCGCCTTGCCGTCACGCCGACTGGAGAGCAGGCCGTGAGCCCGCATCCTGTTCAGGTGTTGGCTGCAGGCGTTGGCCGGAATCCGCAGCGTTTCGGCGAGCTCGCCGACCGTAAGATCCTGTCGCATAAGGAGTTCCACGATCTTCAGCCGGTGTGCGTGGGCCAAAACCCGCAAGGCCGTGGCCATCCGCTCCAGAAGGTCCATCGGTATGGCGTCTTGTTCAATTCGCTCTGACATCATGCAATCATTATATCATGCCCTAATGATATGTCAAGGAGAATCTGAGCGTAGCAATGAACGTCCGAGAATAATGCACTATGGGCCCTGACGTGTGTTCCAAGAGTGTAATATGGCGGGTGTACCGCGATGGGTTTACCACGCGGGTGTGCCACGGCCGTGTCGGCCGTGCTCCGCATCCTAGTCGGGTCACAATCGCTCAGCCATCCACGATTGCCAATCCGCGATCCTCCGCCGTCCCGTTCCCTGGGTGTCGAGCGACGCTCACCCATCGCCCGGCGGAATCTGTTCGCTTCCCGCTTCCCGCTGTTCACGCCGGCTACGCGGCTTTCGCAGGCGAATCTCACGCCACTCCCACCCCTCCATGCCCGGTGAGAGCAGACTCGCCCGCGCGTCGCCACGCCGCGACAGCACCTCAATGCGGCCAGTACGCTGGTCAATGCGAGCCATCGTCTGCATGACTCCAACGTAGTCGTAGTCCGCTTTGATTTCCTTGGCTTGCGGCTGAGCCAGCAAATCGCCCCCACCCAGCAAGAACGCCGCCAAGGCCAGAATCAACAATGCCATCACCAACGTCCACCTGTTCGTCTTCGACATGGTCCGCGTCCTTTCGAAAATCGAGACTCTCACAAACGACACCCATCCACGCACTAAGCACAACGGATTCACCGGCACGGATATTCTCGGACACCCGGCATTTGAACCGCGGCCTTGACCGCGTCTTGACCGCCCCGCCATTCGCGGTCGGGCCGGCCCACTGGAACAGGCGTCCCCCCTTGGCAGGCTGTCGAAATAGTCCGCCGATCAGCCTGGGAGACTCAGTAGAACGGGCCTCCGTGCCCGTAGCGCACGGCATCCGGGCTTGCAGCGGGCACGGAGGCCCGGCCTACTGGGCGTTGCCGACTATTTCGACAGCTTGTTGGTGACGCGGCTGAACGCTTGTGCCCGCCGATCGGCATTTCGCCGACAACTGAGCTAACCTCACAGCCCTCACAGGCCGATGCCAAATCACTGTCTAGTTTGGAGAATGCTACGGTGAGTCCACGCCCGAGAATCATCGACATACTCGCAGAGTGCCAGGATCCGGCAGCGGATCAGGCCCTCGTCGCCGGGGCTCTGCACGTCGATAATACCTATCAGGTGGAAATCATCACCACCGTTCTCGGTCGTGGCAACGAGCTCGCGTTAAAGGCCATCCCTGGCCTTTTCGACATGCTGGAGCCGGAGACCCAGGATCTAGTTGTACCGCACACGACTCGCCTCTCCAGCATTCTGAGAGTCAGCATTCGCAGCAGCCGAGCTCAGACCAGGCTCAACACTCTGCAGATGATCGGCCGCGCCGGCTGCCATAGACTGGCATATCTGGCTGCCTTGGCGATCCACGACGGCTCTCCCAAGGTCAGAGCGGAAGCCGCGGCCACGCTCCTTGAGCTCACGCGCAAACATCTGCACAACCATGACGATACCGCGGCGGCGCTGCTTTGCGCCGCCGAGCCCGACGGGAGTATTTCCCTCGCCTCGGTCAAGACGCTCAAGCTGCTGCGAGACGAACGGAAGTTTCTGATTTCGGCCATTGAGGATGCCCTCCATTGCTACGAGAGCCACCACCGCCCCGAGGTGGTGGAGGCGGCCATGTATCTGGCCACCGAGTTGGAAAAGAGCCTTTTTCAACAAAGCATACTCCAACGTGGCAAGCTCACCCATGCAATGTTGGAAATCCTCACGAACTCCCTCTCGCCCCGGCTGGCCCCGTTCACCTACCTGGCCCTCTGCTACCGAGAGCTGCGGCGTCACGTCGTCGATCTGATTTCCAAGCACCGCGACACCGAGTTCTTCGCGGAGTTCATTCGCTGCCACTGGCTTACCCGCGACGCCACCGTCCGCAAGAATCTCGTCTCCCTGCGCGAGCTGGCCTGGCTTGGCGACGGTCTGGAGCCGGCCTTCACCCTGCCACCGGACGTAGCCGCATTGACCCCAGGCTGGCTATTGGCCCTCGGCCTGCCTTCGGATCGCAAGGTCGCGCTCGTGCTGAACTTCCTCCTCCTCGACGACCTGACCGCCAATAGCGCCGCCGTCGCGGCACTCCTGCGAATCGACACTCCCGCCAGCACACTCGCCCTGCAGAGTGTCCTCGACCACGACGACGAAAACCTCGTCCGCATCGCCCGGCGAGAGATCGATCACCGCGAAGCGAAACAGCAGAAACTCATCCGCCGACCGCGCAAGGACAGACCCGAGGCATGGTCGGACATGCTCGCCAGAGCCAACCTGCCCGAAGAGTTCGACGCCCTCTGGCAACACTTCGACAGGCTGCATCCCGTGCAGGCCAAAGCCACCGGGCACAATGCTATCGAGTACGTCCCCGGCCTGACCACCCAGATGCAGGTCAAGATCCTCTCGACGAACGTCGTGGATCGCCTGCGGGCCCTGCGACTGATCATCACCCTGCACGTCGCGCCTCACTTCGAGAAAGACATCTTCTCGTTGGCCAACGACGGCATTCCCGAAGTTCGGGCCCTCACCATGACCGCGCTGGGGCACGTCCACGGAACCACAAGCCGCCGCATCCTCGAAAGAGGTCTGACGGATGAAGACCCCGTCGTCCAGGCCAACGCCATTGACGCTCTGAATGCTACTGGAGCAAAAGACCGCGCCGAGCTTATCTCTCCCAAGACCAACAGCCGGGAGCCCGGCGTCCGAGCCGCGGCCATCAGGGCGATGCTCCGCATGCGCCAGCCCCAGGCGGCGACGGACCTCATCGCCATGCTGAAGGACCCGCGCGTCGATCATCGCTGCGCCGCCTTGTGGATCATCGATCAATTGCGAATCGACACGGTCATTCCCAGAGTCCTCGAAATCGAAAGGCACGATCGCGATCCTCGCATCGCTCGGATCGCGCAGCACGTGGGCAAGCGGCTCAAGCGGCTGAAGAAACCGGCGGATTCGGCAAACCAACAACTCGTGGAGAGCCCGGCGAAATGATTACCGATCTCCCAATCATCCGCTCCCTGCTTTCAGTAGTCGGCCAGACGCAGGTAGACTACGCGGAGCGCGTCAGGGGCCTGCGCAGTGCCTTTCAGCCGATCGAGGCGGAACCCCCGGACGTCCAGAAGATCCTGAACTTCTGCATGATCGGCCTGGCCGCCCTGGCCGCGTTGCTCATCTCCAGGGGAATATGGCAGCGGCGATCAGGGAAAAACGCCGCCCGCAACCCCATGTGGCTGTTCTCCCACGTGCTCAAACAACTCGGCATCGGTTACTCGGATCGTTTCCTGCTCAAGTCGGCGGCACGAAGCACTAGCCTCAAGCAACCGACTCTGATGCTCTTTAGCCCCGCCCTGCTGGAACGCTACGCCGGCCTCTGGGCCGACTCCATCCCCGTACGCCCCGTCCGCGAGCGTGTCAGGACTCGCCTGATCGCCATTGCCGAGAAGGCCTTCCCGCCGGAAGACGAAGCGGAGATGGAAGACACCGGCGCGTAATCACGACAAACGCGAATCCGGAAACGCGATCCCCTCCCATGGGTCGAGGCCAGACAGAAGGGCCGCCGTTCCGGCGTATTGGCGTTTTACCACTTTCGCACGACCGACACGACCGTGCCACACCACGTTTTGACTTTTTGACTTTTTGACTTTTTGACGTTTTGACGTTTTGATCTTCGTGCGTCTCGACGTCTCGCCCCCGCATCACCGCCCCGAGTATTCGGCGTAGGTCTTCGCCGTCTCCCAGACCTTTACCCGCCGCAGTTTGGCCGGGGAAAGTGCGTCGTGGAGAATGTCCCAGATGCTGCCGGCGATGTTCTCCACCGAGGGATTGACTGTCGCGAACTCGGCCGTATCGGCGTTGAGGTGTTTGTGGTCGAAGCGATCTATCACTTCGCGACGGACTGTCTCCTCGAAGGCCGGCAATGCCAGGACTCGCCCCGTGTCGTCGGCCATCTCCCCGGTCACTGTCACCTCGATGCGGTAGTTGTGGCCGTGCCCGTTGGGATTGTTGCATTTGCCGAAGATCCGCCGGTTTTCCTCGTCGGAGAGCGAGGCCACGTGCAGGCGGTGTGATGCCGAGAATTCGAAGCACTGCGTAAGTTCGACCATGGAATCCTCCCCCGCGCCAATGGCATAGGAAAGTTGCGGTGTGGTCCAGAGCTCCAGGCCCTCCAACGACACCTGCCCCGCGCTCCTGTTCGGGTCGCGGCTAAACAAGGAGGCCATTGCAACGTCTTGGCTTCCCGAAGCTTCGGCGTCTTGGCCTTCCGGCATTTTGACTTTTTGACTTCTTGACTTTTCGGCGTTTCTCAGCTGCCGGCACACCGCGTCGCGCACCCCCCGCACCAGGCTCTCGCCGGTCAGCCCCACGCCTTCGTCACTCAGCCGCCGCGCCGCCAGGGGAATGGCATGACGCCGCAAGAGGTGATCCAGCTCCTGGATGTTCACCAGGTAGCCGGTCAACGGATCCGGCCGGCCCGAGACGACAATCCGCAGCACCAGATATGGCGCCACCCCCACCGCCGAAGGCCAGCCGCCCCACGAGTTGGTAACCGGCAAGGCCCCCTCAAACCCGTCGACCCCATGCGCCGCCGCTGCCCAATCACGGTCGATGGAAAAGCGGATTTCCCGCATGAGGCGCATTGGTCCGTGCAGTTGCCCGGCCACCGCCGGATTTCCGGGGAACATGCGCGCGTCTCTACCCATGCCTTGATTGTAGTCGTGAAGCCGATCTGATGCACCGAGGCGAACCGCCTCGCCACCTGCAGACACTACAGCAAGATCACCGCGACGTTGCTGGCCGGCCCCTCGCCGCCGGTGTTGACCGCGGTGACGTAGTATTGCAGGGTGACGGCCTTGGGTTGGCTGTCGAGGGTCTTCTCCGTCGCGTCCCCGGTCGCCGTATCGTACAAGACGAATGCCGAGTCGGACGGGGTCTTGCGGTACACGCGATAAAAGGCCTGAATGCCATCGGATGCGGACTCCGCCGGCGGTGTCCAACTGAGCCTCACTTGCGTCGAGGTCGCGCCGAGCGCGGCCGTGAGCAGAGATGGGGCGGCCGGGGCATCCTCAGCATCCGGGATCGGCCAGACGCGGTACAAGAGCTCGTACACCGCCACCCGATCGTCCGCCTCGACGAACTTCTGATGCAGGTTGATGAGTTGCAGGTTGGCCGTCAGTTGATAGTCGTCCAGCTCCTCCCGGGTCTCGTCCAACAGGGTAAATGCCCCCAACGTGTCGGCGTCCCCGTGGCGCGGGTCGGATTCCAAGCGCAGCGCCCGCTCGGCGATCAGGACGACGAACTTGGCCCCCCTGACCGACGGCTTGACCTCGGGGGCCGTCGGCTCCTCGATAAAAGCCACGTAGGCCGCCGGCATTCGCTCCCGCCGCATGGCGTCGCGAATGACCGCCCGGTATCCGCCGGACACGCCACGTACCGTATCAAACACCGGCGAGCCGGAAATGGTCGCCGCCGCCAGCCGCGTTACCACGGCATTCTCGATGTCACCCAACTCCGACATGATCCGTTCCTCGCTGCGTAATGGAGAGACACGCACTTGCCGCGGGCTGCGGCCCGGCGTGGCGTCTCGTCTTTCGAGTTTTTCCAGTAGTGTGATTCACCCAGTTTGCATCTTGTCCAAGTGGCGGCGGCGCCAAAGCCCGTGAGATGCCCGCGGTCAGGACGCCTGTAGCCTTACGGGCGGGACGCCTGTTTTCTGGGTGGTACGGGCGTCTCGCCCGTCAGCATCCGGGCGTCTCGCCCCTCGGAATGCGGGCTAGGGCGCCCTTGTGACCCAGACGCTGAGGGCCTTACGGGCGAGACGCCGGTACCACCCATCGCATTTCCTTACGGGCGAGACGCCCGTACCACCCATCGCATTTCCTTACGGGCGAGACGCCCGTACCACCCATTCTGTGGCCTTGCGGGCGGGACGCCCTGGCCTCGCGTGACAAAGGGCTTCCGCAACGGCGCGTCAGAGATCATCCAGCCCGTCGCGGGTCATCGTCCGTAGCGGCCCCACCGTCTGACCGATCGTCCCCAACGCGGGATTCTCACGCAATGTCTCGGCGGAGGGCAACTGCACCACGCCCGAGGCCACACGGCCCAACCAGGTAACAGCCTCCTCCCGACGTCGCACGACGTCCACAGGGACAGGCGGTCGCCGGCTGTGCAATCGATAGGCCGCCAGATCCAACACGAAGGTGCGCAAGACGGCGGCGACCTCGACGTCCCCAGACACGTCGACCGGAACCTGATAGCGCGTCGCCAGGTAGCTGCTACGCCCCGCTGCGCGGAGATTCGGCTCATGCATGCTCGATGTGGTTTCTGCTTTCCTGCGGCGTTGTTCCAAACGCCATGACTGGCCCCGCGAATGGCCCCAGGCGGCCTTCCTGCGTTCTACGACTGGCCTGCCGTCCGCGCCGGGTGCGGCTTGAACTGCCACGCGTGGCAGAGGACAATCGGCACTCGGCAACGAATCGACGAAAGGCCCAATGATGGATCAAGACCAAACCCGCACCGGCGGCAAGATCACCGCACAGCTCTATGTCGTCGCTCTCATCGACCTGCTCAACCAAGCCAACCAACTTGGCGAATGGAAGAGCCTCCCAGAGTCACCGACGCACCATGCAGAGTTCATAGCGGCTCTCGGGAGAACCGTCGGCCACGTGTCGGTTGTCCGCGAGGCCTTCAAGGGCTTCCTGAAGAACTACACGGCAACCGACGAAACGAACCCGGCCTTCGCGCGGCTAACCGACGACCAGAAGGCGGAGTACCGTGAGCTACTTGACGTGAAACTCGGATGCCAGCACTTCTCCGACACCGTCATTCTCTACTCGCCATTGGCCATCTCTGGCGCCGACACAACCGTCCACGGGGTCCACGGCATGCTGCTTGCAGCCGCGTCCGTCCTGTTGACGGGCTTGGCCGGAGGCTTGGCTATCCGCGGAGGTATCGACATTGGTATGGCCGCTGACTGCTTCCCGGGTGAGATTTACGGGCCCGTACTTCCCAGTGTCTACCACATCGAGCAGCACGTGGCTCAGTACCCTCGCGTGGTCGTCGGGGCAGAGGTCACCAAGTACCTGGAGGCTTGTGTGGCAGACCGAAGCCGCAGTGCCGCCCACCAGTGGAACGGCGCCTTGGCGTGTGACTGCCAGTCTCTGATTGCTCGCGACCAGGATGGAGCACTGTTCGTGGACTTCCTGGGAGACGAAATGCGTCGGGACTGCTCGGACGAGGCGGACTATCGCGAGCAGGTCAAGAAAGGCCACGCCTTTGCTAAGCGGGAGCACCAGCGCTTCGTGAAGGAGGGCGACCACAAGCTCGCACTGCGCTACGCGTGGTTGAGGCAGTATTACGAATCCAGCATGCGGCGACACGCCACCTAGAGCCTGCCCGTTCGTCGGAATCCACTGATCGCGGCCGCCTGGCTGCCCTCGCAGGGTCAGCGGAATATTCCAGACGAACCCCCTTGTGTGCTCCACTCCGGCCGCTTAGACTTCCCCCCTCCGTTTAGGCCGTCATCCAGAACCAGCCCGGGCGCGTCGCCCAGGCGGCGGTCGACACCTCAAATCAAGGAGAGAATCCCATGCCGATCCAGTATGCCCTCTTCGAGAACAACGTCACCTCCGACCCCGACGACTACTCGGCGACCATCCAGATCACCAGCAGCGGCGATGGCGACGACCTGGTGCAGGACATCATCGACCAGGGCACGACGGTCAACCGCCCGGACATCCTGGCGGTCACCGCCGCCCTCAAGCTGGCTTGCCAGCGGCGCGTCGAACAGGGACAGAGGGTCAACTACTTCGGCATGGTAGAGTTCTTTCCCCGCATCAAGGGCGTCTTCAACGGCCCCCTCGACACCTTCGACCCCGCCCGCCACCGCATCGACATCGGCGCCAACCCCGGCTCCGAGCTCCGCGAAGCGGTTCGGAACGGCGCTTCGGTGGAAAAGGTCGAAGCGGTAAAACCCTCGCCCAACCCCATCGAGTACCGCGACGTCGGCACCGACACCACCAACGACCAGATCACCCCTGGCAACATCGGCCAGCTCTCCGGCAACCGCCTGAAGTTCGACGCCGCCCAGGCCGACGAGGGGCTTTACTTCATTCCCACCCTGGACACCGGCGACGTCAAGGTGACCACCGTCCAGAAGAACAAGCCCTCGCAGCTCGTCTTCCTGGTCCCCGCCCTGGGCGCCGGAGGCTACAACCTGGAGGTCCGAGCCCGCATCGCCGGCGGCACCGAACTCCGCATCGGCCGCCTGGACCCGGTCCTGACGGCATAGTGAGTGAAAATAGGCAATTTAGGAGGCTCGTAAGGCCCCCAGAGCCCGCGAAAAGCCCTGTCCAAGACGTTGTTGGCCTCCGCGCCTTACTTGATGCAGGCCTCAGCGCCCAAGCTGGTGTTGGACGTCGACATCAACAAGGGCTGGAACCGCGCAAGCCGCTTACGCGGTCCCGATACCCTGCTTACTCGACCCCGATACGCGGCTTACGCGGTCTCGAGCACGTACAGCGTGAGGCCGTGCTTCCCAGCGGCCACTTGAGAGGTATAGCCCGTCTGATTGAATGGAAAGACGGCATCTCCGTCGACACGCCGGGAGGGTGGAATGCAGGGCATGGAAGGCCGAATCCCGCCTCGGCGTGGTTGGCTTGGCATCGGCGTGATACACTGTGGGACGTGGAGCACTCCCACGCTAAGCTTGGGATATGCCATCCGTCGGATCCGAAGATAACTCAGGAGACACAGCCATGGCCGCTAAACGCGCCTTCATCAGCTTCGACTTCGACCATGATGAGGACCTTCGAAACCTGCTGGTCGGGCAGGCGAAACACCCCGACAGCCCATTCGAAATCCAGAATTGGTCCGTCAAGGAGCCCATGACTGGTGACTGGAAAGCGAAGGTCCGCCCGCGCATCCGTGCGACCGACCTCACCATCGTCCTCTGTGGTGAGTCAACGCATACGGCGGCAGGGGTCGCAGCCGAGCTGACGATGACGCGGGAGGAGGATCAGCCATACTTCTTGCTGTGGGGCCGAAACGGCAAGGAATGCACGAAGCCCATGTCGGCGACAGCAGCGGACAAGGTATACAAATGGACCTGGGACAACCTGAAAGTGCTGATTGACGGCACGCGCTGAGTCGCCGCGGCAAAGGGAGCAATCATCATGCGACGCGCGCTGTGTGTCGGAATTGACCATTACCCCGGTGGTAGCTTAGACGGTTGTGTCAGCGACGCGGAGCGCATCGCTGATGTGCTCGCAAAACACTGGGATGACTCGCCGAACTTCGATTGCAGCAAGATGGTGGCTCCCAATCCGGGCGACAGCAGCGTGGTGACGAGGGCCACACTTCGCCGAGCCGTTGAGGAGCTGTTCGAGCATCAAGCGGAGGTCGCTCTGTTCCATTTCTCGGGGCACGGCACCGTCAACAAACTGGACGGTGTCCTAGTTACGCAAGATGCCAAGCGGTGGGACGAGGGAGTTCCGATGAGCCAAGTGCTCACCGCGGCGAACAAGTCGCCTGCCACAGAAGTCGTTATCTTGCTCGACTGCTGTTACGCCGGGAACTTTGGCAATCCTCCCGCCGTCGACAATGAGAAGGTGATGTTGCGGGAGGGTGTATCCATTCTCACGGCCAGCCGCGGCGACCAACCCTCCGTCGAGGCCGGTGGTGGTGGTGTGTTTACATCGCTTGTCGTGGATGCTCTGGCCGGCGGGGCAGCCGACTTGAGGGGCGAGGTGACCGCACCCGCGGTCTACGCGTGCGTGGAGACGGCGCTCGGCGCATGGGATCAGCGTCCCCTCTTCAAATCCCACGTCTCCAAGCTGCTCGCGCTGCGCAAGTGCAAACCTGCAATAGACCCATCGATCCTCCGCAGACTGCCAGAGTATTTCGTCCTTCCAGCGGAAGAGCTTCCACTCGATCCGGCCTACGAGGAAGAATCGAGTTCGCCCGACCCACAGAAGGTCAGCGTTTTCAAGGACCTTCAACGCCTCAGTCGCGTCCACTTGGTTATCCCCGTTGATGCCGACCACATGTACGGCGCCGCAATGAACTCGAAGGCGTGTCGCCTGACGGACACAGGGTGCTTCTACTGGCGGCTTGCCAAGGTCAACCGGATCTGAGGCTTGACGATGCTAATCCCGGTCTTTCTATCGTGCCCGTCTGACTGGAGCACCGCGCAGGGGCGCGTACGGAAGCGGATTATCGCCCAGCTTGATCGTGCTGGTCTTGAGTGGCGATCATTGGGCAAGTCCGACTATCCGACGACGTTCCCCCTCCGGGAGGTCCTCGTTATTGCGAAGCACTGTTCAGGCGGCGTTATCCTGGGATTCTCGCAATTCGAGGTATCCGGCGGCATATGGAGGCGCGGTTCTAGGACTGAGCGCCGCCAGCGCGGCAGGATCGCGTTCCCGACACCTTGGAATCAGCTTGAAGCCGGTGTTTTGTTCTCGCTTGGGCTTCCCCTCTTGGTGTTCCGCGAAGACGGCGTGAAGGGAGGCGTCTTCGATCATGGCGTGACCGACGTGTTCATCCATCCAATGCCGGCCGGCAAGATGTCGAAATCACAGGCGGATGGTCTGCGGGAAGTAATCTTGAAGTGGAGCGCGAGGGTACGGCAGCACTACTACGGCGAACCGAATCAGGTGTCGGGCCAAGCTCCGTAGAGTATTCACACATCGTACGGCACCTCCTGAACACTGAACCGCTCGAATCTCCTTCCGCGCGATCGCTGTGGCATTCTCATATCATGGAGTACCTTTGGCCCAGCAGTTCCAGGTGAATCGGGCCCCGCGGTCCACGACGGCTCGCTGATAAGGCAGGAGCCCGACCAGCGGCCGCCCGACCGCGACCCGCGTTACCCGTTTAACTTGGTCAGCTTCACCCATCCGTCGCAATCTCCGACGTTGCCTCCGTCCTCCTCCGAAAAGCACTCTAAGTATTGCTCAGTGTTCCGTTTTGCCGCGACATTGGTGGACGTGCGCGCCCGAAGCCCACGGATTGCTATCCGTGGGCTTTGGGGGGGCGTGCGTCTTAGTATATGCGAGAGTGTTGGCGCCAGCGGCAGTGGTGACGTGAGCGTGGACTACTGTAAATCGACCGTGGTGGAAACTTCCGTGGCCTTCTGTGACCAGTACGTCACTTTGACCTTTCCGCCGCCGCGCAAGATCCAGCGATATAGCCGCGGCTGCTCACCCTTGAGGCCGCGGGCATTCCAAATCCGCCAGGGCTGATGCTCGACGAATGCGAGTGGGGCGGTGAAGCGATTGCTCAGAGTTCCGCCGGCGACGACCTCGATTGCCGATCCATCCGCCGACTTGATCTCGATGTAATCCCTGGCCCCGATCTTCCGGCGCGTGGCCAGTGCCGTGACGGTCGGGATCATGTGTTGGTTGGTCACTTCGACGGTCAGCTCGAACAGGCCGCCGTCGAGCTTTCGCACTTCGGCCCCGAGGAACTCGACCTTGGGCATGGCTCTGGCATGAAAGATGGTAAACGCGGCGTTGCGATGGCACATTTCCGTCAGCATGAAGCCCGGCGGCACGCGGGAGCTCATCTTCACCCAGCCGCCAAGCTCGACGTCGCCATAGACCGGATGCTTGAACGGCTTCCAATCGCGGTAGATCTGCCCGAACAGCAAAAGGTCGTTGTACTGAAGCCGATCCTCCTGCCGGCCGAAGTAGCCACCCTTCGACTCGGCGTAGAACATCTTGTTCGCCGTCCACAGCTCGTTGGTGAAGCTGATGATGCCCAGGCTCTCGGCCGTCCAGGTGACGAAGCCGCCATGCACGGGATACAGATCCTTCCACAGGGTCATGTAGCGGTAAAAGGGCAGAATCTTCTCGCCCTTCTTGCCGATGTGATCGTACACCGCGAGATCCTCGCGGGGATATTCCCCGACGTACTTCTGGCCCGGCCCCCGCAGGATCATCCCCCCGGCGTTGTGGTAGGCCTGCACGCCGGCGATGTTCGGATGGGCGAAGATGAACTCCGCGATCGCCCGAGGCTCCGGATAGCTCAGCGGATAGTCGCCGGCCCCGCGTTGGATGTAGTTCGGCTGCCAATCGGCCGGCCAATTGCGGTTCATGTCGTACCCGCCGACGCCGTCCTCGTTGATCCGCCCGTCCCCGTCGTTGTCGATCCCCTCGCGGCCCAGGCGTTCGTACTGGCCCTTCTCGCCGGGCTTGCATCTGGTCATCAGCCGCGGGTCGACTGGCGAATCCTTATAGCGTCCGTTCGGCGTGCGGCGGCGCATCTGCAAAATCTCACCGTCGCCATCGAGGTCTTCGGGGCCGTCCTCGTCGAACAGGCCGTCGCGGTCGTTGTCCAGCGGCTTGTTGCCCGATCGGCAACTGCTGGAGCCATTCGGCTGGTCGAACCACAGGGACCGACCGTCGGGATTGACCATCGGCAGGATGTAGAACACGCTCTCGTCCAAGAGCTCGGTCAACATCTCGACCTTGCCGTAGCTCTTGGTCAGATACCAAATGGTGTACAGGCCAACCTCGGAGCACTGCACTTCGTTGCCGTGGATGTTTCCATCGATGTACATCGCCGGTTTGGTGGTATGTGGCCCGGTCTTGGGGTTGTTGATGGTCACCAGCCATAGATCGCGGCCCTCGTAGCTCTTGCCGATCGACTGGATCGACAGCAGCTCGGGATAGGCGGCGGTCAGATCGTGCAGGTTCTTGCTCATTTCGTCGTAGGTGTAGAAATGATCGAAGGTCAGAGTCACCCGATTGGGATGGAACTCCTGAGCCTGGGCCGCGGTGGCGATCAGTACTAAGGCAATGCTGACGAGTTTCACTAGCTTACGAACGGCTTTCATCTATAGTCATCCTTCTTGGACTCTTGATTGCCAGAGGCAATTGTGTCTGAGAGAACCAGCTCCACGTTCCGGAGCGTCTCCAGCGAGGCTACTCCTCCAGCACGACCTTGTAGCTGGTCGTGCCGAACTGCTTGTTGTAAATCTCGACACCGATCTCCTCGCCGGCCTTCCCACTTACCAGCCAGCGGACCTTCTCGACCGCCCCCAGACCGCCGATCGAGGATATCCTCTGCATGCGCAGGCCCCCGAGAACTCGCTCCGCCGGGATGCCCAGCCGCAACACGAACGGATGGGCCAGTCGCGCCGTCCTGGCCATCGCCAGGGCCGTCGGTAAGTAAGCGTCGTTAGTCATCGAAAGCTCGATCTCGAATACGCCATCGGATCGCTTTGTAATCTTGCAGCCCGCGACCTTCGGCCGCGGCAAACGCCCGGCCACGTCCGCGACGAATGCCTGCTGCTTCTCGACAATCCCGGCGATCGCATCGGCCGGCGGATTGACCTGGAAGCCAGGCACAAAGCCGCCGATCTCCACCTCGCCGAGGGTCGGATGATCGTACACCTCCCAGGCGACGAAGCCCTCGCCCGCCCGCTTCTCGTCGGAATACTTCAACCACCGACGCTCCAGCTTCAACGTGTCCTTCTTCTTCTTGTCGCCCTTCTTCCCCGACTTGTCGTCCGGCTTGGTGGTAGCGGGCTTAGTCTCGGCGGCCGGTGTCTTGTCCTCGTCCGCCGGCTGCGTCGTCGCCGACTTGTCCTTTTTGTCCCCGTCCTTCTTGTCCTTGTTCTCTTCCTTATCCAGCCACCAAAGGCTGGTCGCGAACGTCGGCAGGCCCCGCTGGTTGTAGGCCCAGGCATAGAAGGCCCCCGCATTGTCGGATTCCGCCGCCCCATCCAGCCCGGTCAGCTCCTTGTACTTCTCGGATACGTGCTCATACGTGGCCACGTCGTCCGGGTGCAAGTGACGATAGCCGCGGCCGCTGACGTCCCGCTCCTTGCCCTTGGGGACGGTCACGAGGTTGTCATGCCGTCCATAGACGATCACCGCGGATACGTTCGGATGGGCCAGCACGAAATCAACCAGGGCCAGAGTTCCCGGCTCGCTCAACTCGTGCGCCCCCGCCCCGGTCTTCAGCTCCGGATAACCATGCGGGAAATTGCGATTAGGTAATACGCCCCCAATGCCGTCCTCGTTGTACTCGCCGTCACCGTCGTTGTCGATGCCCTCGACCATAAGCCGAAACGCCGGCCGCTCGTCGGCCGCTCGATCGGCCTTTGCCGAAAGGCGCGGCTCGTCGGCATCGGCCAGGTGCGTCGCCTTGTCCCCGCCGGGAACCCGCATCATGGTGATCAGCCCGTCGCCGTTGAGATCGTCTGCCGGATCGTCATCGGCGACGCCGTCACGGTCGTCGTCAATCGGCAAGGCGTTGCCATCGTATTCGCGGAGTACCGGCGCCTTGAGGAAACGCTCGGCCCCGTCCGGGTTGATTCGCGGGAAGACGTACACCACGTGGTCGGCCAGGAGGTCCGTCGCCAGCAAGCCCTCGGCGAGCCCCAGTGCCGTCTCGGTGCCGACCAGATGTGTGCCATCGAGGCCCGCAACGATGAGAATCGCCGTTCGAGCCTCCGGCGCGAGGCCGCCCGGGGCGGCCAGTTGCAAGGCCCATACCTCCCGTCCCTGGCGACTCTTGGCAACCGCCTCGAGCTTTGCCGTCTCCGGAGCCTGGCGAACAATCGCCTTCAGCCGGGCCGTAACTCCGGCATGATCGGAGTAGCCGGCCATCTCGGGCCGAATGGGCGAGTTGCTCAGCGCCGAGAGGATTCCAGTATCCCCCGAGGCCGAGGCCACCTCCGCTTCCTCCGCCGAGCAGCCCACGGGTGAAAGAAAAACCAGCAACAGAATCAGAGTATTCCGGTAGCGCGAGTGCAAGGAAGCACCTCCTGGCAAGAAGATCGTTAGTTTTCAAGCTGGAGCGCCGGACGCCACTGATGGGCGACCCCAGCCAGAGTCGGCTCGCGTCCGAGTATAGCCGAGAACGCCTCCGGCTTGCAAACGTTACCGTACTCGCCACCAAGATCAGACCGTGCGAGTCGAGATGCCGGGCGCGCAAAAGAGAAGCCCCGGCTACAAGTAGCCGGGGCTTTGTCTGCTTCGAAACTGTTTCTTCGACGTCTAAGGACGGCGACGAATCAATGCGAGGCCACCGAGGGCTAGCAAGCACAGGGTCGCCGGCTCAGGAACGACATCGTAGTAAATCGTCCCGTTCCAAACTCGCGGATCGAAGATCGAGGCGGTAAAGGGAACGTTACTCGCCCCGCCGAGATCTAGGGTTACGTCAGCGTTGCTGTAGGGGCCCAGCGGGCCGTTGGTGTAGTCATGACCGGCTTCCAGGCCCATAACCAGGGCCATGCCGTACGACGTATTCGCGGCCAATTGGAACGTGCCGTTCAGAGCGACAGGGCTCGGGATATCGATGCCCATTCCCTGACCCGTTCCGGTCGCAACCTGTGTCCAGGCGGCAGCGTTGGTCTCGTTGCCGACACGAGTGCCCGGCACCGTGTAGACCGTCCAACCGAACGGCACCAACTCCGCCGTGTTCGTGTCGAACGCGGTGACCACGAGCGGATTGGCTCCGACGCTGACGTCGAAGTACACTGCCCCCCCGTTCGATCCGCCGTTGCCACGCGCGAACAGCGTTGTGATCTGACCAGCGTCGGCAACCGCGGGGGCAAGCAGCACCAACAAACTCAAAATTGCGATTCTCTTCATTCGGCACCTCCATCAACAAACGGGCGCGATAGAACGCGTCCTAGGCCCATACGAGAAATAGAGTCTCTTTTTGGCACAGAGAGGGCTTCAAGCCCTTCCCCTCCAAGCCACTGGCTGCATCGTAACGAATCCAACACGAGTAATAAAGGGCTGTCCCAATTCTGGGAGGTCTTTTTTTTGTGCGCCGTCCGATAATACGCATTAAACGGGTGAAACCGAACGTAACATATTGAAGCACAAGTACTTACGTGATTCTAGGCACGTGGGCAAGCCAGCCGCGCAGATGGCTTGTTTGGCCTAGCCCGCTTCGCGAAGCCACCCCGGCGGCTCGCGCCGCCGGCGCGGGCCGCCCATCGAACGGTTCAATTGCACGTGCCATTGGAGTCGGCCCGGTTCCTAACCGGCCAGCAGGGCATCAACCATGCCGGGGATGTCCGCCGTATCCAGCAGCCCGTCCCCGTTGAAGTCGCCATGGCAGACCTCGGCCTCGCTACCCCCGGCCAGCATCGCCTCGGTAAAGCCCTGGATGTCGATGCCGTCGGTCAGCCCGTTGCCGTCCATGTCTCCATCCGCCGGGAAAGGACAACAGAGCAGCACCGAAATCGCGAACGCGTCCAACCCCGACTCGTTGATGCTCTGAGGATTGGCGTCGTTCGTAGTGAATCGCAGCCGCATCGTCGCAGTCGGCGTCACCCCGGCCGCGAGCAGGTCCGATTCGCTGATCTCGTGACTACGCCAAGCCAGGCCGCCGCCGGTAGTATGGCGGGCAACCTCGACCCAGGCCCCCACCCCGTTGTTCTCGTTGATCTCCACCAACATCCGATCCGCGCCGTTGGTGTTGGTCAGGTACAGGTAGTAGTCGTAGCTGATGACCGCCCCCGGCGCGGAGACGTCGAGCGTCGGCGAAGTCAACCGGACCGCCCCGTCATCGACGTCGGTGTTGCCCATCTGATTCTGCGTCAGGTAGCACTGGCCACTGCCGTCGGAATCCGAGATCGGATCGTATTGCCAGCCGGGATCGTTTACCGGCACGCCCCGCTGCCAGTCGCCGCTGGTCGCCCCCAGATTCACGGCCGTCCAGCCCTGATTGGTCTCGAAGTTATCCTGGAGCAGAAACTGGTATCCGTGGCCGGCCGTCGACGAGAAGGAACTCGCCGGAGCATTCCAGGGATCGACGAAGACGTTTCCCCCGGTGTCCTCGGCGCTGACGTAGTAGGACAGCTCCCCGCCACAGTC
>SDBT01007976.1_pt1 | contig 17369 bp, 13 predicted proteins | sample 2277101 | NCBI WGS metagenome assembly SDBT01 (sample SAMN10404973, study PRJNA504765) | marine sediment metagenome | isolation source: marine sediment core GS10_PC15, 103 cmbsf | place: Arctic Ocean: Southern Knipovich Ridge | collected 2010
ACGCACCGGTTCGTGGGCACCTATTTCGAGTCGCGCGGCAATGCCTACGTCCAGGTCGACGGCACGCTGTTCGCTAAGCCGATTCTCGTGGGCGATCCCGGCGCGAAGAACGCTCGGCCGGACGATAAGGTCGTCTTCGAGATGGTCCGCTTCCCGTCACCCGTGCATGACGGCGAGGGCGTGATTAGCGAAGTGCTGGGCTCGCGAGGTAAGCCGGGCGTCGACACGCTGTCGATCATCCGCGAATTCGATTTGCCCGAGGAGTTTCCCGAGGACGTGCTGGAGGACGCCAGCCGGCAGGCCGACGCCTTCGACGAGTCGATCGGTGACGGGCGGCTCGACCTGACCGCCGAGACGGTTCTGACGATCGACCCGGCCGACGCGCGAGACTTCGACGACGCGATTTCGCTCACGCGGCTGGACAACGGCCATTGGCGCCTGGGCGTACACATTGCCGACGTCTCGCACTTTGTCCAACCCAAGTCGCCGCTCGATCGGGAGGCCTATCGCCGCGCCACCAGCGTCTATCTGCCCGACCGCGTGCTGCCGATGCTGCCGGAAGTAATCTCCAACAGCCTGGCCAGCCTGCAACCGAAGAAGGTCCGCTACACCAAGACGGCAATCATCGAGTTCACCGCCGAAGGGCAATACGTGGCCACCGAACTGCACTCGGCCGCCATCCGCAGCAACCAACGGCTGACCTACGAGCAGGTCGACCAGTTTCTCGCCGATCCCGGGCCATGGCGGAAGAAACTGGGTGCGAAGGTCCACGACCTGCTCGGGCGGATGTACGAACTGGCGATGATCCTGCGGCGACGGCGGATGAAGCGCGGGTCGCTCGAGTTGAACATGCCCGAGGTCAAAGTCGAGCTGGACCCCGACGGACGCGTCTGCGGGGCCCGTGTGGTCGAGAACACCGAGAGCCATCAAGTCATCGAGGAGTTTATGCTGGCCGCCAACGAAGCGGTAGCCGAGACGCTGTTCGGGCAGAAACTGGCCTTCCTGCGACGTATCCACGAACCGCCCGCACAGCGAAAACTCGACGCGCTGACCAGTTTCGTCAAGGAACTGGGCATCGAGGCCGGCAGCCTGGCCGATCGGTTCGAGTTGCAGAAGCTGCTCGAACGAGTGGCCGGCCGACCCGAGCAGCACGCCGTCAACTTTGCCACGCTACGCTCGCTGCAACGGGCCGTCTACAGCCCGGCCGAGGAAGGTCACTACGCGTTGGCCAGCGACTGCTATTGCCATTTCACTTCGCCCATCCGCCGCTATCCCGATCTCACCATCCATCGGCTGATCGACGCCTTGGCGGCCGGCCGCAAGCCGCCTCGCCACCTCGACGAACTCGTCGTGCTCGGCCAGCACTGCTCCGATCGGGAGCGACGGGCGGAGACGGCCGAGCGGCAACTCACCAAGCTCAAGCTGCTGCACTATCTGAGCGAGCGGATCGGCCAGGAGATGGAGGCGATAGTCACCGGCGTAGAGAGCTTCGGGCTGTTCGTCCAGGGTATCGAGTTGCCGGCCGAGGGGCTGATCCACATCGACTCGTTATCCGACGACCGCTACCAGTTCGACCGCGCCGCGCACACGCTATCCGGTTTCCGCTCGGGCAACAGTTTCCGCCTAGGCGACCGCCTGCGAATCCGCGTCGCCCGCGTAGATCTCGAACGCCGCGAGTTGGATTTTCGGTTGGTTGAACGTAAGAAGTCTCACAAGCCGGAAGCGGCGGGGAAGAAGAAGCCGGTCGGGAAGGCTAAGAAAACCGGGAAGAAAAAGAGCGGGAAGAAGAAAAAGGACCGACGGCGGTAGTAACGTAGGCCAGGGCTTGCTCTGACACAGATCCGCCGGGTGGCACGGACACTTTGCCGCAAAACGCTTTGCCATTTCTGACGCTTGTTCGGCAAATGTGTCCGTGTTGCGCAGCAACAAGAGGGTACTGGGGTCAGGGTACTGGGGTCAGGCCGTGAATAATGAATAGTGCCACCCGCGGCTATCTGTCGACGATCTCCCCCGGGCCCGTGCCGTTGGGCAGACGGTTGGGAACGTCTTTGTGCGTGGCGATGTGGAGGTTCAACGCGTTTTTCAACTCGGTGTACTTCTCCGGGTGCTTGGCGGCCAGATCGGTGGTCTCTTTGGGGTCGTCTTTGAGATTATAGAGGCGGAACGGCTCGTCGGGCGTGTTTTGCAGTAGTTTCCAGTCGCCATGCCGGGCGGCGTAGTAGGGGGTGCCGTGGTAGCGGCGGCCGCCTTCGAGGCGAACCCAGAACAGATAGCGGTCCTCCTTGGGTTGGACCTCGCCGAGCAAAGTCGGCAGGATGCTGCGACCGTCGATCTTCTTGTCGTAGGTCGCGCCGGCCGCCTCGCAGATCGTTGGCAGCAGGTCCATGGTCATGGCCACGCGGTCGCTGCGAGAGCCGGGCTTGATCCGATCGGGCCAGATCGCACACATAGGCACGCGGATGCCCCCTTCAAGCATGTCCTGCTTGCCGCCGTTGAGCGGTCCGTTGCTCTGGGCGTGCCGCAGCGAGCCGCCGTTGTCGCTGGTGAAAATCACCAGCGTGTTTTTCGCGTGGCCCGATTCGTCGAGCGCCCCTATCACCTGGCCGATACGGTCGTCGAGGTGTTCGATGAAGGCCGCGTTGCGAGCACGCTTTTTCGGCACGGCCGGGTGTTTCTCTTGATACTTCGCCAACCAGTCCTCCGGCGGCTGAATGGGGAAGTGCGGGGCGTTGTAGGCCAGGTAGATGAAGAACGGCGCGTCCTGCTTGTCGTCCTTCAACCACCGGCACGTCCAATCGGTGAACAGATCGGTGGCGTGGCCCTTGGGGTCGATCAAATGATCGTTCAGCCGCATGTAGTTCTGCCCGTGGCGGCGATGGTGATAGTAGTCGTCCATCATATCGCCGAGAAACCCATGAAACAACTCGAACCCACGCTCGTTGGGCAAACTGGGCGAGCCGAGGCCCAAGTGCCATTTGCCGAACATGGCGGTCCGATAGCCGGCCTTGTTCAGCACGGCCGGCATCAGCACGGCATCGCGGCTGAGCAGCCCCCAGGAGTTGCGGCTATGCGAGCGAATCACGCCCGGCACGCCGACCGCGTCCGGATAGCGTCCCGTCAGCAACGACGCCCGGCTGGGCGAGCAGACCGTGCAATTGGCGTAGAAGGCCGAGAACCGCATCCCCCGCTCGACTAGCCGATCGACGTGCGGCGTTTGCAGGTCCTTGGCCCCGTAGCTCGAAAGGTCGCCATAGCCGAGATCGTCGACGAAGATCAGCAGCACGTTGGGCCGCGATTGCTCCGCGGCAGGCAGGGCCAACCACGGGCAGAACATCGGTAACAGGACGGCAAGAACTAGAATCGCAACACGCATTGTCGTGTCTCCCCGAGGCACCGTTGACTCTACCACAGAACTCGCCTCATGGTAGAATAACCGAAGTTCGATGTCAAAGGACCGGTGCTGATTTCAACACAATGAGCGAACCAATCCACAAGTTCTCGGCCGTGCTGATGATGGCGGCGTTCAGCCGTTACGACGAGGCGCTCGACTGGGCTCGCGATCGGGCCGTGGAGACCTTCGGACCGGTCGCGCTCGGGAGCGATACGTTCGAGTTCGACCAGACCGACTACTACCGGTCGACGATGGGCCCGGACCTGCGCAAGGTGTTCTTCACGTTCGGCACCCCCTTCGACGCAGCCGACCTGCCGGAGGTGAAACTGACGACCGACCGCTGGGAGCAGGAATACGCCGCCGCCGCCGATCATCCCGAGCCCCGGCCGTTGAACATCGACCCGGGCTACCTGACCATGGGCAAGCTCGTGTTGGCGTCGACCAAGGGCTACACGCATCGAATCTACATGGCCCGGGGAATCTTCGCCGAGATCACGCTCTTCTACCGTCACGGGCGGTGGCGTTCGTACGAGTGGACGTTTCCCGATTATCGCCGGGCGGAATACTACGATTACTTCACCTGTTGTCGGGAGTTACTACGCGATGAACCACGGGAGGATCGCAAGTGATCGGGCTGATCCTCATCGCCGCGCTTCCCAGCATGCTGCTCTGTTGGTCGGTCGCGTGGATTGTCCGTCGGCGGGCGTCGCAATGGGGGCTGATCGACGAGCCAGGTCTGCACAAGCGGCACGAGAAACCGATCCCCACCGGCGGCGGGCTGGCCGTCTGGGTGGGTGTGACCGGCACGTTTGCCGCTGGGCAGATCGCCTTGTGGCTGATGCCGACGATCGACAACGGCGGTTCGATCGCCTGGCTGCCCGAAACCGTCGCCGTCCATCTGCCGGGCATGATGCAGCAGTCGGGCATGCTTTGGACGATGCTAGCCGGCGGGACCGTGCTCGTCGTGTTGGGGCTGATCGACGACCGCCGTGGGCTGCCCTGGCCGGTTCGCCTCGGTGTGCAGACGGCGGTGGCTGCCGCGTTGGTGGCCGTCGAGCCGCAGTGGCGGTTGAGCCTGTTCGTCGACGCCCCGCTGGCGATGGGCGCGGTGAGCGTGTTGTGGATTGTCGGGCTGATCAATTCGTTTAACATGCTCGACAACATGGACGGTCTGTCGGCCGGCGTGGCCGCGATTGCCGCCTCGATGCTGGCCGCGGTGATGTTGCTGGCCCCCGATCCGGAGGGCGGCGGACCGCAGTTGTTCGTGGCCGGGCTGCTTCTGGTGCTGGTCGGGGCCCTGTTGGGTTTCCTCTGGCACAACCGCCCGCCGGCAAGGCTCTTTCTGGGCGATGCTGGCAGCTATCTGGTCGGCTATCTGCTGGCGATGGCTACGCTCAGCGCGACGTTTGCGGCCTTCGACGGTTCGGTTCCGCGGCACGCCGTGGCGGCCCCGCTTTGTGTGTTGGCCGTTCCGCTCTATGATATGGTCAGCGTGATCCTGATTCGGCTCCGCGCCGGCCGCAGCCCGTTTGTGGGCGACCGCAGCCATTTTTCGCACCGTCTGGTCGAACTCGGCATGACGCCCGGCCAGGCCGTGTTGACAATCTACCTGGCCACGGCCACCTGCGGCCTGGGGGCCCTGTTGCTGCATCGGGTAGATATGGTCGGGGCATGCGTGATCGTGTTGCTGGTCGGCTGCATATTATTGTTGGTGGCCGTGTTGGAGACGGCCGGTCGAGGTGGACGTGGAAAGTAGTAACGACGATGGGTGGCTGGGGTCGAGTCGCGAGGAACGAGTGACGAGCCCCCAGTTGCAGACAAGTTGCAGACAATCTGGGGGCTCCCTGCTCGTTCCTCGCAGTCCGACCCCAGCCACCCCAATGCTACAGTTATCCTTCGGTCGTCCCTAAACTTCCATGAGCAACCGCAAACGCAGCCGACGCCCATCGCCCGAACCGGCCCCGCCCGCGGCCAAGGTGCCTGGCGATCGATTGCGGCCGTGGTTGCTCGCCGCGATGACGGCCCTGTTTGTGGCCCGGCCGCTGTTTCCCAGTGCGTCGGCTAGCACCCAGCAGGGCGACGGGCTGCCGGTGGTGATGCTCTGGCTTGCGCTGGCCGCGTTCTGGATGCTCGGCGCGATCGGGCGCAAGCCGATTCGCATTCGCTTTGGACTTGCCGACGCGGCCGTGCTGCTGCTGATCGTTTGGCACACGGTCGCCGCCGTTTGGGCCGCCATGTACGGCAGCCCGCGGCCGGCCGTCAACGTGCTCTGGGAGTGGATCGCCCTGGCCACGGCGTTCTTTCTGGCACGGCAGTTTATCGTCACGCAACGAGAGGTCCGGGCGGTTGTGGTCGTGATGATCGCCCTGGCGGCGGGGATTTCGGGCTACGGAATGTATCAATACGAATATGAATTGCCGGCAAACTACAAGGCCTACATAGCCGATCCGGACGCGGAGTTAGAGAAGGCCGGGCTGGACTACCCACCCGGCTCGCCCGAGCGGATGTTGTTCGAGCAACGTCTGAAAGACAGCGAACCGTTTGCCACGTTCACGCTGACCAATTCGCTGGCCGGGTTCTTGGCGCCATGGCTGGTTGTGGCGGTGGGGATCGGCGTTTGTGGGGGGCTAAGCCGCAAGAGGCCGGAGGTGTGCATCGGCGTAGGCGTGGCCGTCGTCGTGATCGGTTGGTGCCTGGTGCTGACGCAAAGCCGCAGTGCGTGCCTGGCCGCCGCTTTCGGATTTGTGGCGATATTGTCGATTTGGTTACGGATGCGAAAGCGAACGACCGCCATCAACTGGAAGCTGCCGACAGGCGCAGCCATCGGCATGGTGATTCTCATTGTCATCGCGGTCGCGGTCGGCGGACTTCAACGGCAGGTCTTTTCCGAGGCGAGCAAGTCGCTCGGCTACCGGATCGAGTATTGGCAGTCGACGATGCAGATAATCGGCGACCGCCCGCTGTTGGGCTGCGGGCCGGGTAACTTCCAGGACGCATACACTGCCTACAAGTTGCCCGCGGCGAGCGAGGAGGTAGCCGACCCGCACAACTTCCTCCTGGAGGTTTGGGCCACCGCCGGCACGCCCGCCATGTTGGCCCTGCTGGCCGTGTTGGGTTGTTGCGTCTGGAAGTCGTGCTCCCTCTTGCTTTGGGAGGAGGAAGAGGGAACCGGCGTTTCAGCGGCCTTTGTCTTAGGCGGTGCTTTCGTCGGGGTCCTGCTGTCGATCCCGTTGCGGACGGTCGTCGGACTCTCGGCTGAGTTGGTCCCGTTGCGGATCGGCCTGCGGTTGGCCGCCGTTTGCATCGTGCTGATCGCGCTGCTGTGGCGGTGGATCGCTCACGGCCGGATGCCCCGGTGGCTGCCGGCGGTCGGTGTTGTCGTGCTGCTCGTCAACCTCTTGGCGGCCGGCGGAATCGGTTTCCCGGGCGTGGCCGGCACGTTCTGGCTGCTGCTGGCGGTGGGATTGAGCGCGGATCGTCCGCGGCCGCTGCCCAGGGCTTATGCGGTGGCCGGGCTGGTGGCGGCGGTCACGTTGGCGGTGACCTGTTACATCAGCGCCTACGACCCCGTCTTGCGAAGCCGGAAATGGATGCAGCAGGCCCAGTGGGAACCGTCCCAGGCCCGGGCCAAGGACTGCCTGATTCGGGCTGCTGCGGCCGATCCGCTGTCGGCCGAGCCGTGGCGCGAACTGGCCAGACATGCTCTCTACTCGTGGCAACGGGCCCCCAACGCGGAGCGATTTTCCCGGTTCGAGTCGCTTAACGAAATGGCCCTGCGGCTCGCGCCCAACTCCAGTTCGGCGTGGGCGGCCGGCGGCGGTTCGTATTGGCAGGCATTTCAGGCAGAGAAACGAGCGGAACACGCCGCCAAGGCCGCGGAGGCCTACGCCCGGGCGGTCGAACTTTACCCCAACAGCGGCCTGCTGCGGGCAAGGGCGGCGTTGGCTTATCGGGCGGCCGGCGATTCGGTCCGTTTTCGCCGACAGGCCGAGAAAGCGCTATGGCTGGACGAAATTACCCCGCACACGGACAAGAAACTGCCCGATGATTTGCGGGCACAACTCCGCAGAGAACTCCGTAAGTAGTTGATACGTAAGGGATAAGGCGTGTAGAATAACGCGCATAAACCCGCTGCCAGCGAGCCGCCGGGTTTACCCCGGCGCAACGACCCCGCGGGGACAAGCCCCGCGGCTCGCCTTGTAGCTACCGAGTCGAGACGTAGCAGAACGAGAAAAGAACTCCTGCCGATGAAAATCCTACTGGCAATCGCGTTGGCAATCGTCCTTGGCTTGGCCATCGGCGTAGGGGCCGGCTGGTGGCGATACGATAGCCGTCCCTACGGCGGGCCGAGCGGTTTGCCCAGGGACGGGCTGCCTGAGGTCGACGCCGGTGCCGCTGCCCAGCCCAAGGCCGTCGTCGACAACGCCCGACACGAATTTGGCAGGATGTTTATCGGCGAGGACGGCAAACACGATTTCGTACTGAGAAACGACGGCAACGCCCCCCTGGAGATTCGCGAGGGCAAGAAAACGTGCCGATGCACGGACGTGATCATCGAAAAGTCGAGCATTCAGCCCGGTCGCTCCGGCAAGGTGACCGTCAGTTGGCGGTCGGACCAGCAGGTGGACGCCTCGCGCGAGATTGCCCATGCCACGATCCGCACCACCGATCCGGACCAACGCAGCATCAAGTTGACCGTCTTGGGGCGGATTATCCCGGCGGCCCGGACCGTGCCCGGGGAACTGGTCTTCGATCGACTCTCGGCCGGAGAACCTACAACCGCCGTGGCCCGGCTATACGGCTACGTGAAGCGGTCCTTAAAGATCCTCGCCGTGGACGTGGCCGACAAGCGGACGGCCGAATACTTCGACGCTGCCGTCGAACCGCTGTCGGCCGAGGAAATCGAGGAAGAACCGGACGCCAAAAGCGGCTACCTCCTCCGGATAACGGTCAAACCGGGGTTGCCACTGGGGGCCTTTCGGCAGAAAATCCTCATTCGGACCAACCTCGAGAGGGCCCCGCAAGTCGAGGTCCCCGTGGTCGGCTCCGTCGTGGGCGATATCAAGATCGTGGCCGTCGGCGGAGGATGGAACGACTCCACCGGCACGCTGACCCTGGGAACGGTCAAAAGTGGTGAAGGAGCGACGCGGCAGTTGATCCTCGTGGTTCGCGGGCCCCATCGCCGCAGTGTGACCTTCGGGCCGGTCCGGTGCATGCCCGAGTTCCTCGATGTAAAGTTGGGAGAGAGGAAGGAGACGGAGACGTCGGTCACCTTGCCGGTGACGATCCGAATCCCCAAGGGAAGCCCCGCGGCAAACTACCTTGGAGGCGAGCAAGGAAAACTCGGAGAGATCATGATCGAAGCCGATCACCCTCAGGTGCCACGCCTTCGCATTCGAGTCTGCTTTGCCATTGAGGGTGAGCTTTAGCATCGAAAAACGGAATGAGCCTTATGAACGCGATACGAGTGTTTCGGCTGTCTGCGGCGGAGCTTGCGGCGGCCGTTTGCGTGGCGGTGGTCCTGGCGGGCTGCAACTCTTCGGAACAGCAGGGTAACGAGTCGCAGCAGGGCGAGGAGGCGGTGGCAGCCAGCGACGCGCAGCCGCCGGCCGACCTCAACCCGCCACCGGTGATTGCCCCGTCCAAGCCCGAATACGCCACCCAAGTCGACCCGCCAGCGGACTTGCCAGCCGACCTGCCGGTTGACCTGCCTGCCGATCCACCTGCCGACGAGACGGAACCGCCGGCGACGGTCGTACCTTCGACCGACGACCCGAACGACGAACATAATCCCTTGCGCGACGGCTGGGAACCGGCCCTGCGGAATTCGCACACACCACTGCCGGACGTAAACGAGTTGGCTGCTGCCGACAGAGAGACGGCCCCCGACCACGAACACGGCAAGGAGCCCTTCGACCCGATCAAGGAAAACGGCCCGATCTTTACAGACTGGCCGAAGCCCAAGCTGGCGCTGGTGATCACCGGCCGGCTGGAGGGCTACATCGAACCGTGTGGCTGCGCGGGTCTGGATAAGATGATGGGCGGCTTGGGCCGACGGCACTCGTTTCTGAAACAACTCCGGGCCGCCGCCGACGAGTCGGTCGCCGACAAGCTATCGGGCTACGGCTGGCCTGTGGTCGTCGTGGACGTCGGCGGCACGGCCAAGAGATACGGCACGCAGGCCGTGATGAAGTTTCACAACATGGTCGACGGCATCAAGAAGATGGGCTACGACGCGATTGCCCTAGGTAAAACCGACCTGAAACTGCCCGCCGGAGAATTGCTCAGCGACGTCGCCAGGATGAAGGGAAGGCCGGTGCTGTTCGTCTCGGCGAACGTCGTGCTTTACGATGAACCGTCCTTTGTGGCACGGATGAACGTCGTACAGGCAGGCGGCATGAAGATCGGCATCACCAGCGTGCTGGGTAAGAAATATCAGCAGCAGATCCAAGGGCAATTTGTCACGATGTCCGACCCCGAGGCCGCCTTGAAGGCCGTCCTGCCGGAATTGAAGCAGAAGGCCGACTACCTCGTGCTGCTGGCTCACGCCACCATGGAGGAGACGGCCGAGTTGAAGAAAAAGTTTCCCGAGTTCGACGTGGTGGTTACCGCCGGCGGCGGCTCCATACCGCCGCACGAGATCGAGGGGACCGGGTTGCCGGTGATCGAAGTCGGCGAGAAGGGGAAGTATGCCGTGGTGTTGGGGCTGTACGACGATCCAAACCAGCCGGTCCGCTATCAGCGCGTGCCGTTGGATTCGCGTTTCACCGGCTCCAAGGAAATGAAGACGTTGATGACCCTCTATCAGGATCAAGTCGAGTACAAGTGGGCCGAGTTCGCCAAGCAGAAGATTCCACACCCGCAACGGGAACTCAACGGCACGTTCGTCGGCTCGAAGAAGTGCGGAGATTGCCACGAGAAGTCGTACGACGTGTGGCGAAAGAGCGGGCACGCCAAGGCCTTTCGCACGCTGGCCGAGTTGGACCCGCCGCGGACGTTCGACCCCGAGTGCGTCAGTTGCCACGTGATCGGTTGGGACACCGAGGGATACTTCCCCTACCGGGGCGGCTACCAGAGCGTCGACGGAATACCGAAACTCGACGGCACGCCCACCATGAAAGCCACGCGCCACCTGATCAACGTCGGCTGCGAATCGTGTCACGGGCCCGGCAGCGCCCACTCGAAGGCCGAGAAGGGCAACGACAAGCAACTACAGAAAACACTCCAGCAGGCCATGGTGATTACCAAGGCCGAGGCCGAGGACGTGCGATCCGGGAAGAATCACTGCTATCTATGCCACGATCTGGAGAACAGTCCAGATTTCAAGTTCGAGACCTATTGGCCGAAGATCGAGCATGAGGAGTAGTGGTGAGTGGGGAGTGGTGAGTGGAGAGTGGGGAGTCTTGTGTGTCAAAGCCCACCGATTGCGTTCGGTGGGGTGGGGTCAGTTCTTCCCGGTGTGCCGCTCCTGGTCGATCAGGTTCTCCAGCGCATAAGGATCATTCTCGTAGTCGTAAAACTCCTCCGGTACGCGATATCGAGTAGGCGACTTGAAGAGAGTTTCGAGAATTCTCACGGTGTCACCTCGTCGCAAGGGGGATCGTTTATCGGTCGGGCAGCTACCTCTCCGGAGGCTCTTCCAGGACTTGCTCCAATCGTTCTAACACGCCAAGCTCCTCGGCCCACTTGCGGAGGTAGACCTCGTCGAGTTGTCCCTGAGTGAAGAGAACGTCGCCAATGTCGGCCAGATCGCGGGGCCGGTGTGAAAGAAGCTTCAAGAGGATCAGGTCTTCCGGACTGACAAACCAGACCGCCAAGTCGTCGATGCGATCCTGGCGTCGTCGTGCGAGCAACTGTTGCTGAAAACGTGATTCAGCCAGAAAAAGATCGACGTCGATCCCATGCGTCTGAAGGTACAGTCGGATCTTGACCACCGGCATTCCGGCCACGCGGTCAATCCATCCCTTGGCATACTGCTCGGGGACCGTGTAGCCGAGCTCTCGGACCGCGTCGTAGAACTCGGGAAGACGGTCTTGGTCGATGGCGGCTGTGAAATCGATGTCGTGCGTGGGACGCGGTATTCCGTAGAGTCTGACTGCAATGCCACCCATGACTGCATACGGTGTACCGAGCCGCTCAAACAGCAGCACGATATTTCGCAAGGCGTCGGTCAGATCCGTCATTGGGGTTCTCGGGTGCGGGCGATGCCGGTGAGCATCCGGCGGTTTCGCTCGTCGTTCTGCCGTCGCAGGAGTTCGAAGCGGCGGTCAACCTGCTCGGGAGTTCCCTGCAACAGAAAGGGAGTGGCGTCGCGGATCATCTGAAGCGTCAATTTCAAACGCTCAGTATTCGTCATGCTTCGATATTCTTCCAGCGTTTCCTCACTCAACATGGCTCCGCCTTCCCACTCCCCACTATCCACTCCCCACTATCCACTCACCACTATCCACTATCCACTATCCACTATCCACTATCCACTATCCACTATCCACTATCCACTATCCACTATCCACTATCCACTATCCACTACTCTTCCCCAATCTCCGCCATCACGTCGTCGGGGATGTTAAAATTGGCTGAGACGGCTTGTACGTCGTCGTGATCGTCGAGCCGCTCCATCAGCTTGAGCACCTTGCGGGCGCCGGCGGCGCCGAGATCGACGGTGTTTTGGGGGATGCGGGCGATCTGACTGGCCTCGGGCTTGATGTCGGCCTGCGACAGGGCTGCGGCAACGGCCTGGTAGACGCTCGGGTCGCAGGTGATCTCGAAGTTATCGGCGTCGAGTCTCACGTCGTCGGCGCCGGCCTCCAGAGCGAGTTCCATCAGCGCGTCTTCGTCGGTCGCGTCGGCGGGGACCAGGAAGAGTCCCTTGCTGTCGAACATCCAGGCGACGCATCCGGTGGAGCCCAGCTTGCCGCCGGCCAGCTCGAAGATTTTGCGGATTTCCGCCGCGGTGCGATTGCGGTTATCGGTGAGCACTTCGCAGAGCACGGCCACGCCGTCGGTTCCGTAGCCTTCGTAGACGACCTCTTCGATATTGCCGCCGTCGAGTTCGCCGCTACCTTTCTTGATCGCCCGTTGGATGTTGTCCTTGGGCATGCTGACGGCCTTGGCGTCGTCGATGGCGTATCGCAGGCGGAGGTTGGCATCGGGATCGCCGCCGCCCATCTTGGCCGCGATGATGATCGCCTTGGAGAGCTTGCTCCACATTTTGCCGCGTTTGGCGTCGATCAGCGCCTTCTTGTGCTTGATGCCGGCCCAGTGAGAATGACCTGCCATGTGTGGTACTCCGGGGGAAGGAAGAATGACGAAGCACGAATGACGAATGACGAACGGTCCAACCATCGTCACTTCGTCATTCGTCATTCGTGCTTCGTCATTTTCCCTTCCACCTTCTTTGCTTTCTTTGGTTTTTCTTCCTCGTTGAACAATTCGACCGCCCGGCGCCAGGCTCGTTTGGCCTTCTCGGGTTGGTTGGCCTCGAGATGGGCGTCACCAAGGTGGTCGAAAATCACGGCGTTGCCCGGCGACTGGTCTTCGTTGAGTAGCTCGACGGCCTTCTCCAGTTCGGCGACGGCTTCGTCGAATCGGCCCAACCGGTAATAGGCCCAACCGAGGCTGTCGCGATAGGCAACGTTTTCCGGCTCGGCGTCGACGGCCAGACGAGTCATCTTCAGGGCCCGGTGCAGATGCTTGTTCCCGTCGGCCCAGAGGTATCCCAGGTCGTTCGAGGCACCGATGTCGCCGGGGAATTCGTCGAGCACCTCTTCGAGCCACTCCTCGGCCGACGCCAAATCTTCCTTTTCGACGTAAAGGGCCGAGAGCACCAATCTCGCTTCGCGGAGCACCTCGCGAGTTTCCGGCGAAGCGTGGTTGGAGTCGAACCGCTCGACCAGTTTGGTATACGCCTTGATTGCGTCGTCGTATCGCTTGGCGCGGTACGAGACCCAGGCCCCGCGTGCATGGTAACGGGCCCTGTCCTTGTGTAGTTTAGCGGACTTTTTCGCGGCCACCAGGGCCTCATCGGTCCGATCGTCCATGGCCAACGCGCCGCTGAGATAGTGGTAGTAGCAGAAGGCCGATCTGCTCTCGGGCATCACCTTCTCGTCGATTGCCCGTTGAAAGATTTTGGCCGCTTCGGCCGCGCGTTCGTCGAGCAGCAGGCCGATGCCCCAGAGCAAGAGCGTTTCGGCCGCACTGTCCGGCTCGGCCTTGAGTGCGGCCTCGAAGAACTCGGCGGCCGTTTCGTACTGCTTCTTCTCCATTGCCAGCAGAGCCATAGCCAGCCCCATGCCGTGCGTGAGCTTGTCCGGTTCCTGCTGCCGGATCTTTCTCGCCCGGTCCAGTAGCGTGGCGACCAACGCGTCGTCGTCGACGACGGCCTTGACCTCGTCACCGAGCATCTCCAGCACGCCGGTCTCGTCCACGACTTTACCGAGAATCTCCGGCAGCCGTTCGGGACGATTGGTTTTCCGGTAAATGTCGACCAGTGCTCGATAGCCGGTCAAGGTCGGCGAATCCTCCATCAGCCGGCGATAGAGCTTCTCGGCGTCGGCCAGGCGATCCGCTTCGCGGTATCGGCCGGCCAGATAGTACGCCAGCGGCACGTTTTCGGGCTCGTTGGCACGGAGTTTCTCCAGACGCGGCAGAAGCGTGTCCTTCTCACCCAATTGGTCGAGCACTTTGGCCAGCAGACCGTACGGCGCCAGGCCTTCGTCGGCCAAACGATGTTTGAAACAGGCTTCCAACGCCTCAAGTGCCCGGCGGGGCTCCTTGCGTCGGGAGTGTACCCGAGCCATGTTGAATTGAAGCACGCCGTCGTCTTTGGCGATCTTCTGCGCGTTGCGAAACGCCGACGTGGCCGGGTCGAACCGGTCGGCCAGCAGGAAACACTCGCCGAACAGGTTGTACGTCGCCCCGTCGGTACCCAGCAGACGTTTCTTCCAACGCTCGTCCAGGCCGAACTGCTCGGGGTGCTCCAGGGCACGGAGCACGACGTTAAAGTTGTCGGCGGCCTTGTCGTACTGTTCGAGAATGTAGTAGATTCGGCCCAAGGACATCCGCAGCCGGACGTCGATCTCCGTTTCCTTGCCGCCTTCGCGGCCGGCCACAACCGCCTCGTACAGCCGGGCGGCCTCGGCCCATTCGCCCTGCTTATCGAGCCGATCGGCCAATTCCTGCACCAACCACGGATGGACCGGTTGCAGGTCCTCAGATGTCATTCGCGTCGCGTAGCGATTGGCCACCGCCTGGCGTTTCAGCACGACGGCCACCGGGAGAATCGCCCGGGCCACCTCGCCGGCTTGAGGATCCAGCCGCAACGCCCGCTGGTAATTTTGCAACGCTTCGGCGTACCTTTCCTTCCGTTCCAGTGTGAGTCCGGCGGCAAACATGGCGATCGCATCGACGCGGTCCCGCTCTTCGGGAGTTCGCGGGCGAACCGGGCGAAGCGGCTGGGGTACGTCGTCGAGAATCAGCGGACCGGCCGGGTCCGATGCGGAGGCGACCTGTTCGGGCGGCACGGCATCGACGCCGAGAATTACAACGCTCGGCAGGAGCAACAAAACTAGCGTGTGCCGCCAGTGAGAACAGCTACCGGTTGTGGTGTTGTGCATGCGATGACCCCGGAAGAGGTTGATCTATCTAGCGAGGTTTTCGCTTGGAGAGTCCTTCGGAGGCCGATTCATTCGATTTTTTTGCGCTCGCCCCGGAGGACGCCTTGGCTTTGGTCCGTTTTTTGGATGCCGCGGGTTTCTTCTTGGCCGTCGCTACGGGTTTCTTTGCGGTCGCCCGTTTCTTCGATGTTTTCTTTGCCGCACGACGCTTGGGCAACCGATCCTTGCAATCCGGATCGATTTGCAGAAGGATCTTCTGGACGGCAGGCGAGAAGCGATCGGCGACGAAATCCGCACCCAGTTGATGTAGCATCGATCCGAACTCGATTCCTTTGGACTTTGCGACCGCCCGTTCCAGCCCCGGAACGACGCATTCCTTCACGTCCTCTTCGGTGGTCATGTCGACCACATGCAGGGCCCCCAACTCGCCGGCGCCCACGGGGATTGCATGTCCACCCAACGCCGATTGTACGACGTAGGAGACGACGAAATTGGTGGCGCCGTCGAGTTTTTGCAGCCACTTGATCGTCGGGCCGAGGTTCTTCTTGCGGCAATCCTCCAGATCGAAGGCGTAGGTGGACTCGAAGACCGCTTGCAGCATGCGTTTGAGCCGGTGGGCCGCCGGCTTGGGATCCGGCAGTACCGACGTCACCTCGCAAAGTTCGGCGATTGAAGTCACCCGGATCTCGTTGAAGTCGAAGAACGTGTGGATGACGGCCGCAAAGGCCTCTTCGGCCGCTTGGTAGTGCGCGCCTTCCAGACAGCAGGCGAACAAGAGGTGTTCCAGTACGGGCCTCTGAGCGTCGGAGAACACCGGCTTGTAGTGCTTCTTGAGTACCTTCGATACCTTGGCGAATTGTGCCGTGCGACTCACGGATGCCATGAGAGTTACTTTCGGGTCGTTATGGGCTGGTCAAACGTCGTCCGATTCGGGAGTTTCCCGCTTGGGCAAGACTTCGTCGAGAATACGGGAGATTTCAATGGAACGCTTTATGCCCTGGTCGAGGATAAACTGCAATCGTGGGGTGTAGCGAAGATCGACCCGCGCGGCAACTTTCGCCTGCAAAAACCCGGCCGCGCTCTGCAATCCCCGCAGGCTGAGATTCTGCTTCGTCTCGTCACCCATCACGGAAACGTGTACCTTTGCGTGGCGCAGGTCGCCGGAGACTTCCACGTAGGTCACGGTGACGTCGCAGACGCGCGGGTCGTTCAACTCCGCCAGGATGGCCATACTGACCACTTCGCGAATTGCTTCGGCCGCTTTTTGGGCACGTCGGGACGGCATGGCTTGGATACTCAACTCAGGGTCAGGGAAATACAAATTGACGATTTGGCAGCCCCTTACTCGGCCACGGGAGCGGCGGTCGCACTGTCTTCGCGACTCCCCTCGAAGGTGCGCTCGATCTCTTCGATCTTGTAGACTTCCAGCACGTCGCCTTCCTTGAGGTCGTTGAATCCGACCAACTTGATGCCGCACTCGAATCCCTCGCGGACTTCGCGAACGTCGTCCTTCTCGCGCCGCAAAGAGTCCAACCGGTAGTTGCCAATCACCCGGCTCTCGCGAATTACGCGGACCTGAGAGTTCCGCTCGATCGTCCCCCCCAACACGCGGCAACCCGCCACCGTGCCCATGCGGCTGATGTGGAACGTCTGCTGCACCAGGGCTCGGCCGAGCTCCTTTTCCTGCTCTTCCGGTTTGAGCATCCCTTCTAGGGCTGCCTTCAGGTCCGCGGTCACTTGATAGATGATGTCGTAGCGGCGGATCTGCACGCCCCGTTTGTCGGCCAATACGCGAGCACCTTCGTCCGGTACTACGCTGAACCCGATGATCACCGCATCGGAGGCGTCGGCCAGATGGACGTCGGCCTCGGTAATCCCGCCTACGGTGGCCTGGAGGATCTTGATCTGCACCTCGGGGTGCTCGAGCTTGGTCAACTCCTTGCGAATCGCCTCGATCGAACCGCGGACGTCGGCCCGGAGAATGACGTTGAGCGTCTGCACCTCGTCCGCTTCCCCGAGACGATCGAACAACGTCTCCAGCGTAACGTGGGGGCGGGTGCTGGTCAGTTCCCGGCGACGGGCCTCGGTCGCACGGCGCTCGGCCAGTTGACGCGCCTCGGAGATGTCTTCGATCACGTAAAACCGCTCGCCGGCACCCGGCGCCACGTTCAGCCCGGTTACGTTAACCGGCATCGACGGGCCGGCTTCCTTGTGACGCCGGCGGGGTTGCAACGTGTCGGTCATCGCCTTGACCCGGCCGTACGACGAACCACAAACCACCACGTCGCCCACCTTCAGCGTCCCGCGTTGCACGAGCAACTTGCTCACCACGCCGTGGCCTTCGTGCATCTCCGATTCCAGAC
>SDBT01007977.1_pt1 | contig 17361 bp, 14 predicted proteins | sample 2277101 | NCBI WGS metagenome assembly SDBT01 (sample SAMN10404973, study PRJNA504765) | marine sediment metagenome | isolation source: marine sediment core GS10_PC15, 103 cmbsf | place: Arctic Ocean: Southern Knipovich Ridge | collected 2010
AAAATATAATATATAATATAATTTCATGTTCAAAATATAATATATAATATAATTTCATGTTCAAAATATAATATATAATATAATTTCATGTTCAAAATATAATATATAATATAATTTCATGTTTAAAATAATATATATATTATAATTTATATGTTCCAAATAATTACATAAGTAAATGTATTCTTTGGTGTGTATTTATTTCCCAGGAAATAATATGTTATTAAATATGTTATACTTGCATAATGGACATGTGGGCGATTTTGTAAACCATCTATTTATGGTCTCCGGGAAAAAATAGTGACCACACGGTATTATCTTAATTTTGCTTTCATTATTTATGAAATCTTCATGATTTATTGGATCGTGATCATATACACTATGTATGTTCTTATTATATATATTTAATTTTAAATTATGAATATAATTAGAATATATTTTTATTTTATTATCTATATTTATCTCTGATATATCATTTAGAGATAATAATAAACTATCGGAATATTCATTCATATCTGATAAATATATTGAAAGTTCAGATAAATTCATATCTGCACGTATAATTTCTTCACTTTCGATAGATTCGGATGAGCCACTTTGTATATTTCTTGGTGTAGTTCTTGGAGTAATACTTGGGGTTGTGCTTGTAGAAGAACTCAAAGTACCACTTAATCTTCTCAATATTGCACGAGGGGAGATTCTTGGAGAGACACTTGGGGTTATATGCGGAGAGACTCTTGGAGTGATATTTGGGGTTGTACATGGGGAGAATCTGGGGGATACACTTGGAGTGGTACATGGGGAGAATCTGGGGGATACACTTGGGGTGGTATGTGGAGAGATTCTTGGGTATGATCTAGGATTTATACTGGGAGTGATACTAGGGGATTTGCCAATTGATGAAGTAGATTTATAGGGTATGTTCAAATTATTATTTGTAGATTTATTTTTTATTTTTGTTCCGGGTATCATATTATTTATATTTTCTTGATCAGAAAATATATGTTGATTTGCTTTGTCCACTATTTTATTATATAAGTAATTCTGATGAGATATATAATTATTGTGAAAACTCGAGGAATTGCGTGAGTTATGGCTTGACAATTGGGGTTTCCTGCGAGATTTTTCTAGTATCGTCGAATTAAGTGATTTTTTTTGAATAATATAATCTAGACATGGTGAATATTTTGCACAATATGAATGTTCTATATCATACATTAATATGTGTTTATCTAATATATATGCCATATTTATCTAATTAAATACATATTTTATATGTATTTATTTTATTTTTATTTATATTATATTTCAAATTTAAAATAATATAAATAAAAATAAATAATATTTGTATGAGGTAAAAAATGATGCATTAATTAGATACCACATAAGAATGTTGCTTATTTATAACATCTAATATGCTAACAACATTCATAGAAGATAAACTTGCTGAGCTACAACTTACTGAAAATAATATACAAATAGATATATCTATAAAAATAAAAGTAAAAGATGATAATAATACTGTAAAAAAAATGTATACTTATGATTATTCATATGATCATTATACTATATTTGATTTAGTAGAGGATTGTATGATACATATATTATTATTATGTAATGTGAAAGATTTATTTAATTTATGTTTATCATCCAAATCAGTATATAATGGATATAGTAAGTATTTATGGAATTCTCTTTTTAATAAAAAATTTAAAGATGCTAATATTATATTAAATAAAGAAGGTTATACATATGAAATAAAAGATACCAGCTTAATAGTGGATGATAAATATAAATCAGAAGATGAAGTAAAATATACATGTGATGAAATGAAAATAAGTAGGTATCATCCTAATAAGTTGGACCACTCCGAGTATAAATATTTAACCGAAAATGGTTATTTATATGACAAATCTATTCATGATGAACACAATTTTTATAGGGATAGGTATTTCCGCTGGTTGAAATGTGAAAATTGTACTCTTGATAAATTAGGTAAGATATATGCTTGCTCTGATAACAACTTGTACATGCTAGATTATAAAATTTATAGTTACTTTAGTAATTATATGTACTATGCAAATGTAGATAATAATAAAAAATTAGATGAAATTATAAATAATATTATAAAATTTGTACCAATTAATCATTTAACATATAATTTTATTAAATTTATAATGGAAAATATAGATACACATAATAATAAATTAATAAATATATTTGAAAATTATAGTTATTGTATGTTTTATATAAAATATTCACCTACTTTACATACAATCAAATCAAATAAGCCAAATTATGATAAATTTCCTTCAAACACATCAGAATTTTATAACATTATACACTCAATTTTCATATCGAAAAAAATAAGTGATGAATTTAAAATAGATTTCTTCAAAAAAAATATTACTTCGTGTGTATATAGTAATGTAAGCGCGTTTTTTTATAATTTTGATGAGGATATAACAGATTATATACACATGAATTTAGATATGACAAAATATGACCAACACAACATTGAAATAATAATATCTAATTATGATAAATATAGAACAAATAAGTTGGTATTAGCACAATTATTATCATATAATTATAGCTATTTCTATAATAAACTAAATATAAAAAATATAGATAATGATATGAATATGAATAAATACCCAATTCCTTTGAATGATATAAAATTAAAATATATAGGTGATTCATTTAGTCGTAATATTAGTTATAAAATAATGGAAATAGAGGAAAACAATAAGAAGATCAACCAAGATTATAATAATAATAATTCTAGAGTGAATGGACATAATACAAAATTATATGTAAATAGTGAATATATTAAAATTAAAACATTACTGACTAAATATATAGATATAGAAACTTTACATAATTTTATGAAAGAAATAATTATTAATCCTGACAAATTAAAAATAAATTATAGAATATTAAATATTATATTATATCATAAATTTTCAGATGTAGAACTAAAAATATTATATGGTGATGGAATAATTCTTAAATCTGATTGGAATAGATGGAATATAAATTTATTACGATATATATTTAAGAGAATATTGACACCAGATGTATCAAATGATATTATTAATTCGTGTTGTAAAAGAAATTATAATATATTTAAAAAGCTAGTGTAATATATAATAAGTGAGCTATATGGTGAGTTGTAAAGTGTGTATATATATACAGAATAATATAATATAAAAATATATTATATTTATTATTTATTATTTATTCTTTGTCATTTAATTGTTTTTTCAGAGATTCTATCTCCTTTGATAATCCTTCAATGTAGGATGACCACTGTTCTTTTTCTTCGACCATCCTTATTTTTTCTGTATTCCATTCATCTTGTATTTTTTGTATCATATCATATGATGGAACTTTATTTTCATGTTCTGTTATAAATTCTTTCATTTGTGTTATAGTATTTATTTTTTCATTACTAATATTATCAAACTCTCTTTTTATATCATTTACTTGGCGAATAGTATTTCTTATCAGGGGGTTTAATTGTTCATTTAGAGTATCATTAATTTTAGAATTTAGCATAGGTATTAAATTGTCAAATGAATCAACGAACGACTCTTCGACTAAATCCTTCCCTTGATCTTGTACCATACTATGAAACTCGTCATTTACAATGGATTGTGTCATTTCCTTCATTTCATTTTTTGCATCATCTGCAATGGACCTGAATTCCTCTTTTGATTCACCAATAAAAGTTAGTAGGCTATCTGCTGCATTTAGTTGGTCATTCTCTTTTCCATCTATAAATTTCATCAAAGATTCTCTTCCTGATTCTATGTCTCCCGCTATCATAGATACTTCATGTTCAACTTTCTTCATTTTTGCAGATATTTCAGATTTACTATTAATTTGTATATTTCTCAAATCTTCTGTTATTTTTTTGTGAATTATTTTTATATCATCTAATATAGAATCAACTTCAGATCTTATTCTAACCAATGCAGTGTCAACCATAGCGGATGAACTAGATTCTATTATAGTTACACTTTGCTTTGTTTGTTTATCAATGTCGCTCTTGATAGCTTTTGTCAATTTAGAAATATCATCTAATTGAGAATTCCATGTCTTTGCTATATCCTCTATTAATTCTTCTTTATTTTTTTCTATATGTCCCCTAAGATCATTTTTAACTTCCTCCATTCCCTGCTGGTATTGCGTTGCTGCATCATCTACGAAATCATTAAAATCTGTAAATTTAGAACTTAATTTTCTTGCGTAATCACTGTATATTCCCTCTATTTTATTAGATTGTGTTTTGAGGGTATGATAGTATCCCTTATGTGTTTCTTTGAGCTCATCTGTAAGAGCATCTGAATTACCCTTTATTAGGGATATTGATTTTGATGTTTCCTCTCCAATTTTAATCCAAGAATTATGTACTCTATCCTCAAAAAAAGAAGCAAATCCCATAGTTGAAGCATGCACAGCCATTAAATTATCTGTTGGTTCAGCATCATAAAAAATATCTCCAAATAACATCCAAAAATTATTCATTTCATTTAGCCAATGCACTGCAATACCACTCATAGTACTACCAAACTTATCCTTACACACATGAATATAATAAGCTATATAATGATAAAAATTTTTATTTAATAAATTAATATTTATATTATGGTTATTAAAACATAAATTTAAAGGATAAAATGGGTTTGAACTTACCAAAGAATCATTTGATGGATTTACTTGTTTTAAGAAATTATATACAGAAAGTGTAACAGCTACACCCGAACAAAACGCATTAACAAATTTTTGTTGTTCTGATATACCAGGATATTTTAACCCTTTCAACATTACTTCATTATGTGATGAATTCATTAAAATAGTGTTGAAATATGATCTTATTTTTTGTATCAATGTATTACCATGACCATTCATTAGAAGGACAGGATTATTGCTAGATTCCATCAAATCGAAACTACATCTATATTTATCATTCATCCTTGGACCGTAGTTATACAATCCTTTTATTGTTTTTATTGTAGTACGGGATTCATCTGGTACTATTTCGATCACCGAATATATTTTGTGTGTTGATTTAGGATCAATGGTATTAGTATTGAAATTTTCTATTTTTGTTCCATTTAGAGTAGTCGCTATGTATAATGTTTCTATTTTGCTATATGTATTCTCCATCTAATAATAATTATTATTATTATTATATATTTTATATTTTTTATAGATATTTAGATATTTAATTTATATATTTCATATAATTTATATGTTCAAAATATAATATATAATTTTATATTACATATAAAATTTCATCTGTACTCAATAAATATACTCATATAAAAATATACTCATATAAAAATATACTCATATAAAAATATACTCATATAAAAATATACTGATATAAAAATATACTCATATAAAAATATACTGATATAAAATATACTCATATAAAGAAAATGGAGCATGATGAATATGAAAATTTACCGGAAGACGTAAAAATGGAAATATTATTGCCATTATCTTATGACGATATACCAGTAATGTGCATGGTGTCTAATGACATGAACAAAATATGTAAAAAGAAATTTTTTTGGGTGAAAAAGTATATAAGGGAAATGGGAAAAGATCTAAACATAAAAACACATAGAATAGATAAATTAAAAGAATATATAAAATATATATATGAAATTAGGAATATGAAAGATAAAATTATGAAAGATATAAAACCTATATTTGATAAGTATTATGTAGGTAATATAGATTATGCAAATATAAGTAAAATAATGAATGATATATACGCATATATTGAGACAATGATAAAATATGATTTTGTAAAAACTATAGAAGAAGAAGGGGAAATATCACTAACTTTGGATATAATGGAAAAAGAAGAAGAAGAAGAATATATTAAGGAAATACTACATGAAAAATATGATGACGATCTCTCAGAAATAATAACCATACTTGCAGGATACAACACAAAAAAAATGGTCAGAATAGGTGTTAATGATTCTGAAGTATGGTATTATTTGAGTGACTCAAAGTGGGACATAATAGATATTATATATGAAATAATACGCAAAAAATACATAATAGATAATGCATAATACACTAACTCAAATCATTCAACTCATTCAATAAGTAAATAAAGGAAAAGTATATAGCATAAAATCAAGCAAATCATCTTGATTTTGTAAAACTGGTAAAAAATATTCCCCAAAATCATGGTAAAAGTAAGTTAGGATCCCCTCGCCCGGAGGATGGTATATATAATTTCTATGTTCCAAATATAATATATAATTTATATGTTCAAATATAATATAATATATAATTTATATGTTAAAATATAATATAATATATAATTTCTGTGTTCAAAATATAATATATAATTTATATGTTCAAATATAATATAATATATTATTTCTATGTTCAAATTATAATATATATTATTTCTATGTTCAAATAATAATAATAATATATAAATTCTATGTTCAAATAATAATAATAATATATAAATTCTATGTTCAAATAATAATAATAATATATAAATTCTATGTTCAAATTATAATATATATTATTTCTGTGTTCACATAATAATAATAATATATAAATTCTATGTTAAAATAATAATAATAATAATAATATATATAAATTGATAATATATTTTTATGATTGATTAAATATAAATCAGTATGAGTGAAGGATTGTCTATATATCTTGTTTCGGCTGCGGAATGGAGAGGTTGCGGATATGATACTTACGACTCCTTTGTGGTAGTGGCCCCTAATACAACTATCGCACTTAGTACATATCCAGGAGGCTCAAATGTATCACCGGATGAAGATCTATATGAGTCATTGGATGAAGAATCAGATGAGTTATCGGATGAAGAACCATATGTGCCACGTGACTGGCCGCCTCCAGGGGAAATAGACAGTCTAACCATAACAAAAATTGGAAATGTATCTGATGAATTTTATGAATCTATAAAAGCTGAATATGAGAAAGAGATAGAAAGGGGGCATGGATATGTAGTTACTTCTAGTTATACTAGTGGTTAATCGTTATAAATAAAAACAGGGTAAATAGGTTCAGATGAAAAAAGACCAATATTATACCCGAAGGTAAGTCTATTATAAGGGTAGATCAAATAAGTCTGATCAGCTTGAGTATGACAACTGGACGTGGGGAAATAGAATGAACTATGTGCAAATTAATATGGGAATGAATAACGTAAATATAAAATTTTTTATTATGTTGAAATGGTAATAAGGAGTATAATCTCCAATAATAAATAAAATGATATATATTTAGATATTCATATAATATACCAATTATATTATATGAATACCTATATAAATAAAAAGGTTCAGGAACAAAGTGATTTTGGTGATATATCTGAATTTATACATGTGCTACCAATAGCTTATAGTGATAAAATAAATATAGATGGTTCATATAGAAATTTCCCGGGAGTAACTGTTATTTCCATGTGCACAAAAGAAACAAAAAAATACTTAGAAAGAATAACTATATTTTTGGGTACTTCACCTTTGTCTAAATATTACTCTCCTCTACTAAATTCATCATATCATATGACTGTATATAATATTTGGTGCCAAGGAATGACATTATTGCCATCACAAAAAAATCATTATGATATGATGAAGGATGAATTCATTAACAAATATGATGGAAATGGTCGTTCTTTGTACGACAAATTCGAATCACATTACTCTAGAAATACACACTATAATATTGGAAAATTAAATCCACTTATGATCAAAGGTTCAAAATATTTAAAAAATAAAAATATATCTAGGGATAGGTACTCTGATTTGGGTATCATAGATAATTATTCTACAGAATGGTTAAAATATAAATATAAGTTCCATAATAGTAATAACATACCCACTCCTTCCCAGAATAAAAAAGACAGAATTAATGTTAAAATTAAAAATATAGTCAATCGAGGCACCATACAAATATCAGTATCCATTTTAAATAATAAAATATTGGATGATATCAATGATACAAGATATCACCTCACAAACTTATTTTCTAGAGATGATTCAAAATTACAATTTCATATAACATTAGCATATAGGTATAAAAATATAGATCCGTGCGACGAGGATATGGTAAGAGAAGAAATATATAAAATGAATCAATTATTAGATAAAGATATAATCACAATTAAATCACCAAAAATGGCGTGGTTTCAATCTATGAATAATTATTATTTCGAAAAAAATAAATATATATAAATTTAAAATATAAAATATAAAAAATAATATATTATATAAATATAATATTAAAAACAAGATTATTATAATTATTATTATGTAAATATATATATTTATATATATATATTTATATTATTATTATCATCTAAATTATATCTAGTAGTATTATCCACAGCAAGCGCAATCAGGAGCAAAGGTCCATATACACGAATTCTGGTTAAATGTTTTTGTTAGCGATGTACAATCCTTTTCTTTCAGAAGAGGAAGAAAAGCTACTATATCATCGAGCAATGAAGTGAGACCATATATAATTTCTGAAGCTTCAGGATAATACTCAAATTCTCCCTTACCTAATGACTCATAAAACCCTATAAATATAAGTGTACCGCATCCGACAAGACAACAATCAATATCTATTTTTTTATATTTTTTATCTAATTTTTTTATATCTTGGACAATATCATAATTCTTTGTTTCTGATAATACATCCATATTTCCACCTCGACTCTTAAACGCATCATGTCCTACAACAGACACTTGATAGGATTTCCCAGTTTCTTTCTTTAGTACATACTCCATAAATTCTACATCAGTTTCTTCTTTGTCCTTGAAATAATCATTAAACATCTCAATAAACATATTGATAGGAATAATTACCCCTTTACCCAAAGACAAGTTGTAAATTCCCATACTAATAGTTATTTTATCTATATGATAAAAAGGCATAATAAGACGTTTACTTAAATAATTCATCGTTTTATTTTCATGTTATACTAATAGTTATCTGTGTCTAGATAACTTCTCCCTTGTCCTTGCCCCTGTCCTTGTCCTTGTCCTTGTCCCTGCCCTTGTCCTTGTCCTTGCCCCTGTCCTTGTCCCTGCCCTTGCCCATAAGCCTGATCAGGATATTGAGATTGTGAGTATGTGGGTCTATTTCTATCATCATGTCTTAAATAATTTTGATCATATTGCCTTGTGTGTGTAGTATCACCTTGCAATGGCGGTTGGGGCATCGGAAAGTCATTTCCCCCATAATCTATGTCTTGATTATATCCATATGGATCTTGCATATTTACATTTACAATATTATTTGTATTTGAACTATAATAATAATAATAAAATACTATAAATGCTATTATTGATAATACAATTAAGCCAATAATAATGTAGAATGTGTATGATGTATATGACGTATCTTCTGATTGTATTTCATTTTCTCTTTCTCTTGCCCAATTTAGAGATGATTTCAATGGGTTGTTCCTCTTCCTATTGCTTCTGGAGGAATAATTTTGTCTTAGTGACTCTTGTGGTACAGAGCTTGTGCTACTCATATCGCCTCTATTATCATTTCTACCAGAACCAGAATTATCATTACGTGAATAATCTGATCTATTGCGTTGATTTCCTTCATCAAATACACCTTTTGATGAATTCCTTGAGTTTCTTGTCCAATTGCTCATTATATCTGATATTATCTATCAAAGAAACAGATTTATATTATCACGATACTATATTTTATTTATATTATTATCTTTTAGTATAATATATTTCATTATTTATGATATTATTATATTAAATAATATCATAGCTTACCATATAAAACGTATATTGAGTATAAATATGGATATATTGTATTACACCAATGAAGTATAATTATTATTAAGTTCCAGTTTTAACTTGGATAATAATATACCAAGTTTATCCTCTCCTATAAATGATTTTTTGGTATGGTATATTCCCCAATAATTGTCTCTTTTTGTGTATTCATGTATTTGTATATTTCCTGTTGTGAGTAATTGATTTCTCAAATCTATGTTTTGTGTAAATTTATATTTAATAGCTTTATACATAATATTATCTTTTACATTATCCCAATCCTCTCTTATTGATACAGATTGCTTATACTTTTTTACTATATCTTTAATTTTGTCACTATTTGTACTTTTATTTATTACCCATGGTGGCCTTATATTTCCACCCTGTCTACCTAATAAAAAAGCTTTATATGGTGTATCACACTCTTGTATTAACTTAAAGTATTTTTTTGATTCCTCACTATCTGATTTATATTTATATGCTTGATAATATGCTTCCGTACTCTGCCATTTTATTCCTTCATCATCTACAAACATACATTGTCCTTTTTTCTTTCCCTTCTTATAATAAAAATAATTAGAATATATATAATTAATATCTAATTCTTGATAAAAAAATATATTTGTCTCACATGTTATAATCCTATATAATTGGTTGTGTTGTACTGCAGTGCCTGGCATATCCCTAGATTTGTTATATGTGCGGGCGCTATGTCCTTTTCTTAGATGTTCAAGTATATCTAAATATCTTGTATTTGTATCTATGATGTTATCATTATTCCATATTTTATGAAGTATTATCCCTGAAAGTATTCCTGTACGACCATGACCTCCCCTGCAATGAATATATATCTTATTATTTTCTGATAGTAAAATAATCTTATCTGCAATAGATAACATAGTTGTATCATCTAAAGTACTATGATCACGAATAGGATAATGGTAAAATTCTATATTATTATTTGTAAGATGATACTTAAAATTTGATTTATTCTTAACCTCACCATTGGACATCAAATTAATAAATACTGTTATCCCTAAATTTAATATTTTATCTAGGTCCACCTGATCTCGAGGTTTTCCCCCCACCAATATATTCTTTTCATCAGTCAGCCAGTTTGCAGATGAAGGAAACATTATAGTAGTAAATTATAATGGTGTAGGCATAATAATATAATATATATAATTAATTGATCAATTATATATATTATATTATTATGCCTACACCAACATCATTATAATATGACTAACATTGATATAATTAATGGTGATATATGTGATTCTGATACACAATATATTGCGCATCAGTGTAATTGTGTAACAAATCATGCAAAAGGTTTAGGAAAAACTATATTTACAAAGTTTCCATATTCTGATATCTACAGTACAAGGGCAAATTATAAAGATACCCCAGGTAACATAATAATTCGTGGTGATGGGCTGAACAACCGATATATTATTAATATACTATCACAATTCTATCCAGGAAAAGTAAAATATAATAACGACACTTCAGAAAAAAGAAAAGTATGGTTCAGAGAATGCCTAGTCAAAATTAGTCAAATACCAAATATATCAAGTATATAATTTCCCTTTAATATTGGGTGTGGATTAGCAGGCGGAAGTTGGAATGAGTATTTTTCTATAATACAACAATTTTCTAATTCAACAAATATAGTTGTGAAACTATATAAATTTAATTAATTAATATAAAAAAATATATATAATACTATTTATTTCATGGTATTATGTATATTTATATTATGTATAATTGGGTAATTCCGGGAAGTTATCTCTATCCATTTTTGTTGATAATTTTGATTCAGATTCAATTTCTTCAAGTAATTCAGATGACGATTCCTCTTGTGATTTTATATCTATTCCGTCCCTAGTACTATCATCTATGGATGGAATATCCAATTTTTTAGGTTTATCTTTTTTTCTTGATATCGGCAATAATGGTATATCATTCATAGTATCCACTTCGGATTCTACCCTAGATTTTTGTTCTGATGATGATTTACTTGTCCTTTTGTTAGTAGGAGGAAAGTATGATTCACTCTTTTTATTAGGATAATCATTATTATGTGAGGATCTATTATTTTTAGTTGATTTATATTCAGGGATATGATTAAACTTCTTTGATTTTTGGTTATCTTCTCCATATTTTCTCGTTTCTGTATTTTTTCCTCTTTTTAATATCTCAATTTCTCGTGTGAGTCTATCTATTTTTGTTGTCATGTGTTTTTCCATTTCCCCTACTTTACTAAATATTTTTGTTATACCCTCCTCTATTTTATCTTGTACATCCGAGGAAATAGATTCAATATTTAAAGATATTTTCGTATTTGTATCATCTGAGTCACCTGTATTTATATTATCCAATTTATTATCAATACTCTGTAATATGTCAATAATATATGCATCATTTTTAGTAGAAGATTCAAATAATTGGTTAGATTCGGATACAATCTCTTTAATTTCTAATAATCTTTCGTTTAGTTTCAATATATTTTGATTTAAATTCTCTGTATTAACACTACCGGCATCTATTAATTTATCCTCATGCATATTAAATTCATCTGATATATATTTTGATAGGGAATCTGTATTTAGAGATATAGGATTGTCCAGTTTTTCATCTGCTTTTGATAACCGTTCCATAATATTTTTATTATTAATTTTTATTAAATTATGTACAGAATGTATACTTTTATGCGTGTCCTTTACAACATCAAATAGGGTACTATTGGCAGTGTCATATATTTCATCCTTAATCGTACTTGGAGATTCTTCCAATTTTATATTATCGGATGATTTATATTGAGAACCACTGTCACCACCACCATCACCGGATTGGATTTTTTCCTTATTTTTTGACGATCTTGCAATATTTCTTGTATCATTATATGGTATATTATTTCCTCTTGTATTTGTATTTCTATTTCTTTGGTTGTTCATTGAGTTGTTTCTTGGGTCCATTCTTGGGTCCATTCTTGGATCCATTCTTGGGTCCATTCTCGGGTCTACCCTAGGATCAACCCCCCTGTCCATCCTTTGGTCAACCCTACGATCAATCCTTCTGTCGACTGGATTATTTGTTCTAGGGTCTGATTTATGCTCCATTCTTGGATCCACCCTCTGATCTACCCTTTGACCAACCCTCGGATCCACCCTCTGATCTACTCTCTGGCTAACCCTTGGATCAACCCTCTGATCTACTCTCTGACCAACCCTTGGATCAACCCTCTGATCTACCCTTTGACCAACCCTTGGATCCTCCCTCTGATCTACTCTATGATCTACTCTCTGGCCCATACTCTGTCCTTCTCTTTGACCGGCCCCTTGATCAGTTCTTGGGTCACCCCTTCGTTCATTTCTAGGATCCATTCTCTGTATGTTTCTTTGGTCAACGCCTGGAATGTTTCTAGGATCAATTCCTCGTTCGTTTCTCATATAATTTCTTGGGGTATATTCAGATGGATGATTATTAGAATTGTAATTATGATCATAATCACTATTTGGTCTTCCTATACGTTTATCCATATATGGAATATTATATTATATATTTTTTTAATGTATTAATCTTGTAGGATTTTTCATATAATTAATATAATATAGAATTTTACTATATATATTTTTTACTATATATAATTTTTACTATATATATTTCTACATATAGAAAATATATAATATCAAATAACTATTAGGGCACTTCCACTTATGTATATGTAGAAATTACTTAGGATTCCTAATAATAATGAAGGGGAGACACATCTTCCATTCTATTTTTGAGGGGTATTTTCATGTATACATCAACTATACCCATAGCTTCCTCTATAATGTCGAGGGCTCCCATTTGTCCCCTTGATTCGACAGTCATGTGATAATCGGCAACAAATTCTGAAGTGGAGTATTCAAAATCTGTTATTGTTTGATCATCACCTTTATTTCTTAAATATGATGTGTGTATAGGAGTGATTATCCTATATTTTCTACTATCATTATCATAATCCCAAAAAACAGTTTGCACAGGGACATGCTTGGTGCCATCCCTTCCTTTTCCCAATATAGCATATAATTCTAAATCTATTTTTTGACCTTCGAATAATTTTGTAATTATTGTATTTCTATCTACGCTAACTTTGATACCTCTCTCCTTTTGTGAAGGTGTTGGATGATATTTTAGCTTATCTGCTTTAACATAATAGTCTTTTTCCTCAATTGCTATACCTGTTGGACCTTCAGCAACCAATGTAAATCTAACTATATTATCATCAAAATATTCAGTAATAGTTTCATCAGAAATAGGAATAGATACAATATCTGGTCTTTCTGCTAACAATATAAGTTGCTCATCCGTAAAGTAATCAAATTGCGAACTATCGGCAATTATAGGTATATTTTGAATTCTTTTAAATAATATATCATACAACATTGGCCCAGTATTTAGATTTTCCTTCACAATGTCAAATGCTAGTGTAGGCACTTCACGATACATCATATTTTCTAAAGTTTTCATAAAAACAGATGTAGTATTTGATATTTTTACTTTAGAAATTGCACCATCTTTAGATTCAGAATATGTATTTTCTACTGTAAATTTCCTTGACGTTTCCTTATGTAACTTTGAACCAGGAGGGTCTATCATCTTAGTAATATTTAGTTTAAATTTTTCTAATTTCTTAAGTATTTCCTCTGTTTCTCTTCTCTCATCCGTCATTTGCTCTCCCATTATTTTTTCCATATTATATGATAAATTTAATTAGCAAATAATGTACGAGTAAACTAGAATATACAATTTGTATATTTTAGTACCTATTATTTTATCAAATTAAATAAAAAATAAATAATCTGACGTAATATAACACACTTTTTTATACATACAAATATTTATTTTATCATTTTTACATTAATCTAGTATTATATGAAGTACCAATAATTATTATATTATTGGTACTTCATATAATATGAAATATATGAGAATATATCTTATAGATCAATCAGGCTACTCACTACCCTACTATACTGTTTCCTAAGGAGAAGTGTATCAGATGGACCAGACCCATCTTTGCTCCCTGTATAGAATAAAGCATATATATATTTAGAATATTTTAATGTAAAAAATATACTCTTTTTTATTGAACACGAAATAATATCCTCATCCCTATTACATATTACAGTGCTTACTTGTTCTATAATCGTGTCATTAACCACCCACGATCTTCTAATTATTGAAGATTCATATCCATTTGCGTGAAATTCACTTGTGATCTTATCAGGTTTTTTAATCCAGCGTGAAGTGGGTGTACAATTATTAAATTCAACTTTGCTATTCAAATCAGAAGTATTTCCGTCAATAAGATTTTTCATATTCACTCCAAATTTACTCAATTTTTTATTCATATTTTCGTCCATGCGTGATAGCTTACAAAATTCATAGCTATAATCTAAATCATATTTATTATACACTTGATATAAATATTCATCTGTTATTTTCTTTGAATGTAATATAAATTTATCTAACATAAGGGTTTTACCCCATTCTAAATGCTTAATACTTGATACTTTGATATTTCGATTCACTATTACACCCGAGCATATATCATATAATGACATAATTGTGATAATTAAATCATTATATGATATAAATGCAATTTTTCTATCAATTTTATGTTTAGTGTTGAGAAATAATATAATAATATTTTTAAATTATATTATATTATATTTTATATTTTTTATATTTTTAAATTATATTATATTTTTTATTATATTGTCAATAGATATCTTATATATTTTAGCTTCAGTATCCTCAATACCTACGCATAATATCATGAATTTGCTAGAATGATCAAGGCAAATACTCCTGCAAAATTCAATTCCTATATGTTCAAATACCCAGGGATAGCTCACTGATTTAATTCTATATGAATCATCATATAATACAAATCTATGTGTATATATTCTTCCTTCACTTGCAAATATTACTTCATGAACAACGGACACATATCCATATTCCTCTATATATACCGGAGATCCGGACCCTCGAAATCTGGTAAAATCATATTTATTCTGTGTATCATCCTCTGGTGCTGTGTGGTGTGTGTGGCGTGTGTGGTGTGTGAGGTGTGTGTGAGGTGCATTTATATTCCTGAACAAATTAATATTTTTATTTTCTCCACACAATATTTCGCCAACTTCTATGGTATTTCCTAATCTATTTTCTAAATTACAACTTACTATAGCCATTGGGTCATTATAATAGATAAAGTTAATTATATTATCACTGTTTACTATATTTGAATTATTTGATATATGTTGTATATCACAATATGTCCAGTTCTTCTCAATTGATTCGAACCCTCTTGGTCCCTTCAGAGTGATCATGTCCTTTATATGATAATTCCCATCATCCGACAATTCAGGCAATTTACCCAATCTCTGTGTTGGCCTATAGGGAGGTGCTGCTATAACATTAGTAATAAAATATATATTATTGTCCGTATGTTCAAAAAGTATAACATCCTCCATTCCTAGAACATGGCATGAAGGTAAAGCTGATTTTGATATCCACGAATCGTCAATTAATTCATGAGATGATAATATGTCCATGTCTTTATTGAATGTAAATATTACGTTTTTTGTCCTTACCTTTCCATCCTGATCATGTATATGCCATCTGGTAGCATTCTCTTGATTATAGTTCACATACCTTATATTTGCCATGTATCCATTTTTAGTTTTTATTATAGATGGATTCAGAGGATTATAGTATTTATGTTTTTCAGATTTAGGATTCTCCATCATGGGAGGTGACCACCCTTTACTTGCATTATTAAGTCCAAAATACATAATATTTATATCTTTTATATTCATATTATTTGTAGATGATAATGATTTTATAACAAATAACTGTTCCAATGGGGAAATATAATGTTTAATATTTTGAATTATCATATTCTTATTTACTATACTATGTAAATTTAAAATTAAATAATCTGATAATACTAATCCTAAAATTCGCAATGGCTTATGATAATAAAATACTATTGACAGTTTTTCCAGTATATTCCAAATATATTTATCCTTATATTTCTCTGGTGAATCAAACAATACTGTATCATCTATTTTTATTAGTTCATCTCCGTTTACATTGAGTCTATTTATATTTGTACTAAATAATTTTACTTGATCAAAATATAATGTAGCCAAGTCAACTATAATCATACGATAATCATTTTCGAAGGCATAATCTATAGTATCAGAGAGACCTTTGGTTGATGATAACATCTTGTGTTTTTAATGATGTTATATATATTTACATATTTATCATATTTATTGTTTTTTCATATATTATTTATATGAAATTATATATTATATTATATTATATATTATTTTGAACATGAAATTATATATTATATTATATTTTGAACATGAAATTATAATATATATATTATTTTGAACATAGAAATTATAATATATATATTATTTTGAACATGAAATTATAATATATATATTATTTTGAACAT
>SDBT01007978.1_pt1 | contig 17359 bp, 20 predicted proteins | sample 2277101 | NCBI WGS metagenome assembly SDBT01 (sample SAMN10404973, study PRJNA504765) | marine sediment metagenome | isolation source: marine sediment core GS10_PC15, 103 cmbsf | place: Arctic Ocean: Southern Knipovich Ridge | collected 2010
CCGAAACACTTTTCGAGAGCAGACGTAAACTCAGCTGCCTCGGCTTCGGTCATGTCATCGCTGATGCTGATCTGGGTCTTGAGCCGAAAAAATCGATCAAAATCCCCGCCAAAGGTCGCCCTGAGCATATCTTCGGCGTCATCAGCAGGCATCTTCTTAAAAGACTTCGACTGAACCAACTTGAGGCGACCATGCTTACCACCATCAAGCTCGATTGAGGAGTGCATCGTGCCGTCCCTACGGCATTGTTCCACTCGCAGTCTTGTGCCTTCCGCCCTCAACCGACCCTCAGCGTCCTTGCGCTTGGCAATGGCAGTCTGTTCATCTGCCTTTGCTTCACGCCATTCAGCAACGCAAGGAGCAATTGAATCGGGTAAGGTGGCTACGGGCGACGTGCTCTTCCTGCTGGCAGAAGTTTTTCGGCCAGCTGCGTTTCGCAATGCGCCTAGTCCAGCTCCCATGTCAATGTTCTCCATTCTGAAACTGAAAACGTCTGTGGCAAGACGACCTCACCACTGCCATCAATATACTCGAATCCAAAGCAAATGTCAAGGGCAAAATTAAGGATTGACATTTTCTCCTGGATGGGGTATATTGGGGCAATGAGCAAAGGCCAAGAATTCCAATTGATGATCCAGAAGATGAAAACCGTGCTGGTGGATGCTCAAGAAGAACGGGGCCAAAAGAAGAACTTTCAGCCTGATCCAATCGCTGATATCAAGGTACAGCCCGAGTGGATTCTCTTTGAACGACAGGCTCTCTTGCAGGCAGTTAATGCACAGCGAAAGATTAGGGGATTTCCTGATATTACGGAAGCTGAACTTTATAGAGTTGAATGCTTCGCTTCCGGGCATTGTGACTACACAGCCAAATTTGCTCTTTATTCGGCCGAACTTGCTCTCGGTGAGACTCCTAGACACCCAGATTTGTGGCCGGATTGATGGAGTCGAGGACAAAAGAATGAAAATCGAACTGACCGAATTTGCCAAGCGACACTTTGACCCTAGCTTTAGGGGAACGATTATTGATCGATCTCCTGAAGACTTTATGACGGAATTGCGGCTATTTGGTGCTCCTGGTGTCCACAGAGAAGGCTATGCTTCTTTTTGTCGCCTTCTGTTCTACGAGAACTGGACGAATGCTCCTACTGGCGTTGTGGCTATCACCCTAGAGAATGAAAAGTATCTGCGTAGCGGTTACCAGGCCCGACAAGATGGTGAACTACCAGTCCTATGCAGATGGTTTGAAGGTATTGTTGCTCCGAAGGCAAGATTTCTTTGCGTCGTGATATACAGCAAAGAACAATGTAAAAAAGAAGGGACGCCTATTGAAGATGATTGGGGCATCGTCACTATTCTTGGACAAGACACTGACTATGAGCAACCAATGGCTCCTGCAACAATCATTCGTAACAGTCTTGGTGTTAAGTTTGGTGGATCAGGGGCTCCGCTTGACCGCGATGCCTATCTGAAAGGTATTGAGTTTTGGGAGAAACATGCCACTGTGCAGAGAATCTGACTGCCACCTTGAAAGATGGAGTTTTGACCCTTAGCCTAAAAAGGCTGTCAAAGGCTGAATCGGGATGTAAGATTGAAATCAAATAAGGAGTGATCATGGATTGGCTCTTCTTCATAGTGCTGATACTGATCTGGGGTGGATACGACAAATTGATTGAGACATTAGGCCCGAACTTCACGGGGGCTCTTCTGATTCTATCTATTGTCTGTGCATTTGGTTATATGGTCATTTGTCGTATCACTGCACGCGTCAGTAGAAGGTATTGCACAAAATGTGGCGAGACCATGATGCCTGATGAGGATGAGGATGATTGATGGTTCATCAGTAGACGAGATTGTTGATCACTTGCGGGCTATCGACTCAGCCACAAAGTACCCCTCTATCCCCACTTATCACGAACTTGGGGATCGAGGGAAGTTGCAGCAGCCGCACATTGATTTTGACGGCCACCGTACTCATTTGACAGAAAAAATTGATGGAACTAGCTTCCGCATCATCCTGCTAGGCCCAACATCGGGCATGCGGAATTTTTTAATTGGTAGCCGCAACGAACTTCTTCACTTTGGAGGAGATGTAGTTCACAATCCATCTCTGGGTATCGTGGATGGCGTCCTGCATGTCGCAGACAAATTAGCTGACAGGCACGCCGTCACTCCTGGTCATATTACTGTAGTCTATGGCGAATTGTACGGTGGCAAAATCAACAAAGCCGCTAAGCAATATTCAAATGGCACTATCGTTGGAATGCGTTTCTTTGATGTGTTCGATGTTGATTGCAGTATTCTTGAGAAAGATATTGCAGACATTGCGTCATGGAGAGAGCATGGCGGACAGTGCTACTACAACCTTGCAGCCATTAAACTCTTTTGCGAGCGTTATGGACTAGAAAGAGTGCCAGATGTTGCAGTGGTTGACAGTCTGCCGGATTCGGTAGAAGACACGCTTGAATTCTTACGATCTACTATCAAAGAGTCAAGTGCTACTCTGCATGAGGATGCAGGTGGTCGCCCAGAGGGGTTGGTTGCTCGTAGCGACCATCGAACTATCATTGCAAAGCTGAGATTTGAGGATTACGAGAGATCGCTTGCCGTCACATGGACCGAATCAATGTCGGCCCTATAAATGCGCGGACGAAGCTCAATGGTCGAGCAACTGGATTCTAAATCTGGAGAAACGGGTTCGATTCCCGTCGTCCGCATGGAGAACTGTTATGAGTAGCAGAGAGTCGTTTGGCGTGATCAAATCTTCGATTTTGGCACAAATATGTGATGACGTTATCGAAGATATAGAGACAGGTCGCGTAAACTCTGACAGAAAACATATAGAAAAGTTCCGCAACAAAGTTAACAAGAGACGAGAGAATCGGCAGTATAAATGGTTCTGGCGTAAACTTGTACAGATCGGAATTGCTGATCTCACCGAAGTATCTAATGAGCAAGTTAAATCGTTCATCGAAGCAGATATTGAGAGAAACAGTTACCATTCTAAACATTTCCATTCATTTCCATCTGATCGATGGGGGAGACAACTATGTGTAGCTCGAAGACTCAGAACGCTCAGTAGGATGGGCGGTGACATCCAAGTTAGTTCATCCGATTGGAACGACATAGCCCACAAGGCTGCCGAGATAGCCTACAAAACCGAGTCTCACATTAACGCTTGACATTTCTTCCGGTTTGTGGTAAGATTCTGGTATGAGCAAGAAGTTTCATATCATCGCCAATCGTGACAAATGCACAGTTAAAGACATAAAGCGTGTGCGTAGCCTCATCAAGGCCCACGCCGATGCTACTGAAACAGCTGTTGTATTTGACATTGACAAGAATACGAGTGTCCCTCTCACGGCCACTGATGCTGATTATGTGGTAGTCATGGGTGGCGATGGTACTCTGCTTTCAGTATGCAGAGCAATGAGAACTAACCAAAGACCTATCATTGGTATCAATTTCGGCAAACTAGGGTATCTAGCCCAGTTTACGATGGATGCATTTGAACAATTGTTTCCTGATCTGGTTGATGCTTATCCCGGCTCGGCCGCGATTCGGTCGCGCAGCTCCGGAAGAATAGGCATGGATGCAATTACAATTAGTAAGCGCACTATCCTTAATGTTGAAATCATTGATACGGTCACAGGTGAACGCCGCGGCGGAGGCTTGGCAGTCAATGACTGTGTTTTAGATATTGGACCCCCATTCCGTACCAGTGAAATCAGGGTAGAGATTGACTCTGAACCTTTGAGTACAATTAGGGGAGATGGCATTATCATTGCCACGCCTACCGGGTCAACTGCCTACAACATGTCTGCTTCGGGACCAATTGTTCATCCAGAAGTCGCGGCTATTTGTATCACCCCTAAAAATCCGCATCGACTGTCATTCCGTCCTATCGTGGCAATGAATTATCAGCGGATTGATATTCATCCTATCCAGACGGAAGGAATGTTTGTGATCATTGATGGGCAAGAGTACTTCACGCTCAGTCAAAATTGTGTTGTTACTATTCAGCGATATGGGTCTGAATTGCTGCTGGTGAAGAATCCAGATATCGGATATTGGGCTACATTGCGAGAGAAGTTAGGTTGGGGCATGTAGTTACCAGGATGTGCTTGGGCTACATTGCGAGAGAAGTTAGGTTGGGGCATGTAGTTACCAGGATGTGCTTGGGATACCATCCAATACATCGGCATAGAGCGATTCGTAATCAACGTCTCCGGAGTCCATTTTGCCAAAGCCAAGTTCGCCTCGCTCTTCAAACTCTTTCCTGTGTGCATCAAATATCTTAAATGTTCTGTCTACTGATAGAGTTTTACCGTCAATCAAATCTATCGCAAATAGTTTCCTGATTTCTTCAATTTCCGCGAAAGTATAAGAGTCTGTCCGCTGCACAATATCATCGGCATCCATATCGGATAGGATTTCTTCTTCAAAACACTCTTTTACGAATTGTTTCCTCAGCCTAATACCAGGTGGTTTGAATGTAAGAAATAAGTCAATGCGACCTGGACGGACAAATGCTTCATCGAGTTCTTTTACAAAATTTGTGGTGAAGATAAACACTATACCCTCAGTGGGATTAATGCCATCTAGTTCAGTCAGAAAAGTCAGGATCTCAACATTCCCTGTGTTACGATCTTTAACAAGCATGTCCATATCGTCAAAAAAGATAATGCCTTTTTGACCAGCTGCTAACCGAAATAATCCCGAAACACTTCCACGATTTAAACCCTGGCGATAGTCTTCCATAGTGACAATTTTATGTGCAATTCCTTTCGCAAGACAGAGGGCACGAACCCATTTACAAGTTAATGTCTTGCCGCATCCTGGTTTACCACACAACAGGATACCACGCTTATAAGGAATCTTGAATTTCTTATATACATCCTTATCATCCTCTCGACGGAGCAAGAACCCAATACTATTCTTATAGATTTCCTCAAGCATCCCTTTGGGAAGAACAGGATGTACAGATTCAACTTTACGTCTGCTAAGAATGATAATAGCTCTGTAAAATCGACGTAGGTCTTTCTTTTCGACAAACAATACGGATGAACCCAAGGGATAGTAATCTCGGAAGCCCTTCCAGTGCCAAAATCTTACAGAGTCAGTATCGGTTTTGAGATGACACTCCCGCATACCGAAGAATTCTTCTGCTGCCGGTCCAAAATCTGGATTATTCGGAGTGCGTTTCAGATCTATGGTGACTGCTTGTTCACCATTTATAGGGGACATCTGAGAGGGGATGTCCATTTTTACTGGGATATTCTTAATACGCTTCACATATTGCAATAGAATAGGAAAGTGCTCGAAAGTCCACTTGAGTGTGCTTATGTCATCTTGTGAGAACTTGTAGGTGTCACAAAGAGCTTTGATTGCGTATGAGTATTCTGCCAGTAAGTCATCGACATAACCGAACTCTTTATCTGCCATATTCAACCTTTATAGTAAAAGATTCAATTTCAAGCTATGATAGATTATACACCCGATGTTGCCAAGTCAAGCGACTTTTAGTAATTTTTTTGCCGAGCCCATTTCAGCAGTAAGAATAGGTTGGTTATAGGATGCTCCAAGTCCAAGCCGGTTCTTAACTCTGTCCATTATTCCGGGCTGCTGTGGTTGTCCAGTGCGGCTATGATCAAATTGCTTTTGATCGGCAGAATTTAATCCCATTGCTACTGCTACTGCTACTGCTTGAGTGCCAATTTGCTGTAGTAGTTGAGTATCCTGATTTTCATCAGCGGCTGATTGCTGCAAGGTGTTTATGAGTGTGTTTAGGGCAGTTCCAGCTTCTGGTGAAATAGTGCCCGATGGATTCTGTTGTACCGCTTGTAAGGCTTGATATATTTGGCGTAATGCCGGTTGAGCAAGTCGATGTTGGGCCTTGAAAGCCTCATTGAAATTTTGAATGGATTTTTGAAGTTCTGTTATCATGCCTTGTGCTGTTGGTGGATTTGTTTCTGCTGCTGCACCTGCTAGGTCTTGTTGCGTAAGAGGACCAGCCTGTTCGGCTGGCGTAGCGGGTTGCTCTGCTGGCGGCGGCATAGCGGGTTGATTTATCGTGTCATCTAAATTAGCTGGCTGTGGAGCCAGATCATATGCACCTGTGTTCTGTTGAGCCCAGGTTGGATCACCTTGTTCCACGTACTTGCGCATTTTATCCATTGTGTCAGGTCGCAGAGTTTGGTTGCCGATAGAGTAGGAACCATCAGGATTTCTTTTTGCCCTGTTAAGCATCATTTTGTAATTATGGAGTTTTTTGTCTCGTACTGGAGCTGCTGGAGCTGCTGGAGCTGCTGGATCATCCGTAAGTCTTTCTACAGCATCTTGTATACCAGTCCAACTTAAACGTCGTATTAGAGAATGTGCAGGGCGTATAAATAATTGCATGGCATTTCCTCCGCAATATTTATACTTCGGCGGATACAGTATTGTGTCCTGCTTTTTCGTGGTAAAAACGCATTGGATTAATGGTTGGTGTACCATTTTTCTTGTAACCAAGACACAGAAAGACCTCCAACACTTCGGTCCATGAGGGAAACGTCCTCTTGTTTTTTGCCTTATAAGCATCTATTGCTAAAAGAAACTCAAATTGATCATCCGAGAGTTCTCCAGATTCCGCTTGTGCTCTAGTTTTCGGCTTGTTGATACCTGCTCCTCTAGTATGAACTAGAGTCTCAGGCAGATACTCGACAGGTGTATCCTCATAGTATTTGCCAATACCCTCCAAGAGCCATTGAGAGTTAATTTTCATTGCATTTATAACTACTTTTAAGTGTGATGTACTTTTAGCCGGGATACCAGTCTCTAAGCCCCATATAACACTGTTATTTAATTCGCACAAATTAGCTATTTCTGCTACGGAATATGCATTTATATATCTGAACCCTCTCAGCCTTACGGCTACCGCAGGCCAGTTGATCGAAGATGGATCATCGAGACTAGACTTTGTAGGTTTATTATCAGATGATGCAAGGAACACCTCAAGAGATTCGATGATAGTTTCATCGGATTTAGCTTTGATCTTGCGGCCAGAGGTCTCAATTCGGTGTCGCAAAATACGACTATAAAGCTGATCTTGTGAAATATCGAGAAATTTAGCTGTATGGCTTACTACTTGGTCATTCTGATTCAAAGCATCGATTGTGTCTTGTTTTTCTCGTTGAGCACGAGGATCTTTATTTATATCATAAACCACGTTGTGTTTTGCAAGATGAACCTTAAAAGTACTAGGGCTGATGTTTAAGTGTTTTGCTGCCCGAGTAGTTTTTCCTTCATTTATGCTTAATGCTTCGATTATCTGATTTTTCGTAAAGCGTTGAGCACGAGGATCTTCATAGACTATGTTGTGTTTTGCAAGATGAACCCTAAAAGTACTAGGGCTGATGCCCAAGTGTTTTGCTGCCCAAGTAGTTTTTCCTTCATTTATGCTTAATGCTTCGATTATCTGATTTTTCGTAAAGCGTTTGCGTATCGTCACTGAATAACACTCCTTTGCTCAACCGAAATTATATATGCTTCCTGATGAATAGTCAAGGATTCAAACCCCAATTTAAGCAATATAATGTGAATATCCGATAAGGTGTAAAATGTCTGAGACCTATAAGATTATTTATGATATGAAGCCAGCGAAGATAGCACAAACAATTACATCGACTGATGTAGATTATCAGGCTACTATTCCTGATACCGACAGATACACTGCTGACAAATATGATCTCGTTTTGACGATGCGTGATACGGTGCAGGGTCGATCTGTCAGTTTTCACCTGAATAATACCCAGTTGGGTGTCGCTGCTTATTTGCAATATTGGCACTTTGATGATACTGAAAAAGATATTGCACAATTCACTTTCAATGAACTTAAAAAAGCATCAGCAAAATTAATTGATGAGATCATCTATGAACGCCCACCAATAGCAGTCATTATTCCAAAATTCAGAACGGCTCTGCATCCGATTGACCCAGATCATAAGGAAAAGAGTGGAATCATTCACTATAATTGGTATATAACAGAAGTAGAAAAAGCCCCGGATTGGCGAGCTACCATTTATGGACCACGATATCCTGATAAACACATATCTACCATGAATGAAAATTGGGTCATTAACCTCGATGAAGATGGCCGTGCAATTGAACAAGAAGGCGATTCGCCTCGTAATCGAATCACAAAGTATAAATACGATACTAGCGAAAAATTCTCATTTTCATTTGACAAAGACATGAAAAACAGTTATCTTGTAAAGCAGGCTGGTCTATCGACACTGGGCGATTGGTTGAAAACTAGATGGAATAATCTTAGGCTACCCATTTTCTTAACGAGTGCAGCTAGTGCTACTCTACTAGCCCAGTCCATACTCGCACAGGATTTTACCCAGATAAACAAACTTGAACAAGCCGCTCAACAATACGCTATCCAGAGTGGTGAGCAGATATCAATTCCCGCCCCACTGACAGAACAAGAAATACCGCCAGAAATCATACAACAGTCTAGCGCGTTGATGACAGAAACACAAGACGCTGGTGGACTACGGATCGAGGACTGGGTTGATCGAGTTATTCAGCAAGAATCCAGTGGCGATCCCAATGCAGAATCACCAGTCGGTGCCCGTGGACTCATGCAGATTATGAGACCAACTTGGGATGAATGGACAGAGAAACTATATGGAAGGGTGCTGCCATTCGATCAAGCATTTGATTCGGACATTAATAAAGAAGTAGGCACAGCCTACCTCAAGTGGGTGCAAACTACGCTTCGTAATTGGATGAACAAAGAGCCTACCATTGAACAAATCCTCGCAGCCTATAATGGTGGTATTGGAAGGCTTAGACAAAACGAGTATCAAGTAGATAGAATGCCAGGCGAAAGCCGTGATTACTCTGAGAGGATCACTGGTGCTAAACCTTTCCAAACAGAACGTACTCCGAAATCGCTAGTCCCTCCTTTCGATAGCACTCAGAGACAGGTTTTCAACCCTAAATACCCACAAGCAAGTAGCAACCAATACAAAGTAGCATTTAATATCAGCGATGCTCTACAAATGCATCCTAAGTCTAATGATCCTAGAGCCGGTGAGGTTCGTGCTATTACAAAACAAGTGTTTACATCTCTAAGACTGCCGTGGTCCGATAAAGTCATCACATTACTACTTCAGTCCGGCATTGATCGGGACATGCTGGGCTATGCGAACTTTTGTTGGAATCTTTTTAGTACCTAATGATTGATGGGTAGACATTCTGGCCTGTTAAAAAAAACCCAATTATTGGCATTTTTTCTCTTGACACCCCAGCGGGTTTGTGATATATTCTCATTGTCGGTCATGGAAAAGACCTTATGCCAGATGGACGATTTGGAGAAAGGTAATGTCAGCAGTTGTGACACGAACAAAACAGGCCAAGGGACTAGCAAGATCAGATGCCCTCGATATGTTCCGTCATCAACGTGGAAAACGCTACACGTATTACAGTTGTGGTGTGATCGACGATGCAATGGCAAATAACGTAGGCATCAATGTTATCGATGAAGATACGGGTAAAGTTGTTCTGACAAGAACCCGTATGGTTCATCGACGAGACCTATTGGCAACTTTCGGTAGATTGCATGATAGAGCCGGTGAAGGCAAATATGTCGAACAGTCAGCTCTTAGTCATACCGGACAACAAACCTTGGTAAAAGGTGCCAACAATGTCAATCCCTTCATTCTTGAGAAGGGGAGCAACCATACCATTGCACAGGCATTTCACAGCCTTACAGGTATCAGTAAACTTCGTCAGCTTGTGGGCGAAATTCGTGTTTCGCGACTGGACGGACAGCATGTGCATTGGCTCGGTGATCGGAACCCCGCAGATGCAGTGCTCGTTTCACCCTGGGTTACCAAACAAGTCCTTTGGGAAAAAGCACGCGATATCAACCCCAAGCTTGTCGCTGCCTTGAAGGGCAAGGTAAGTCGGGTCAAAAACGTGTCGGCGCATCTTGGAGCTTTCGACAAATTCTGCCAGAATCTTGATGTTCTCCGTCGCTTTAGACTGGTGTTGCATGTGAACTCTGGCCGCAAGGATTTGTCTGGTGGGGCTACCCCTTGCGGAATGCCCTTAGAGCAATGCCAATTTGCCATTGACATGTTCTACCTTACGACGGGAGTGGATCGTCAAGGTGAGGAAGTAGGCGATTATTTCTTCCGCATGGCTTATGGTCGATCCTATGCTCAAGTTCTGCATTACAATGATTGGGTGGGACTTGATGTCAATTCACCATTTGCATATCTGAACGCGAAGACATTGTTGTCAGTCAAACGATCTCAAAAGAAAGCTGCGTAATTTTTTGGTGTGTGGTGCAAGTAAAAGGAAAATGCTATGAGAATGATCTGTGGGGTGTGTCTGCTTGTGATTATCACAGGTTGTCGTGCTGGATCACAAGTCACAGTAGTCAATGTATCGGCCAGTTCGTTTGTCGAGGCACACGAATGGCAGGATGGGGACTTTTACTGTGAGAATGGGAAGCTGGGTTCGACATACGGTTTCCTCTCTTCGGAAATCGCCTTATCATTAAATGCGGGCGGTGGCGCTTCAATTGGTGCCTTTGTCAATTGGGATCAAAGCGTTAGTAGCGTTAGTAGCGAATTGACGCAATGTCGAGTATGTGGCAGCGTTGATTGTCAGTGTCCAAATCAATGCGCGAAATGCGGTAATACTGATTGCCAATGCTCATCTGGTGAACAAACCAGAAGTTCGATTTCTTCGAGTACGATTATCACGCCTGAGCCGGCTACAAGTTCGCCTAACTGAGTTCGTCTGCGAGCTTTGCTCGTCTGTGGTTCGGAGTCTTCCGGTAGATTACATTACTACCGGAAGACTCTGCTTATACTGTTACACACCAGGTATAATAGATTATGGCTGATCCAATGCAAAACATAATTAAAAGTGCAGCAAAGTCTATAAAGAACGCATTCAAGAATGCGGACTGGTGGAAATTTGTACAAGATGAAGTAAAAAACGAACTTTTCACGATAATTGATAATGTCGATGTTTTGGGCATTAGCTTCCGAGACGCTTTTATCGCCCAATTTGCTTACGAACATCGCGTCCGAATGATGAACAAAGATGCGTTTCATCATAACGTTCCTGGAGCAGTATTTGGCCGTGGTCTATCGGAAGAGTGTTACCACTCAGGTATCGGTCCTACTCACGCTCTTCTTAGATTAGATGACTGGCTGCAACCCAATGATGCAGATGTACAAGCCTGCGTTCATCTCTGTCAGCAAATAGATGTTCTGGAAATCCTAAAAGTGCTAAAAAAACCCGCCGAAAAAGGTATTTACGCAAACATTAAAGGACGAATCACAAGCAAAAAACTTTCCAATATTCTTCCTCCTGATATTTTCGGTGATACCGATAAGATCGGAGATTAATCGTCGTAAACCTCCTTGACTAATCATGTTAGATACTGTACTCTTAATTCAGGGAGAGCCCCCAATTGCGATCCTTAGTTTTGCAGGGAGGCCCCAATTGCGTGATGCCTTGTTAAGAATGGCTATTGATGATCCGGTAGGATTGTCAGTTGTTTGCGGGGAAGCATTGGCTCTTAATCCAATGTACCTCGACAAGTTCTGTTATAGCTTTGGACGAAATCTATTTAATACTTGTCGTATTTGTGACAGAATCGATTATCTCTATGCAAATCCAAAGCGGCAACCTGTTCGTGATACGAGGATTTTTGAACAAGCTGTGAAATGGGGATGCCACAACGGAGTCGTTTGGCTTGCAGATGAAAGTGGCAGCTATGAACACATGAACTTGGCATTCTTTCACCATCTTAGTGCAGATAGCACATTCCCATTATCGGGTCTATATTCGATTCGGATGTATGGCAGCAATCCAATGCAGTTCTTTGGGACTTCTGCTCCTTCGTTTTCTGATGTTATTGGACGCACACAGGAAACAGAGATTCCAAATCATCTTACTGGTAAGCCTGTTCAGACCACATATCATAACATGTTCACAGGAGAAGCACAATTCTGGAATTTTCATCGAGATGGAACTTGTGATTCTGACCGATCTGATGGTTTTCTGAACATCCCGGTGACCAGGGCAGTCACTTCTTTAATCTCTTGGACAACAAATATGCTCGGATTTCCCGCTTGACATTTCATCCATCTTACGGTATAGTGTAATCTAAAGGAGTCCAAGAATGGGAGAAAAACTACGACGGGGTGAATGGCCTGCTGATCATGGACCCGATGACTTCGAGTGTTTTGGTCCACCTGCTACGCACGATGGTGATTTCGACACCGCCATGATTTGTGACATGGGGTGCTTCCGGCAGGATGGTACGGACTCCAATAAATTTTACCACGGAGCAGTGGCACAGAGCAAAAAGAACCAAACTTGGTACGCGTATTTCGAGTGGGGGCGTGTAGGGCATGCTGGCCACGATCCACAGTTCTATGTGGCAGATTCAAAGGAAGATGCACACGCTGCCTTTGCCAAACAGATGCACGCTAAGAATGACAAGCGTGGTGAGTGGGTTACGAAGGGAGCATTAGGCCGAGTCCTTCAAGCAAAATCTGGAAAAGATTGCTACCTAGTTCGACCCCAGGCTACCCGCTCTACTGGACTGCCTGATGCAAAACGCATTACCTCCAATGATGGGGCCAAAACGCAACCCGCAAAAACTGCGAAGAAAAAGACGGCACGCAAATCCGCGTTTGATAACCAGACTCTTAGTCTCATGCGAGACATGAACGTTGCTACTGTCTCATATACCAAGTCCAATGTTGTCGGTGGGAGTATTCCTACACAACTTGCTATCGATCAAGCTCGCAATATTCTAATCGAGGCAGAAAAGCGTCTCATTGTCGTTGGAGACAAAGTTGCAGCACAGGTTCTTGACAAAGAACTCAAGTTTTTGACTTCTATGCTTTATGGTCGTATCCCCAAGGTGAAGCCTTTGCACGCACCAGAACGGGACTGGATTCTTTCCCAGGACAATGTTCTGAGTTGGCGTCAAGACCTAGATGCGTTTGAATCCGCTTTGTACGCTGCTGATCTTGGCGTCGAAGTTCAGGACGATCCGTTTGGTGGTATGCGGATTGAGATGGAGCACTTGGCTGCATCATCAACTCTTGGTGAATTTATCCACACATGGATGCCTAAAGCCACGGCGGATCGCCATGGTTATTTGGGTAGGATGAAGATTGCCAATGCTTGGCGGGTGAAACTACTCGACGAAGCCGGTTCTTTTGAGCAGTCGGTAGATAGGATTGTTGCCTGCAAGGGAACTATTAACGAGCGGCCCAGGCGTCAACCACGATCACGGTCTGATCTGTCTGCATCGGACAAGACTCGGTATCGCAACGCAAATGTTGGAATGCTCTTTCACGGTACGCGATCTGTTAATGTCTCTGGTATTCTCCGCTCTGGCTTGCGGTTGCCAAAGCAGCTTGTCGGCGTTGTAATCACCGGAGCCATGTTTGGCCCGGGCATGTACTGGGCTGACGACTGGAAGAAAAGTGCTGGCTATACCTCGCTGAGTGGCTCTTATTACAACCGGGGTAGTGGTGCTGTCAGAGGTCGCAAGGCATTCATGTTCGTTGCAGATGTTGCTCTCGGATGCCCGCATGTTGCTCCAGGTTGTCGCGGATATACCTCACCGCCTAAAGGCCATGATTCGGTCTTTGGGAAAGAGGGACAAAGCGGCGTTATGAACAATGAGTGGATCATCTACAGGACTGACCAGAACGCATTGAGGTATCTCGTGGAGTTTGACTGCTAAATGCCAACAAAAGACATTGTGCTGGTCATGGGATACCCGGCTAGCGGGAAAACTACAGTAGCACAAGGTTTTGTCGAAACTGGCTACGCTCGTCTCAATAGAGATGAGGCAGGTGGCTCGGTTGGACATTTAACCGGCAAGATGATTGCGCTTTTGTCGAAGGGACAAGAACGTATAGTCATCGACAATCTGTTTCCCACAAGAGCCAGTCGAAAACCCTTTATTGATGCAGCGAATGTTCAAGGTATGCCGATTCGCTGCGTATGGGTTACTACATCTATTGAAGATGCACAACTCAATGCTTCCCTGCGCATGGTACGCAAGCATGGCAAGTTGCTCGAACCCAAAGAAATACAGAAGGCGGATGACCCAGGTACGTTCCCTATAGTGGTGATATTCAAATATCGAAAGATGTTTGAACGACCAATTATTAACGAAGGCTTTGTCAGTGTAGCTGAAGTTCCTTTTGTACGCAAGTGGGGACCGGAATACAAGAGTGTAGCAGTTCTGTTTGATTATGATGATACGTTGCGGACAAATACCGGGCAATATGCTTGGCCTGAACATCCTGATGAAGTCAGGTTAATGGAAGATCGAATAAGAGTGTTAAAATTCCTTGCTGAGGCAAAGGTACATTTACTGGGAGTCAGCAACCAAAGTGCTTGTTCTAAGGATTTGCCAATAGAAACAGCTAAGGCGTGTTTTGACAGGACTCACGAATTGTTGGGAATGAAACTTGATTACGAATTTTGTGCTCATAGAGCCGCACCACCAACATGCTGGTGTCGTAAGCCGTTCCCAGGCATGGCAGCACATTTCATCGAGAAATATAAACTTTTGCCGGAAAAATGCATAATGGTAGGAGATCAAACATCCGACAAAACGTTCGCTGCGAGAGCAGGCTTTAATTTTATGCACGCAAATGAGTTCTTTAGAAGAGGACCGATGAGCGATGCAATGTTGGGCTTAACATGAAAACCACAAGCATAAATTTCAAGTGTCCTGACTGCGGTGAAAGTCAGCTGATTGAGAAGCGAAACCATGTCCAAGTCCAGGAGAGGGTGCAGGGATTTTTAATCACGGATAAGAGTAATCCGGGTCGAAAGTTCAATTTGAGTTTTGGATCGATGGGCATGGATGGCGGTAAGGTTGTTGGCTATGCTTGTGCTTGTTGCGGGTATACGCTCATGACACGAGGCCAAGACTCTCACTCATACTACTGGAACCCAGCAGAAAAACGACCAATTGTCAGTGCTAGTAATTTACATGCTTGGCTTAAACGTGAAGGAATGTTAACAGAATGATTATTAAGTTGGTGCGGCATGGAGAATCGTTAGTTAATACAGGAGAAATTGTTGCCTCTGAGTTTCCCGATTCGGAAGTTCCGTTGTCCAAACAGGGCATTAAACAGGCACGGGAAGCGGGATCTAAGATTGGATCGGACTTTATCCTTAAGTCGCTACTTTACACCTCACCGTACAGAAGAACCAAACAGACGTTAGCATGTATCATTGACGGGGCGAATGCCTGTGCTAGTACGGGTGGGGAACAATTAAGAATCTACGAGGATGTACGACTCAGGGAAGTTTGTTCTGGTTTTGAGAAATCTAAAGAAGCTCTAGATCATGAACGAGAAACATTACGACCTAAGTATGGCTGGTTTTATTACCGTCATGCAGGGGGCGAGAGTCCCGCTGATTGTTATGATAGAATGTCTGCTTTCATTGAGACACTAATGAGACAGACAGGGCGTAAAAAAATGAGTCGAGTGTTGATTGTCAGCCATGGTATGGCACTCCGGTGTTTTATTATGCGTTGGTTACACATGACAGTTGAGGATTTTAATTCGCTCCATAATCTAGATAATTGCGATATTGTGACGATCACGCACAAGGATTATATCATTTCCCCGCAATTCACAAGCGGAAAGTGGGGAGTGTCAGGTCTTAAGCTTCGGGATGCGGAGGACTTAGCATTCGTTGCTGGAAAAACTTGATTTTCATGGTTTTTCTGCTTGCCTTTTCGGACGGTCTGATGTATATTGAAAGAGTATTGGAGATCAGGACTTCCGGGTGCAACGAAGAGGAAAGATAATGGACTCCGCCGCATTACAGCCAGCAGTTGAGGAAGCCGTTCACAGCATGGTGGATGCGAGGGAGCCGTTCACGACTGCTTGCATTTCCAATCCTCTTATTGCAGATCATCCCGAAGTACGGCATATAGAAGTCAGAGCCATCATCGATGGCATGATCGCTGCCGGTGATTTAGATCAGCCGCCACAGTACATGATTGGCAGTACCACGGTCTATACCACTCGCAGCCCAAATGGGATTCAAGTCAGACTCTTCCATCCAGACGATCCCAACTTTGATCCGTCTACCTTCACTGCCAATCGTCGAGTCTTAGTGCGAAACAATGTTCCGGTCACCAGTGGTTTTGCCTCTGTTGATGATGATGGTGATGATGGGACAGGTGACTCTGTACCTGTTGTAACCTGTACTCCGACCGGGGCTCCTGTCACTCGTCAATGTCAGGTACAGAAGCAACATACGACCGTCAATGTCCCATGCCAGCTGGTTAGAGCTGCTGGCTTTAATGCTGGCGACGAGATCAGCATTGGGATGAGTGCATCAACATTGACCATCAAGAAAGCAGCAGGACTTGATGTTAGCAAGCAAAGTGTTGATGCAGAGGGACGAATTCGGGTTCACGGAAAGAACGTGGAAAGTTTAGGAAAGGCTCCTACGGATTTATGCACGGCATTGGTGGTACAGCCATCTGGTGGCGATGCATACATCCAAATACAATGATCGACTCGCCCTGAGTGGCTTGATAGCTACTCAAAGGTGCTTCATGGGAACCACACATGAAGCACTGACATCATAGAGGGAACATAAGTCAATCGGCTTCTTTCCCCTCCGGAAAGTAGCGGTGGCCCAAGTGGCTGCCGCTGCTTTCTTTTTATATAAATTCTTGGATTGATGGAAAGAAGCACTAAAAAATGGTATAATGTGCTCATAGGAGATATCTTATGGGTACAAGAACTAATTTTATCTGTATTAAATGCGGCAAGTATGAAGTTCCCCACAGGGAAAACAGACGTGAATGTAAAGAGTGTGAGGGAGATTATATCAGACAATGGAAGAAAAAGACCGGGAAACAGAAAGAGTACAATAAAAAGATTTCGGTGAAGCGGCGAAAAATTAAGGAAATGTGCGTTCAGTACTTAGGTGGGCAATGTCAATATGAGCCAACCTGCTGCACACCCGTTAAAGAAGGACTAGAACCTTGTATTGTTTCTTACCATTTCCATCATCGTGATCCAATGACAAAGACATTTGATATATCAAGACGATTGAGAAATGGGGGAAGTATTAAGGCAAAATCACTATCTGAGTTAAGACAATCTGATCCCAATTTAATTGAAGAATTAGATAAATGTATGCTGCTCTGCCCGAACTGCCATCTTCGCCTTGAATATTGTGATGGTTGTTTTCGTAAAGGACTACAAAAGAGAGCCGATCAGAAAGCTACCGCTGCGGGTGACGCTTGAGCACTACACACTCTTCCATGCAAT
>SDBT01007979.1_pt1 | contig 17359 bp, 23 predicted proteins | sample 2277101 | NCBI WGS metagenome assembly SDBT01 (sample SAMN10404973, study PRJNA504765) | marine sediment metagenome | isolation source: marine sediment core GS10_PC15, 103 cmbsf | place: Arctic Ocean: Southern Knipovich Ridge | collected 2010
GAATGATCACGCAGATACCAGCGGGGATGGCTGAGATGATGTGGAGCAGCTTTAAGCCGTACCTCGAGCGCGCCGTACAGGATCATCCAATGGAGCCGGTGGGCGATGCGGAGCTGCAGCGTGAGGTGCGCAGCGGCAAGCTGCTATTACTGCAGATCGCAGATGGGCAGGGCACGCGGGCGATCTGTGGGCTGCGGTTTGTGCGGGATCGTGAGGGTGCCAAGGTGCTCCACATTGCATATCTCTCCGGTGATTCTGTTGAGATGTGGGTTGATGAGCTCCACCAGTATATTTGGGATCTGGCGAAAGCGGAGCATTGTAGGTGGGTATCGCTGACGGGGCGCCCGGGATGGCGGCGCGTGCTCGAGCGGTTCGGACATAATCCAAAAGTGGTGGCTATCCACTTACGGGCGGAGGTTGATTAGATGGGCAATATCTTAGGTGGTGCCGGTGGCTCGAGCGCGGGCGGTGGAGACTTTACAACGCAGGGCGGGCAACCGGGCGGTGGAGGTGGTTTCGGTGGCACGGGCGGCGGAGTGTTATTCGCGCCGCAACTCCCGGGCTCGATACCTCCCAACATACAAAACATTCTCAACACCAGCGGCGGCAGCGGTGGTGGTGGTGGCGTGCCGGGCGGCGGAGGTTTCCCGGGCGGCGTGGATGGTCCCGCGGGCGGCGGGATTGGTGGCGGGCTCGGCGGGATCGGTGGGATCCCATCGGGCGGCGCTGCGTTTGAGCCGAATCAACAACCGTTTGCGCCGGTTCCCGGGCTCACTCCGCCATCCGGATTTGATCCGCAGACGGGCGGCGGCGATACCGGGATATTGGGGCTCGGTCAGAGTCTCGGTCAGAATTTCACGGTTGAGCAGACTCAGCAGCAATCGCAGATCGCGCCTCAGCAGGGCGGCGCGTTGGGCGCCTCGATTCAAGCCGCGTTGCAGCTTGCCGCTAACCAGCTGGATCCGCAGAGCCAGCTCTCAACCTTTCTCGGTGGGCCGGGTGCTGCGTTGCCGGGGCAGGGGCAAGAGTTCCTGCAGGGAATCGGCACGGCGCAGCAAGGGCTGTTGAGTGCTGAGGATCCATCCATAGTGCAGGGTCGCATTGACGCGCTCGGCACGGACATACAGCAATTTTTGGGTGAGGCGATAGGCGGCGCCGGTGGGATCGGCACGCAGGGTGCGCTCGCTGGCAATCTCGGTGGTGGGCGCTCGCAGGTGCTCGGAGGTATTGCCACTCGAGGTGCAACGGATGCGTTTGCTCGAGAGTCTGCGGCGATCCGTGAGAGTGCGGCGGGCCGGAGGTTGCAGGGATTGCTAGGCGGAGCTCAAGCCGGGCAGCTCGGCATTCAGGGCGCGCAGGATGTATTCAATCTCGGACTGTCACCATCGCAAGCACAATTCTCTCCGTTGCTCTCGCTCGGATCGATCATCGGGGATCCGCAGATCACGCAGCAATCGCTGCAGCAAAAGCTCGCGCAGGGTGTTGAGAGCGGCGCGAGTTTCGGTGAGACAGCGAGCGGTGTTGGCAATCTGTTGACGGGTATCACCAACGCAGCGCCCGGTGTGGGCAAGCTGTTTGATCAGATATTTAGCTAGGGGCAAATCATGGCTGAGACTGAATTCCCAATTTCGCCACTCGAGATCGGCATTGATCAAGGCACGGACTTTGAGCCCACGCCGGAGCGAGAGGGGCCGGGATTGCTCAAGACGTTGGCGCCAATCGCGGGCGGGCTGGCGTTGGGCGGCATCCCGGGGCTCTTGCTGGCGGCGTTTGGCGGAGCTGGCGCGATAGGTGGCGCGCAGAGTCGCTCTCGAGAGAATGCGTTTACGCAGCTCTCCAACGAGGCGGAGCTCTCGCCGGAGCAAGCTCTGCAAGAGCCGCGGATCCTCGAGGCGTTTGCGTCTCAGATGATGACGGATCCGGCGACGGTTCAGCAGGGGCAGGTATTTTTTCAGCGCGCACAGCAGATCCGGCAAGGTCAAGCCGCGGAGGTGCAACGGGTCCAGCAGGGCGAGACGGGGTTGCGTAGCGAGCTCGAGAGTACGTTTAACTTTGGCGAGCTCAACAACCTTGCAACCACTTTCTCAACTGCAAAAGCGTTTTTTGAGGAAGGCTCTCCAACAGCTCACACGCAGCTGGCGCGGCTGTTGGAAAAGATGATCGATCCAAGCGGTGTGGTGCGAGAGTCGGATTTCGTTAACATTGTTGGCGCCTCTCCGTGGGCGCAGCGGCTCGAGCAGCAGCTCCGCGCCGGCAAGGTACCTGCGTCTCTCGTGCCGGATCTCATGCGGGCGATTTCGTTGGTGGCTCAAGCAAAATCGCGCCAATTCAACAACAGCACGGCGCCACGCTTTCGAGATCTCGCGCTCGCCAACAATCTCAACCCGGCCAATGTGGTGTTTGATCCGATGCAAGGGCTCGGCGTTGATGAGATGCTTGCGCAGATTCCCATAGACAACAACGCGGAGCCCGGTTCGTTTAATACCGGGATCAATCCGCAGGGCTCGCTCGCGGATCGCGCCTTGCAGTCGGTGCTCTCTCTCGGTCAAGGGATCCCCAATCCACGCGAGGGCCGATAATGGTTGATTCCCCACTACAGGCGGCGGCTCGAGCTCGGCAGCGGTTGGATTCTCGAGAGGCTGAGCGGGATAAAATATTCCGGACGCGTGGCGGCGAGTTTGTGGAGGTTCCGCAGATTGGACCGCTCGAGGCGCTCTCAAGCTCAGTGTTTGAAAGAGTGGTGGAGGGCGGGAGCGCGCTGCAGCAGCTATTCTCGGATGATGTGGGCCGGGCTGAGATTCAGGAGCGCGGGCGGCAGCGGTTTATCAAGGGATCTGAGCGCCGGATCCAGCAACCATTCGCCAACATTCTCGGAGATATTCTCCCGGCAGCGGGGGCGGAGCTACTGCAGCGCACGCTGCCCGGGCAGCTGGCGGTTGGTGCGGCGGAGGGTTTGACGCGTCTCAATCCCACGCGGTTCGGGCAGATCCGGAGCGGTGCGGAGTCTGCAGCGTTGGGCGCCATCGGTGGGCGAGTCGCCACGGCAGCGACAACGCGGGTTGGTGGCACGGGTGCGGGAGTGGTGCGCGGTGGTACCTCGAGGTCGCAGCGGCTCCGGCGACAGCTGTTGGATCAGGGGATAGTGCTGAGCCCGGCTGAGCTCGCGGATTCTGCGTTGCTGCAGGGGCTCGAGATCGGACTTGAGACGTTACCGTTTGGTGGTACGCCGGTTGCGGCACGCCGGGCTCTGAATCAGCAACGCGTCAACTCGAGCGCACGGCGGGCGTTGGGGCTCGAGGATATAGATAGCGATGTGGTGACGCTTGACGATCTCGCGCTCGCAAAAGAGTTTGCGATTGAGGGGATCACTGAGGCGGGCGAGAACATCGATCTTGCGACGGGCGGAGCTCCGCTCTCGGCAACGCCGGGCGAGATCGGGCGGATCAAAAATGTGATTGAGCGAGGCGGGCGGAACATCGCAACGGATGAGACTGCGGTGCCGCAAGCACGCGGCTTGCTCGAGATGCTCGAGGGCGACAGAGCGTTTACCGGCGCGGATTTGGTTGAGCAGCGGCGCAACTTTGTGGCGGCAACGCAGGATGCCGGGCAAACCAAAGCGGCGCAGCTCTCGGAGCTCTCCGATGTGCTGGATGATATGGTGGCAAGCCGGTTGAGTGAATCGGAGCAGATCGCGTTCAGCACGGCGCGTGAGAATTTCCGCGTTGCTGCCACGCTCGAGAAGCCCGGCGCGCTCTCGCCGGATGGCAACGTGAACACTGGCAAAGCGGCGGCGCGGCGGCTTACCTCTACTTTCCGTCCAATCCCAAACCGTGAGGCAACGATCCAGACTCCCGCGATCCGCGAGTTTGTGGATATGCAGGAGGGGCTCGCGTTGGATCGGTTGGTACCATTCCGGAGCTCCGGCACGGCGGAGCGGATCGCGCTGAGCGGGTTGCTCGGTGGTGGCTCTGCGGTGACGGGCGGCGCGGAGTCGGATCCGCTGACGCGTTTTCTGTTGGGCGCCGGGTTGCCAATTACCGGCGGGCGGCTGTTGAACACGCGCACGGGTAGGGCGCTGCTATCTCCAAGCACGCGCACATCCGGACGCGGAGCGGCGTTGGGAGTGGCGGCGGGCACGGAGCAAGCTCCGACGCGAGAGGACATTGCAGAGCGTGAGAGGCGCAGCGGTGAGTGAAGTTGGGGACCGCGGCTTAACGTGGGATCAACTCAAAACCGTGGCGCTCGAGCGGCAAGCGGCGGCGAAGCGGATGAGCGGCGAGATGGATGGAGCTCACCAGCGCGGAGATGTGATCAACCGTGAGTCGCTCCGTAGGCGCCTCTCAGCGATGATCAGTTGACCCTATACTATCGCACTCTGGTATTGGTGGGTTTGCTCGCTTGTGCCGGGTGTGAGGTGTTGCAAGCTGAGAAGGTGGTGCATTGTGAATGTGCAAATGCAGACGGTGGCTCGGCGATTTGCTCGGTGGCGCGGAAGGATTCCGATAGAAAGATTACTCCGCCATAGGGAGATCATTTACTCCGCGGTGGCGTTGCTAGTCGGGTGCTCTCTCATCTGGCTCGCTGGATGGATAGGATCCCTTCTCAGCTAACATCCGCTTTGCCTCTCTGAGTGCGGCTTGTGCGGCCACGTTGCTCGGATAGTATTTAGCGGTTCCCCATATCTGTTTGTAGTATTGCCGGATCCGGCGCCGCATTGTGCGGTGGTCTATGGAATCCTCGCCGGGCAAGAGAAAAGTTTTCTCGTGCTCGGTGAGGGTCCAATCAATATCGCCATCCTCCATAGGTTCAGATTAGCACGCGATAGTAAGGCGTGTTGTGTGCGTGGCTCGAGGGCTGGCGCATCTGCCCGCGATCTCCATCCTCTATCAAGCAACCGCGTTTGATGGCGTGCATACACGCCGCGCCCCATGCTCCCATGCTCTCCGGCGATCCGATGATGGGTTGCAAGAGCCCGCGGATTTCCTCAGCGGTGAGGCGCTGCCCAACGAGCAGCGGCAACGCGAGCGCATACCGATTTTTCCAAAGCGGGTTGTGCTCGAGCACGAGCTCCAACCCTATATCGCGCAGCTTGCGCCCACCAAACATATCGGGTTGCTCTGTCACAGCTCGAGCGCCTCGAGCAGTAGCCACACCAGCACGAATGCCAGCACGAGCCACGGCACGCCGGAGGGCTGCGGTTTCAATGGATCCGCTCCGGTGTTTCTGGCGTGGCTACCTCGAGGTCGGATCGCGGTGGTGTTGGTCCCACGGATCCGCCAGCAACGAAGGATGTGAGCCGCGGCCAATCATCATCGTGGGAGAGGTGGATCGCGCCGCGGCTGGTAAGATCCTCGAGCCAATCCTGCACATCTGCCACTTTGCGTTGAGCCTCGAAACCATCGATGAGCTCGTTGGAGCATTGTCCTAGCAACCAACTCATCATGGCGGCGGCGCCGGTTGAGTTGTCTGTAAAGGATCTGGATTCCGCGTGCCACTCAGGGCACAACGGGTGCCCATCGTTATCCGCGGCGAGCTCTGCGAGGTAGGCGTTGGCGGCTTTCATGGTGGGGCAGACTGTCATGGGAGCATCGTTGGCGTGGCGCACAACGTAGATTGTGAGTGTTCTCATCGGTTGATTTCCCGGTTGATTTCTTTGTGAGCTGCATTGATCGCGTCTCGTGCGGCATCTAGCTTGTTGAGCACGCGCACGATCTGCAGGGTGTTGCGCGATACGAAGCGCGTAGGCATCGCATCCAGCGCGCTCTGGATCCGGTCAAGGGCTGGCGTGAGTCGCTCGCGTCTCGAGAGGCTCAAAACTTTACGCTTGCTTTGATGGCGGCACTCTCAGCGGCGCGAGCCGCCTCGTATAGCAGATCTTGGTTCGCTTCGAACACATCCTGCAGCTCATAGTGCGGTGTGTGCTCGATGGTGCTCGAGGTGACAGCGATGAGTGTCTCCTGATCTCCGTGGATGGGATCCTCAAAGTATCGGACGCCGGCAACGGTGCCGATGAGAGAGGGGTTGAGCGCAAAGAATTTGGCGCGGTTGATTGACATAGTGTTGCTCCGTGATTGATGGGTGCCAGCAAGTGCTGACAAGGTGAATTGTACAGTAAATGGAGTGTACAAAACACCAAAACCGGCGCGCAAAGAGCCCACTTTCCCCACTGTTGGTGGGTACTCGTTGCTTCCATTGTGGACCGGGGCGCAAGTGGGCAACGGAGCCCGGGATTATGTATTTCGTGCTGCGCCCATCTCGAGGCGCCGTACCGCTCAACTCTATGGCGGCATGTGATCGGGATGATCAGCGGGTGTGCGTGCTCCTGCGGGGATGTGGGGTTGGCTACTGTGACAAATTACGTGTATGGTCGCAAGCCTCAACTGCGTGGGGTAGTTGAATGAGCCGGGAAGGTTTGGGTTGCTCCACTTCCCGGCTCAACCTCGAGGCTCTCGATAGATGGCGCATTGAATCAGATCATGACAACGCTGCCTCTTTTGCCAACCGCTCGAGCTCGCATCTCACGTTATCAACCTCTTTTCTGTACTTTCAAAAAGTGTAAAACGATTCTTTTCCGTAGGGTCTGGAGTCAATGAGTCGCACGCACGGTTCGTTTGGGCTCACTCGCATTGAGTTTGAGCAAGATTTCAGACGGTACTGCGATGAGCACGGATTCAAGCCGGGCTATAAAGCCGCTGAGATTCTCGATGATACGAATGATCCGCGCATCTTTGCCGGAGTGCTCAACGTGATTGGGCGATTCGTTACCGATTCTGACGTTGGAGACAACGCGCAAGCACCACTCTTGATAGCTTGGCGCGGCGATGGCACCAACGGCTGAAACCTTTTTCATAGACTACAAGCCGCGCAGCTATCAAGCGGCGTTGCATCGTGGCTTTGCTGGCACGCGCAACGCCATCGTTATTGCACATCGCCGGGCTGGTAAAACCGTGGCGATGGTCGCACAGCTCATCCGTGATGCGTTTGAATGTACCAAGCCGAATCCACGCGTGGCTTACATCGCGCCAACGTATCGGATGGCGAAATCGATAGCGTGGGATTACTTCAAGGCGATGCTCTCAGGTCTGCCCGGTGTCAGATACCGCGAGTCTGATTTGCAGATCGATCTGCCCAACGGTGCGCGTTTGATGTTGATGGGTGGCGAGAATCCAGATCGATTACGTGGGATGTATCTGGATGCTGCCGCGGTTGATGAGATGGCAGATTGTCCGGAGTCGCTCATTACTGCGGTGCTCCGCCCATGCTTGGCGGATCGTCAGGGATCGCTCTATCTCATCGGCACGGTCAAGGGTCGCAACCACTTTTGGCACACATACGAGAGAGCTCTCAACCGTCCGGATTGGTTCACGGCAAACCTCAAACCAGATGATACCCACGCGTTGAGCGATGAGGATCTGCGCATCTTGCGCGAGGAGATGGGCGAGGAGTATTACCGGGCGGAGCTGCTGAATGATCCGACAGCAGCGGTTCGCGGTGCATTCTACGGCGAGACGATGCGCGAGCTCGAGGAGAAGGGGCGCATCTGTCAGATCGAGCACATCAAGGATCATCCAATCACACTGTCGTTTGATCTCGGTTGGGCCGATGCAACTGCGGTGTGGGCAATTCAAACACTGAGCAACGGTGAAAACCGGCTCTTTGATTATGCGGAGTACACGCATGTTCCATTTTCGGAGATTCTTTCGGAGTATCGATCCCGCTCGAGCTGGCAAATCGAGCGATGGATCGGGCCGCACGATCTCAACCAGCACGATCCGGAGGGAACCAGTCGCCACGATACCGCCAGCAATCTCGGCATCTGGTTTGAAGTCTGCCCGCGCCATCTCATTATCGACGGGATCGAAGCAAGCCGGCGAGTGCTCCAACGCTGCTGGTTTGACGCTGAGGCAACGCGTAAGGGCCGCGAGTATCTCAGCCTCTACAGAGCGCAATGGGATGATAAGCGGCGAGTCTTGAGCCGGGCGCCGGTTCACGATGAGTGCTCCCACGCAGCAGATGCTTTCCGGTACTTCGCCAAGTCTACCGATGGAATGCAACCGCAGCTGTGGGGCGAGATCCAATACAACAATGCGGGAGTTATTTGATGCTCAAATTTGCCACGCTGCAATCGAAGGGCGGCAAGCTGATTTGTAAGCTGGTCACGGACGCGGGCAACGAGCTCTCTTTTGAGGTGGAGGATCGTCCGGATCTCAAGTTTGGGCGCTCTGCGAAAGCGGATAACACGCACGTTGATCTCACACTCACGGTGCGGGTTGCCAATCTGGTCACTGTCACCAATCAACCGGATCTCTTGTAATGCCAGAAATGAATGAGGACGCAGTACGCGCCGCGATCCAGATGGAGATTGGGCTCGCTACGGGTTGGGATGGCGATGAGCTCTCCGCTCTGCGTACTGACGCGCTGCAGTATTACTTTGGCGAGCGCCCTAAAGCGGGGCTCGAGGGCACGAGCTCGGTTGTCTCCACTGACGTTGCCGATATGCTCGAGGCTGTTGTTGCTCAGATGATGCCCGGGTTCACGGGTGATGCGGTGGTGGAGTTTGACGCCAACGATGCTGAGGATGAGGAGCAAGCGCAAACCGAATCGGACATTATCAACTTCATCATCCTCGAGCAGAATCGCGGGTTTGTGCTCCTGCAGGAAGCCGTGCGCGATGCGCTGTTGCTGCGTAATGGCTGGATCAAGGTATGGCTCGACGATAGCGAGACGGTGAGCATAGAGCGGTTCCCGGGCGTAAATCCGCTGGCGATTGCGGCGATTGAGGCGATGGATCGTGATGATAATGTGACGCTCGAGGTTGAGACTGAGGAAAACGAAAACGATACGAGCCTCGTTGATGCGAAGGTGATGGTAACGCGCCGGATGAAGCGGCTCCGGCTGAAGTCTGTGGATCCAACGCTCATGAGTTGGGAGGCGGCGTGGGATTCGGTATTCCTGCCCGGGATCCGGTTTGTTGCTGAGCGCGATTGGATCACGCGCACGGATTTGATCAAGCAAGGGTTTTCGAAAGACAAGGTAAACAGTGCGCCGGCTGGCATCTCTCAGGATGTACAGGGCACGGATACGCAACAGCGATACACGCGCCCGGGCGGAGGTGGGATCGCTGGCGATTCCCGCGGCGAGGTGACGATCACAGATAAATCGATGCAATACCTTGACGTTTACGAGGTGTACATCCGGATCGATGAGGATGGCGATGGGATCGCGGAGCAACGCCGGGTCATGATGGCGGGCGGCGTGATTCTCTCCGATGAGATTGTGGACTTCATACCTTACGCCACGGGCACTCCGTTTTTGCAGAGCCACTCTCTCAACGGTTTGGGATTGTTTGATAAGTTGAAGCAGACTCAGGATGTGAAATCAGCCGGGCTGCGCAACTGGATCGACAATCAAAAAGCGGTGAACACATCGCGGCTCGCGGTGGATGAGAAAACCACCAACATTAACGATGCCACCAACAACCGCCCGGGCGGGATCGTGCGAACCAAGGGTGCTCCGGCCAACTCCATCATGCCGATACAGACGGTGGATGTGGGTCCATCTGCGCTGCTGTTGCTCGAATATGCCGATAAGATGCGCAGCGAGGCGGGCGGAGCATCGTTGGATCTCCAAGCCGCGGAGCTACAGCTCGCGGGTGAGACAGCGCACGGTGTTGAGCGGCAGATGAGCTCAAAAGAGCAGCTTGCGGCGATGATGAGCCGCACGCTCGCTGAGACGTTGATCCGCACAACGTGGGAGCTCACGCATCAAGCCGCGAGATCGTGGCTCAATGCTCCGGTTGAGGCGCGGCGCGGTGGGCGCCAATCGAGCTCCAATCCGGCTGAGTGGGGAGCTCGAGCACGGATCAACCTCAAAACCGGGCTCAGTGTGGCGGAGCGTGGCTCTATGCAGGGGCAGCTCGCTACGATCATCCAGCAGCAAACGGCAGCTATGCAAAATGGGCTCGCGGGTGTGGTGACGGATCTCCCGCAGTTATACAACGCTCTGTTGGATTGGAGCCGCGCCGGATTGATCGATAACGGCGAGCGGTATTGGATCAATCCATCATCGCCGGAGTCGAAGCAGCGGCAGCAGCAAATGCAGCAACAGCAACAGCAAAAAGAGCAGCAAGCGGTGCAAATCGCGGGCATGGCGGCGACAGCTGAGCAGCAAGCCGCGCAGATCAAGGCGATACAGGATCAGACTGAGAGCAACGCGGATCGCCAGTTTGATTATTGGAAAGAGGCGCTACGCGCCGCGGTTGAGGAGCTCAAGCTCGGCATTCCCAACGAGACGGATGAGCTACAGCAATTCGGGATGGTGAAATCAATCACGGGTGAGCCGGAGCAACAGCAAGGGGCTCAAAGTGCGGGCGGATGAATACAAGTTAGCGGGTGCGGTGCTGGATGAGATTCTCACGGAGCTCCACGCGGAGTATGTGACGCAGATCATCGAAGCAACGAAAACCGTTGATAGTGCAGGGGTTGCTGCCATCGCAATGCGGGTGGTGGTGCTTGAGGACATTGTTGGGACCATCGTAGCGAGAGCTCACGATACGGTGCCCGGGGAGCGCGTGGCTCCGGATGATGCGTTGGCGCAGATGGCGGCGCCGCATAGTGAGATTTAATGAATTCGGAGACGGATAAGGATGAGTGAGACAGCACCAGCTGCCCGAGATGGCAACATGATTGATTCTGTGGCGGCGCTATTGGTGGGAGAGGATCTCGCCGGAGAGCTGCGTAAACAGGATCGAGAGCCCGCGGAGACAAAGGGCTCTGAGGATGGTTCGCCGGAGAGCGGCGGGATCCGGACGGACGACGATGGCGGCGAGAGCACGCTATTGGATGGTATTGCGGATGTGTTGAGCGGCAAACCTGAGAAGGGCGCCGCGGATGAGAAGGGGATCCCGGGCGAGAAGCTCAATGTGGATCTCGAGATCAACGCCATTGCTTCACATCTTGGCGTTGATGTGGCTGAGCTCTACGAGAAGCTATTGATACCGATGCCGGATGGCGCGGAGCCGCTAACCGTTTCGGCATTGAAAGATCAAGCGCAATCAAGGGTTGAGCATTCGCTCGAGGTTGAGGAATTCCACTCAGAGCGAGACGCGCACAGAGTTGAGATGAATGACGCACGGGCGGAGCTCGAGCAGGTTGTACGGCTGATTCCGGAGGCGTATCGCACGCCGGAGATGCTTGCAGCTGCGCAGCAGGAGCTCCAACGAACCAAGCAACGAGAGCAGCGCGCATTGCTCGAGCGGATCCCGGAGTGGCGCGACAGCGTGCGCCGCACGGCGGATCTCGAGGTAATCGGGCCGCATATCGAAAAGTTTGGTTTTCCGCGGGAGATGCTCTCTCAGGTCACAGATCACAGACTCTTTGCCTATGTCCGACACAACGCGTTGCGAGAGCAGCGCCTTGAAAAGTTGTTAGAGGATGCGGCAGGTAAGCGCGCTCGCAAAGGTGGGAATCGTGGACCGGGCAAGCGAGGCGCACCAGCATCGAAACCGGAGGGTAAACCGATAGTGCCGGGCACTCTCCGCGACGATGCGGCAGCGCAAGTTGGTCAAATCCTTATCAATAACGCAGGGGCTCAATCATGAGCACAGACAATTTAGATGCCGCGGATCTCATCGCGGTTGCGCTGGATGGAATTATCAACGAGCAGGTGCTCCAGCAGATTTTTGACATCTCGAAAATTCCATTGCCATTCCAAGATTCAATCGGCGTTGGGGAGCGGGTGACAAATCCGTACACCAGTTGGACGCTAGACGATCTCGGTCCAGCAGATCCAACCAATGCGGTATTGGATGGCAGCGACGCTGGAATTGATGAATCGACCACTGGCGAAAGAGTGGGTAATCACTGTCAAGAGAGCCAGAAAACCTACCGCGTTTCGCAACGAGCTATCAACGTAGATAGCATCGGGCGCGCAAATGAGTTGGCCTACCAAACCATGCGCGGCCAACAAAAATTACGGCGCGATTTGGAAAGCATTTACCTGCTAAACCAAGCGAGCATCGCGGATGATGGCGTGGCTCAGCCGGGGTTGATGGGTGGGTATCCGTCTTGGATCGCTACCAACTTTTTCGGTGGGGCAGCGAGCGTGGCGGGCGGCTTTGACAACGTAACAGGTAACACTGTGGCGTTTACCACGGGCACATCGCCATTGCCACTCACGGAGACGATCATCCGTGATGCGGCTGAGGCTGTGTGGAATGAGGGCGGAGATCCAACCGTATTGATGAGCGTGAGTGGGGTTATTCGGGCGATCTCCGAGTATATGTTCACGAGCTCGGCGCGGATCGCAACGCTCAACCGTGAGACGCGCCCAGATGGGCGCTCGGCAGCTGAGGCGCTCGGATCCGTCAACGTGTTCATAACGGATTTTGAAGTAGTTATGGAGATGCGCGCTAACAGGATTCAGGAGACTTACCTCAACGGTGACACAACCACCACGGTTGCGAGCATTGAGATCTATGATCCTGCGTTCTGGAACCAAGGTTTTCTGCAGGGCTATGAATCGGCGCCGCTGGCGAAAACGGGGTTAGCTGATAACAGGCAACTGTCTGTGGATTACACGCTCCGCTCGCTCAACGAAAAAAGCAGCGCTTTAATCGCTGACGTTGATCCAACTGCGCCCGTAACGCAGTAGGGAGCTCGAGCACGATGAATCGGAAGCTACGCCGCCAGATGGAGTGCATCCAGCGGCGCAGGGGCACGGCACGAGCTATGGAGTGGGGCGAGATCGCTCTCACCATTCCAGAGGAATTGCTGCCCGTTCTGATTCTGTTATTTCCGGATTTGGATTCCTTGGATCGCCAAACCCGGGTTGCTGCGTGGAAAGCGTTTGCGAATCACTCAATGTCGCAACCTTTCCGCGTTTCCTCTCAACACAGACGGAGGTATTGAGATGCCCGGGAAGTTGAATGTGGGACTGGATGCGCTCTCAGTAGGGACGCAATCCACAAAATCGAAAGTGGCGAAAGCATACTGCGAGGGCCGCGCTGCCAATCAAGATGGCGTGCTGCAATCCGCCAATCCGGATCCGGATCCTAAGGGCGAGACGTTTATATCGTGGGATCAAGGTTGGCAGGATGCGAATGTATTTGTGCCGCCCACGGGTTGCGCGAGATGAGCCAGTTTGTAAAACGGCGCGGCGTGAGTTGGATCCGGTTGCAGCAGCGGATCGTAACGGCTGTATTTCCGCACAACGCCAACCGGACGCACATCATCCCCAACAGGGGAAAGGATCTGGCAACGGGCGAGCCGGTGGCGGGCGCCACGCTGCCGCAACCATAGGGGAGCTCTAATGGATCGTGATGGGTTGGTATCGTTGATCGAGAGCTACGGGCATCGCAGCAACGCGAGCGTAGACAACAACATTGAGCAATTCATTGAGTTTGCGACCAAGCGGATCGGGCGGGATCTGCGTAGCCAGTTCAATACCGTAACGCGGGATCCGGTGGTGGGCACGGAGAATCCAATCCCGCTCGGTGTGGATTTCCGCGAGATGCGGATTGCATCGTATCCGCTGGATGGTGGTGGGCGCGTGGATCTGAAATCCGTGCCGGTGCATTTGCTCGAGCGGGTCACGCAGACCGGGCAAACGCCGCGGGTATTCACGGTGGTTGGCACGGATATGATTGTCAAACCGTTTCAGATTAAAGCGTTCACGATCACGGCATGGGTTGAGCCCGAGGAGCTCGATAGCGGCACGGCGGAGAATGCTGTGCTCACGCAATATCCGTATGTGTACCTCTATGCGGCTCTAATTGAGCTCTGGATGTGGACGCAGGATCCAGATCTCAGAGATGCGGCGTTGGCTGATTACAACGCTGAGGTGGTGTTGATCAACGAGCAGAGCGCCGCGAGTGATCTTGGCGATGCTCCGGCGATGGTGGGAGTGTAGCGATGGGCCTTGAGACGTTTGGTTTTATTGATGATTTGAATCCGGATTTTCCACTTTCCTCAGATCCAGTCTCGGAGGGAGATGATCACATCCGCGGCGTAAAGCTGAGTGTGCAGGGATCGATTGGCGGCACGGACGGGCAGACCACCATCCCGTTTCCGTTGTCTGTCACGGGCAAGGCGACGGTATCGGATGAGGTGCCAGTTGATCCCGGGGATCTCACGGCAAAAAGCTACGTGGATCCGTTGGTGGCGGATCTGCAGACGCAGATTGATAACATTATCAACGGCACAACAGCGTTTACCGGCGATGTTAACGGCACGGACTTCATTGCAAATGGACCCTAGTGCGGCATACGCGGATTGCGTCACAAATGAGGATGTGGCTGAGCGCAAGCATGAGCTGCGTCTCGCTCGAGTGGCTCGAAATTACGAGATCCACGGAGAGATGATCGAGCAGTACGCCAAGGTGGTGTCGGGTTGGGCAGCTGGTACGCGGGTGACGTTTATGGCGCCGGTACCGGGTGAGGTGAGGGGCCAACTCTACGGAGCTCCGCCCGCGGTGATTGATGTGGTGGCGAGTTATTTCTCATACGATCCCGGCACGCGACGGTTGACGTTTTACAAGCACGATTGCGAGCCGGCGCACGGTTGGCATCCGTGGGGCAAGAGTGTGGCGCCGGATGGGTTTTTCGCCATGAAGATTGAAACGGCGTGCGCCCATGATGTGAGGTTGGCGGCATGACATTACCCACGGTCCCACCAATCGGTATGGTTGAGATCCAGCAGGAATTTAGCGCGCCACTCGGCACGCCGCTGAGCGCGTTTCTGCGCGGTGGTGTGTGGGTGCCGGATACCTCAGCAAACGTGGGTGTGCCAACGGTGCTGCCCATCTCAATGCTCGATTTGCTCGGTGCATCCGCGCAGACGGATATTGAGGATCTTTTCGATATGTTCGCTGAGGAGGATCCGAAATCGCAGGGTACCGGATACGCCGTCGGTCAATTCGGCACGTTGACGCCGGATACATACCGGGGAACGGAATACAACGAAAACTCGATGGGGGAAACCAGCGAGAATTTTACAATCGTGTTGCGCAACGGTCCCGGGCAGCAGGATTTCTTTGATGCGGTGCGTATCAACGGATTGGATTGGCCTAACGTGGAGTTGCTCACGGCGGATGCTACTTTTAACCCAGCAGTTAACAATTCGTGGACTTGGAATATCCCGGGGCAACCGCCGTTTGTGGATAGCGAAAACTACTCCGTTATTTTGATCCAGTTCACTTAGGAGCCGCGATGCCCGCACGAGATCGCCAGCTAGTGCCGATGGAGCCATATGGAGTTGTGGTGGATCTCTCCGCGGATGCGGTTGGGCAGGAATTCTGGACGCGCTGCGCATCGGTTGTGTTTCGAGATCACACGGAGCGCTCGAGGGGCAAGGTTGAGGTGTGGGGCGCCACGTTGTTCCCGCCACAATGGTTGCTGCAAACGGAAATTGTCGACTCCGCAACGCCAATTTGGGTGTATTGCTCGCCATCGGGTGAGATCGGCGCTGTGGAATCTACTCCCGCGCATTTTGATGTATCGCCAGCGATTCTGGATCCGGTGACGCAAAACAATCCTTGGACGGGCGGCGAGCTCAACGGAATCCCGGTGGTGTCGCATCCGGACATTACCAACCCGCTATTTTGGGATCGAGATACCGCGGGACAATTCGAGCCGTTGCCGGGCTGGATCCCGGGCGAGAGCACGCTCGCCATGCGGCCATATAAATTCCATCTGATAGCGATGGGGATCAACCGCGGGTTAGGTGCTGGCTTTACTGAGGAAGTGGCTTGGAGCGGTGCGGCGGCGCCCGGCACGGTTCCGCCAGAGTGGTTGCCAGCTGCAAACAATGAGGCTGGATCCACAACGCTCGGTTGGACGCAGGGCAGCATCATTGATGGCGCGGTTCTTAGAGATTCATTCTACATTTACAAGGAAACGAGCTGCTATCGCCTCACATACGTTGGAGGGGCTGAGGTGATGCTCACGGAGCTCGTGCTACCCGATACCGGGATGCTGGCTCGCAACTGCGTGGCGGAGCTCTCCAACCGTCACATCGTGTTAACGGATGATGATGTGGTGATCCACGATGGGCACATCGTTGAGTCTGTTGCCGATGAGCGCACGCGTAACAAGATTTTCGGCACCATTGATCCAATCTTTTTCGCTAACTCGTTTGTCGTTGCGGATGATCCGGAGAAAGAAATATGGGTTTGCTATCCGGAGGTGGGCGCCACGCATCCGAATATCGCAGCGGTGTATCAAGCCCGGCGCAACGCGTGGGGTTTCCGAGATCTCACGGCGATGCCATCGCACATCGGCATTGGCAAGGCAATCGTGGCGGATCCGGAGATCAGTTGGGATGCGCAAACGCAAGCGTGGGATCAAGATGAGACTTCGTGGGGCTCGAGCGGCGCGACGGTTGGCGCCTACGATCTAATTGAGGCGGGCATTGATCAGTCTCGGTTGTACCTCACAGATGAGGGCAATACGGACGATGGCGCCGCGGTGCTCGCGTCTGTGGCGAAAGAGAGGTGGGATGTTGGTGATCCGTCGCGGGTAAAGTTTCTGAAAGCGGTGTGGATCTCAGCGCGTGGCACGTTGGGAACGGTGATCCGGATCCGCGTGGCGGGCACGTTCAATCCGCAAGAGGATCCCACGTATGGGCCGTATATTGATTTTGTGATCCAGAGCACCAACCCGGCAAAGGTGGATGTAAACGCGCTCGGCAAATATCTCTCAATCGAGTTCTCATCGATAACAACCGCTCCGGCGTGGCAGATTCCATCCTTTCAGCTCGAGATAGAAGTTGGGGGTTTGTTCTAAGTGGGTTACAAAAAGCTGGACATTGGAGAGCCGCAGAATGTGCGGCAGCTGAGCCAGTACATCGCGCAGGAGTTTGATCGCGTGGGACAGTTTCTCCGCGCAGCTCAGGGCGCGGCAACGATCCTGCAGCAAACTCCCGGCGTGACTAAACAAGTTGGCGCGGTGCCGGTGCTGCTGGATGAGTGGACGGACACCACGCCATTTTTTGAGTTTTTCGCGGTGCAAGCCTCGTTGCCGGATGATGGTGTATGGGCACGGCGCCCGGGGATGTATTCGGTCAACTTCACTGTGCAAGGTGAGGTTGAGGTCAACCGGGATTACAGGATCGCGGTGCAGAACAATGGGGTTGATACGTTGCTCTCAGCGCTCGCGGATCCGTCCAACCAAACGGATGTTGTAACGATGGTGGCGACAGGATCGCAGCGGCTCCGTGCAACGGGTGTGGGCGGGCCGGGCATTGACGATCTCTTGCAGCTGGCTATAACCTCGAGTCAAGAGGGCTCAGATTGGACAACGCTCAATGCGTTTCTCACTGTGGTTTATGTTGCGGAATGATCACGCAGATACCAGCGGGGATGG
>SDBT01007980.1_pt1 | contig 17358 bp, 15 predicted proteins | sample 2277101 | NCBI WGS metagenome assembly SDBT01 (sample SAMN10404973, study PRJNA504765) | marine sediment metagenome | isolation source: marine sediment core GS10_PC15, 103 cmbsf | place: Arctic Ocean: Southern Knipovich Ridge | collected 2010
ATCTCAGCCTAGCTGGAAGGCCAAACGGCAAGAAACGCCCGGGGGGCATAGCTCTCGATTGAGCCGAGAAGGTTTGTACGATAATGACTCTTATGGAAACTAACAGAAGCGCGACAAGAACGCCCCAATGGCCCCCCTGGGTCGGGTTTCCCCGCGCTTGCGCCGTTTTAGCCGTTTTTGTCGCCGTTCTGCTTCTCAGCTGTGCCGGCAGCGATGAGCCGTCCGCTGATCCATCCGGGGGGCCTCACAACAGCGCTGAACCGCGGGAGCTTTCGCCGATGTCGGGCGGAATTCAGGTCAACGAGCCGAATCTCGAGGATTGGGTGAATGCCGTACGCTCGGCCCGCCTCGATAGTGTTCAGGTGACTCTGTACGCTCGGCAGCTCGCCTGGAGCTCCTCGGAGATGTGGTTTACGCCCGATGCTCCGAGCGTGATCGACGAGATTCGCGCCGCGCACGCCGCCGGCCTGCGCGTCGTGCTGGTGATGCGCTCTGCCCTCGAGCACGCATTGCCCGAAAACCGCCACCTTTGGCACGGCATGATCTGGCCGTCCGATGATGACGAGATCGACGCCTGGTTCGCACGCTATCGTGAATTCCTCCTCTGGGGTGCGGATCTGGCCCAGCGCGAGGGTGTCGAGCTGCTGGCCATCGGCAGCGAGCTGAACTCGCTGACGTCCACCGTGCAAATCACGGAGCTACCCGACCTCTACCAGTATTTTCTCGATCCTGAGCGCACCGCGGTGGTGCGCGGGCGGCTTGTCGAATGTGCGACGACGGTACCCGATAGATGGCTCGAGCCCGACCTGGAGTTTCGCGACGGCACGCGCTACGAGAGCCTGGACGCCTTTCTAAGGGCCGAAGAGGAGGCGAACCGGGCCTGGACCCAGGTTGTCACAGGCTGGCGGGCTGGTGAGGTGGACCTGCAGCAACTCAACCGGCGACGCGCCCGCTACGATCGCCGCTGGCGAGAGCTGATCGCCGAGACGCGGCAGCACTACGAGGGCCCGCTCACCTATGCGGCCAACTTCGATCAGGTCACCGAGGTGGGCTTCTGGGACGCCCTCGATGCCGTCGGCGTCAACGCTTACTACTCTCTGAGCCGCTGGGGCCTTGCGGGGGCGGAGCTCGACGAGGAGCTGGCTGCCAGCTGGCGCGAAATCGCCGCGGAGCTCGAACCGCTGGGGCGCGACTCGGCCGCGACGCCGCTGCCGCTGATTTTTCTCGAGCTCGGATGGACGAGGAAGGCGGGCAGCACGGTGCGCCCGTTCTCCTACCACCGGATCGAGGTCCTGGAGACCGTCGGCCAGCAGCCGGACGGCGAAGTGCCGCTGACCTGCGTTCATTGGGCGACACAACCCGAGGATGCGGGAGAGCGGGTCAGGGCCCTGCGGGCTTTGCTGCGGGTGGTGAGAGAAGGCGCGCTTCCGCAACTCCGTGGGTTCATGTTGTGGAAGCTCACTACCCTACCCCAGCATCGCGAGGTCGAGCCGTTCGTCGTGGTGTTGCCCGGCCGGGGTGACACCGCCGCCCGGGGCGACGAAGATTTCCTCCAGGTTGCCGCCCAAATTGCTGCGGAATTGCGCCGGGAAGGTGGCTCTCGCTGAAATCCGTCGCCGATGAGCTCGACCCGGCCGCACCCCGCCCCGCGATGATTCACGCTCTTCGGTCTTGACATCATGGGCGCCAGGTAGCGAGAATGTATGTTCAAGAGCGCGCCCACCGATCTATTCCTTGCGCGCCGGGTCTCCCACACCGACTCACTTTCCGGCGACTCTTCTCTTGTCCCATTCAACATTCAGATACCACAGGGACCATCTCCAATGAACGATCGTAGCAAGCAGCGCCGCCCCCGGCGTCGCCGGGGCAGGCGCACCGGTGGCGGCGGTAACCGCGGCCCGAACCGGACTGGGTCTGCCCACGTCGCAACCGACGAAGCGGCTGACGCAGAAGCACAGGCAGCAATAGAAAACCTCCACACGGTCAACGACCTGCTGGACATGAAGCCAGCCGAGTTGCTCACGATCGGCAAGGACCTCCAACTCGACGAGAGTGCCTACGAGCTGTCGCAGCAGGACCTCATTTTCGAGATTCTGAAAGTACAGGCAAAAGAGCATGACCTGCTGTACACGGAGGGTGTGCTCGAGGTCCTTCCAGACGGCTACGGGTTTCTGCGGGCACCTGAGTTTTCCTATCTACCCGGTCCGGAGGACGTCTACGTTTCCCCGTCACAGATTCGCAAGTTCGTCTTGCGCACGGGTGACACCATCTCCGGCACCATTCGGTCGCCGAAGAGCGGTGAGAAGTACTTTGCCCTCGTTCGTGTCGATAGCATCAACTTCGATCCGCCGATGGTGGCGCAGCAACGCGTCTTCTTCAAAGGCCTGACGCCGCTCCACCCGACCGACCGGATCAGCCTCGAGATGGACAAGGACACCATCGCGGCACGAGTGATGGACCTGCTGACCCCGCTGGGCTTCGGCCAGCGCGCGATCATCGTCTCTCCGCCGCGCGCGGGCAAGACGATCTTGCTACAAACCATCGCCCGCTCCCTCGAGGCCAATCATCCTGAGGCCTACGTTATCGTGCTGTTGATCGACGAGCGCCCGGAAGAGGTCACCGACATGGAGCGCACGGTCGCTGGAGAGGTGGTTTCTTCGACCTTTGACGAGCCGGCAACCCGGCACGTCGCGGTGGGCGAGATCGTCCTCGAGAAGGCCCGCCGGCTGGTGGAGCATGGACGTGACGTGGTGATCTTGCTCGACTCTTTGACCCGCTTGGCTCGTGCTCACAACACGGTCACGCCGTCATCGGGTCGTGTGCTCACCGGCGGCGTCGATGCGAACGCGCTGGAGAAGCCGAAGAAGTTCTTCGGCTCGGCTCGGAATATCGAGGAAGGCGGCAGCCTCACGATCATCGCCACGGCGTTGGTCGACACGGGTAGCCGCATGGACGAGGTCATTTTCGAGGAATTCAAGGGCACGGGTAACTCCGAGATCGTCCTGGAGCGCAAGATGGCAGACAAGCGCATGTTCCCGGCGATCGACATCAATCGTTCCGGCACCCGCAAGGAAGAGCTCCTGCTCGACGCCTCCGAGCTCAAGAGGGTCTGGATGCTGCGCAAGGCACTGGCCGCGGTGCCGGCCGACGAGGCCATGGAGCTGCTGCTGAAACGCCTCGGCCAGACCAAGAACAACGAAGAGTTCCTTGCCACGCTCAGCGAGGGCGGGGTCGGGTAGGCTCCCCTACCCCGATCGGCTCTCAGCGGAATGGCCTGGATTCGCGAGATTCTTCCCGAAGAAGCCGAGGGAGAGGTGCGCGACCTGTACGATCGCGTTGCGGATCCCGACGGCACGGTCGACCACATCCTGCGCATTCATGGCCTCGCCCCGGCCACCCTGCGTGACCACTTCGCGCTGTACCGCACACTGATGAAACGGCAGTCGCCGCTGACTCGCGTGCAACGCGAGATGGCTGCGGTCCTGGTATCGGCGATCAACGAGTGCCACTACTGACTGGCGCACCACGGAGCGGGACTCCGTCGGTTAACCGGTGATGTCGAGCTGGTAAGGGCGATCGTCGAGGACTACACGAGCGCGGCGCTGTCGCCTGCCGATGTGACCATGCTCGGGTTCGTCGACAAGCTCACTCGCACACCCGGTGAGATGCAACCTTCCGACGTCGATGGCCTGCGGCAGGCTGGATTCGAAGATCGGGCAATTCACGACCTGGTTCTGGTAGCCTCTTACTACGCTTTCGTCAATCGGGTTGCCGACGGCTTGGGCGTAGAGCTAGAGCCCGGCTGGGATGCAGAGAACTTCCACGGTCCTTCCGACTGACGATCGCTCGAGAGCTCCCAATCCGAACCTCTCAACAGGTCGTGGCTGATCGGAAGGTGTCTGCCCATGTGGTTCATCGCGATTGCGGCTGTCGTCATCGTTGCCTGGGTGATCTGGATCTACAACCGGCTCGTGCGCCTGCAGCAGCGCGGCCGCCAGGCATTCTCCGACATCGACGCTCAATTGAAGCGACGCCATGACCTGGTCCCCGCCCTGGTCGAGACGGTCAAGGGATACGCCGCGCACGAGCGCACGACCCTCGAGGAGGTAACGGCACGGCGTGCTGTTGCGTCCGAGGCGGCCAGCGAAGAGGCTGAGCCCGAGGCACGTCTGGGGAGCGAGAATATGCTCACCGGCGCGTTACGGAAGCTGTTCGCTCTCGCGGAAAGCTATCCGGAACTGCAAGCCAGCGAGCGCTTCGGACTGCTGCAAACGCAGCTGGCCGAAATCGAGGAGCATCTGCAGCACGCACGGCGCTACTACAACGCTGTGGTGCGTGACTTGAACACGGCGATCGCGACGTTTCCCGACATGATCGTGGCGCGGCCCTTCGGGTTCCAGTCGCTGCCGTTTTTCGAGCTCGACAGCCCGCTCGAGCGCGTTGCGGCGAAAGTGAGGTTCGACGATGCGTAGAAGCTCGGTGGCAACCATGCTGACGAACCTGGCAAGAAATCGGACAACCCGGACCCTGGCCCTCCTGGCTTTGACTCTCGCCATTCTCGGTTCGTCCGGAGTCGCCTGGGCTCGCTCCTATTGGATCGAGGATTTCCTGGCTACCCTCGAGGTTCGGGAAGACGGCACCCTGATGGTCACCGAGACCATCCGCTTCCGCTTCGAGGGCAGCTACAACGGCATCTACCGCGACATTCCCGTCAACTACCTCGACAACATGGGCTTCAAATATCGACTGCGGATTTCGGTCGAGTCGGTGGCGGACCTGGAGGGCAGTCAGCTCCGCTACGAAACCAGCAGTGAGAATGGCCGCTTGCGCATCAAAGCCTGGGTGCCGGGAGCACAGGACGCCGCGCGCACGGTCGTGCTGCGCTACAAGGTCGATCGAGGCCTGCGCTTTTTCCCTGAGCACACCGAGCTCTACTGGAACGTGACAGGTACCGAGTGGCCGGTACGGATCGATTCTGCCGCCGCCCGGATCATTCTGCCTCCCGGTATGACGGATCCCCCCAAGGTCACCGCGTTCACAGGTAGCTACAGTGCCCGCGGCGCCGACTGGACCTCCGACCTCATGGGTAACGAGCAGGTGCTGGTGAGAACGACCGGGCCACTCGAGTTCCAGGAGGGATTGACCGTAGTCGTCGGCTGGCCCGTAGGGCTCGTTGCCGAGCCGACCGCCATGAGCAACCTCGGCTACATGCTTGCCGACAATTGGCCCTTCCTGATTCCCTTCGCCGTGCTCGGACTCATGTTCGTGAGCTGGAGACGATGGGGTAGGGATCCTTCCGTCGATCGCTCGGTCATGCCGATCTACACAGCTCCGGAGGATCTCAGCCCCGCGGAGCTGGGCACCTTGATCGATGAGCGCGTCGATCAGCGAGATATTGTGGCGACCGTCGTCGACCTGGCCGTGCGTGGCTACCTACGCATCGAAGAGGAGGCCGAAGAGGGGTGGATTTGGGATACCGTGACGACCCGGTTCCGCAAGCTGCAAGAGCCGGATGACTCACTGCGGCCGCATGAGAAGGAAGTCTACGAGGGCCTGTTCGACGATGGCGATGAGCTGGTCGAGCTCGCCGATCTGAAGAACAAATTCTACAAGCGCTTGGGCGCGATCCGCTCCGATCTTTACTCCGGCCTCGCCGACCGCGGCTACTTCGCCGGCCGGCCCGATCGCGTGCGAAGGGGTTGGATCATCATCTCTATCATCGTCGTCGGCGTGGGGCTCACGGCGGCGATCGTCAGCGAAAACGTCGCCGGCATCTTCGCCGCAATCTTCTCGGGCATCATCGTCTTCATCTTCGCCTGGTTCATGCCCGCGAAGACCCGCAAGGGACGCGAGAAGTGGATCGAGATCAAAGGCTTCGAGGAGTTTCTCGGACGTACCGAGGGACAGCGCCTGCGCGAAATGCAGGTCGACCTGTCCACCTTCGAGACGTTGCTGCCCTTCGCTCTTGTCCTGGGCGTCGCCGAACAATGGGCGAAGGCTTTCGAGGGGCTGCTCTCAGAGCCACCCTCCTGGTACGTCGGCGGCAATCCCGCGCTCTACTCGACCGTTGCTCTGACCCATCGCATGGACTCGATGTCGACGTCGCTGGGAGAGGCTATGGCCTCGGCACCGCGGAGCTCGTCGAGCGGCAGCAGTGGCTTCTCCGGTGGTGGGGGGTTCTCGGGTGGGGGATTCGGCGGCGGCGGTGGGGGTGCTTTCTAGGCAGCGGATCTCGCTCGGTTGCCGGGAGGCGCGGGGTAATCACCTTGGCGGACAGTTCACTCGCGGTAGGAGTACCTGCCCGTCGGGTTCCCGCATCGCCGCTCGCTCAAGCGTCCGCTACGGCGATCACCCCGCGCTCCTTCGGGCGCTTCCAACTCCGCAGTCGGCCTTGGCAGGTCGGGGGGAAGTAGCCAGGCGAGGATGATCCCGAGCAGCGGCAATCCGCCTACCAGAGTCAGGGCGACCGACAGGCCATACATATCCGCCAGCTTGCCCACGAGAGGCGCTACTGCGCCGCCGACCCCCCAGGCGAACCCCATCATCAGCGACGAGATGGTGCTGCGGTGCTCGGGGAGGTGGTCCTGGGCCATCAGCAGGTTCACCGGCATGGTCAAAAGGATGAACGCGTAGCCGATCGAGAGGAAGGTGAGCTGCCAGCCGGGGGGAACAAAGAATGCGAGCACGAAAAACGGCAGAGAGCCCGCCATCGCCATGCGGATGACGAAACGGCCACCGAACCGATCGCTGAGCACGCCTCCCAGCAGCCCTCCGATCACGCCGACGCCCAGGAAGACACTCAACGCCCAACTTGCGGCCGCAAGGCTGTATCCCGTCTCGATGAAATAGAGGGGCAGGAAGCCCTGGTAGACGAGCTGCACGGTGCCGCGCACGACCACCAGCAAGTACAGAAGCCCGAGTGCCCACCTGTGCTCCCACAGGGCCGTCGCCAGACCGGTGCGCCGCTCTGTCGGGCGCGGATCGGGGTTGGGCGCCAGCCACAGGAGCAGGGCGGTGGCGAGAATTGCTGGCGCACCGATGCGCCACAATCCGTCCCAACCCCATGTGAGCAGAGCCCAGCTCACCAGGAGAGGTCCCACAGCCATGCCCAGGCTGCCGATGCCGATGAACAGCGACATCGCCAAGCCGGGACGCAGAGGAGCGGAATCCCGGACCTGCATGGCTCCCTGGGGATGAAAGGCGGCGATGCCGATTCCCACGATAAAAAAGAGCATGAGCGCCGCGGAGAAGCTGTCGACCCACGCCATGGCGCCGAGGCCGACTCCGGTGATCACAGGTGCGAAGGCGATCACGTACCGAGAGCGCAGGCGATCCGAGAGGAAGCCGTAAAGGGGCTGCATCAAGGACGATGAGAACGCCAGCACGGCCGCGCACCAACCGACCTGAGTGAGACTGAGGCCGAGGTGGTCGCGAAGGACGGCCAGGAGCGGCGCGTAACCGGTGGCGTAGGCGTCGATGATGAAGTGGGCGGCGGCGAGGGTCGCGAATGCGATGAGACCATTTCGCCGCCATGAGGCGCTCATGGACCTTCCTCCCTCGTTCCTCCCCTACCCCGGTGTTGCAGCATGGTCATGGCTACCTATAATCGCGGAGGGCTTCCGTCGCCCGCGTCCGCCACAAATTCAGTCGGCGGTGGCTGATGAAGCAATTGTCCCGCACGAGCCGTTGCCTGGCTATCTGAGGAGCGACCATGCAGATTGGATCCTACGCCATCGAGAGCATCGTGGACGGGTTCTTCGGGCTCGATGGCGGGTCCATGTTCGGAATCGTTCCGAAACCTCTGTGGGCGAAGACAAACCCCGCCGACGAGCAGAACCGCATCGAGCTCGCCGCACGCTGTCTCCTGCTGGAAGGTGAAGGACGACGCATTCTCGTGGATACGGGTCTGGGGTCGAAGCTCGACGCGAAGCGAAGTGAGATCTTCAACGTGCGCCGCCCCGGCGACGGCCTACTCGGAGCGCTGGCCCGACGCGGCGTGTCGCCGGAAGAGATCACCGACGTCATCCTCACGCACCTGCATTTCGACCACTGTGGCGGCACCACTCAGCGCCAACAGAGCAATCCGGCGACCAGCGATGAGCTTTCCCTGACCTTCCCCGAGGCGGTTCACCACGTGCAGCGGCGCAACTGGGAATGGGCCAACAATCCCTCCGCAAAGGACGCGGGCTCCTTCCGTGAAGAGGATTTCGCGCCCCTCGATGGTAGCGACAGGCTGCACCTGATCGACGAAGACAGCGAGTTGTTTCCAGGTATTCACCTGCACGTCGTGGACGGCCACACACCGGCCATGCAGTTGGTGCGTATCGCGGCCGACGCGACCTCGCTCCTGTTCCTTGCCGACTTGGTGCCAACCCGAGCGCACCTGAAGTGGCCCTACATCATGGCGTACGACAATCAGCCCCTGCTGACGCTCGGCGAGAAGCGTGACATGCTGCCCCGCGCTGCAGCCGAGAGCTGGGTCGTCGCCTTCCAGCACGATCCGGAGTGCGCCGCGGCGACGCTACGATCCGATGGCGACCGCATCCTCCTCGATCAGACCCTCGAACTCTGACCAGTGTCCTAGGGCATGAGCGTGTAGGCAAGACTCGCTGGTCGACCGGGATCTCGAGCGTCCACCTTCCGTCGAAGTGACTTACTCTAGGCGACGGCGAACGGCAGCCGTTTGGCCACAGCAGCCTGGGCGTGGATCTTGCCGGCAGCCGGGTAGTGGTAGAGATCGAGGTAGAGCTGCAGATCGGAGACCAGGCGCAAGTCGTCGTGATCACGGACGCCAAAGAACGTGGCGTTCTCGTACGTCGGCTTGATGAGAAAGCAGTTGGCTCCGAGACCCGCCGGGCGCAGGTCCAACTCGTCCGCCCAATGGCTCAGGGCATCATCTGATGAGACCAGCAGGTCGGGCAGATACAGATGCAATTGTGCCGGCTCATCCTCGAGCGATGAGAACGTCGACAGTGCCGCCTGCAAGGTCAGTGCGTAGCGGTCCGACAGAGGTGGCCCCAGGTTTCGAAGGTGCTCGATGGCGTTCATCACGCCCGCGCCGCGCACCTGGAACGGATAGACCTCGTTCTGTTCGAATGCATACTGCTCCAACCAGTCGGTCAGCAATCGATCGGGCTGCATGAGTCGGGTGCCGCCGCCGCGCTTTCTGTCTACGTAGCCCTGCGCGTCGAGTTGCTGCAGGATCTGCGACACCCATCCCAGGCTGAGCCCGCCCTCTTCTGCAATCTCCCGCGTCGTCACCCACTCGCCGGGTCGCTCGAGAAGGATGCGCAGTGGGATCGTGGCCTTGTCGTGGAAGAGAGTGCGCAGCCGCTTGGGTACCGAGAACTTGTTACGGTTCCCCGCGATTTGCACCACTACATGGTTGAAGCGCAGGTAAACGTTGCCACAGCAATCGACAAAACCGACACCTGCCTCCCGGCATACCTTCAGCCCCGCCACACCCATATGCGGAACCAGCAGGCCCGACCAGGTGTCCGGATCATGGCGCAACTCGCGGAGACGTGGCAGCAGCCCGCGGATCAGGCGCGGCTCCCCCGAGGCGACGGGTACGAAAACCAGCCGCCGGACAGGGCCCTCTCCTTCAGCGAGGTCCACCTGAACCAAGCTCGGATCGAGCCGAGAAGGTGCGACCTTGAGCAAGGGCACCAGTAGGTCAGGCAAGAGGGTGCGCCAATGACTCAGCAGGAATGAGCGAACGTCAGCAGCGGTTCTGAGAGGGGAAGCCACCTGCAAACCCCCATGTGAATCAGCGTTGAGAGGAGTTGACCAACTCGCGCCGGTGGCGCAGCGAAACAACCCCGGCCGCGACGTCATAGGGCAGCTGGCCACGCGCCCGAATGCTCTGTGTGCTGTTCGCCTCGATCGTGATGGTTACCATGTCGGCGGGAGCGCCATTCTCATCGCGATTGACGACTTGGTCGTCATCGTCGAGGAGCTCCAAGATAATCCGCACCTGGTAGGCGCGGTCGGTTTCGTTGACTACATCTGCGGACCACTCAAAGGTTGCCATCTCCGGGCCGGCATCAGTCCAGTCGAACTTCTTCGAGTCTTCAACGAGGCGAACGTCGGGAGTGTCCTGGGCAATAGAGAGGCCTGCAATGGTCGACAGCAATGCGACCAGAGCCAATGTCCGGATGACGTGAGTCGAGTCGATGCGTCCTGGCTTTTTCATGCGAACCTCTCTCGACGAAGCGGGGTTGCTCGCCCCTGTTCTTGGGTGGCTGAAGACATGCTAACAGGCGGTAAAGACGGGGGTCAAAAAGCTCCCTGCTCGGGCTCGCGTAATAGCCACCCGTTGTGAAGTCCAGCTAGAATCATCGGAGAGGCCCGCAGGAGATCACTGTACCGTTTCCTCGTCATCCGGCCAGGAATCGTCCACGGCCGGCGCGTCGTCATCCCAGATCGGGTCGACGTTGGGGTCGTAGTCTTCCCCTCGTGTGTGGCGTTGCGGCGATGAGTAGTCGGCCCTGCTGGCCTCAGCCTCGAGCTGCCAACGCTCGTATAGAGGCTCCGGCAGCTCCTGCAGGAAGCGCGACGGCTGCTGCACGAGAGCTGCCCCGTGCGCGCCGGGCTTCATGATGGGGTAGCAGAGGTAGAGCTCGTCGCGGGCGCGGGTCATGGCAACGTAGAAAATACGACGCTCCTCCTCTTCTCCGCCGGGCTCATCGAGGGCGCGGGGATTGGGAAACATGCCCTCGGCCAGGTGCACCAGAAAGACGGCGCTCCATTCCAGTCCCTTGGCCTGATGGATAGTGGACAAGACGATGCCTGCCTCTTCGTCGCGGCCACCGCCCGCGACATCCTGGCCATAGAGCTCGCCGAGCAGCAGCAGCTCCTCCAGCAGCGCGTGAACGGAGCTGTACTGGGTGGCGAAGATCGCCAGCTGTTCGAGATCCTCAATGCGCGATTCGAAGTTGTCGAAGCGACCTGCGGCATACTCGCCATAGGTAGAGCCCAGCACCGCGTGGATAGCCGTTTCGGGATCCTCCCGTGCCTCGAGAACGCTTTCCAGGGTCTCCATGAAGGTTCCCCAGCCGGGTCGTGCCCGGGAGCTCAGCAGCCCCTCTGAGTCACGCAGGCGCTCCACCAGGCCCTCTGCGTCGGCGCTTTTCTGCCCCGCTCGCTGCCAGATGCGCTCCGCGGTGACATTGCCAATTCCGGTCTGCAGCAGGAGCACTCGACGGAAAGCCACCTCGTCTCGAGGGTTCTCCATGAGCCGCAGATGAGCGACCACGTCCTTGATGTGTGCTTGTTCGAAGAACCGCAGACCTCCCCGCACCTCGTAGGGAATGTCGTAACGCAGCAGTGTCGTTTCCACTGAGAGCCTGTGGCTGTGGGCGCGATAGAGGATGGCGACATCCCGAAGCTCGATGCCCTCGTCACGGAGCTGCAGAATCCGTTCCGCCACGAACGCCGCTTCCTGCTCCGGATAACTGCAGGCCACGAGGGCCGGACGCATGCCATCGTCACGGCGGGCCCGAAGGGTCTTCTCGTACTGCTCGCTGTTGTTATGAATGCTGGAGTTGGTCAGCTCGAGGATCTGGGGCGTACTGCGGTAGTTGACCTCGAGCTTGAATACCTCGGTGTCCTCATTGCGGTCAGGAAAGCTCAGGATGTTGTCGTAGTTGGCTCCACGGAAGGCATAGATGCTCTGCGAGTCGTCACCAACGACCATCAGATTGCCCCCCTGTGTGTTTGCCAGCGTTTCGACGATCTCTGCTTGAACAAGGTTGGTGTCCTGGTACTCGTCGACGAGGATGTACTGGAACTGGCTGCCGTAGCGGTCGCGAATCTCCTGGTGCTCAGTGAGCAACTGGAGCCAGAGCAGTAGGAGATCGTCATAGTCCATCGCGTTCGCGGCCCGTTTGCGCTCTCGGTAGCGCACGGCGATTTCGGCGATAAGCTCAGTCCATTCCAGGAATCGGCCGTAGCGGGTTTCCAGGAGATCCTCGAGAGGCACGCGAGTGTTGGCCTGTAGGGACAGCAGGCTGTTGAGGACGCGCGGCGAGGGGAAACGACGCTGCTCGACGGGGACCTCCACGTCGGTCATGCAGATGCGCATCAGGTCACGCTGGTCTGCCTCGTCGAGGATCGAGAAGCTCTCGCTGTAGCCGAGCGCGTCGGCGTGGCGTCTGAGAAGGCGCGCTCCAACTGAATGGAAGGTGCCTCCCCAAAGATGATGCGCCTCGAGGCTGGTGAGTTGGCTGACCCGGCGAAGCATCTCGCGCGCAGCCTTGTTGGTGAAGGTTACGAGCAGGATGCGGTCGGGTGCGACTCCCTGGGCCAACAGGTAGGCAGTGCGGTAGGTCAGGGTGCGAGTCTTGCCCGAGCCAGCGCCGGCAAGGACGAGCTTGGGCCCCTCGCTGCACTTCACGACGGCGAGTTGCTGCGCGTTCAGGTCGCGCTCGAAGTCGACGTCGAGCGTGGCCTGTGCCCGGTGCGGAAGAACGAAGCGTCGCGCCATGGCCTCAGCGGGCGGGCGCGGGCAAGGAGTGGTCCATCAGGGCCCAGACAGGGCTGCCGGGACGCAACATGCGAAAGGCTTCCAGTACCCTCCAGCGGGGGTCGAGCATCGACTGCGGCGCCATGACGGTGCCCGCGGCCAGCAATCGTGAGAGCTGTTGGAAGAAACTGCGTCGCCGCGGATAGATGCGCAGCATCGATCTCTCTCCGCGCCTGATGCCGGCTTCGATGCGGGCAAAGACCACAGCCTCCCGCAGCCCACCAATCTCGTCGACGAGACCATTCTCGACCGCCTGTGCCCCGGTCCAAACTCGGCCTGCCGCCAGCGCCGTCACCTCTTCCGGAGTCATCCCCCTGCCCTCCGCGACCCAGTCGACGAATTTTTGGTAGGCAATCAGCATGTTGCGCTCCAGCAGTTCGGCCTGCTCGGGGCGAAGGGGAATTGCGTCCGAGAAGAGATCGGCGTTCTCACCGCGTTTCAGGAGCTCGTGGTTGACGCCCAGCATCTCATAGGTGCCGGAGAGATTGAGCCGGCCCATGACCACGCCGATCGACCCGGTGTAGGTGGCCCGGTCGGCGAAGATCTTCGTGGCGGGGCTGGCAATCCAATAGCCTCCCGATGCCGCGACGTCCGACATGCTGACGATCACCGGCTTCTGCTCGGCGGCAAGCTGGGCTTCGCGGCCGATGATGTCGGCGGCCGACATGACCCCACCCGGGCTGTCGATGCGCAGTACGATGGCACGCACGGAGCGGTCTTCGCGCGCCTCCCGGATGTAGCGGGCGATGGTATTGCCGGCCGCAAGGTTGCCGCCGAAGAGCACGTCCTCGGTATCTCCCGGAACGATCATGCCGCTGACGTGAATCAGTGCGATCACCGGCGCCCCCCCCAACAGGCCGGAGAACGGCGAACGAGAGGAGGTCTGGAGATACCGTCGGACGCTGAGCCTCTGGTGTCCGCGACCTGCTTCCTCCTCGAGACGGGCGTCGATGTCCGAGCGATAGCCGAGCTCATCGACGAGTCCATACTCGAGGGCGTCTGCGGCTAGCAGGAGACCGCGATCGTAGGCCGAGCGCAGGAGCGCGGGGTCGAGACCGCGAGCTTCGGCGACCTCGTTGATCCAGCCTTCATACAGGCTCTCGAGAAGGCTTTCGCTCATCTCGCGCTGCGCCTCGCTGAGATCCCGACGCGTATACGAGTGCATCGCCGTCTTGAAGGGGCCGCTGTGGAATGCCTCGAATTGGATGCCCAGCGTGTCGAGGAGGTCTTTGTAGAACGCCTCTTGGATCAACAGACCCAGGGTGAGCTGGCCCGTGGGTATCTGGTAGACGGTGGTGGCGGCGCTGGCTAGGTAGACATCGGTTCCGGAGCCGATCTCCAGAAGTGCCAGCAGAGGCTTGCCTGACTCCCGGAAGACTTCGAGCGCGGCATGAACTTCTTGTGCCTTGGCGAGCCCGCCGACGAACGGACCGACCTCGAGAAAGAGCGCGGCGACGCGACGATCTTTGGCCGCCCGTCGGATGGCTTCATCGACTTCACGCACCGTCAGAGCTGAGGCGAACAGGCCACTTCCCTGCACCTCGGCGAGAGGTCCCGAGAGCTTCACCTCGAGCACCAGGCCGGAGGCCGTCGTGGTCACACCTCCCAAAAGCAGGCCACTGAGCAGCCACATGGCCACTGCGGTAGCCATCGCGAAAAAGATGATCGTTGCGACAAGCCAGAAAGCTGAGCGCCTTTCCGTCATGGATCTTTATCCGGGTCGGGAGGAGAGAGGATTCTGCGATGAGCCGGGCGCGACGCATCCTCGATCCATGCTATAGGCGAGGGTGGGATCCTTCAATGTGCCTAAGGAACCTATTCTTTGTCGCTCGCGCTATCCGCTCCCAGGAGGGGCAGCGAGGTCTGCGCCCCGCCTTCCGGAGTTCCGATCTCGAGAAGCTGCGGAAACGCCTCACAGAGCTCAACGGGCAGTCCGGGGAGCGCGGGAGGACCCGGCTCGCGGGGCCCGCTGCCGGAATCCACCTCTGCACCTGAGCCCCCCTGCCCTGCCAAGCGCCCGAGGAGCACCTTGAGCTGCAGTGCGTTGGTGACCGCCTGCCCGCGGTAGTGGTTGTTGGCAATGACCACGAGCTCGCTTGACCGGGCTGCCATTTTCGCCATCGTGCCCGCAAGCTCACCGAGCTCATCGGAATCGTATAGGTAGTCGTAGCGCTGATCTCTGCCCGATCCGGGATCGAACCAGGTCTCCCGGTTGCGACCGTGCAAGCGGAAGTAGGCGGGCTCCGAGGTGACCACATCGAGAGGCGGTAAGCCATTGCGCTGCGGCGGCTGGTCGATGGCACAGTATGCGGCGCCCAACTCACCGAGCAGCTGCCAAGAATCCGGAGTGTCCCAAGAGCCGTGCCGCAGCTCCACTGCGACCCTGAAACGGGCGAGCGCGTCAACCGAGCGCTTCAGCCTCTCTTGGCTTGCGGGCGTATTCCTGAACGACCACGGATACTGAAGCAGGACGCACGACAGACGATCGGAGTCGGCGAGCGGTTGTATTCCCTGCTCGTATGCATCGACGTGATGCTTGTTGAAGCTGCGGGCGTGGGTAATCTGCTGCCAGACCTTGGCAGTGAAGCGGAAACGCGGGTTGTGCTCGACGCGGCGCGCCCAGGAGGCCGACATCTTTGCACTCGGCGGGCGATAGAACGTGTTGTTGAGCTCTATGGTGTCGAAGTATCCGGCGAGGTATGCGAGGGGGTCGAACCCCTTCTCTTTGCGCCGCGGATAGACGATGCCCTCCCAATCGGCGTACGACCAGCCGGCAACGCCGACTCGGATGTCGGCGGACAATCGAGGAGCGCCTTCGATGGCAGTCACCAGCCTCCTCGGTAGCGCACATCGAATCCGACATACTCAGCCGAGGGCTCGCCCCAGCTCACGTCAATCTCATCGACACTGGCTCCGGGTGGTCCTTCGTGGCAGTACCTCAGCAGCTCATCGCAGAGAGCGCGGGGCCCCTGTGCGAGCAGCTCCACGGTGCCGTCCGGGCAGTTGCGGATCCAGCCCGTCAGGCCGAGGCGCAACGCCTCCTGTCGAGCGCTGACCCGATAAAAGACTCCTTGCACCCGTCCGCGGATGTTCAAACGGATTTGTACGGATTCTTCCATGGTCGTTGCTGCGCAATATGAGCAATGCGATGTCAGTAGATTACCATCGCACGCGGCGTCACCTTCGACGTCATGGTCACGGCGGGGCGGTCGCCTCTTGGGCAACCGCGGATGTCTGTACCGCTACGAGCATGAGCGGCGCGATGGCAAGGCTGCACTTCCCCGGAGACTTGGCCGGCCGCATGGAAACGGCTATCGTGGGATGCCAAACAGGAGGCCATCATTCGCGCAGCAGCCCTAGACGCCACGGACCTGCAGGGGAAGGACCCTCTCGACAGGGCTTTTCTCGCCCTGATGATGATCTGGGTCTTCGCGATTCCCCTCTTCATTGCCGTGGCTGAGATTGCCATGTGGATGGCTGCGGTCCTTTGGGCGGTTCGCTGGGTACGCGGGGAATTGAGTGACGAGAGCTCGGTCGTGGAGATCCCGGAGCCCGGTCCTGCAGGCGATGCCTTTGCCTTGATCGGTGCTCCGATCATCGCCTTCTACGGCGTTTCGTTCTTATCGGCCATGCTGTCGCGCGATCAGGTCGAGAGCCTGTGGGACCTGCGAGAGGTATTTCTCTTCGCGGCACCGCTGGTCACGTACGCGGCCTTCCGTCATCCCCGGCTCCGTCGTTGGGGGATCTACTCATTCGCGGCGGGGATCTTCGTGGCGGTTGTTTGGGGCTACATCCAGGTGGCGCTGGCAAATGGCGATGGGTTCCGCCCGAGCGGCCCGCTGAGTCACTACATGACCTACGCCGGCGTTCTGATGCTGGCGGTGCCGTTGCTGCTCGCTGTCCGGTACGGGTGGCGCACCGGGGCCATGCAAATTCTGGCGGCCCTCGCCCTCGCAATGGTCGGCCTGACCATGACCCGCAGTGCCTGGCTTGGCTGTGCCGCGGCACTCTTGGTCTTTCTGGCCGGTCGCCTAGTCGCTGGCACGGCGGGGTCAGAGCGAACGCGGCGCCCACGGCTGGCGGCCTATGGGGTCACGATCGTGGTCGGTTTCATCGTTATCGCCCTGCTGCTCCTGGCGTTTGCCGGCCATGAGGCGATCGTGGAGAGGGGAGCCAGTATCTTCGATCCGGAGAACGCCACCAACGTCGACCGGCTGGCGATGGCCGCCACGGGCCTGCGCCTGATCGCCACCTACCCCGTCCTCGGCATCGGTCCCGGCCTCATGGCCGAGGTCTACCCGGCCTGGGCGGTGGAGTGGGCGGTCCGGCAGGACAACCCGCACCTGCACAACAATGTCCTGCAGATCGCGGCGGAGCGCGGCATGCTCGGGCTGACGATGTGGCTGTGGATGGTGGCCGCCTTCTGCGTCGGGGCCTGGCGGGTTTTACGCTACAGCGGTCCGCTCGGCGAGGGCGGCCCTGAGGCGAGAGCAGCCCTGGCCGCTCTCGCGGGTTTTCTCGTCATGGGGATGTTCGAGTACAACTTCAGCGACTCAGAGGTCTTGATGGCACTGCTCTTCATCCTCACCCTGCCGATCGCTGCAAGCGCGGGCCTGGCGAATAAGAACGGAACCTGAGAGGCTCCGCGAGCGTCCTGCGGCTGGCGACCGAGGACCCCGGGCAGGAAGGACTCCCCTACCCGCTCGGGCTACTTTCCGGCCAGCCCGAGATTCTCGGCGATTCCCTGCATGGCGGTCAGCACATGCTCGACGTGTTCCTCCATCGGCACCTCGAGCTCTTCGGCCCCCGCAAACAGGTGATCTCGGTCGACG
>SDBT01007981.1_pt1 | contig 17357 bp, 28 predicted proteins | sample 2277101 | NCBI WGS metagenome assembly SDBT01 (sample SAMN10404973, study PRJNA504765) | marine sediment metagenome | isolation source: marine sediment core GS10_PC15, 103 cmbsf | place: Arctic Ocean: Southern Knipovich Ridge | collected 2010
TATGGGAATCCCAACAAATTTTAAAGTTTTGGAAGCGGCAAAGAAATCAGGCAAGTGGGAAGATGACATGGTAACTTTTGAAGACTTATTAACAGCGGCGCATAATTTGAAAGCACCTTTTTCAATAAAGACAGAAATGATACAACTTGATGTGGAAAAGAAGTTTGCTTTGTTTAAGGCAGTAGTTAAAATTCCAAGTACAAAGTTGGGAGAAATAGAAGTTCCAGGAATTGTTTTTGAAGGACATGGAGATGCAACAAGCGACAACGTGACTGGAGAATTCATCAAGCCACACTTTATAAGAATGGCAGAAACAAGAGCAATAGTTCGAGCTCTTAGATGGTATACAAATAATGGTTGCGCTGAAGAGGAAAAATGAGAATCTTTTGTACAAGAATAATAAGAGAAAAAACTTACAGAGAACTTCTTAAATTTAAGAGTGAAGTTGAGGAAATTCTTAAAAGGAAATTACCTGCAGTCAAAGATGCAACTTTGAAGAATAAGAACATCACTTTGAGTAGAGGATGTGTTTTGATAAACAGCAATATTAGTGGTTCAAAGATTGATTATAAAAGCAAAGAAGCAATCAAAGTATTTTACAATAGTATAATTCAAGGTTGTGTATTTATAAAAAAGAAAAAATGATACAAGAAAATCTAAACTCATTAAAAGCAATTCAGATCCACTTAGGAACTTTAAAAGAAAACTACGCAAAGATACTTGAAGAATTTGTGAGTAAAAACAAACCTTTGATTCAAAGTATAGAAAAAGTTTCAAATGATGAAAATGAAATCAAAGAAACTGTAAGAATAGAAGCTATTGAAGAGTTTAAAGAAACAGGAAACAAAAAACTTCTTGGAGGAATTGGAATAAGAATTTTAAGCAAGTTAATTTATACAGAATCAGATGCTGTAAAATGGGCTGAAGAAAATATGCCAGTTGCAATAAAGAAAGTAATTGATAAAAAACAATTTGAAACTTTTGCCAAATCATCTGAATTAGATTTTGTTGATAAAGAAGAGAAAGTAAGCGTAACATTTCCAACAGAAATAACAATTTAATTTATTTTTTTTATTTTTATTTTTATTTTAGGGTACCTAACTCTGGGCTTAGTCCGGAGAAACAATTAAATTGGAGAAACAGAAAATGGATAAAATACAAGAAGTAATCAGTCAACTTGGATGGGAAAGAGCAAGCAACGCAGAGAGAGTATGTAAAGCACTTGTAGAAATAGGGATAAATCCAAAGAATTGCTTTTTTGATCAAAAAGATAATTTAATTATTCCTGTTTCAGAAATTCAAAAACCAAAGATTGCAAATAGAAAGTTTATTGAGGATGTTATTGATTTGCATGATAATTTTGGAAGAGACGTAGATCAAATTATGTTTAGTTTAAACATGATCTACGAGGAGCCAGAAAATGAGTGAATGCGAACATGAATTAAATCTGGTTGATGAAGAGTGGATGAGTGAAGGAGTTATGGCCACAGCAGAATGTCAAAAGTGCAAGGCAAAATTCAGAGGATTAATGGTAAAACAATGAAAATTACAAAAACAAGAGGAAATCCCGATGATCTAGATTGGGCTGGATATTCAAGAAGATTCAAAATGTCTGATTTTGATTTTAAAACAATGGAATTTACAAGAACTCAAGTTGGAAATGCATTAATTACTGATGAGGTGCCTATTGCTTCAATTATTATTGAAGATTTTGGAGATAGTGCAACAATTCATTTTGGAAATTTATGCCATATTCATTTAGATCATGAAGAATTTAGAAAATTTAAGGAAGGAGTGGATTATATTTGGGAAGAAATAAAAGTCTGGGATAATGCAATAGAAATCAAGATGACTAAAAAAGAAAAGAAGATTTGGGAAGATATAAACAAACAACAAGAAGAACTTCAAAAAAAACAAAAGGAGTGGTATGAAAGAAACAAAAAATGAAAAAGTGTCCAGCTTGTGGAAGCACAAGATACAAAGAAGGATCCTGCAGAAAGTGTGGGTTTGTTAATGATCTAAATTACTTAAGGAGGAAAAATGCCAAGCCAAGCAATGGATAGAAGGAAAAGAGATGCAGTAAGTTATCATAGTGATTAAGAAGATTATGAAAATGGAAAAATTAGAGATAAAAAACAAAAAAAACTGGGAGATTGGACTGATGAAAAGAATGATTGAAGCAGCAAAGAAATTGAAAGTTGAACAGACAAACAAAGCATCAAGCAAGATGGGAGATCAATATCGGGTCGGAGAGCATGTAGTCAGAATTTACAAAAAGCCAAGGAGATCTTTAATCTCTTGCACGTGCGAGAATTCTACAAGATATTGTAATAGTCCAACCATTTGCAAACATAAATTGAGTGTGATATATTATTTAATGAAAAATGATTGATTGTTCAAAATGTCCAGAACCAGGATCTTGTTGTGGACCTTTTCAAATGAAGAAAGGTTTTATAGAAGAGCACAAGGATAAAATACAAAAAAAGCCAGAGAAGATAGTAAGTGGAAGTTGGTTTGAATGTGCTTTATGTGATGATGTGGCTTGTGTTTTTTTAAATAGAAAAACAAAGAAATGTGCTATTTACGAAGATCGTCCAGAGATTTGTAGATTATATGGGATTAGTAAAAATATAAGAATCCAATGCCCCTGGTTTAAACCAAGTGGAAACCCAAGAAGTGAAGCTTCTAGAAAACAAATACAAAGATGGCATAAAAATAATAATCCTGTTTTGAACGAGAGAAAATTAAATGAGATGGAGATAAGACCATGTTAGGACCAAAGAAATGCCCAGAGTGGCTTAAACACGCATATAAGAAAGCAGTAGGATTCGCTTGTGAGGATTGCGAGAGAGCATTCCCAGAAGAAGAGCTCGTGATTCATAGGATCATACAAGGATACAAAGAGGGTACATATAAACCAGGGAATGTGAAGGTGCTTTGTGGGGAGTGCCATAGAAAATACGCGGAGGATTGGTAAATTTGAACAATGGGACATCAAGGATTTGCGAGTAGAACACCAACAAGAAAAAGAAACCAGGACAAGCACAGAGAAGAAGGAAAGTGTCTACTTTGCTCAAGAAAAGTTAAAAAAGGAAGAACACGTTGCGAATATCATTTAAAATACCAGAGAGAACATAGAAGGGATAAAAAAACACAAGGAAAAAGGAATAGAGAATCTGGTCAGAGGAAATAGAACCTTTATAAAGTATATTTACATTCTACTCCTATGGGATGGAAAGCAAAAGATCCAATAGCATGGAAGAAAAATATAAGTAAAGCACAAAAAAAAAGATATGAAAATTCAACATCTTGGAATAAAGGAAAAAAATGGAATGAATCAACTAAACAGAAAATGAGAGAGGCACAAAAAACTAAACATCCTAACGTAATTAAAGCCAAAGAATATGAAAATATGTCAGAAAAAGAAGTAAGAAAACTTTTTGATGGATGGAAAAATTCAACAATAAGTTTAGTTTCTTATGGAAAAGAGTTACACAAATCTCCAATTAAATTAAAAGAAATATTTAAAAAATATTTTAATGATGAGTATCAAATACATTCAGATAATCTTTGTTGTAATGCTAAACTCTATAAAAAAGGCAGACAATTTGAATATTATGTTATGGATAAGAAAAGAAAACAAGGATTTTTTTGTATGAGAAGTGCAGGAAGCAAAGGTTTTGCAGATGTAATCGCAATTAAAAAAGGAAGGATAGAATTTATACAAATAAAAATGGGAACTTCAATGCAAAAAAAAGAAAGAGAAGGATTGATTGAACTTGCAGAAAGTGTTGGAGCAATTCCATTATTCATTCAAAAAATAGGAAGAGGAAAAATTAGAGAGATTGATGCCCGAAAAATAATAATAAGAAAGGCAAACGAGGAGAAATAATTTATAAGGATTCAGAGGAATAACAACTTATATATACTTCGTTCGCATATTAAAATAGGGAAGAAAATGAGTATTCAAAACAAACTAAAGGTACTTGGACTTGCTGGATTATTGGCAGTAACTGGTTGCGCATCACTTTTGGGAGAGGACCAACCCAAATCATTTTATGAACAATATGGAAAGCTCTTGATTTTGAGAGGGTATGAAGATAAGATAGAAGTTTATTTAGATAGCGATGGAGATAACATAGCAGACTTCTTGAGAGTTTACAAGGTAAATAATGTTGGAGAAGATGGAATGTTTTATCTTGAACTGATTTCAGTCAGCAAAGACAAAAATAGAGACGGATTATTCACAGAAGATGAAATAGTACCTTATGAATCGACAGGAAGGAAAATTGAAGCAAAGGATTTGATTTAAATAAACTTGAAATGGAACCTTGGGAATTACCCCATAATGAAGATTCATTATTGAGACTAGGTGAAGAGGAACCATATCCTCTTGGAGATTTTCAAACAAGATTAGATGAAGAAAAAATGTCAAAACAAAAATTCATAAGCCAAACATTAGAATTACTTCTTAACTTTACAGAAAACTTGTCTTTGGCAAAAACACTGGACTTATTGATAGGACCAGAAGAATCTAGAGAAAGACAAAATACAGTATTAGAAGAAGCAATGGAGATGCTTGAAAAAACTTTCAAGAGCTATAAACAAGAGAAATATTTCATAGAAGAAGAATACCAAAAGAGGTATGATGAATTAAAAAAGAAGGAATTTCCGCCACCTTTAGATTATACAAAATGAAGACGCTTGAAAAGAAGGTTTGGCTTTGTTATCACTTATACAGAAAGTTAAAGTTGATAGAGAAGGAACCAGCAACTGGCTTTTCAAACAATGAGAAGTTTTTCATCAAGGCACTCAACATTCTCTACAGAGTAGACAAGAAACACGCAGATTATTTTGCCAAGAGATACAAGACCCTTACAAACACCAAAGCATCAAAGATAACAAGCGAAATATATTCTGGGGAGGAAATTATTTAAAATGGAAAACATAATAATTGAAGCAATGATAAAAGCAAGTATGATGAAAGAAGCATTAGCAAGTTGTCAGATGGAAGGGATTGGATTAGATTTAACCTTGGGAGATTTATATTTAGAAGAAATTAAAAAACAAAATGGAAGGAAGAGAGAAAAAAATATTTGAGACCCTGAAAAGGGGAAAGTATTCAAAAAAAGAATTGGCAGAAAAGATTGGTTGCTCAATGAATACTTTGACTAAATCTATTTCTAATCTGAATCAAGAAGGAATTAATATTGTATCTTCTGGAAGGAAACCTAAACAATTTTTCATAAAGACAATTGGATACAAAGAAATAAGAAGATACAAAGAAAACCTTGGAAGAGATGGAATCTTTGGAGTTGAGTCTGATTTGCATTATGCGAGTATTGGCGAACGTCCAGACGCAGAAGGATACTTCTTAGAAATGTGCAAGAAAAGAGGAGTTAAGGTAGTTTATAATTGTGGGGATGTGACTGATGGAATGGGGGTTTATCCGGGACAAATAAATGAACTTAAAGTTTGGGGAACAGACAAACAAGCAGCACATTTAATAAGAACAAGACCAAAAGTTGATGGATTAATGACAAAATTCATTACAGGCAATCACGATTTAAGGGCAATGCACCAAACAGGAGTGGATATGGGAAATATGATAGTTAATGGTGTCTTCCTGGAAGATGAAGGTGTGTTTGTAAAAGGAAGAGAGGATATGGAGTATTTAGGCCAATATGCAAGAGACATAGAATTGCCAGAAGGTGTTACAATTAGATTATTACATCCAGCCAAAGGAGCAAGTTATGCAAGGAGTTACTCAATCCAAAAATACGTGGAGGGCATCAGAGGAGGCAATAAGCCAGACATGTTATTATGGGGACACCATCACGATCTACTTTATTTTATTGTTAGGAATGTGCATTGTCTGAAGGCAGGATGTTTTCAGGATGCAACAGAATTCACTCTTCGAAGAGGAATGGAAAATCTTATTGGTGGAACAATAGTAGAATATAAAATAAAAAATGGCGGATTTGAAAGCATCAAACCAGAATTTATTCCCATTTACGATTAAGGAAAGGTTTAAATATATACTTATAATTATATGCGTATAATAAAATGAAGTGGAATGAAAAAGGATATAGAGAATTACATGATAGAATAGAAAAGGAAAAGAAAAAAGTAGAATTCTGTGAGGAGTGTGGGCAAAAGAAAAAGTTAGAATTATCAAATAAAGATCATAAATATACTGAAAATATTTATGATTATCGTTGGTTATGTAGAAGTTGTCACAAAATTTATGATAACAAATTAAAAGGAAAAGTTATAAGAAAACCTGATCCTTCTATGAGAAGAAATATTCAAGTTGCGACGCTAAACAAAGTAAAATCATTTCTAAAAGAACAATTGGAGCCAGTTTTCAAATCTGAAGTTGTGAGAGCAATTGGAGTAGATCTTAATTCTTTAAATCTTGCATTAACAATGATAAAATATAAAACAGATGATCAAGGAAGAATCTCGATCCCAAAGAGGAAGAAAAAATGATAGAATATATTAAGTGCATAAAGTGCCAAGCCAAGCAAGCCTACTTTAGAAAAGAAACTAAAGATTATAGGTGTGGGAAATGTGGTGAAATTTTTAATTTAAATTCAGAAGGAAAGGTTGAAGAGAAAATAGAGAAAATTGTTAAGCATAAAATGCCAAAAGACCAGGCAAAAGAAGAGTGGAAAAAATATTGTGAAGTTCTTAGAACACGTAAAGATAAATTCTTGAAGGTAATGAAAGATGCAATGTATCAAATGAAGGAAGGCAGAGAATTAATCGATGTCTATGAAGTGATGAAGAAGTTTGGTTTAAATGAAAAGAATGAGCCAGAGTTTGCGATTGCGAGAGCAGATATTAAGGAAGTTATATTTGAAAAACAAGATACAGGTTCTGGTAGATATAAGATGGGGGAAGGGAGTTGGAATAGATATGCAAAAGATATTAATTCTGATGTACATTTACCACAAAAAATATTTGAGATTCATTGGGAAAGAGTAGATGGAGTAGAATCAAATAATCGTAGATGGGGAATTAAAGATAAGGAAATAAAAACAAAAGTTCCAATAATTCCAGTTGAACTTCTACCAAAAGGAGACCTTAAAAATTATTATATTTTGTGGGAAGTTGTAGATTGGGAAGATCTTCCGCCACCAAAGGATCCTATTTTATTAAAAAGAATCAGTGAGAACTTGTTTGTGGTTTTGGGATGCTGGGATGTTACAGAATTAGAAAGGTCAGTTATGAGGGGGCTAGAATAAAATTTATAGATTTATTTGCAGCACAAGATATGTGAAGTTGATGTTTTTAATTAATGGAAAAAATATTCATCAATTGAGCAAAGAGGTGAACATGACTACCTCTCATCTCTCAAATGTTATGGATCAATTTTCAAAAGAAGGACTTGTGGTAAAAGAAAGAAAAGGCCGAGAAGTTGAAATTAAAATAACTGAGAAGGGCCAGGAGCTTGTTGAAGTTCTTAAGGCGTATGACGAAATTGCAAGGAGAGCAATCAAAACTAATTAAATATGGAGGCAAAAATGTATAACGCATATTGTGTAAAATGTAAGAAAAAAGTCGAAGTATCTGAGCCAGAGTTAACTGAAACTAAAAGCAGTAGAGGATCAAGAAAAATGGTTAAGGGAAAATGCACTGAATGTGGAACTAAGGTATGTGCTATTTTGAAAAAAGATGGCACCCAAAATAAAGGAAGTTGAAAAATGAAATTTAATAAAGGGCATATTCCTTGGAACAAAGGAAAGAAATTAATAGAAAGGCATAAAGAAAAAATTAGAAAAGCAAGTATTGGAAAGAAATTAACAGAAAAACATAAAGAAAATATGAGAAAACCAAAATCAACAACAATAAATATGATGGGAAGAACTGGAGAAAGAAATCCTGCATGGAAAGGAGGAGTAACTCCTATAAATAAAATAATGAGGGAAAGTTCTAAAATGAAAATCTGGAGGGAATTGGTTTTCTTGAGAGATAATTTTACTTGCCAAAATCCAAATTGTGAATTTTGTAATAACAAAATTGGAGTTTATTTACATCCACATCACATAAAACCAATGGCATTATTCCAAGAGTTAATGTTTAATGTGGATAATGGAATAACTTATTGTGCTGAATTTCATTTAAAATCTGGTCTACATATAAATATATCGGGAGGTAAAAATAATGGGAGAACCCAAAATAAGTAGTGATATAAAATACGATGATCGAAGAAAAGAAATGACTCACACAACCAATGAAGTTAGGGAAGCGAAAATGGAAGAAACTGTAATTGGAGAGGTTTCAGTTCAAAGTAAAGGTGTTTACAATGTTGAAGGGATAAAAAGAATATTGAAGGACCTTGAAGCAAGAAAGAAACATTTGGAAAAAGTAGTTGATGGTGCAGAGAAAAAAGATCTGAAAGAGATTCCAGAATTGACTGATGATTTGAAAGAACTTAAGGAAAAACTGATTAAGTTGCAAGAGAAAGATAAATTGGAAAAAGAAAATATCGATATAGCAGCTAAGAATAGTCAGATGGATACAAATCAAAAAGATTTTGAAGAAGTCAAAAAGGATCTTCGAGATATCAAAGAGATTATTGGATCAAGATTAAAACTTTAAATTTAATTTGCCCTAATGTTTGTAGGGTTCATACTTAATTAAGTGAGGACTTATAATTCGAATTATAGGTTCGATAATAGCAGAGTCAGTAGTTTAATGGTAGAAACCTGTTTCGGCAGGGGGCCCAGGTTCGATTCCTGGCTGACTCTGTTTTAAAAAAAGAAAATGAAAATAGATAAATTTATAGAAGACCACATTGTAATGGATGAACTCGATGGGGTGGAGAGAACCATGGTTGAGTTCAATTTTAATGAATGGATAAGATTCAAGAGAGGAAATATTGAGCAAGAGGAAGAAATTGCTCCAATTAATTCTGAGAAAGGAATAGAGCAGAGAGATAAGATAAGAGATAGATTATTGAAGGGAGCAGACGAAGAGGAAAGGTTGAAAAATTCCGTGCAAACAATAAAGCCAATTAAAATAGATGCAAAAAAACTTCCAAAGAAAATGCATGAATTGATTGCAGAAAAGGATCCTCATAAACCAATAAACAATCGTGGAAAAAGATTTCCAAAAGAACTTGTTGGTTTTGTTAAGGAAAGAGTAGACAAATTAAATAATTCTGATTTATGTGAATTAATTAATAGGGAATTTGACTTGAATATTAATTCTCAGAAATTATCAAAGTGGATGTATTCTAAAGGAATAAAGAGAATAAAGGGAGTTAGATCGCCTAAAAGTGATGGGACAAAACAAATTTCTGTACCACAAAAACACGTACAAAACCAGGATGGAAGAACAATTGGGAAATATCCTCCAGAGATGAAGGAATTTATCAGAAGCAGGATGGAGACAACATCAAATCAAAACCTTACAGATTTGATTAATGAAGAATTTGATTTGGAGATTACAATGGACCAGGTAAAAAATTATATGAAGTATAATAAGTTGAGAAGAGAGAAAATAATTAGAAGTCCAAGAATATCAAAAGAAGAGATTGAAAAAAAAAAGATAGAAAAACCAAAGAAGTGGACTGATGAAATAGTGCAATTTCTAAGAGACAATATAAACAACTTTAATAATAAGCAATTTTGCGAGGAGTTGGAAAACAGATTTAATATTAAAACAAATCCAGAGTCTTTGGCAGCGAGATTAAGTCAGAAAGGAATCAAGAGAGATATTCAATCAGATGTAGATCAAGGGATAATGGATTTTATTGCGCAAAGCAAAATAAAAGATGCTTTGGAGATGAGAGATAAGATTATAGAAAAGTTTGAAATAAATCTTCCAGTAACTAAATTAAAAAATCTAATGGATCAAAGAAAAGAGAAATTACCAGGAGAAGATGTAGATGATGAAGTAAAAAGAATCAAAGAAACAAGAGGAGTTTTTGAGGGTGATGATGAAATGGATTTTTTAGATGAGGATTAAAATGAAACATAATACTGGAGAAGCAATATTATTCTTAGGATGTGTTTATTTATTAACCATTATTGATGGATGGGAAAAGTGGTTTTTGTTGATTCCAATTTTTTTAACTGGTTATACATGGTCAAAGGATTATTTTTCTGAAGATCAAAAAGAATTATTGAAAGTATCTTTACAAAAATTAAAATTAGAGATTGAACTCATGAAGGCACAAACAAAGTTTTATGTTATTCAAGGAGCAGCAATTATAATCTGGGTTAAGAATGGATATTCAATTTTGGCAAGAGATTATCACTCGAACTACGAATGCATGATGTATTTTTATTTTGACAAGAAGAAATTCCGGGGAGAGAGAAATCAAAATGATGTCTGGTACGTTAAGAGGGCCAACACAATGAAATACGTGCATCCAACTCAAAAACCTGTGAGATTAGTCCAAAAGGCAGTACTCAACAGTAGCGACAAAAATGAGATAGTCTTGGACTTATTTGGAGGATCAGGAAGCACAATAGTTGCATGCGAGAACACAGAGAGAAGAGCATACATCATGGAATTAGATGTGAAATATGTTCAAACAATAATTAAAAGATGGGAGGCATTGACAGGGAAGCAGGCAATCAAAGTCTAACTTCAAAAAACTTCGCTATGGCAAAGAAAAACAGCAATATTAAAGAGAGAAAGGAAAAGATACTGAAGTTCCTGAAAAGTGCAGGAGCTTGGAAAATATCTCAAGCAGTTGTGAAAGAATTGGCTGTAGAATTTGATGTCACAGAGAGACAAATTTATTTGGATATTAAGAATGTGATCAAGAAGATTCCAAGGCCAAATGTGGATATTGTAGGAAACAAATTTTTAATTTCTTTTGAGTATGCAATTGACAAATCAATTACGATGATGAGAAATCCAGATGAAGAGAAAGCAACAAGTGGAATAAAACTTTATTTTGAGGCAGTTGACAAATTCACGAAGTTCATGGAGAATTATGGATACAAAGAAAAGATTGCAGAAAAGTTTGAACACTCTGGAAAGATTTTCAATGTAAACATAACGGAGGTAACAAATGAAGCAAGTGGAAGTGAAACTGGAACTGAGCAAAAGGCAGAACCAGGCGTGGACAATTCTAAAGGATAGGATTCATACAGAGATTTTTTATGGAGGAGGAGCAGGAGGAGGAAAATCTTTCTTAGGATGTTTATGGTTAATTCATAATTGTCTAAGATATGAAGGAAGCAGATGGCTGATGGGCCGAGCAATTTTAAAGAGTTTAAAGGAATCAACATTATTGACATTTTTTCAAGCATGCAAGCTTTGGGAATTAGTTCCAGGAGTCGATTACAGATACAATGCAATTGAAGGGACAATCAAGTTTAGAAATGGAAGTTCAATTTATTTAAAAGATTTATTTTCATATCCAAGCGATCCAGAATTTGATAGTTTAGGAAGTACTGAATACACCGGAGCATTTATTGATGAGGCCAGCCAGATCTCAGCCAAAGCAAAGAACATAGTAATGTCAAGAATAAGATATAAACTTGATGAGTTTGGATTAATTCCTAAACTTTTAATTGCAAGCAATCCAGCAAAGAATTTTTTATATTTTGAATTTTACAAGCCAGACAAAGAAGGGACCATAGAACCATACCGAGCATTTATCCCGGCATTAGTTGTTGACAATCCTTTTATTTCAAAATATTATATTGAGAATTTAAAGAAGTTGGATAGGATTTCAAAAGAAAGATTGCTTTATGGAAACTTTGAGTATGATGATGATCCAACAAGATTATTCGAGTATGATTCAATTATTGATTTATTTACAAATGATGCAGAGAGAGGAGATAAGTTCTGCACGGTTGACGTTGCTGGAAGGGGAAGAGATAGAACAATGATCTTAATTTGGGATAATCTTTTCATTGAGAAAGTGTATAATGTAAACAACTTTTCTAATGAAGAATTGGATAGTATACTGACCAGACACAAAATTCCAAGAAGCAAATGTGCAATTGATGAAGATGGTGTTGGATTCGGACTTGTAAAAGATATGCCAGGAGTGAAAGGATTTGTAAATAATGCAAGTCCAATTAAAAGAAAAAAAGAAACAGAAGACGAAAAAGCAATTCACAATTATGCAAACCTGAAAGCGCAGTGTTGGTTTGAACTAGCAAATTATGTAAACTCAGGATGGATTGGAGTAACAAAAGAGATCAAGGTAGAGGAAAGAGAAATGATTATTGAGGACCTTGAACAAATAAAGCAAAAGGATCCGGGGAAAGATCAGCCACTTCGAGTTTTAACAAAAGAAGAAATAAAAGAGCAACTTGGAAGGTCAACAGACATTGGAGATGCAATGATGATGAGAATGTTTTTTATAGTTAACAAAAGCGAGATGGTTTTAGAATTCCTTGAATGAACAGCAATATTTAAATAATCAGGAAAGTTCATTAATTTATCCTGCAACCCTCATGATCATGGAGAAAAACTTCAAAAACTTATTTGGCTTAATAAAACAAAAATCAGTTCCAAGGATAGATCCTATTAGTGAGCAAACAAGAGATGCTCAACCTAAAGCTTATATTCCTAAATTTATGTATAAACCCCCTTTTGGTTATCCAAGATTTGTTGATATTCCAAATATTAGAAGACTTGCAGCAAGTCCGTATGTTGATATGTGCATCACCGCAATAATTGATGAGGCGTGTGCAGTACCTTGGGATATTGCAATCAAAGAAGGGAAAGAAGATTCTAAAGATGCGCAGACCCATGTAGATCATGTAAAAGCATTTTATGATAACCCAAATACAAATAAAGAAAGTTTTGAAGAGATTAGAAGAAAATATTTGAGGGATATTTTAGAAATTGATTCTGGAGTTTTAAATAAATTATTCAATATGAAAGAAGAGATGGTTGAGATGGTTGCAAGAGATGGAGCAACATTCACAAAGAATCCGGATATTTATGGAATGATAACTGATCGTGTGGATTTAATTCCAGATGTAAATATCGCTACAACAAAAAAAGAAATGAGTGATTTGGCGCATGCTGCGGCGAATCCTGCTGCATTAGGATTTGATACAGCCGGATGGATTACTTCTGCTGATGTGAGAGAGAAGGCTGCTTATTTTCAATATGGATGGATTGCTGGAGCTCGGCCTGTTCCATTTGGAAAAAGAGAAATTATTTGGTTTGAAAGAAATCCAAGAACAGATGCAATTTATGGAAGATCACCAGTGCAAGTATTGGCAGAAACAATTCAAACATTAATTTATGCAGTTGAATCTAACTTGGAATATTTTTCAGACAATCAAATTCCTAGAGGGATTATTGGATTAGAAAATGCAAATACTGATGAAGTAAAATCATTTAAGGATCAATGGAAAGAGAATCAAAGAGTGAAAGATCGTGCTGGAAATTTTAAAAAACAATTTCATCATATCCCTGTAGTGAATAAAACTCCTACCTTTACAAGGTTAGAATTAACAAATCAAGAATTAGAATTAATTGAAAGTCAAAAGTGGTGGGCGAAATTAGTGTGGGCTTGTTTTGGAGTTACTGGCACAGAGTTGGGATTCACAGAAGATGCAAAAGGAATGGCCAATCAAATTGTTCAATCAAATGTTTTCAGGAAGAGAACTCTTAATCCGATTCTTAGGATGGAAGAATACAAACACAATAAGGAGATTGTGAGCGAGTTTGAATATGATGATGTTGAATTTAAATTTTTGATGTTTGATGTTGATGAAGAACAAAAGAAAGCAAACTTGTATCAAACACAATTAACTGCTGGTTTTAAATCAATTAATGAAATTAGAGTTGAGGAAGGAATGGAAGAAGTTGATTGGGGAGATAAACAATCTGCAGAAGAAACTTTTAAGATGGAGCAAAAATTTAATAATAATTTAGATACAGGAAATTCTGGGAAGGAAGAGGCTGAGGAAAAAAAGAAAAACCAAAAAGATAAAAAGATTTTGACTGGAGAAGAAAAAGCTACACAGGATAATCCATTAATCTTGAGAGAGTTTGAGACTCCTGGGGAAGAGAGGTTGGAAGCAAGTATAGTTTATGTATTGAACGAAAACGAAAAGAAAATCAAGGAATTGATTGAAGCAGAAATTGGAAAAAATAAATTAATGGAGATCAAATCAATAGATGATATTGCTAAAAGGATTAAAGAGTTAATTACTTTTCAGGGATTAAAAACTATCAGTGATGCTGTAATTAAAAATACATTTATGGATGGTTGGGACAGTGCGGAAAAACAATTAGACAAGAATTTCATGGTCAACAATGAGGCAATAGATTTCATCCAGGAATACACATTCAACAACATCAAAGGTATGACTGAAGAGATAATGCAGGACCTAAGGCAAGAACTAGAAAGGGGCATAATGGCTGGAGAGGGCATCGCAAAAATAAAAGCCAGGGTAAGCAAAGTCTTTGATGTTGGAGAGAATCGCGCAGAGATGATTGCCCGGACAGAAACAAACAGGGCAGAGGGCCAGGGAAAGTTGCAGGCATTTAAAGCAAGCGGTGAGAGATATCAAAAGAAGTGGGTCACACATTTTGATGCCAGGACAAGCCCGATCTGCAAGAGATTGGACGGCCAGACAGTCAACATGGATGAAAATTTTAAGGACAAACAAACAGGTTGGGAAGGGCCAATACATCCAGCCCATGTAAATTGTAGATCAAGCGTAATCTTTATTTTGAAGGAATAAGAGGGAAATTGATTTGCTTGAATATCAATATTTAAATAATTAAACTCTTTCTTTTTTTCATGGAAAGTCCAAGTTTTATCTTTAGTTCAGGGCCTATTGAAGTAAAGAGTGATGGAGAGAATATTTTTGTTGAAGGATATGTTGCAACAGATGACTTAGATTTAGTAAATGATATTGTGACAAAAGGGTGTATGCTTGATATGGCTGAACAAATGGCGCATCGAACAATAAAGTTAGATTTTGAGCATGAGAGTATGAGGGGAGATAATGATTTGGATAGGCAACTGAATAAAACAATTAATCCTGTTGCGAAGATTGAAGATTTTTCTATGGATAAAAAAGGATTAAAAATCAAGGCAAAGTTAAATCAGCATACTCCAAGATTCAATGAAATTAAAAATAGTATTGAAGAGGGATTTTTGGATGCGTTTTCAATTGCTTATATTCCAACAGAAACAAAAGATGAGTTTAGAAATGGCCAGGAAATAAGATTATTGGACAAAGTTAATTTATTGAATATTGCTTTTACAGGAACAGCAATAAATCCTCAAGCAACAATTGAAAAAGTTTTTATGAAATCATTAGATTATTTGAAAGCAAAACCTAAAAAACCAAAACCTCAACCAGATCCACACAAGGAACCTGATGAAGACGAAGATGATGAGGAAGAAGGAAAAACAGGAGAACATTCAAAAAAGAAAAAGAAAAAAGAAGAGGACAAAAATAATAATCATGAAAATGATATAATTAAATTACAGGAGGTTAAAGATAATATGACAGAGGACGAAGAGAAAAAGAAATCGGAAGAAGAAGCTGCTGAAAAAGAAAAAGTAGAAGCTGAAGAAAAAGCGAAAGCTGAAGCTAAGGCAGAAGACGAAGCTAAGGTTGCAAAAGAAGCTGAAGAGAAAGAAGCTGCTGACAAAGAGACTGCGGAAAAAGACGCTGCTGACAAAGAAGAAGTGAAAGCTCTTAAGGAAAAGATTGAAGCACAAGGCAAAGAGATCGAAGAGATCAAATCTGTGATTGTGAAGCCAATCAAGAAAAGTATGCAATCAACTGAAGACAAGTCTGCTAATTTCGAAGATAAAGCAAACTATCCTCTTGACTTAATAGCATAAGATGGAAGGAAAAGGTACAGGAAGTGTAGGAAGTATTGATTGCAAAGGTGCGTATTCACATTCATTTGGAGCTTTGCCAGATAAAACAAGGTATGCTGATGCTTGGAACAAAACTGATTTCCGAGGCGAATTACTTAAGAGATTACAAATCGGAGTAAAAGCTTTGACATCAACAACAGGCGGAGCAGGTACTGCTGGTTATGCATTAGTTCCAATCTATGTTGATCCAAGAATTGTTGACGTTACAAGGAAAGAAACTCCACTCGTGGAATTAATTCCGAGAGTAACAAACCAAGGACTTACTGCTGACTGGAATAAGATCACTGCAAAAGGTGGTGGATATACAGCTATTGAAGATGCTGCGTTACCAGAAACAAACGATACTTACGTAAGAGCAAGTACATCTATCAAGTTTTTGTATGCTGTTGGAAGAATCACAGGTCAAATGCAGGCAGCGATGCCAAGCTATATGCTCGAAGGTTTCCAGCCACAAGGTGGGGGCTTAGGAGATAGCGCATTTAACAATGTTGGTGCACCAAACGCAAAACAAATTGAAGTTATTATGAAAGCAAGAGAGATGAGAGAGCTCGAAGAAAATCTTATCGTTAATGGAAGTGTAAGTTCTGATTCAACTCAGTTTGACGGAATTGTGGCTTTACAGAGCACAACTAATCAACTTGATTTGGACAGCGCAGCTTTAACATGGGATGATATTGAGACAACAGTTAGATATGCAATCGACGATGGCGGAAGGCCTAAGTTGGGTGTAGCATCAAGTGCAGTTGTTCAAGATATTAGAAAATTGATAGTTGACACATTTCATTATAATCCAAGTGATCTAGCTGGAGCATTGCCGTTCGGTGTAAGCGCAAGCATTATACTGAAAACAATGGCAGGAGACATCCCAGTAATCTTTAGTCGGTTTTTATCGAATACATCTGGCGCAAAGCAGATTTATTTTTTAGACACAGACTGGATTGAGATGAGAGTACTTCAAGATATGACTTACGAAGACTTAGCAAAAACTAACGATTCACAAAAGTTTATGTTGAAGATTTACGAGTGTTTGATCTTTAGAAATAGCGCTTTCAATAGTTTCATTGATAATATATACTAAATCCTTTTTATTGTTTTTTAGATTTTTTTGATTATTAGTTTAGAAAAAACAAATGATTTTCATAAGAAAATCGAGAAAGTAAATTATAGGAGGTTAAAAAAAATATGACAGAATTAGGAGATGTAGGAACGAACACAGAGATAGCACCAAACGCAGGTGTGAAAGTTATTCAAGCTTATTTTCCAGATACATTAGGTGCCGCTGAAGGTGGACCAATAGGTGGAACTGATACTGTTGCAGTTGACTTAAAGGATTTTGGATGTACAAACATTCATGCTTTATTGTTATTCGATGAAACAACAACTGGAGAAATTATAGTTCAAAAAACACCAACAAGCACTGCAGTTAGTGATGGTGTTTTAACAATTGATTTGCCAAGTGGAGATACAGGAGCAAAGACTGCCATAATTTGGGCTTATTAAAATGGTAAAACAA
>SDBT01007982.1_pt1 | contig 17357 bp, 20 predicted proteins | sample 2277101 | NCBI WGS metagenome assembly SDBT01 (sample SAMN10404973, study PRJNA504765) | marine sediment metagenome | isolation source: marine sediment core GS10_PC15, 103 cmbsf | place: Arctic Ocean: Southern Knipovich Ridge | collected 2010
GATCGAAAGTCCCGAAAATCACTTTATTCTCTTTAAGATCGAGGATGATGTTGTGGGTTGTTTTCGGTGCGTTTTGGACTTCGAACATCACAAGGGATACACGGGCGGATTTATGGTCAGGAAAGAATATCAGGGAATTATCGACGTCACCAAAGCGATTATCGGCTCGTACGCGTGGATGTGGAGCACTTACAAAGACGAGATATTAATGTGGTATTGCGAGAACCGAACCGCACACGCCGCTTCACAATACATAACTTCTGTGTGCGGGATAAACACCGTGGCGTTCTTTCCTAACAAAGACATCTTTTTCGATAGAGTAGAATCGGACGTGATGGGCGTAGTTTTCAGGAAGAAAGCGCTCAACGGCTACCGGGAACTCCACACTCCGCTACTTATTAGAAACGCTCTGGACAGTTTTTTACATTGCGACAACCTCTACAATCTGGGAAAGTTCAAATTAGTTTCACCTGATATACACTTGGACTACCAAAAAATAGCAGTGCTGCAAAAAAGATTTCGAAAAGACCTCATTAAAGACAAATACGGTTATCAATATTTCCAATTTTTTATCTCAGGAACAAAATCGTATTTTTCTTTCTTACATACGCCTTGTATACAGAACATCGAAAAAACTAAATATCAAGTAAATTCACCCGAGGAGCTTTATGTGTATCTGGAAGAATTCTTAAAAGTTATCAAAGAAAACCGAATTAGGTACAGCGAAGTGTTCGTCTCTGCTCTCAACCCAGAACACCAACAATTATTTTATGAGTTTGGGTTTAGGGCGAGGGGATATGTGCCTTGCTGGAACTTCAAAAAAGACGATAAATCGTTCGAAGACTTCGTGGTGTTCAATTACTTCGAAGGAGAAGTTCCGAGACCGGCGCTTCTTCCGGCGGGAAAAGATTTAGTAAACATGTTAAGCGCTCAAATAGACTTCTAAAAAGTTTTAATGTTGCGTAAGTATCTAATAATTCAATTTTTTAGTCAAAATTTTTTTTGATGACATTGATAAGAAATCCACTTATTTTTTGTTTTACGTTAAAAATAATGTGTATAATGTCAGAATTCTTGAAATAGAAATAAAGTTTTGAAATTTTAATAGAGTCTAGGTTCAATAACTTTACTACCGCTTCATTAAGAGTTATCATTCCAAAATTACTCGAATTGTTCAAAATTCTTTCTAATTCAAATATTGATACTGATGGGATATAAGAGAACGGTGCCATAGCATTTTTTTTATCCGCAATTATCATATCTAACGTATAATATCCTGGTGAGATTACTTTCACGGGGCTTAAATGACCTTTTATTCCTCTATATTTGAAATATTCAGGATTGTCTTTCCCAGTTTCATAAATCTTGCCAGATAACTCTGCCTCAACCCATTTAATTTCTTCTTTATCGTCTATACTGAGAAGGAAATTATAGAATTCTGGAAGAATTTCAGACAAGGGAGCATTAATTTTGTTTACTTTAGATAGAAGTGCTTTAGCTTCATCTTTAAAATATTTTTCATCAAAAACCTCTGTTTTCCCCTCAAAAGTTTTTCTTAATCCTTCTTTATCTAATTTCTCCAATAAAATGTCAACTGCTTCTTCAACACTTTTTTTATTCAAATCAATAAAACCGATATCATCGTGAATTCCTAAGATTTTTGTATTGTCAATGCGAACAGGTAGAATAAACTCTTCTTTTCTTTTTTTTGCTTCATCTCGAACAATAGATAGTTCCCAATTTGTCCAATCTTTCAAGGGATATTCTTTTGATATTAAAATTATTACAAACCTAGTATTTACGCCAAACTTTTGATGGAAGTATACTGAAAGCTTCTTTCCAAGCATTTCACTCTCAAAATACCTATCATAATAAACTCTGGCTTTTTTTGCTGTTAGCAATCTAGCTATTTTTTCAGCAATTTCTCTGCGTTCACTTGCGTATGAGATGGCGAAATCATATTTAAAAGACATTTTACAACTTACAGTTTTAATTTTTTAAGATAAGTAAGAAAATTAAACCTTTTATTTTTAACTATCAAGGTTTTAATGATTTTTTCTTTAAATACATTTACCCTTTCTTAGGGTAAACATACAGATTTGGTGAAAATAAATGGAATTGACTACACAAAAAGTACAAATTCAAGGTATAGAAGTAGTAGAAGTGAGTAAGCCCTTTCAAGTCAAAAAAACTTTAATGGAACTTTTATACGTTCCAAACAAATCGTTAAAGCCTAAAATCGTATCTGAGATCATAGCTTTCTACAAGCGTAAATCTATTAGCCCCGAAGATAAAATAGTAATGTTCTTAGCGCTTCGAAGCGGAACGAAGGTAGGGTTCGTGTTTTGTCAGATTAGCCAAGATTATCATAGTTATGGGATGCGGTGTCCTACTTTTGGGTGGTTGCACGCTCAAAATTTCGAGGTGTGTAACGCGCTTATGGTAGAGTGCGAAAAGTTCGTGAGAGCTCACAAGTTCAAAAAACTCAGAGGTCCAATAAATTATCCTAAAAAGGTTGGAGGATTGGGATACCAGACCGAAGGGTTTGTTTGTCCCATGATGAGCGGAGTAGCATTCAACGACCCCGGTTCAAACGTTCTTGCCTATCTTCACGAGTTAGGATACAAGACAGACACAAAATACTTGTGTGTAGACGCTTTCGTGAAAATGTGGGAGAAAGGAAAAGAGTTAGACGATGACATTGTGATCCGTTTCTTGCCGTTGAACGAAATAAGAGCGTTAAAGGCAAAAATATTGACTTTAGCCCAGCAGTCGTTTTATTCGGTGTTAGCCGATGCCGCAGGAGGTAAAGATCGTTTCGAAGAGATCATGGACATTTATTACCAAGCCAGCAAGAAAACTAAAATTCTAAATCCTGATTTCGATCCCCAAACCTACGCTGACATGCCAGGTTTTATAGACACTTGGGAAAACGCCGATCTCGAAAGCATAGTACCTACCAGCATTTACGCCTTCGATAAAACCACCGGAGAACTGGTGGGAGTACTGATGGCCCAACCAAACTTGTATCAATTGTGGAACAACAAACCCCTTACGCACATGAACGTTGATACGGTTATTATCAAAAAAGAATACGCTGGAAAAGGCATATTCTCGGCACTACACAACATTGGTAAGTCGCTTGCGTCTGCCGTCTACGGTTTTAATTACTTCGAAGGGACTTCAATCTGGGCAAACAACGACCGCGCAATAAAGGCTATATTTCCTCATAGCTCGCCGTTAAGAACCCACTTCGTCCTCCAAAAACGTATTTTACGAAAATAAATTGATTTTTTTCTTATTCTTTTTTTTTTATGATTAAAAAATGTAAATTCAGAGTCTCGTTCCATTGAAAATTCCTTTGAAAAAACGGAAGAAAATCTGGAAAAGTTAGCAAGAGCAAAAGTACTAAGTCCCTCAATGGATCTATTATTTAAGGTTGGTGATGAAGTACCAGTAAGAATTAAGTCTGTAAGAACTCAATTTCAAAAAGGAGATATAGTCGCTTTTAATAGAGATGGTGTAATTGTCCTCCATCAAATTATCGATAGTTATATGTATAAAGGAGAATTACGCTTCTCTGTTCTCAAAACAAAGAAGTTAGCGTAAGTGCACTCTGTAAGAGGCTGGGGATAAAAATGTCCACCATCCACAGGCAAGTCGAGAGGAGAGTCATTCAAAGGTTTAGAGTTTCGGGTTTTAAAAGCCTCATAAAATCGGCTGATTTGTTGAAAAAAGTTATGAATAAAATTGGCGTGCTCGACCCTGCGTTTGTAGACTTAGACGATCAATCGTGTGATATAGCACAAGTGGATGATATTGTCCAAGTAGTTATAGGTAACGCTACTCCTGTGTTTAACAACCTTAACGAGAGCGAGGAGTATTATCTATTTGTTAAAGATGTAAGTGGGTATCTGGTTGCCTCAGTTGCCAAAAATCAAAATCGCGATATCGAAAGCGATAAAATGGGCTTCAATGAAATTACTCGTTCAGATAAGAATGATAACAACGATAGTAAGGAGAATGTAAAGATCGAACTATGGAAGTATTACAGTCCAAACGGTCCACCAACGGTTTGCTGACGATAGATTCGTAAGTATGAAGTTATAATTCTTTTTCTTTTTTCTTTTTTTTATCCTTTTTCTTTGTTTTTGCTTTCTTTCTGTTATAATTTAATTTATAAAAATTCTTTAAATTTCAAGCCAATTCTGTATATTTTTCTATCTCCTATTAAATATCAATGTTATCTTTTTTTTTCTTTTGGTCCTTTTCTTCCCAATTAGCAACCCCCATTTTGATCAATTTTTTTGCTTCTTCTAATGACATTTCTTCTGGAACTTGTTTCCAACGTATGGGATCATCTTTCCATTCAATTCTAAGAACATTATCGTTTTCTTTTCTTTGAAAATCTTCTAACTGCAAAGTTTTCCGATTAGGGTCGTTTTGTTCCTTATACTGTATAGCTTTGAGAACACTTGTACTTAACCAATCCTCAATATATCTTAAAAATGGCTCGTAAGCTTCCTTAATTATTCCCGCACTAGGCCAAAGTTCTTTTAATATTCTTTTAATCCTATTTGGTTTAAATACTAAATCGTATTTTTGAGGAATACTTATTAAGTCGTCATCTGTGCTTCGCACATTATAGATCATCTCTGGTTTAATATTTTTTCTACTTTCCTTTTGAAGAATAAAAATTAAATCCTTGATGATTGAATAAGTTTTTTTTCTCACTATTTTATAGCAATGGTTGTATACAGAAGGCTCAGCACGATTTGAATAGCGTCTAAAGATCTTTTTAATATCTGAAAAGGGAAAATTCATTTCTGATTTCTCTAAGAAAAAAGTTATATTTATCATCTCTAAGTCATCTGCAATTGATTCAAAGAACTCTCTACTCCCTTCTTTCAAATCTCGTTCTGTTTCGAGAGGAATTTCTTCTAATTCCTCATATTCTTCATCCACTTGATCTTCTTGTTCCTCTAAAAATTTATCAATCTCATCTACTACTTTTTCTTTAAGTTTCTTTTCTTTTTTAAAAATGAATTCGCCTTCAGAAAAACTGTACACCGGTATATTACCTTGAAATTTTAACTCTCTCTTAACTTTTTCTTTAGTTCCTAGCCAAATTGCTTGATTAAATATATAATGGTCACTTTTCTTAATTATAATATTACCCTTCTCTAGTTGATGAATAAAATCTTTTATAGAAGAAGAAAATTCTCCGTTTTCATCTACCTCAAAAATAAAACGAGCTTTTCCACTTTCTGATACTACGCTTACTAGTTTTCGATAATTACTAAGGTGTTCTTTTTTTAATTGTGACTCATATTTTTTTGCATATCCTATTAGGACAGCTTCAACTACAGGTTTTGTAATAAAATTATGCTTCTTCTTTTTAGTTCTCAAATTTGCTTTAATAAGAAATAAAAAGCTTTGTTGACAAAGGTCTAAAAAATTTCTTGGAATCCATGAACTCGCTTTTTCAAGATGATCTTTTGAAGGACATTTGCTAACATTTCCTTTAAATATATCAGTAAAAGATTTGAATCTTTCATCTGTGTAAAAAGTAATTCTTTTATCCAATATTTCCCTACTAAGGAGATGAAATATGGTATTATTTTCAAGATCGAGATTTATTGGTTTTATGTGTTGATTAAGTTTAAGATTGTCTCCTAATTCCATCCTAGAAGGTAATACTGCTATAGAGAAAGATAATCCCGTTCTATCAGATTTTGTTGCCTTTATTAGTCTACATTTATCTATAAAGTTGAAAAACCATTTCTGGTAAGTAGTATCTTCCCATTGTTTATCATCATCATAAATTGTAAGAGTTGATGTCTCATCAACCAAAACTTTTATTACAGTGATATTATAGTTCTCATGAATTTTTTCAAGAAATTCAATTAGATAGTCTATATTGAACTCTAATTCTCTATCCTCTTCTGTCTTTTTTCCTGTCTGAAATCCAAATGTTAAATCTCCAAAACTAAGACCTTTTTTACCAGTTTTAGTAATTTTTTTATGTATAGGTTCATCTAGGAGATTTTGAAATGTTTTAAAACGTCGTTTTTTCCAAAATCCTGGTTTTTCCAAATTTTTAATAGTCTTTAAAGTAGCTTCTATTATTCTACGTGTAATCCTCATATGAAATTGATTTTCAGATTTAAATCTCTCCTTATCAAATGAAGTTAATCCTTGTGCATCAAACCATACTGGTAGTACTTCCACTTCTGAATCATTACCATATGTCTCAAGAAATTTTACTTCTTGATGTCTTAATAATAATGACTTTCCTGAACCATTTGCACCAATAATTAATTGAAAATTGTCAACATCAATAGCATCTCTTAATTCATCAGTCTCATACCAAAAATCAGGAGCATCCTTTAAATCATCTACTCTCATATCTGAATATGTATAGAATGGTATGTTTTTACTAAATTTTTCATCAGATGCTTTAGCTAATACATCATAGGCATGGACACTCAATTCAACCATAATTTTTACTACTCCTTAAGATTCTTAACTATCAATTAAAATTCTAACCTAATTTAACAAGTTTGTAACTAATATCTTAATAATTATCTTAAAATTGGTATTTAAATGTTTCTAAGAATTATTAACGATTTTTTATAATTGAGAAAGAATCCATCCTTTTGGTTAAAAGAGATTTTCACAATTACAGGTTATTTACTTAAGAAGTGTAGGAAGATTGAAATATCAATTATAGGATAACATAATTGCATGCATCCCAAAATTTTGGGATTTTTACGCTTTCTAAGGAATACGCTTGCGTCTACTGTTTACGGATTTGATTACTTTGAAGGGACTTCATTTAATTCTACAAATAAATCTTACTAATCTTTTATCTGTTGCTTAATTCTTTCTTCTTTTTTCCAATGCCAGAGAAGATATTCTGAAGACCAACCCAATCGCTTTGCTTCTTCCAAAACAGTTTTTGCTGTTTCACCGAGCTCTCGAGCCTTTTCGCCAATTTTCTGCTCAGAAAAAGCTTCCAACTCAATTCCATTTTCTACCCAATTATTTGAATTGTTATTATTGCGAGTCATTGTAACATTATTAAAGAGAACAATATTTAAACTGTTGCGATACTTAACCTAGAAAACGAAATCCCGTAAATTTTACGATATATTTGCTTAACTGAAACTCAATTTTAAATATAAGAATTTCTCAAAAATTTTTGACTCTGTTAGAATATATAACCAATAGTTAAATTTCTTATTAAGATGGATCCTAACAAATTCACAAAGGAACAAGCTCGAGAGTTCCTAAAAAAAGAAGCGTTGAAAGAAATAAACAATGTTTCAGATTTTACTCGGTTTCAAACCCGAGTCTTCTGTGTTATTGCGAAATACGGCATGCAATTAGAAGCAAAAGAGGAGGGATTACTATCTGGAGACGAATGGATCGATCCCGATTGCGCGGGTTTGCTCGTTAAAAAGATAGAACTGTTTTTCGATAAACACATCAAATAATACTTTTTTTTTAATTTTTTTTTAAATATACCTGTTTAATATAAGAATGTATAATGAAACGTGGGAAAATTGTCGTTAAACGTTTTGCAGAGATGTATTTTTTGTTCCTTGGGCTTAATTTCGCAAGCGTAATATTTGCTGTTTCGGCCGTTTTAATCTATTGGGAGGTGCCAATTGAGATTTTTATGGACACGTGGTTTGACCTATCTCTCGATTACATGACGACCTTTACGCCCTACCTCGTATCTTTTTTATGCGTGTGCGGGTGGTATTTGGTAAAACTCATCAATTTTTTAAGGTTTCCCTCGGTTAAGTTTACGCTCAACGAATTTTTAACGGTTCGGTTTACGCGAGGTAAAACCGTTATCTACGTAAAAGACGAGCCGTTTAACAGTTGTATGTACTTACTTATGAACGTTCCTTTGAGCGACATCAACGATTTCGAATCAATCGACCAAGCCAGCGAGTTTTACGATAAACAATTAGAGACCGAAATCAAGCCCAAAAAAATAGGGTTAAGTTCAGAAGAAGAGTTCAAAGGACATTGTTCCAACTTACAAGCGTGGGTGGAGAACAATTACGATACTCGGTTATTACACAAAAATTTAGCGTTTCCCTTGCTAAAAGAACTTTCAATCGTAGGAGACCCCTTAGCAAAAGAAGCGATCGTTCAAGAAATTGTAGGACGGTTCAAAAGTAGGTCAACTAACGTACAACTCTTTCTAATTTACCAAGGATACCTCAAGTTTCTCAAAGAGGATTGCGTTGACGACTTATTCCAATTCGTCGTTGACAAACAAGTGTTTTATTGTCTTGCGAGATATTATGGGCGTTTAAAAAACTTACCCTTAGTTGTAAAAGCGTTAAACTATCTCGTGCAGGAGGATCCGATAAATTATTTAAATAACATGGCGTTAGCATACGGTTATTTGAAGATTAAAGATACCAAAAACGCTATTCTCGTGTTTAGAAATGTGCTAACGCTTTTCCCTAACGACGATAAAGCTCTATTCTTTTTAGCCCACTTGTATACGTTTCAAAATAAGATAAGTAAGGCAAAAAAAACGCTATGTCGGGCAACTACTTCGGAGTTCAAGTTTGTAAAATATAAAACCTTACGCGAGCTGGATAAGGGAATGTACAAGTTATTAGGGGATTAGAGCTTCAAAGAAACTAGTATTTGATTAATAAACTCTTCATTTTGCTTATCATTGTTATTAGAAATCGATTTTAACAATTGAGCAAAATCCTCTCTGTTCTGATCGTAAGATTCGTCCCTGTTGAAAATATTTGTAAGAAATTCGCTATCGATAAATGTAATTACATTAAGGAGTAATTTAGGGAGATATTTAAAGATCACCCCTCTATAGTAGTTAAGCTCGTCAATTATTTCGCTGTATATAATATATCCAAGATTTTCTAAAAAATTAATTTTTGAACTTGTGGTAAGCTCAACTAACTCGTCTCGATTAAAGTATTCGAACCATCTAAATTTAACGAGTATTCTTAATCGATCGATCGTTCCGTCTTCTAAAGCGTTAATTAACTTGTTTTTGAGATTTTTCGTTGCTTTATCTCCTAACTGATAAATCAAATCTTCACATAGTTCAAAATTATCGTAGATACCAGTTCTTTCCCATTCAGCAAAAATCTTTACAAAGGTTTCAAATAAGGTAGATTTTGGAGAATTTAACAAATCGTACAAGGATTTTTTATTTACGAACTGTAATAAATTCAGCGAGATAATATACCCTACTTCAGACTCGTCGTTTTTTTCTAATTCGCTCAAGATTCTGGTTGGTAAATCGTGATATTTAAAACCCTGCACCTCTCGAAAAAAATAATCAGAAGACGAGAAGGTATAATTGTACCATTCGTAAAAATGAATCATTTCTCCTAAATTATCGTAATATAAACTCATTGCGTCTAACAATTCTTCAATAAAATTTAATTTTGGATTGTCTATTAAAAATAAAGACTCTTTTTCTCCTAACACGCTCCATATCATTGAACCAAAGCAATGACTAATGTAATTGTCGATGAAATATTCTTCAAGAGCCTGTTCCAAATAAGGCGGATGGTAAATTCTCATCGAATCAAATAACATCCTATATTGGGAATATTCTGTAGATCCACTATACACATATGGGCAATCGCATATTTTTTCTAACAAATATTGACCAAAATTAATGTTGGGGTTATTCAAAAGCGATTTGAGCTGGGGTTCGCTAACGTTAATAAAAGCGCTTCTGACTATCATGTCGTCCAAGTCGCTTTCGTTGCAAACCTTTAAATCTTCGTTTTCCATTCTCACAAGATTTTATATCTTTAAGATCTTACGATTTTTAAGACGTTAACGTTTTTAAACATTTTTGCCACAAGTCGCTACTTCTTTTCTTATTTCTTATCTTTCAGAACGATAGAAATTTATAAGAAGAAAAAGAAATATTCTTCAAAAGATTAAAAAAGAAATAGTGTGATCCCTTTGGAACCGTATGCTGCCGACGACATAAAAAGAAAGAAAAGAAAAAATACCTTTGAAAGGGATTTCAGCGAAGAGGACACTATTAGAAGGGTTGTTTATAGTAAAGAGCTTCCAGGGCAAGAATTAAAATCTTAAAAGTGATAACATTAAATGGAGAATTATCAATATATCAAATTGCAAGGATGGCCTTTCTGATTGAATCCGACGATTTTAATAACGAAATATAGTTTTTAACTCCAATACGGGGGACTATGCTTTCCGAGATGTGTTTCCCCAAATTACTCTGTTGAACGCCGGCTTGCTCGCATATTTCGCTCATCGGAATCCCTTTAACGTCTAACGCTATTAAAGTTAAAGTACAGACCACTGCGGCGTTAACTTCCTCTTTTGTAAATTGAATAAAGGGGTAACAATACTCGAGAAGTAGTAAAGCGTTTTGGATAACTTTTTCTTCTAGTTGAAAATTTTTTAAAATAGAGGTAACGTACGATCTAACGATATCTTTTTTATTTCGGGCGTTAAAAACTAAATAACGAGCAGTAACAGATCTTAACCCCGTAACGAAATTGCCGTAGCTCAGTTGACAATGGCGCAATAATTCGGGGAGAGGAACGAGCGTACCGCGAGTTTTTAGAAACATATAAAGAACAATAACGCCCAAATTTTTAACCGCCCTATATTTTGTCATCGGTCTAATGCAACTCCTGACGTGATCGAACAGCTCTTTAAACTCTTCCGGTCGATTACATTTGTACTCTAATTTGAATTCTCGCATAAAATCGAAATAAAATTCTTTAACTTGCTCATCCATTGATTCCGCATACTGAGTTACGGGTTTTGCTTGAATTTCCATTTTATAACCATTTTGTAACTTTTAGAGCGTAGTTAAAATGAAAGTATATAAAGAAAAATACGAATCAGAAAAAATAGAATTTAAAACATAAATTATCTGGTTAATACCCATCTATTATTAAATAAATCGTTAAAAATTCAAGTGAGCCTGATCCGATCTCGTGGAAAAAGGATTTTAAAAAGACTAAAGAGTATTGTGAGTTCTGGAATAACGCCATTTTGGACACGTTTAAAGTTTATGAATATATAATTGCCGAATCCGACGAGTTAGATTTAATCAGAATCGCAAAACACGTAATCGGAAACGTATTAGAGTTATTAGATAAAAAAGAAAAGAGGTTATTATCATTAATCGCAAGTTCTCTTTAACGATTGAAGGAATGTTTGAGTTAAGTGGTTCAATTCAAATATCTGAAAGTGGTATTTCTTGTAATCCTATTGTAAAGGTTGACGACTCGTTAGATATGAAAAGCGAACAATTTGCCAATATTATTTCCATAGTCAAACAAGTAATAGACGCTTACGTTGACCAAATCTTAAAGACTATGAAAAAGGACGGCAATATAACAGAAAAAAAACCAAATTATATATCATAAAATTTTTATTCATTATTTAGAATATAGTTTATCTCAGGTCGATTATTACGAGATCGCAAAAAAGTTTATAGAAGAAGGTGATTAAATGAGTTTAAATCAATCTACAAAAAAAGGTGTGAAAAAAGAAATTGGAGGAAATATTATGAAGTTAAAAGCATATAGGTATGTTTTAATAGCAATTCCATGTCTTATTGGGTTTTCTTTAGTCTTTGTAGCTCAAAACGAAGCATATATTTTGGCGTCAATGATAGATGATCCAAGCTGGACTGTGTGGATGGACGAAATGCGACTACGAGGAATCTTCCAAATAATGCTAACATTTATATATTGTCTAATCTTGGTTGGTATAGCTGTGTTATTATATTTTGGAGAGTTCTACTTCTGTAAATATATTGATAGTAGAAAAAAAGGATAAATGATAATAGATTATGGAAGCAAACAAAAGAAATCTAATTATAGGTGTTCTAATAACAATTACATTAATCCTTATTCCAATAATTACTATTACAAGTGTAATGATTGGTGAGAAGATAAGAAATGACGATTTGTATGAACAGTCGAGAGATGGAATACTCATAGAGGATAGATTTCTTAAACACGCTGAAGTAGTTGATTACGGAGGAACAACAGGGAGAGTATTAGAGGCGATAGATTATTATAGCTTTGATATATATGCTAAAGCTGGAGATTGTTATCATTTTCATTGGGTATCAGCAGATATAAATTGTATAATGTTATTTATGTATGTGGATGGTGGGGGAATGGGGAGTAGTTTTTGGGTTCATAGTGAAGATTATGAATTTAGTGAGAGTGGTAGATATCAAATAGAAGTTTGGAATTATGATGACGAAAACGATGGATATATAACAACATTTCAGATTGTCTATGACGAATATTACCCACCAGAATGTCCATTATGTTAAATTTTAACTTCTTTTTTTTATTAAGGTATAGCTTAAATCGTATAGATTGAGAATACAAACATCATATTAACAAAGAAGCTTTTTTCTTTAAATAAACCAAAAAGTATAATCTAATATGATCGAAGGATTCCCGCTCACACCGCTACAGCTCTACGTATTTCTCTACGCCTTGGAGGGTAAGTGCAAATTTGATAGAGACGGGCGGAAATGCGGAGGTCCGGAGTTTCCTTACGCGAGGAAAGTGCTTTCCTCTATGGAAATCGCTCCAGAAGATCAAGAAAAAGTCTTAGAAATTTGCAAAGACAACGGAGGTCATTGCGACTGCGAGATTTTAATGAACGCGAGCAAGTTTCTTTTAGGAGAAGAATCAACGCAATAATTAGGAGGCGTAAATATTTATTAACTTTGAAAAAAGCGATTGGATGGTTAAATGGCAATACATTATAGATAAAATTTCTCAAATAATTGCTGCTGAAGGAAGAGAAATTGTAATATTTAACGTCGAAGCTGAGTTAGACCCAAAAACACAGTTCGAGAAGTATCAAGCTACCAGCGAGGCCGTGAAACATAGATTTGAGGCAGTAGTGACTGCGAGTTTGCCGGGAGAAGAGCGAATATATTGGCCTTACAAAGACGCCCAGTTTTACATTATCGAGGGAAATGAAAAGGTTAAAACTACAGGTGATTTTGAAAATATCAAGCAAATATTAAGGCAAGACAACTTTGAACCGCTTTAAAAGGAAATAAGAATTAAAGTTTGCCTTTTTCTTATATTTTTTTTTATTTTTCTAACCCTTCACCGAACTGTGTTAACAAATACACGGTCCCTTTATCTCCGTCCTTACCAACAGCAAAACCTGCCTTTATCGTCATATTCACGTCTTCCATGTAGAATTCAGCGTAATCTTCGCCTGTGGAACTATCCGGATGCAGTTTTATTCCCATCTCTATCCACGCTTTAAACATTTTTGCTAAATCCTCGAAAGATTTGATAAAATCGCCAATCGAGCGAGGGTGCGCAGCAATCCAGTTTTCTTGCCAAGTCGAGAAGTATCTAGTTTTTTCCATACAACCTACCTCATATCTATTATTTTAATAAACTTTCCTATCTATGGTTGTATAAAAAGAAAAATTTAGCGAATTTTAAATATTCTCGATTCTTTTCTTAAAGTTTTTTCTTTATATAAACTTGCTCGTTTTCGTTGTAAACTAATATAAAATCAATAATAACGAGAAAATAAATATTATGACAGAAATAGCGTTAGCAAAAGTGTCGTGTATCAACGATAGATTAATCCCATTGGGAGTTGCTTGTTTACAAGCGTATCTTAAACAACATTCAATGCCGGTGAAAGTATTTAATTTTAGGACGACCGATTATTCTTTACCGAAGGTTATATTTGATCCTTTAATTCAGTTGGATCTTACCGATTTCGTTATGAACCACCAAGATTTTCCCTTATTGTTCCCTATTGTCAACGATATATTAGACGGAAAAGTTCCCAACCTTACGAAAGGTTTTTACCCCGATTTATTGTTTGATTACGCGAGTAGAATGTTTGACACCCCAGAAGCGACTCAAGAACGGTTCCGAGCTACGATAGAGTATTGTAAAACGACCGTTTTTGAAACGTTAAAGGACTACGCAATAGTAGCGTTCTCGATTAATTATCTTAACATACCCGAGACGGTTATTGTTTCTTGCTTTCTAAAACTACATAATCCCGATTGCAAAATCGTGTGGGGTGGACCTTCCATAACCCAATCGTTTGAAGCGTTTACGACGTTCTTAAGAGAAGGCGCGGTCGACGGATTAGTGATAGGCGAGGGGGAACTACCTTTACTTGAAATAGCTCAAGACAAAAAATTAACCGAAATAAAAGGAGTTATGAGTTTAGGCTACAATAAAGAAATTTGTTATTCACCAGGAGTGCAACTTGATCTCAATTCGTTGCCAACTCCTGATTACACCGACATTCCCCTGGATACTTACTATAACATTGCCTCGACTTACCGATCGCGTGGGTGTACGAATCGGTGTAAGTTTTGTGCCGAGTGGAAATTGTTTGGACCTCGTTTTAGGGTCCGATCGGTGGAAAAAGTAATAGAAGACATTGAGACAATAACAAAGAATGTCAACCCTGGATATATGTTATTTGGAGAATCGCTCATAAACGACGATTTAGACAATTTCGAAGAGTTATGCGACGCGTTAATAGAAAAAAATCTTGGAATCAAGTTCGGGACGCACTTTAGAGCAAACATCACCCCAGAACTTGCTAAAAAAGCAAAATTGGCAGGATTCGAAGACGCTTGGGTGGGATTTGAGGCGTTTTCTGACGAAGACTTAAAAAAGATGAACAAGGGAACGAGCGTGCACCAAAACATGGAAACAATCGAGATTTTAACTCAAGCGGGCGTGAACGTGATTGCGATGTTGGTAGTCGGGTTTTCTGACATCGACACTGAACTAAAAAACTGCGAGAACGTAATAAATACAATAAAGCATTATTCTGCAAAGAAGCGTGAGAACGAGAAGAGCATTGAAGTTCCGCTTCCAATTCAATTTCGACCTGCACCTATGTATTTAGTGCCCGGTTCGTTCGATTATCGAGATAAAATAGGTTCTGACACGAACCCTTGGAACTGTAAGGTGATCTCAGAACAAAATCGCGTTGAGATCAAAAACCTTGAACAAAAGCTAAGCACAATTCCCTACACCTTTATGCGCCCCATACCCAATCAAAAGGTCGCACAGTTGATACAACAAATACAAGAGACAGATAGAAATGCGGGATTCACTATTGGTGGGGTAACGAAATACGTCATAGACTACGTCATGGAACAACGGAGGATAGATCGGAAAAAGCGTAAAACACAGAGAATTGGGGTGTCCGCTCAACGGTTTAACGATCTTGAAAACGTTCGCGTCAAGGAACTGTAAAATCGAATCTGGACCGTAACAATTTCCTTTTTACTATACTTTTTTTAAGTTTTAGATTTTGCGAAACGAAAAAACCTACCTTTTTTACAGAGTAAGTCGCTCCGTTAGAAAAGTTTATTAACATACTAAAATCAATTCTCTATAAAGGGAATTACGGAGTTTTTTACAATTACAATAATACTTTTTCCCTAGCGGGATGAGCCTTAAGATGAGTCTGGACTATCACGGATCGACCGTTTTCGACTTAAATAATTACCTCTCAGTTAGGTTTAGGGGCAACCACACCGTTATTTACGTCAAAAACGAATCGTTCATCGCCTGTAAGTATCTGTTTATGAACGCGCCGTCCATCGAGTCCACCAAGTTTTTTGATTCTATTGACCAAATGAGCGAATCTTTAAACGGTCAATTGGAGATGGAAATTACTCGCGAGGAAGTCGGTTTATCGCCGGAGGACGAATTTTGGGGGCACTGCTCAAACCTTCAGGTATGGGTAGAAAACGATTACGACACTCGCTTGCTCCACCGAAACTTGGCGTTCCCTTTGTTAAAAAAGCTTACTACGGTAGGCGACGCGAAGGCAAAGAAAATCTTTTCGCAAGAAGTAACTAACCGATTTAAAAGCAGGTCTCCGACAGTGCAGAAATTTTTGGTGTTAGAAAAACATCTGGCTCACTTAAAACGCTCTATATTGAGAGATTTAATAAATTACGCTGACGATAAAGAGGTTTTAGAGCTCCTTAGCGCGCGCTTTAGCGCCAAAAACGATTTTTTCAACAACTTAAGGGCTCTAAAACGACTTATCTGGATAGACCCTATCCATCGTAAAGCTCACTTAGTTTTGGCGTTTGTTTACTTAAACCTCGACAACTTGGTAAAAGCAAAAATTGTCCTGAAGGAATTGCTAAAGTTATACCCTAAAGACGAAGATGCGATACGGTTTCTCGCGCACTTGTATTGGTTCGAAGGAAATACAAAAAAAACTAAAGATTTAGCTAAAGAGTTAAAAAACGCTTCAGATCGTTTTATCGATCGTAAAGAGTTCGTTCGGCTCAAGTCCTACGAGTTTTCTTTCCACATTCCAGAGGATGTATTTAGGTGGGTGAAGCACAGACACGGTTGGTTCATAGACCTTCCATAACTTCTTACTCTATTTAATATTTGTGGAAAAAAAAGTTATTACGCTTCTATTCTCTCTCGTTTCTGGAATCGGGGAGGAAAGTAATTTTTGTGTTGGTTATCTTGTTTCCTTTTTTGCTCCAGCACTAATTTGTTTACCAACGCAACGGAACCTCGTTTTAAAAACAAGCGAATAAATTTTAACTCGTTCGCGCTTGTAGTAACCGACTCGAGGAACTCTGGGTGTCGATACGCTCCCCACTCTACGTTCCGGATTTTTTTCATTTTTTAAACCTCCTTTTTGAATAGACTAAAACCATCTCGTCCCAATTTTCGGGGTGGAAACAACTCGACGGTATAAAGTCTTCGAAAGAAAACTTTTTTTGATCGCGTCTTTGAGGTACATTTTCAAGGTAGCTAATAATAATCACAACTTTTAGTTTTATTTTTGTATTACGCTATCTCGCGAGTATATTTAAAGAAAAAGTAACATATAAAACATAAAAGAAAAAATACGATTTTTATTATGCCTATAAGATGGACGGGAAGTTTAAAAGGGAAAGAGAATCACATAAAAATGTTAGATGTGTTTATCGACAATTATAAAAGCCATTTTATATCTCTTGCGAAATGTAACTCCTGATTACAATCATAATAAAAGGAACGTTCCAACTGAAATAATTTTTCTAGCGCTATATAATCCGGTTAGCCGATATATGATGAATGTTTTAGGAATAGAAAATAGAACGCTCTTTACAAATTATTTACAGGATGTAATTAATCTATGTTGTAGATATTGAAAAGAACTCAATTACAAATTTTTGAAATGAAAGCGAAATTTTCTTTTCGATCATTTTTTTAAATGTTATGCAAAAACTTCCTGACTGTTCGATTTTTTATTATTGTTAGATGTTCTTCCATTGTGCTGTATAATTCTGG
>SDBT01007983.1_pt1 | contig 17357 bp, 18 predicted proteins | sample 2277101 | NCBI WGS metagenome assembly SDBT01 (sample SAMN10404973, study PRJNA504765) | marine sediment metagenome | isolation source: marine sediment core GS10_PC15, 103 cmbsf | place: Arctic Ocean: Southern Knipovich Ridge | collected 2010
ACTCATTATAATATAATGTATCCTTCTTGTATTTCAACTTTTCGTTCTTTTTGTCGCCGATTACATCCTGTAACGAGCTAAAATGAAAAAAATAAAGATTAGATTAAAAATATATGAAAAAAAAGTGAATTAAAATGGGAAAAAGAAAAGCAATCAATCTTACATTTAGTTTAACAGTAGAAACGATTGAAAGTATAGAAAAAATGGCTAAAAACAACGATTTAAACAGATCTGAACTAATGAGAATAGTTATTAATTACTTGATTAAAAATCCTAATGAACTTAAAAAAATACTGGAGGCATTTGAAATTGAGTAAGTATGATAATGTTTTAAAGAAAGAAGAAACTAAAAAAGAAAAAGTAATAAATGCACTAAAAGAAGGTATGTCACCAAGAGAGATTTTGAATGCTAAAATGGGAAGTATAGGTTTAATATATAGATATAGAAAAGAATTAGAGAACGAAGGATATAATTTTCCTAAATTTACTATATCAAAGAAAGAACCTAAAAACGAAGTCGAAAGAATACAATTCGAACATAACAAAACTATACTGAATATGAAATGCGAATATAGTTTAACAATTCCTAAATTAACAGCCATTACTGACGATCCATATTATATGCAGTTAAATGAAGTGAAAAGTGCAATAACAATGAGTAAAATATGGGAAAAAGAAGGTTGGAAAGAGAAATATAGAGAATGGATAGAAGACGGTTGGAAAGAGAAATATAAAGAATGGATAGAACTTGGCAAACCTAAAAATAGAGACATGGGAAGTAGAGAAAAGAGAGCTAACTTATTAGTACATTCCAGAGATCTACATTATCAAATTGATAAAAAATATTATATAGAAAAATTCAATCCAAAAACAAGAAAATATGAATCCTTAAAATACAATCTTAAAGATCCTTTTTGTTGGAAATATTGTGTAGATGCATTTAAATATGCAAAACAAATAGGATTGATACCAAATGATGCGTTGAAAGATCAAGCAAATCCTGATCCTGAAAATGTTCAACGTTATAGACCACATGAAGAATTAGATGTACCAGAAAATATTACTTATAATCCACATGATATTAATACATTCAATAATCTTTTTGATTATAAGCACATTGGAGAATTAATAAAAGATAAAGCTAAAAGAATATCTAAAGAACTGATAAAACCAGTAAGATATGATATTAAAACAGCACAACCAAATCATTTAGAATTATGGTGTGAAAAAAGTGAAATTATTCCTTTTAGTTTAGCAAAAGAACTTGATATAGAAATCCGTGAATGTGGTACGGGAGAAGCATCAGATATGATGTGTTATGATGCTGTAATAAAAGCAAAAGAATCAGGAAAGAATTTAGTTGTTGGTTATTTATCTGATTTTGATATAGCTGGAGAAGGAATGCCATTAACTGCATCAAGAAAAATACAATTCTATGCAGACAAAGTAGGAATTCAAGCATTAGTATATCCAATAGCTTTGAACTTTAGACAGATAAAAGAATATGGAATACCATATAGCCCACCAGAAGAAACTAATTCTTATGAAAAAGCTTATGCAAAGAGAGTTAAAGATTTTAAAGATAGATGGGATATAGATCCAATAGAAATCAACGCTTTCAAAGCTTTAAAATTAGATGAACTTAAACAAGAAATTAGAAATACTATGATTCCACATTATGATGATAAATTATCTGATAAAATAGAAGATGCAAAAGAAAAGCTAAGAATTATCATAGTAAATGCAATAAAGAAATCCATGAGATATAACATACATAAACTAAAAGATAAAAGAAAAAGAGTTAGAAACAAGAGAAATCGAATTAAACAAAAAAACAAACAACAAGAAAATGTTATAAATCAATGTGAAACTTTAAAAGAAGTAGATTTGAAGAAATATAACGATTTGGAAGCCAATACAAACAAAAAATATGACGATCTTACAAAAGGATATAACGAAAGAAAAGATAAATATGTTGAAGCACTTAAAATACTTGAAAATAATGTAATTGAAAAACATAAAGAACTTATTAAACCTTATAAAGAAAGAAAAGACAATTTAGAAGAATCTATTAATATACTTAAAGATAAGGTAATTAAACCTTATAACAATAAAAAGGATAAGATAATAGAAGAACTGGAACACTTTAAAAGCAAAAAAGAGAATAGAATTGATGATGACTTAAAAGAGTATAAGAGTTTATTAGAAGTTAACATTAGTGAAGTATTAGAAGGAGTAAAATTTCAAATGCCAAAAGCAGATGTATCAAATGGAGAAAATGCTTTATTAAATACTAATAGAAGTTATATGGAACAATTAGAAAGATATAATGAATATAAAAAGAAATGTAAAAAAGACGAGGAATACAAGCTTACCACTACTGTATACACCATAGAACCATAGTAGGAATGCCACACTTACATTTTAGAAAATTGACAAAAATAGAAAAAAATATAAAAAAGTACTAGAAAAAATAAAAAATTAAAAAATAGGAAATGAAAAATGAACGATATTAAAAAAATGGTAGAAATGACAAAAAATTTACACGAACAAACTAAGAATCAAGCTAAAGAAAATATAAGGATTAAAGAGTATTTAATTAAAGAATTAACGATTTTAGCAGAGAATATTCCCTCATATCCTTTTTATAACAAATTTAAAGCTATAATAACTAAAACCATAATAGATTTACAATATTTAACAGAATAATTAAAAAAAGCATAATAATGAATTAAAATGCCAAAAAAAGGATATAAACAGACCAAAGCACATATAAAGAAAAGACTTATGAAAATGTGCAAAATATGTGGTCTTTTTTATGAACAAAAGTATCCAAATTGTAATCACGAACAATTAAAAGAATTAGAAAATAAAAATAAAACAAATAAAAAAGAGGTAAAAATAAAATGTGTGAAAAAGAACAACTGGAATATTTAAATCAGACAGGAAAAAAAGCAATTTATTTCAATAAACAAACTAATGAATTTAAAGAATGGTTCAAAAGAAAAGAAAGAGAAGAATTTCTTATTAAAGAAGATGATGATATTGAACTTAAAGAAGGAATTAAACAAGTAATTGAAGCAGAAAAGCAAGAATCAAATAATTTAAAAGGAGAAAGTAAAAGTTTAAATGAATGGATTACTGGAAAAACCAATAAAGAAGTAGAATTAGAAAGAATTGAAAAAATTAGAAAAAATTATGAAAAAGAACAAAAATTAAAAGAACTTGTAAGAATTAGAAAACTGGAAGAAAAGAAAGAAGACCAAAGAGAAAGAAAATTAGAAAAAGCTACCAAGAAAGCTATTAAAAGAAAAGTTTGTGAAATTACAGAAGAAATTGATATATATGAATTAAAAAAAATGTTAGAAGATTTAAATAAAGAATTAAACTGGAGATGGATGTCAGACGAAGAAATATTAGAATGGTTTAAAAAAAGAATAGGACAAGAAAAACTTGAACAGCAACAGCAATTACATAATCAATACAAATTAGAAAGAGATAAAGATTTCATGACTTTAAAAAACAAATTAAGAATTGATTATATAAGATGGAAAAATAGAAAATTAAAAGAAGATAATAGAAAAAGAAAATTGAAAGAAGCAGAAGAATTAGCACCATTTCATGAAGCAATAAAAAAATACAAATTAGAAACTGGTAAATCTCCTTTAACTTTAAAAGATACAATTAGAAAAGATTATTTAAAATGGAATGAAGAAAAGAAAATTGAAAAAGATATAAACAATATTGACGAAGAAAAAGAAGATGATATAGTTACTAAAACTATTAATCAATATACTAAAGAAACTGGTAAATCTCCTTATAATGACAAAAATAACGAGTTATCTAAAGAGTTTTATAAATGGTTAGATGAAAAGAATGCAAAAAAAGAAAGTTACGAAGTTTTTATGTATAAGAATCAAACAGGAATTTCAGCATATAAGAAAGACAATAAAACATTAACGCAAGAATTTTACAAGTGGTATAATATTAGAAAAGAAAGAAAAGAAAGAAAAGATAAAAATGAGTGAAGAAATAAATTGTAAATTTTGCAATAAACCTGTTAACATTTACAAAATACACAAAAATATTACAATTTCTAATATAGCACAAAATCCATCTATACTATATTTCTGTAATACTAAATGTAAATCCAATTGGATTTATCAAGTTCAAGAAAAAGGAAATTACCTTCGAAAAACTGGAAAATATTTAAATCAATTAGAAGAAAATTACTTTCGAGAAACCGGAAAATTTCCATATCTGGAAGAAGAAAATAAAGTTACAATTAAAGAATATGATGAATGGTTAAATGAGAAATTTGAATATCTGAAAAGAGAATTAGAACAAATAAAACAATCGAATAACGAAAAAAATGAAAGACAAGAACAACTGAAAATAATTTTAGAGCAAATAAAACGATTGAATAATGAAAAAAATGAACAATTGATTAAGCTTATAGACAAATCTCTTAATCAAATAAAAGAAGGTGTTGTATTAAAATGAACTATTTAACAAATGCAAGAAAAATATCGATGCTATTACAATTTAACATTAATCTACAAGTAAAATCTAATCTATGTGTAATGCAGTTATATTTTATAAAGAAGTACTTGAAAATGGTGATTAGATGAAATTTTTTAAAAAAAGAATTGAAATTCGAGATCCAAGAATTCCAGAAGATATTGAACGTAGCCAAATCCATACTTTAGGATTTAAGAAGAGATCACATAATGAAATGTGGTTTATAGTTGGTATGTTAATCATAGGAACAATAGCAAGTATTATAATTTACTTTTTATCTAAATAAAAATAGATGAAACTAAATGAAATTTGATGCAGATGGGAATTTTATCAAACAAACAATTACTAAGAAAATCAAACTTAATGAAACGAACGATATAGTTTATTTAAAAGAAAAACCAGAAAAAAATAAATTAGAACAAAATATTAAATTTCATAAAAAAATCACATTAAAAAGAATGGAAGATGCTAAAAAAATCGTATTTGATGATATCATCTCAACTTTTGGTATAAAAAAAACTACAAATGGTTATTATTATGCTGTAGAACGATCTAAAGAAAGTTTTACTTTAAAATATAATAAAACACTTAATGAAGTTATAAGTAAATTACATAATTTGCTGGATAGATTAGCGTATTTAACAATACAAGAACAGAGGTTAATTGAAATGAAAGATGAAGATGAGATTTTTATCAAACAAATAATATCTGATAGAATAAAACAAGAAAAAATAGAATTAGAAGAAATTGAAATGAAAAGAGTAAGAAAAGAAAAAGCAGAATTGGATGTTCTAAAACTAAAAATAATTAGTCAGGAAAATTATAAAAAGTTAGATTATTAGATTAAAAAGAAAAAATTGTGTGGAATGGATTAGAAGCCACACAAGAAAAAATATAGGTAAATCTTATCTCTATGTAAAATTAATGCATTTAATTATTTATGTCTTATGGCATAATTTCTAATTTTAAAAACCATTAGTTTCTTTTACACTAAAACAAGAAGATGTATAAAAGAAAGCTAACAGGAAATGGAAAATCAAAGAAATTAGATGTAATCAAAGATGTGTTTAATTAATATTGTCGTTTTAAATATTTAAAACTATTCATAATTCTAAACATTTTTCATTAATTTGATGAAAAACTGAAAATTATATATTAAATCAATAAAAAATAAAAATAAAATTTTTTAAACATCTACCCAAAATTGGGTAGAACAAACTCGTTCTAATCATACTAAAACCATTAGTTTCAAGTATCTACCCAAAATTAGGTAGATAATAAAATAATCTTTTAAGTATAAATAGTTTATCTCTAAAGAAATTAACCAATTTTCATAAAGAACGCAATTACAAATAGATTTATAAATTTAAATGCACATAGATTATTGTAATCAAATAAATAACGATGTGTTCAAAAAATGGAAAGAAATAACAATAAATATCGAAATAAAATATTTGATAAGAATAATAAACAAATTAGTGTCTATAACAAAGAAAGAAATGTTTACGAACCAATAACATTTAAACCACCTATACAATCAATACTACAAAAAAAATACAATCCAGTAATAGTTTTAACACACCATACACCAGAAGCACGATTCAAACAATATAGAAAAGAAAGAGAAGATGCATATCATTCTTATGATTTAATAATAGATAATATTCCTGCTGGAAATGGTGGAACAACCCATTGGAACGAAATAATGACAAAATATAATAATTCTAATATTTCACTTGTGAATAATCATCATTTACAATATGAAAATATGATGAATGTTATTAATGGAAAATGGAAAACACACGAAGAACTTGAAGTAATAGGATTATATGGTATGACACATATAAATCCAGAATATATTCAAAACGATATTGGCATTCCTGCTTGTTTTTGTAATTTATATTATACCGATCGTATTTTATTTGCTTTAAAAAAAAAGGGATACGCACCACCAAACTGGTGTAAAGAATTATGTCCACATCATGACAATTGTTCTCATAAAGAATTATTTGCAGATATGTGGACAACAACAAAATATGCTATATTTGAAGATCAAAAACCATTTTTATTAATTCCGCAAAAAGCATATAATAGTAGTATCACAGAAATAAAAGGAACAAAGAAAAAATTAAATCTAATTGATAGAATTTTAACAACATTTGATAATGGAAATTTACTTTATGATGAGAATCTTTTCAATTATATATATAGCGAATTAAATATCACAGGTTGGCAATTAACAGCATTTAAAGAGTTTATTTCACGAAGAATAATTCCTTTAGATAACGGTCTTTATGAATTATGGAAAGATTTGATGGTACTAATAGATTGTATTTATAACAATATAATATTAACTTCTATTTCTGATGAAGTTAAAATAAAAGACTTTAAAAAGAATATATTATCTTTTTGTGAAAGTTATTCTGGTAAAGATTTTAAAAAATGGTTTGATAGAATGATGTTTCTAATGTACGAACATAAAATTTCTACAAATATTAAAAACCCATTATATAATCTCTATGATATTATTAGTGATATATATAAACATATTAAAAGAGAACAACGATTAAATATTCAAATGTTTGGAAAAACAAATGCTAATATAGATCATAACACTTCTTATTATACTCAAGGAAATAATTTTGTATTTGGAAAAACTAATAGTGGACAAGGACAAAATCTGGCGTATTTTATAGACAAATCAGATATTATACGAAAAAACATTAAAAATGCAGGTAAATTTATACTCAGAAGTGGTTATCAACGAATAGAAGAAATATTTAATTGTATATTCCCTGATTATGATGATTACATTGTTTTAAAATCACCAGATACAAATTCTTACTTAAATAGATTTTGGAGATATACTGGTGGTGCGTATCCAAAATATATTCTTTATCAAAAAGATTTTAGAAAATATTTTTATAATCTTGCTGATCTCTGTAAAGAAATAGTTGATATACCTTTTATTAGACAACAAAAAATATTATTAATTATTTTTAAACAAGGAATTAAAGAACTTAAAAAGAAAAGATATTTTCCACCAGAAAAGTATCCTAATATTAGCTACGAATATTGGTATAATATAGAAGGAAAAAATGCATATTCAGATTGCACAGGTCTTTTTTTATTTGGTTGTGCTGGTAAACCAAATAAAATTGAAAAAACTTTAGCTAACATGTTTAACATGCCTTTAGAATTAAAATTAAATCATTCTATTAATGGAGAATCAAGTCAAGGAGTAGGAAGACTTCGTGCAAACATGTATCCTGATTTAAAATGGTGTATAGATTTATCAAAAGTGCTTCCAAATGGAATAACTAATTATATTAATTTTAATAAATCAGAAGATATTGGACTTTTTTCATATATGACTAATAAAAAAAATGTAAAAATTGAAGATATTTTAAAGGATGTTTATCTTAACGAAATTAAAGAAAACACACTTCTAAGGAAACTTGGAAGTCTATGTAAATCTGGATTACTAAATCGAGAAAGAAATGGTATAAAAGAAAAGTTTACATATTCACTTATTTAAGAATTATAACTATACTTAATTTTCTTTGTCGGTACGAAAGCGAACTATATATATATTTCGTTTTCGTACCGACAACCAAGTCTTCAAATATGATGTTTAAAAAAATTAAACATTATAGAATAGGTTTTTAAACTTTATAAAAAATTATAAAAGTTGTTGTTTTATAAAAGTTGTTGTTTTATAAGAGAATATTTTTATGTCAAATCAGTTAATCTTAACTATTTTCTCCACACTTTGACTTTTTTTTAAAAAAATTACCAATATTTTCATAATTGAAATTATTTGTAATTTTAAAATAATAGTTTCAAAAGTTTTAGAATTTTGTAAAGAAAGGCAAGATGGTCGTGAAACTGAAGAAGTTTCAAATGAACCTTTCAAAATGTCAACAAAAGTTTTAGAATTTTGTAAAGAAAGGCAAGAAGGTCGTGTTGATAAAAAATCAACAAATGTTTACTTTGACTTTACTGAGGGTTGGTTTAGGAATAGTGATCTATATAACTTATATTCAATAAATGATGAAATAAAAGAACATTTTTATGTTAATCAGATTAATCTCAGCTATTTTTTCCACACTTTGACCATTTTTATAAAAATTATACATATTTTCAAAATTGAAACTTTTCAACAAATTTAGAATATATTAATAGTTTCACAAGTTTTAGAATTTTGTAAATCACATCAAAATGATTGTGAAACTGAAGAAGTTTCAAATAAAACTTTCAAATAGTGTCAACAGAAGTTTTAGAATTTTGTAAATATCATTAAGAAGGGCGTGTTGACAAAAAATCAACAATTGTTGACTTTGATTTCACTGAGGGTTGGTTCAGGAATAGTGGATTGTATGATATAAAATTTAGTTAATTGATAAAAAAATACTCGACATCGAGTATTTTTCAAAAATATGTGATGTCACATAATTTTTTATCATCAAAAATAAAAAATCTAATGTTAAGAGTCCAAGCCTCTTAACATTAAATGATACAAAAAAAGCAAAACCAGATACTAAAAAAGGCAAAGCAAGAGATATTGTAGCCAAAAAATTAAAAATCTCTAATAACATTATTTTATCACTAATTCACTAATTCACTAATTCACTAATTCACTAATTCACTAATTCACTAATATACTATTTCTTAATTTCTTAATTTCTTAATAAAAATGTTCGCATGCGAACAATTTATGATATTTTTGAAAAGAAAAGTCTCGGTGCCGAGACTTTCAGGAATAGTGGATTGTATGATATAAATTTTAGTTAAATTTTATGATAAAAAATGTCCGCATGCGGACAATTTACAAAAAAAGATTTTTTCAACGTGAACACGGTTTCTGGATTCACGTCATAATTAATTCAAATTCAATTTTAAACCTATTTTTTAAGCCATTTTTTACACGATTATTTTATTTATAGATATTTTATCAATCTTCTAAAACATTCTTTATTTTAACGAAGAACATCAACTAAATTTCTATAATAATTACACGCATTTATTTAAAATAATATTAACTATTATTAAATCTTTTTAAATATAATTAAAATGTGGGAATTCTACACTAAGTATAGTTTTTACGAATTTACTACGTGAATATATGGTTTTATTTAAATAGTTCTAAGCATTATTAAAATTAAGAAATTAAGTAATAATCATGACTAAAAAAAATGAAAAACATCTTGAAGTGAGTTCTGATGTTCATGAGAATATTAAAAAAATAGCTTTGGATAAAAAAATTACAATGAAAGAATTAGTAGATTCTACTTTAAGAAAACAATTTAAAATTAAAAAAAAAAAATAAACCTATAAATCATGTCAGGAATAGATATTAAGTTATCACGTTCAAATTATAGAAAAATGAGAAAGAGAGCTTTGAAAAACAAATCTACTATAGATCAAGAAGTTCATAAAATTTTAGAAAAAGAATTTAAAGACGATGAAAATGAAAAATAGTAACCTTATTTTATTTGTTTCTAATTTTCTGTTAATTGGAGTCCTGTTTTCTCAAAAATTATTTGATTTTCTCACTACTTTGTTTTATGTTGGATATAAGGGAAGAATACAAGAAGCAAACATGTTGGTTGTTCCTTTTTTGGAAAATCCTGTTTTGCTTTTATCGTTGTTCTTATTATTTATAGGTTTTATTACAGGTTTAAATCTATTTTTTTACTATAAAAAAGGATTTAATAAATTATTATATCTAATTTTCTTTTTCTTAGTGTTGCTCAATTTACAAGGAATTTGGGTTTTGATTAATAATTTTGAAGTATTTATGAGGGTGAATTTTTATGCATTGTAAAAAAATAATTAAAAAAAGAATAGTTTTAATCGTAATTTTAAGTTTATTCATGATAGGATTTTTCACTCCTTTTTTGCGTCTTGCTACTGAAGGTTCCACCTTTCCTGATGATGTAGCAAGATTAAAAACATCATCTAATGCTGATTTTTATGCTATTTCTGAAAGTGATTTAGCAACCAGATGGATATTGCAAGGTGCTGAAATTACTCCTTTAGAAAATTTTACAGATGATCTTAACACAGATTATTGGAATTTAGTAGATGTTAGTGAAGATTATTTTAATGCTTTTATGAATGAATCTTATTTATTTGATAATTCAACTTTTATTTCTTGTGATTACACAACAGTTCATTTTGATGTAGGAACTGAAGAGCATGATCCACACGATATTGTATATGATGGAACTTATTTATGGGTTGTTGGTTTTGGTACTGATGAGGTTTACAGATATACAACAGCAGGTGTTTACACAGGAGTTCATTTTGATGTAGGAACTGAAGATGGTTTACCATTAGGAATTACTTGGGATGGTACTCATTTTTGGGTTGTTGGGAAGACTAATTTAGAAGTTTATCAATATACAAGTGTAGGAGTTTATACAACAGTTCATTTTGATATAAGTGGTGAAACAGCTGATCCAATGGGTATTACTTGGGATGGAACTAATTTCTGGGTTTCTGATGCTTGGACTGACGAAGTTTATCAATACACAGATGCTGGTGTTTATACAACAGTTCATTTTGATACAAGTGTTGAGGATAATCTTCCATCAGGTATTACATGGGATGGAACTTATTTCTGGGTTGTTGCATATGACAATAATGAAGTGTATCAATATAATGCAACAGGTGATTATACTGGAATTCATTTTGATGTAGGAACTGAAGATGGTAATATGATGGGTATTACTTGGGATGGGACTTATTTTTGGACTGTTGGAAGTGGGACTAACGAAGTTTATCAGTATGTTCAATATCTCAATGTGTCTAAAAACTATTTTGGTTCTGGATATATGTATATGGAAACTAATACAACTGAACCAATAGGATTACAATCTATTGATTATACAACTCATTACAATCTAAGTTCTGGTGATTATTTTGAAATTGATTTTCAAACAATCAGCGATAGTCAAATAAACCTGATTTTACTTAAAGATGGTGTTGTTAATGAAACATTAATTCTAAGTTCATCTGGAAACACTGATTTCTCAAGACATACTGTTCAATTAAGTGTAGATGAATATGTTGAATTTGATCAATTAAAAATAAATGGTACATTGGAGAATATTGATTATGTTCGAATTTATGATATTAAAACATATCAATATATCATTACAGGTGATTATGCTGATTTTTATTTAGGTTCAAGAAGAACACATATTGTTAATTTAACTTCAGATACATATAATTTGAGAATATTTGAAGAAGGAGATGAAAAAGTAAATGAAAATGTTACAATAGGAACTTCTGATTATTTTTATATTTATGACACAACTGGAACATTTAATAGTAGGTTGGCTTTATTTAACACAGAGGATACACATTTAGAGTTTACAGATTATCACATTAAAGTGAATCGTAGTTTAAATAATGTTTATAATGAATTCTGGCTTTTAGATTCTTTATTTTCTGTTGATAAGGAAACTTATGTTTATATTTCAGTTTATGATAGGCTTAATACATTAATTGATACTTTTGAAAAAATATCTTCAAATTACATAGATTTAGAGCTTGAAGTTTATTCTTTACAAATAAAAAGTCTTTTAGCAGAATCAACTCCATTATTAGTAAATGGAACAACTTTTCCATTACTTTCTGGTGATTCACTTTATTTTATGTTATCAGAAGCATATTATGAAGTTAATTATACTGACGAACAAGGTGTTGATAATTCATTTACTGTTTATTTAGATTCAAATAAAGCATATCAATTAAATAGTTCTTTAAAGACAATTTATTTTGGATTGTTCACTTTTGATGGATTAGGTATTGATAATGATTTAGTAAGATTTTACATAAATGGATCGAGAAAAGACTTAGGGTTTAATTCTATGTTAGACGATTCGATAAATGTGACAGTTTTAGATTACTTTAATAACACGTTAGAAAGTGTAATAATTGATACAGCTACATACGATAATTCAGAATATAACCTTTATGTTGAAATATATTCTATGTATATTTTAAATCGATTTACTTATAATGATTTGGTTTTTAACATAACTCAAGTAGATTCTGGATATTACATGAATCAGTTAATTCCTTCTTCTTCTGCTTTATTTTATAGATTTATACCTAATGTAAATTATACTATTAATGCCACCTATATTAACGGAACTGTGTATAATTTACGAACAATTAATCTAACTGAAAATAGTCAAATAGAGAGTTTTGGAGTTCCTACTACATCATCAGAGTATCCTAAAGATGTTTATTTTGGAATTTATACTACTACAGGTCTTGGTGTCGATCGTGATTTACTTAGATTTTATATAGATGGAGATAGATTTGATTTTGGATTTAATAGAATTAGTAGCGAAAATGTTACTCTTTTAGTAAGGGATTATTTCAATTCAACTTTATTTAACCAAGAAGTAAACACATCTGGTATTTATGAATATAACATGTTAATCACTTTGTATTCGTTAAAGATTAAAAATGAAGCAAGAGATGTAACAAATTATACATTAAGTTTAGGAGCATTAGAAACAACTGGATATATACTTCCAGAGGAAATTATAGAGTATCAATTATCTTCTAATAATTATGTGTTTGATTATACAAACAACGAAGATGGAAGTTCTGACACGATTAACATTAATCTAAATCAAGATAGAGTCTATATTTTAAATTCAACATATTACGATGTCTACATTGGATTATATAATTTTTATGGTGTTGTAAATAGAGAAGAAGTAAAGTTTTATATTAATAGCACAAGAGCTGACTTTGGTTTTAATACTATTAAATCAGAAACTGTTAATCTAACTGTCCTTGATTATTTTAATTCTATTTTGTTTAGCCAAACAGTTAATTTAGAAGGATTAACAGAATATAGTATATTTGTTCAAGCATATACTTTAATAGTGAATAATTTGTATAATAATCAATCAATTACAATTAGAATGACAAAAGGAAGTATTACAATAGAAAGATTAATTGAACCACAAGGTTGGACTGAATTCAAATTATATCCAAATATCACATATAATATTGTTTCATATGTAAATGGAACTAATGATGAGACAAACGAAGTTGAATTAATAGAAGACGAGGTAAAAAAGGTTAAATTAGAATCAGAATATCAAACAGTTAGTTTTGGATTTTTCGAAATAGATATGCATGAAATTCCAGATCCTTTTGAGGAAACCGATGGATTTGATATTTTAATGTTTATAATACTATTTTTAGGGATTATTACACCTGTTATCGGAGCACTTATATATTTCAAAATTAGAAAGGGAGCAAATAGAACTACAAAAGCAATTACAAATGGTAAATATAAAGCATTTTCACTTAGTAAGAACAGTTTGAAACATAATATAAGAAGAATTAAAAATAACAGAAGATTTCCTATGATAATTTTTATTTTGTGTATTCTGGTTGTAATAGTTGTTGTGATATTGTTTGTTTTATCTGTCTTGAGAAGGCTTGGTATTATAATATAAATAGTGAAATAAAATGGTGAAATATGATTGGAAAAAAGAAATATCAAAATTTAGAAATGATATAGGAGAGTATTTACAAAAGAGATACGACGATTATTGTAAAGATACAAACGAATATAGTGTAGATGGTGAAGATTGGTATAGATGTCAGAATAAAGAAAAACATTATAATAAACAAGATAGATTAATTAAATTTGGATTTAAATTAAGAGACAAACTGAAAAAATATCCTGAAGTAATAAGAAAACATGTGTTTGAAGAAATAGGAATTCCAACGCATATAGAAATAGAAAGGTATTTTAAAGACAAACACGACGAACTTCTTAAGAAATACAACAACGAAGACTTATTAAAACAGAAAGAAGAATTTGAACAACGCACTTTTATAAAAAATATCGATAAATTTACAGCAGAACTTAAAAGGATTGGAAAGGAAACAGATAAGAGAGAAGCAGCAGAAGAAATTGAAAGAAAAAAGAAGATAAAAGAAGAAGCAAAAAGAAATATATTAATTAAAAGAAGAAAAGGACTTTTTTCAAATGTTAAACCTTTAATTTTTTATGAAGAAATACTTGATTTTTTTGAAGAACACGATATTTATTTTCAGGAGAATGGAAAACCCGAAGGAGAATGGGTTGAAGATAGAAGATTAGGAAAATATTGGATTGGTGATAGATCTTTTTCAGACAAAGAAAATGAGAAATACATTTTAACAGATAATCCTGACGACAACCAAAAACTTGTAGATAGATGCGAAGAAATGGTAAATATATTACTTATTTTAAAAGATTCTGAAGATAATCAATTAATATTACTTAGAATAAAAACATCTCAAAAATATTTAATTAATGGTTACTTAATCACAAGACAAATTGCATCGTTTAACAAAAAATTAATACAGAGATTAATTAAAGAGTTATCTACAAATCCATATAATCCAAATCAACGCATTAAAAATCATCCATGTAAAGAATATAATTTCAGTATTTATAAAGATGGTTTTGATATAAAAGAAATAAAAGAAGACATAGACGAGTTTATAAGAATAAACGAACAGAATTTATTTACTCCTTTTGAAATGTTAAAAGTCTATTTAAAGAAACATAATAATAGAATAACTATAGAAGACTACGAGTTGTTTACAAAGAATACTAATATCGTGGCAAGAAAAATCTTAAATGATTTTACAAAAGAGAATAAATTACAATGGAAAAAAGAAGGAAGTAATCACGAACTTGTTTACTTTATTTAGATAAAACCAAAAAACTCGCTTTATTCTCGTTTTACCTTCAGATTATCTTTTTTAATATTAATTAAATTATGTTTAGAAGCTTATTACTATTAATCTACTTAATTTAATAAATTTAAATTTATTTCGCTTTATCTAATTAAAAATACATGGTACATATTATATATAGAATTGATAAAAAATATATAGAATATAGAAGTCAAAAAGAAAAATATTATAGTATATATATAGAATTGATAAAAATATATATAATATATAAATTGGACAAAAAAATCATGTTTTTCATATCAATTTTAGTTAGGTGAAATTGTATCTTCAGGTCGATTTATTCAGATGTAATTTTTTAAATCTATTAGAATAACATTTTATACTTACTATTACATTTATAATATAATAATAGAAATAATAGAAATTAATTGGAGTTTATGGGTAAATGAGTTATTATAGATATCCTACTGTTAAAGAAATTGAAATTGATATAAGAAAGAAACGAGTTAAAAAAGTAAAACAAAAAGCATTAAAGTGGAAATCACGAAGAACCTTTAGATACTTTAAAAAACACGAATCAGAAACTGAATATAATAGAAATATTGATAAGATGGTAAGAAACGAATAATCTTAAAAAATTATATCTTTCAAACACAAATTTACTTAGGGTAAATTGATGTTTCGTATCGATTTATATTGTTCTTATTTTTAAATGGTATTAGGAGTTAGTTTTAGATATATATAATAAACTTGTGTTAATACCTTGTATTAAGTGTTTAATGATATTTTTCCCATACACACAAAGGTGTTTTACTACTTTTCTCATTGTTTTCACCATTTTACAGATGTTTGTGTTGGTTTGGTGAGAAGACAGGTTCTAAGCTTATTTAAGGAATTATAAAAAATATAAAAATCGGTAAAATTACCGAAATTTATTTACAAAAAAGTAAAAAATAAAATAAATTTAAATGTGGAAATAGTGTATTATATTAATAGTAATCAAGGTTTTAATTAATCTAAAATAGGAGTTGGAAATAATAAAAAACAAAAAAAAGATACTTACAACAATACTACTTTTATTTGCTATAAGTGGACTCTGTAATATTATAAATGTATCTGCTTTTACTGATACAATCTATATACCATCATCGTCTTATGTATATTATTCTTTAGGATACTTGGACATAGGAGATAAGTTTTTAATCAATGAAATTGATTCTAATGGAGGAATTGATGTTTTAATTATGACTGAAGACCAGTTCTATTTATTTGATGGTTATAGTTATACTTGCGAATACTCATGGGAAAACATTGTATATTTATCTGGTTGGGAGTTCATTGTATATGAAAGTGGAGATAATTGTTATATTATTTTGTGGAATAGAGCTTTGCTCACTGGAAGAGATGTATATGTTGATATATCTATTGATTATTATGAACCTTATACTGACACACCACCAGATATAAGACCTATTATAGCACTAATAGTAACAATTGGAGTAATATCTGGAATTAGTGTATTAACTATATTGTTAGTAATAAAAAACAAAAAGAAGAAAAGAGAAGTAGAAACACAAGTTCAGGAAGTGATAAAACCAAAATCTTTCTACTGTTCTAACTGTGGTGCTGAAAATATAGATATAACAAATGATTATTGTTCTAAATGTGGAAGTAAAATCATAAGATAACAAAATCAGCATTTTTTCCATACACACACGGGCAATTTAACGGTATTAAAATTTTTAACGGCGTTTTTTTTATTTTTCCCATACACACAAGGGTGTTTTGGATTTAGAAAAAAATACGACCATGTAGGGTCTTTTTCAAAATTTTTTGACAAAAATTCTTAAAACACATTTTAAACCTACTTTTTAAGCCTTTTAAACAACTTTTATTTTTTCAGTAATACTAAACTTCAAAAGTTCAAAAATTGTTTGTGTTTAAGGTTTTGGACTTAACATGCTGGAAGTATTTGAATTGAGTTGGTATTAATAATAAATAATAATAATGAATATTAACTTAACATTAACTTAACATTAACTTAATAAAAAATATAAGTATTGAATAATAACTTATTGAAGAAATTAAGTTTAATATATTAA
>SDBT01007984.1_pt1 | contig 17357 bp, 21 predicted proteins | sample 2277101 | NCBI WGS metagenome assembly SDBT01 (sample SAMN10404973, study PRJNA504765) | marine sediment metagenome | isolation source: marine sediment core GS10_PC15, 103 cmbsf | place: Arctic Ocean: Southern Knipovich Ridge | collected 2010
CTTGAAATTATATCAAATCTTATTGATGAATCAGGTGAATTAGGACCAATGGAAAATCCTGATTATATTGAAGAAGATACACCTGAACCAGGAGATGTAAGTGAATCGAATAATCCAGAAGAAAGAATAGAGGAGGATGATTAGAATGAGTGCAGATAATTGGGCAGAATGTCCATTATGTAAAGATAAACGAGTAAAAGCATTGAAAAATTTACAGGGTGAATATGGTAAAGTTAGCCAAGAAGAGTATGAGAAATTAAAAGAAGGACTTGACCAGGAAAATGAAAGTGAATCAGAAGGAACTCCTTTAAGAGAAGATTATGAAGTTGGAGTAGATAGAATAGGGCAGTGTTATATAATTTATTCAGGAGTATGTCAAGATTGTGGTGCTTCTTGGCAATTCAAAAAGATGGATATCCTTCCTGAAGATGATGAAGATAAAGAATTAGTCAAAAAATTAAAAGATTAATGGAGGATTAAAATGGTAGAAGAAACAATTCAGAAGCAAGTAAATGAGAATCCTGATTCCTTAGAAATTGGAACACCAAGTAAAGGCGGATCCATAAAGATTTATGGAGATTTCAATAAAGTTGAGGAATTCAAGAAGAAGATAGATAATGCTAAAGAAGTGAGAGATTATTCTCAAGCTAATCTAGCAGTGAATATATAATTATAAATGGAAGCTAAGAAGAAATTAAAAGTAAGAAAAAGGTTAAGAGATAGTTTTAGGTTTAATAATTTTTTAAGACCAACGAATTGTAATTATTGTGGAAATGAATGTAAAATAGAAGTTCATCATTATAGATATGAACCAGAAGATTATGTTTGGGTTTGTAAGAAATGTCATAGTAAAATTCACAAAGGTTTCAATTATAATAGTGAAGGAGATAAAATTAGATGATTTGAGTTTTATATAAATTAAGGAGGGATTTGAATGGATGATTTGCAACCAGTAAAAGAAGGAGATTTAATTAAAGAAACAGTAATTGGATTTGGAACTGATGGAGATCCAATAGTTAAGTACAAAAATTTCACTCTCTTTATTAAAGAGGCAAAAGGGGTTGAAATTAATACTCTCATTGAAGTGAGGGTTACAAAAGTATGCAAAACATTTGGTTTTGTAGAATTAGTGAATTGATGGAGATGATACAATGAAAAGACTAATTGGAATAGTTGCTGTATTGATGTTATTAAGTATAACATTTGTATCAGCTGGAAGTATAGAGGACTTGGACTACAAAGACAGAGTGTTATTTTGGGATAGAAACAGAGTAATAAATGACCATGATGTAGAGATTGATGCAGATACTTTAGATGGAAAGTCAGTAGAAGAATTAGGATCTACTAGCAATTACTATGGCAGTGGAATGAGCAGCAGCAGATTAAGTGATTATCTAACAGGATTTAATAATTTGTTTAGAGTTTATGATAATCTTGTTGATTACTTAGAAACAATATTTGCTACAAAAGTAGAGTTGGAAGATGCTCACTTGAGAATGGATATGATAGAAGCTAGATTGAATTTACCATTAGGAACATCAGATGATATACTAAAAGAAACATTAGTAATTGGAGCAGATAGGAGAGGAGAAGATTTGATTATTAATGGAATGAGATGTGTCAATGGACTCTGTGTTAAAGTAAATTAATTTTTTTATTTTTTTTTCTTTTTTAAACAAAAGAATGATATTTGTAAAATGTGTTAAATGTGGACATATAAGTGGTATTGAACCAACTGATAAGTTTAAATGTATATGTGGAAATAATACATATGAGGTTATAAGATGATAACAAAAGAAATGATGGAAGAGTTGAATCAGATCGGAGAGAGTATAAAAGATTTAAGGAGTAGAATTATACAGTTGGAGAACACATTAATAGATTCTGATTTTGGAGATATAGAAGATTTAGGAAAGAAGGAGGAATGATACGTATGGAAGAATGTAATTACCTAGATTGTAAAAGTAGAATAGTAAAAAATTCTTGTAAACTTAAATTGACTAATGAAGAAGATGCTTTTGTTGATATGCCTTTTTGTGATTATCACGCATATATTGTTATTGGTGGAAGATTCACAGCAAAGAAAATAATAATACCTGAGATTAAACCAACAAAAAAAGAACCAATTGGAATGGATAGAATAATAAAATTTGAGATTGAAGGGCCTTTTGAAGAAGTACAATTAATCGAGCAAGTGATGGCTTCAAGAGAAGTAACAGCTATAAGAAAAGTAATAAAGAAATAGATAATTATTTAAATCTATATATCTAAAGAGGTGGGTATGGCAACTAATGAAGGTCAGAGAGAAGATAATGAAGGCAAAAAATTTGATGAAACAGCTGGGAAAATAGTTGTAAGGACTAAAGTTGCAGAAACAGTTGGTTTGGTTGATGGAGAATCTGTTAAGATAACTGATGGCACAGATGATGCTGATGTTGTTGAAAATGCAGATGATACAACGGATTTAGAAGATACAAATGGATTAGTTACAAATTCTGTATTAAATGCTAGGATAAGCAATACTGCAATTCGACCGTTAAGAATAGATAGTTTAACTCATTCAACTCAATCAGTTACTCAACCCCACCATGAGATACATGATGGAGAATCATACATAACAGATGCTGAAGAAACTTTAGCATCATCCGGAACATTAGTTTTTACTTTTAGAACTCCCAATACAACTAAGTGGATTCATTTAGTAATATATGCAAGAGCTAGTGGTGAAGCAAATATAAATTTAGTTGAAAATCCAACAATAACAGTATCGACTGGTACAAGTCAGGCAGCACATAATAGAAATAGGAACTCAGCAAATGTAACAACACTTTCAGATTCATCAAGTGGTTCTTGGGTTCCAGGATCAATAACTTTGGGTGCAACTCAATCAGGTGGAACAACTATTTATACTGAACATATAGGTTCTGGAAAAAATATTGGTGGATCCACTCCTGATAGAATGGAATTTATATTAAAACAAAATGAAGATTATACTATTATATTAACATCAGAAGCCGCAACTAATGATTGTGAATTAATATTAGATTGGTATGAACATACAAATAGAGATTGAAGATAAGTGAAAAACATAATGACAAGATTTAAATACTAGCGATTGATTTATAATTATGGGTTTTAAAACCCGGAGCCGAGAAAAGAGATGAGCCGATATAAAATAAATATTCTAACATTAAGGGGAAAACCACTTACATTTCATGTTTCTAATTATACAATTACTGAAGGTGATTTCATTGAATTCACTGATGAAGTAACTGGTAAATTAAAAAAATTCCACGCATCTCGGTGTGAGATTGATGAGGTGGAAGAATGACTGAGTTCTCTGTCCGTTCATCAATTATGGATCTAATAAAAACTAAATTTCTTGAGTTTGGAATTTGGAATAAACTTGAAGCACCAATAGCATTAAAATGTTCAGAATTAACAGAACCAACAACTGATAAAAAATCTCAAAAACTAGTTGAAGAATTAAAAGGTATAAAACGTTTTTTATTAACTTATGAAGGAATACACCATGTAGATGTTGAATTCTTGGATGAAGAAATGGATATCTATGAGAGTACAAAACAAGTTAGTTCTTTTTCTGATGATGAGAATGATGTACCTAAAAAAATTATTGATAAATATGCAGGTTACAGAACTACTCAAGAAGGAATATTTGCAATAAGTCAGAAATATAATTTTAGACAATTAGAAATATTGACTGATGGGGTTTATCAAAGAACTGGATTTATCAAGTTTTATATTAGTAATGAAAAAAGGTTGTATGGAAAAATAATTGCAGAGATTGATGAGTATCCACAGGAAATTCCAATTGCTACATTAGTTCAATCAAAGGTAGCAGATAAAGATTCTGGTGAAAAAGAAAGGATGGTTTCCTTATTTGGAAGATGGAATAAAAATAAATATGAAAGAGCAAGAAAAGATATCACTGAGAAATTCTATTTGTATAGATTTATTACAGATAAAAATGTTGATATGATTTTATTATCTCAAACTAAATGTGAAATTGGAGATTATGTTGTTGTTGGAGTTACAACCTTTAATGAAGATTATAAATTGATAACAGATACTGCAAAGATCCCAACAAAACTTCCTTTGATATTTGCTCAGTCAGTTAAGAATAGAATTATAAAATATAAAAATCATAAAGAATTCTTTGATAGAGTCAAACATTTAGGGATTACAGAAGAGAAGAATGATTTCTTTAATTTCCCATTTTCAATAAGAAAAAAAAATAAGGGTTATATTTTATTGCATCCAAAATGGTATAAATGGTTCATTTGGTCATGGATATTACATGAAAGAAAAGGAACAATGAATACTTATCCTTTACATATTTTGCAAGTAGGACCGGCAGGATCTGGAAAATCATTGCTATTAAACGGGCTTCATGCACAAAGTAAAGAATCAAAAGATGTATTCTCTGGATCAAGTTCAACATTAAAAAGTCTTATCCCTTCATTTAAATATAATCCAGCAAAATTAGGTTATCTTGCAGAGAGTAATAGATTTTCTTATTGTGATGAATTCCTTAGATGTTTAGTAAATACCAGGACAACAAAAGAAGGTTCTGAAAGAGAAGAAAGTGTTGCTTTAATGAATGATTTATTAGAACATCAAAAGAGGGAAGCAGGATCTGGAGTATCAAGAGTTAAGATAAATATGACTTCAAGGATATTTGCAACTACAAATCCAATTAAAGGGATCCATAATGTTCAAGATTTAATAAAGAAATTAGAACAGAGTTTCTTATGTAGATGGATAATATATTATCAAACTGATGATCATGTTAGGATGATTAGAAAAAGTAATGATAAGGATTTGAAATTATATAAATTTAGAATATCAACAGATGATTGGGTAAGTCTGATAGATTATTTACATACATTTTCAGCAGATTATAATGAAAATATAGTTGCAGAAATACACGATTCAGTTAAAAGTATATTGAGTGAAGATTTAAAAAACCATTATGATGCAAGACATAAACACCATATAAGTTGTATAATGGATGGGATAGTAAAAACAAGATGTATGATTGAAGGAGATGATTCATTTAAAGCAAAAGAAGTTGATTATAAAATCCTAAAGAAAGTATGGACAAGCATCATAAGGAGTTGGCTTAATCCTGAACATATTAAAGATATTGAAAAGAAGGATAAGATATTTTATCTCCCTGAAAATTGCCAGTTTATTTATTGGAAATTATATAATAAATATAAAAGAATGAAGGTAGAAGATATTCAAGAGATGGTCAAACAAGATATGAATGAGAATGAATTTGCTGAAGCTTGGACAATATTGAAAGAGATGAATCTTATCTTAGAAGAGGATAGTATTGCTAAAGTGTGGTGTTTTGAGGAGATGAAAATTGGAGATCAAAAACGGTTATCAAGTTGAAAAAGCTATGAAGAAATGGTTTAAAGGAGAATCTCACAGCTATGAATGTGTTGATTTCCAAACAAAAACTTCTTTATATGAAGTAAAAAGTTGCAATTTTCTAATCGAATGTGGAAATGGAAATTATAAGAGACGATTTGTAAATCAACAACACAAAAAAATAAGGACAACTCAATTAGGTAGATTCCATATAAAGAATGATAATCATATTTCATTGAAATCTACTGGAAATATAGAGGATAAAATTCCTAAATATATTTTTGTTATTAGAATTGGAAATCAAAATATTTGGAGAGTAAAGTCTTGGGATTTTGTTGATGAATTTATTCAACAAGACAAGGAAACAACACCAATACGTCTTAGAGATATTTTCAGGAGTGAATTACTATGAGTTTTATAGCAGATGTAGATAAAGATTGGGAATTGTATGATTATATTATTGGTGATTATTATACTGAACCAGATATGTTTGAAGGAATTTATAGTAAAGGGGAGTATGGTTTATCAATATCAATGAATAGATATTATTATCTTGATGCTCTTGATAAAATGTCACCACTCAAACTATCATCAATGGATTCTGAATCAAATTCCTGGACTAAATGGGTAACATTCCCAGGTAATCTACTTAAAAGAACAAAAAGTGAGTATGGGAATAATTATTATAGTGGAATAGCAGCTGTTGTTGATGTCCATAGATGCTTGCTTCCAAATGAAATAGTTATTGAAAGTGATTATCCAACTTATGAAGAGAATTATGAAGCTGCAAAAATTATCGGATTGATAATTGAAGATAAAGGATTCATCCCTCATTATTATTATTCTGGAAATAAGAGTATACATATTCATGTTTTCTTGGATTGGGATTGTTTCAATAAAGTTGATGATATTTTGTTAAGTAAACTTTCTGTTAAATATAGAAAAAGTTTATTGAGATTCAAAAAGGCATTTATGATTTGGTTGAGAACCAAGATGATTAATTGTTGGGATACTAACACAAAAGAATTTGATGAAGATCTCATAAAAGCATCACATTTAATCAGGTCCGAATTAAGTAAAAATAAGAAAGGTTTTAAAACATTTTTAGGATATAACCATAAAGATTTGAGTATTGTGCCTTACATTTGTAATGAGAATAATAGAATATATCCTAGATTAGGAAATATTAGATTATCTTCACCTAAATGTATTGTAGAACTTGTAGAAGAATTCTTAGAATATCTTGAGAACAAAAACAAGGAATATAGAAAAAATAAATTGAATAAATCCTTATCAAATTGGTTCACTATTGAATCAAATATAAAGCTTAGAGAGTGTGTTAAATCCATCCTAACAGACGATTTTAAAAAAATGGAAGATGGATGCAAGAGAGGTATGTTTATTCTCCTGAATGAGCTTAAACTAGTCTATGGAGTGCCTCAAGCTAAGATTATAGCATTAGAATGGAACAATAGGATGGGTTCTCCAATACAAGAACATGAAATAGAGTACAGATTGAAGAAAAAACCATATACTTTATCTTGCCAATATATACATGCTTTTCTTAAAAGTTTAGGAATAAACAAAAGTAAATGTAAAAATGATTAAGACCTATGTATCTTTTTATGACACTTAAAACATAAGAAGATTATATTAAAAGGATATGAGTAATTTGGATGGTGTTTATGCTTTCCTAGATTATTATTACATGATTGACAATTCATCCCTTTTGGGATATGTATTCTTCTTGCAAGACTTTGAGCTTTTACTTTTTCTGGATTCTTTCTAGCCCACCTAGAAGTAATTTTAGATATTTTATCTTTATTTTCCATTTGGTATATTTTATGTTTTCTTGATATCTCTCCTTTATTCTCTGAATAGTAATTTTTATCATAATTCCGTTTATCTTCTTTATGATCTAAAGTATATTTTTTAGAATAAACTTTCTTATTAAACATAAAATAAGATAATTCTTTAGTATATTTAAATATTACCAAAAGTATAAGGGTAAGGTTTAAATACTATGAGTATATACTTAATCTATAAGCTCAAGAGTCCGTAGAGGCAAGAGAGCTAGGAGGAAAAGAAAATGGAAGAAAAGTTAGTTGAACTTAAATCAGCTATGGATGCAGAAGAAAGGATTAATACAGAAATAGCTGAAGAGAGGGCAAAATTTGAGAAGGAACATGAAACATTATTTCTACAACAAGTTAGAATAAGAGAAAAGATTTCAGGTTGTAAAGAAATTCTTTGGAAAGATGCAGAAGAAGGATATACTAAAGATGGAAATAAACAAAGATTAGGTGGTCTAGGAATAAGGATAATGACTAATCTTGAATATGATGCAGATGAAGCATTTAAATGGGCTGAAGAACATTCTTTATGCTTAAAACTTGATGAATTAGCTTTTAAAAAAGTTGCTAAAACTCAAGATATTGATTTTGTTACAAAATCTGAGAAAATTACTGTAACATTTCCAAAGGAGATTGTTATAGGGGAGGATATAAAATGAAATTACCAACGAGTGATAAGCAAGCTTCATTTATGAAGAAGGCACATATTAAGAAGGGTTATTACCCTGCAAAACTTCTAAAAGTAGAACCTTTCAAAGATAAAGAAGGGAATTTAAGAGAAGGAACTTATGGCAGACAACTTATTTTTGAGTTTGCAATTTATGAATCAGAAGATTCAGGTAAACCAATTAAACCAATGACTTTTGTAGATAAGCAGGAAAATGCTGCTGATAAAACAGAAGATGTGATTATTCCTAAATTCGTTTATCATGAATATAAAAACAGAAAAACTGGAGAATTCCAGACAGCAATAACTCCAAATAGTGCAATTACAAAAACATTAAAGGCACTTGGATGGGAATTTTCAGGAGAAGGTGTTGATATAGATCCTTTAATTGGAAATTGGGTTGAAGTTAATGTAGATGATTATGAGCAGAAATCAGGAGATGAAACATACACTGCTTCAACAATTAAAGACATAAATCCTTACAAAGGTCCTGATGTAGGAAATGTTCCTGATGCAGAGAAGAAAGAACCTAAAGAAGTCAAGAAACAAGTAAAACATAAAGAAGTAGTGAGCAAGGATGCTGAAATCCTCAAGAACAAGATAAAGACTTTAGAGGAACTTAACAAAGAAGGAAACCTTACAGCTGAAGGATTGAAACAAGCTAAGGAACAAATTGAATCACAATTAGAGGAACTGAAGAAAAAATGAATAAAGAATCTTTAATTCCAGGTCTGAAGTTTGTTGAGGAATATGAATTAACACAGAAAGAGATCTATGTATTGATGCCTTTTTTTATGAATGATAAGGCATATAGTAACAATCAATTATCAGAGTTGTTGGATTATCATAAAACAACTTTACACCATATACTTCAAAGACTGAAATTAAAGAGATTGATAGTTAAGGCAAAGGTTGAGGATAGAAATTATATGTATAAACTCAATCAAGAAATGTTAAAATAATTTTTTTTTCTTTTTTAAAATGACATACTACCAAAATAAATCACACTAAAGTATAGGGTATCTAAAGATGAAAGCAAATAATGGAAAAGGCAACAACCCCATCAGAGATGAATGGGAAACACCACAAGAATTATTTGATAAACTACATAGTCAATATAAGTTTACTTTAGATTGTTGTGCTAACAAAGATAATTCAAAATTAAGTTATCACTCCAATAATTTTGAGGATATCAAACAAGTAGATATTGCTTGGATGAATCCCCCATTTAGTAAAGCATGGAAGATGTTAGAACATTTTTTTAAGGTTGTTAAAAAAGGAGTTGCTATTTACAGATGTGATAATTTTGAAACTGCAATCTGGCAAAAGATTATTTTTCCAAATTGTTCATGGATTTTTATACCAAATAGAAGGATAAGTTATGAGGGATTAGATGGAGATGGAGCAAGATTTCCCTCTGCCCTTATTGGAATAGGTGTTGATATCCCTAAAGGATTAACAGGCACAATATTAAAAGTAAAAAAATGAGAAGATGGAGCAAACTTGAAATTGAAGCATTGAAGCTAAATTATCCTGGTGTCTATGCAAAAGAGATTGCAAAAGAGACTGGAAGGAGTGTTAGATCTGTTATTCTAAAAGCAATTAAATTAGGACTTAAATCCAATCTGAGAAATAAAGGTAATAGTCTAAAAAAATTATTAAAAGAGACTGAGCAATAAAAACATTTAAATAGTTCTTCATCTATAATTAATCTGCCTATAAAGGCGGAGGGATATTTATGACAATGTTTGGACCAGTAACTGGTAATGTAATCGGACCAGTACAATTTTCAGATGGAGCAGTTTCTTTTGCTCAAGGAGCAGCAGGAGCTAGTTTAACTGTTAAAGAGGGTGATAATATCTGGTATGTGGATTCTTCCAGAGCCGTAAGTGGAAATGGATTAACTCCAAAAGCAGCATTTATTACTTTAGCAGAAGCAGTTGCAGCAGCAGGAGATTATGATGTAATTCTTGTAGCAGAAAACTCAATTGAAACTATTGCATCTGGTGGTATAACAATCACTCAGACAGGATTGAAGATATTTGGTGGAAATGGATCAGAAATGAGACAGGCAGCAGCTTTAAAAATAGCAGCTGGAACAAGTCCAATGTTTACTATTAAAGCAGATAGAGTTGAAATCGCAGGATTCGATTTATCAACAAGAATAGCTTATCCTTGTATTGCAATAGGAGATACTGTTGGAACTGCATTCTATCAGACATGGCTTCACCACATTAATTTTGATGGAGCTGGAACTTCAACCTTTGGAGTAGCAATGGGTGGAGCAGGTGGATTTGGTGTAGCAACTCAGTGTGATGCTGTTAATCTTGTAATAGAGAACAATTATTTTGCAGCATATGTAACAGCAGCAGTAGTAGTTAGTGGAACAAGAATGACTGTTAGAAATAACGAATTCAATGTGCCAGTAGATACTATTGGAGTAACAGTTGTTGAAACAGGCGGCAATAGAGGATTCTGGAGAATACATGATAATCTATTTGCTGGAATTGCTAACTCATCTACAACTGCAATTAAATTTGCAGGAAATACAACAGCAGGACAAGGAACAGTATGTAGAAATCTAATTACTGGAACTTGGGATACTACAATAACAAACAATTCTGGAGATATTGGATGCGAGAACTATGTAGGTTCTACAACAGGTGGATCATTGATAGACTTTAACTCATCAGCTTAAAATGATAAAAAGAAAAGATAAACCGGAAGAACACAAAGTTGAGGATTCAGATTTCTCTAAGTTCACTTGTAACGAAGAGAGAAAAAGTTCTCAAAGTAAATAATTTTTTTTTATTTTTTTTATTTTTAATTCTAGTATTATAAAATTATAGTAGTATAGAATTATAAAAAATAAGGGAATAAACCCTTACTTCTTAACATTTTTGAAGTAGTATTCTGCAACAGCAAATATTCCTTCAAATACAGGTCCTGCAATTAAACCAGTTAAATCCTGACCTAATGCAAAATAACCACAGACAGAACCAATAATTGTAACAATCATCTTTTTTCTGCCTTTGATAAATTCCCATAATTTCCATCCGTTAAAACTCATACTTTTACTAACAATTTGTGTCATTTTATTCCTCCGTTTAATTTACATCAAACTATATTGAACTCCCATACTATCAACTTGAGAACCTGTTGTCAAACTTAATCTAACTTTTATTTGTTCTCCAGCTCCTAAAGTGTATAATTCTCTTCTTGCAACTGTTATCCAGCTATTTCCATCATCATAAGTAATATCAATTGTTGTTCCTGGGAGATTATCTCCAGCTATATCAATCTTTATCTTATCAAAAATGCTTTCATCATTTGGACCATAAGCAGGACTAATCCAATAACCTGAAGATTCTCCAGTTTGTAATTTTAATATACCATCTGAAATCTCAGTATTACTATGAAACCCTATCTCAACATTGTATAATTCTATTTCTGTAAAATCAAGATCATCAACATTAGACTGAGAATCTGTTCTTTTATCACCTATCTGAATTCTATCCTTCAATACATGACTAATTCTTCTTTGCTCTTTATTTATTGTAACTGTAGTAAATAATCCTTCATCAGATATTTCATGCTTATATGATCGTATTATATAAAATCCTGGTTGAAGATTATCTTGTGGTGAACTCAATCTAAGTTGTTCTCCTGGTTGTATTGTAGCCAATAAAAAGCTTGTTACTTCTCCAGTAATAGGTGGATCCTTTTTTAATGCGAGTAATGAATTTCCTAATTCTTTTGCTGCTTGAAAAGTTGTAATTCCATCATCATTAACTGTTTCTTTCTTTATCCCAAATTTAGTCTGATTTGCAGGTGTATCATTTGCAGTATATCTAACTTGTACACCATCAATAGTTCCTCCAATTACTCTTATTCTATTTTTGATAAATTGTATATCTGGAGCAAAATCTCCAACATCATAAAGGTTATACTCATGAACAATAGCATCTGTAGTATTCTGAATGGATCCAGCTGGAAAGAATTTAACAACTAAATCTGCACTTATATAACAATCATAAATCATAGCATTACAAATAGATTCAATAACATCCCAAAAAGGTGTCTCTAAATAAGTTGCAGTAATTAAAGTTCCGGTATTTACATTAATTTCTGTAGTATCAAACCTTCCTTCACCATAAGTATCAAAGAGGTCTTTCATAGCAGATCCACCATCTTCATCAACATACTCCTTATGGACATCTTGACCTTGAACAAATAGAGCTTCTCCTCTTCCAGTTACTAAAACATTATTATTTCTTTTTGAAGGTTTTTCTATTCTTCCTCTAAATCTCAATGTTGTAGCAGTAGTAGCATAATCACTATAATATCTGAATATTTCCATACCAGTCCATACATTAGAATAAGTTTCATTTGGATTAGGTATCTGAAATTCAAAACTTCCAATACCTGTAGTTATCCCATCTTCAATCTTCAAATTAACAATAATATCTGTTATATCATCAATGGTTCCATCTAATCTTTCCACAGTTACTTTATAATTTGTAGTATAGATAGGTGGAATCCAAATAAAAGGTCTAACTTTTCTTAAATTACGAACAACCATTTATACTTCCTCCGAACATACAATACAGGTATCACAACAAGCTCTAAAACTTATATTTGGTTGCCATAATGTCCACTGAGAAAAACTACAATCATAATCCGCCCACATCCAAATACCTGATGTATTCAAATAATTTAATTCAAATAATTCCATCCATTTAGAAATATTTGTGAATCCTTCTGATTTATTACTTGTTACACCAATCGTTAGATCAACACAAAAATGTTGTTCATTTAAATACAATGAGAAATTAGAATTAATATTGTTATAAGAATAACTAGTAAAATTAAGAATTGGTCTTGAATTTGTTTGACCAAATGGGGTTACATTAACTGATGTTGGAGTCTGAGGAATAAACTCTAACCAATAAATATTATTAGGTAATACATAATTCCAAGCTGAATAATAATAATCTATTTTAAATGTTAAATTTGAACTATAATCAATTGTATGTGCAGTTACATTATAAGATTTATTTCCTCCTAAATAATCAAATGAAATATTACCTATCTCAAGTGTTCCATTCAAATCATTTTCTATTGTAATTGGGATATCAGTCTCATTAATTGAATTATTAACAAATCCTCTCAATAATTCTAAATCTAAAAGTATTGGATTTGGATCAAAGTTATATACAAAATCAATTGCTGTTATTCTCATTATTCCAGCTGAATCACTATTGAAATAAATAGGCATACTACAATCTCCGTTATCATTTTCTGAACAAGTAAGTAAATATTCATTTGATTCATTGCTTACATCTCTTGTAGAATTACTTGTTGAAAAGAAACCTGTATGATTCCAAACAGGGATCCCACTTATGTTTCCAATTCTAATAAAAGGATTTAATAGATTAGTATAATCATTTGGGATATATGATCCATCAGATCCTGTAATTCCATTTGTTCCTGAAGTTTCCCATTGTGTTTCAAAAGCATTATATCTCTCACCACCTGTTCCACCAGTACCAGAATTAGATAGAATATCACCTGTAATATTAAATGTTTGATAATAAATAACTACATCCCCAGCATTTGAACCTCCTCCACCATCACCACCCTGTCCACCATAACCAAAATCGGCATCAGTACCTGTATAAGCTTTTGTTTTTCCTCCTCTTCCTCCATTTTGTCCTGATGTTCCACTTGTATCAATAATTCCAGTTAGATTTACAGTAAGACCTTTTAAATAAAAATGTATACCTGGTTTTCCAGCTTCTCCACCAGCTCCTCCTCCACCATTAGCAACCATACACCAATTACATTCCCATTCTCCAGGATCATGTGATAAAAATGTACTTGCATCAGTACCTGCTGAACCATAACTATTACCACCATTTCCACCATTTAATGTGATGTAACATTGTCCTTCTGTAGAAACCAAATAAGCACTAATTCCCCCTCCTCCTCCAGCACTTTTACCAGTTGCATTTGTACCATTTGTTGTATAAGATCCATCAGTTTGTGATATTATTCCTGTACCATTCCCATTTGTACCAAAAGGTGATCCACCAGAAACACCATAACCTACAGTTGGTTGTATTCCAGGTGTGGTACAGAAAGTTGTTGTACTGAAACCACCTGAACCATGTTCATAAGCATTAGGAGAATTAATAGTACCTTCATCAGTAGCAAAAAAACTAGCAGAAGAAGGTCCTGATTCAGTTCTATTTGATAAATTTATTATCCCATGTATCTCAGTAGTTTCATTAACTCTTAAAAATAATGTACTCATATTTGTTCCATTAACTGAGAGGATCATTCCAGTTCCTAAATTAAAATATATAAAATTATATTCTCTGCTTGCATTTAAAAATACAGTATTACTTATATTGGTATAATCTACTCCTGCAACAAGACTTCCAAATGTTTGATTAGTTGAAGTGAAAACAAAATCTCCATCACTTCCATCTCCAACATCAACTACAACATCTGTTTCTCCACTTATATCAATAATCCCATAAGTAACATTTGCAACTTTAGGTATATCTATAAAAACAGATTGTATTCCTGCTCCAATAAAAACAATATCTTTTGTTGTATTACCATCATTCAATGTATCTATTGAAATATTACCTGAAAAGACATCTCCTACTTCATTGCTTAATGTTCCATTAACATAAATTTTAATATTTGTTGGATAAGTTCCATTGTTTAAGTATCCATTAAGATTTATAGATAAATTATATATTTCATCATATTGATGAGATCTAATATAAACAGTTTGATTTTGTGGCCCATTATAACTTAGATTTTTTATTGTAGTTGAATCATTCAACTCAATTTTTCTAAAGTAAGGAATATCAAGAATAAAACTAGTGCTACTTGTATCACAAGAATAATTAATACCAAAACTTGGATGATCCACATCAACACAAACAATTACTCCTGATGTTACATTAGCACTTACATTTATAGGTCCAATTTCAGCAGTTATATTTTGATTAAATCCTCCTAAAGTTAAATTAACATTAGGTGAAAGATATTTTGAACTTAATGGTTTATAATCAATATTAAATCCATCATCTGTTAAGTTATATTGTAAATCACAAAAACCATCATTTACTGAGTCAGTACAATTATCTGACCAACCTGTTGCTGTTGGGTTTGTCCAAAAGTTTCCAGCTATTTTAATTCCATCACTAAAAATTCTTGTTCCTAATTGTAATGTAGTATTCCAATAATTCAGATTACTTGCTTCAAATGTAAATTGATTAGTTTCATTGATTAGATTATTATAGAATGTTACATTGTCTGTAAGTGCTGCTAAAAAAATCCCAGCAGAAGAACTATTTTCTATTATATTATTGTAAAGTATAACATCATCTGCATCAAGGTAAATACCATATTTATTATTTGTAAATCTTGAATCCACTACATAATTATATATATTTGCAACAATGAAATATAATCCTGCATATGTATTATTTCTTAAATCAATATTAACAAAATTGTTCTCTCCAACATCAAGAGCAATTATTCCATCTGTATTTTCTGATATGGTTGAGTTCCTTATTGTTGAATTATGAACTCGGAATATATATATTCCAGTAGTTGATGAATTAGTAATAGAAACATTGTAATAATCATGAGATTGAGAGTTCCTAGCATTGATTCCCCTATAAGTATTCTCAATTATAGTATGTGAAACATTTACATTATCTGAATCAGAAATAATTATCCCATTATTCCCTCTTGTACTAATTATTGTAACATTAGTAATATTAGAATTATCTGCATTACATAGATAAATCTCAGAAACATTGTTATCCCAATCCTGTATATTTACTGTTCCATTATAATAAACAATTGGTTTATTTCCTGTCCCAGTGAGATTTGTTATGTTATTATGGCATCTTGAATCTAAACCACTTGTGTCTAACCAAAAATCATAAGTAGTACTGTTAGCTAATATAGTATCTGTTATTGATATATTTCCACTAGTAGTTGCAAAAAACCCATAATCAAAATCTGTTACAATACAATTCTTTACAGTTATATTTGATACTCCTTTTACTTGAATTCCATAGTTAGCACTTCCATCCCCATCTATCTTATAACCTTTACAATCAAAAATAACATTAGTAGCATTTATGAACATACAAGGACTGTCTGAATAATCTGATATATCTGCTGTCATATTATATGTTGCTCCTGCTTCAGTTAAGTTAGAACAACTACTTATTTCATAAGGATTTACTTCTGTTGTAAAATTGAATATCCCTGTTGAATTACAAGCATCATCACTTGTACATGATGTAACATTATAATAATAAAATGTTCCAGAGTCTAATCCTGTAGCAATGACATTATGTCCTGTTGTTACTAAAGTAACATTTATTGCTTCTATACTTAAATTAGTTATACTTGTTCCTAATATAGCAGATGAATTTGAACTTATATCTGTATCCCATGTAATTACAGCAGTTGTTATTGTTACTGTTCCATTATTAACATTTGAAATCGCAGGTATAAGAATCGGAGGTGCTTTACCTAATTCTCTACCCCACATTTCAGAAATATTATTTGCATCTAAAGTTATATTCCATATAGCAACTTCATCAACTATACCATTAAACCTAACTTCTGATTGTCCTGATTGAATACCACCTATAAAGATGTCATTGTTTCCAATAATATAACCATTGCTTCCAACAGTATTTTGTGCAGTTCCATTAACATACATAATTATCTCTTGACTTGTTGCATTATAAGTGCAAGCATAAAAAACCCAAGTTTGGAGTGGCTGTGGATCATTTGTAGGAGCAAATAAGTAATTACCATCTCCTGTATAGCACCTAATATATCCATCAGTGAATCTTCTTATAAACATACCATTACCAGCTCCAGGGTCCATTTGTCCTATAATTTCTTCATTTCTTGATCCAACATCACTATAAACCATAACCATTATTGTCCAAGAGGCAAGAGTTTGTACTCCTGTATCAAAATAATCAACAGAACCGTCTAAATGGATTGCTTTATCAAATGTTGAATTAAAACTACTTTCCCATTCACTCCCTGTTATACTTACACCTGTGGCATTATTCAAAGGATAATTAATAGCATCTGCTGCATTTGTCCCATCTGTATCATTATTCAATTTATAGTAATACATTAATCCTTCTGGATATATTATTGTAGGATCTATTGGATCAAATAATCTAACATTAAATACTTCATAATCTGATATTAATTTTTCAGATTTGACATACATACTACCTGATTTATAAATCCATCCTAATCTATATCCTTCCCACCAAGTTACTTTAACACCTCTACCAAATTTCATTGATGTTTGATTACCATCTAATTTAAATGTTGGTCCATCATATATCAAATTTTTTACTTCATAT
>SDBT01007985.1_pt1 | contig 17354 bp, 39 predicted proteins | sample 2277101 | NCBI WGS metagenome assembly SDBT01 (sample SAMN10404973, study PRJNA504765) | marine sediment metagenome | isolation source: marine sediment core GS10_PC15, 103 cmbsf | place: Arctic Ocean: Southern Knipovich Ridge | collected 2010
TGACCTGGTTTCTCAAGTGCTGACCTGCTCATTATCTTATAGCCAGGTCCGTTTTCAAGTATCCAGCCGATTAGGTCTTTGGGAGCCCACCTAGTACCAATAATAACGATCTGCGATTTAGTGGGATGCAGTAACAGCGGGTGACACATCTTATGAAACCCAATAGCTTTGTCAATCTCGATCTGCGTCGGCTGTTGTACTTCCCCAGTCATCTGATCAAAGTCAGGAGCGACAGTATCATCTTGTATAACCACATCATAGTGACGGCTAGTAACAGCGGTACCTGTACCAGCAGGCTCAAATGTGCCTTCTGGAGCCGACAACCTGCGATTAACGGTTAGACACTCAGACGACCAGGGACCGTTGCCTCGGGGCATTAACTCAGGGAACAATACTTGAAACAGCTCATTGGTCTCAAAGATTGACTTTATCGAACCGACTTTCTTCTTCGCATTAGTCATAGTGTTTTGTGCTATCAAGACGCGTACGTTAGGATTATTGATAGCTCGCCATATAGCATATGCTATCGAACCGATACTTGACTTGAACCAAGTACGAGGTAACACTATAGCCATACGCGTGTTCACGGTATAATTTTGTAGGTTTCTACAAATAGGTCTATGTATTTCTTTAGTTAGATCGGTGAAGCCTAATACGAAGTACGCGAAGAAGAACAACGAGCTCTTCGATTTAGCTCGTAACTCACCTAAAGTTTTGTCGTCTAGTGCTTCCATAACTAACTCTTTGGTGGTTTCCTCTTTATAACCTTAGCAATCGCTTTTTGTCTCTTTACAAGTATCTTATTTGCTGCCGCCTTCAACTTAGGAGTAGCATCAATCTCACCAGCTCTCATAAGTGTGTCAGCTGCACCTTCAATTTCCCACTTGTCTAACCTAGGCGCTCTAGCCGGACGAGCTTTTGTTCGTTTCTTACTCATAATTAGTCCCTATCCATTGCCATAGCTTCTTTCAACTTCACTAAATCTTCCGCGTTCATCACAACTGACAAACTCTTAGACTCAATCTTACTAACCTTCGGGAACCCACCGCGATCAAGAATTTCAGTGGATGCCCGTATAGCTACATTCTCATCTGTAGATTGGATGCACCCAAGTATGCGATCTACGGCCGCTTGCGTACCCTCTCTAATAGCATCACTAACCACCTGATCTGAGCTCACGATACTCTGGTTACTCAACTCATTTAACTTCTCTCTCCTCATAGCAACTTCATGCTGGAAAGACTGACCACGCGTGACAACTGATACATTACACGGCGTGATATTCAAGTTATCTGCGATCTGCTTATTAGTCCAACCGCGTAGATAGAACTCAAGTATCTTGTAGTGTCTCGGATTTAGTTGTTGTATGCTGCTCATCTAATCCACAGCCTTAAACGAAGTACCTTTATATCTTGACCTATACATACTACCAGACCTAGCCTGTCTCTCTACCAACGTAGACTCAGCTACGGCTTCTCTCCACTGCCCATATGTCACAACCTCGACGTTCCCAGCTATCTCCTGAGCCCTTAGCCACGCAGCAGTATCATTTAATAACGGTAAATCCATATTGATAGTAGTTAGACCCGGCCCTACATTATGCGTGTAAGCATTGATAAGCCCCCCCTTGTCTATGATGATTTGAAATGCTGCTTCATAGTCAGCTGCAAAAGTATCATCCGTGTTTACATATAAAGCATAATACGGTAATTGTTGCCAGGAAGCAGGCTCCCACGCAGACCCAGTGGTACCTAGTTGTGTTAACGTATTATTACCTATCTGGGCAGTAGTAGATGCCCCACGAATAATATCATAGAATGGTTTAGCTTGATCTTGCCCATACCACGAAGGAGCAGCACTAACAGCAGAATTCCCTGGCCATGCGAGAATGCGTGCACCACGATACCATCCATTAGCTATAAGCAACTCTTGAGGTGATACCAGTTCTTCCACAAGGTCTGCTATAGTTTCAGTGGACATAGTCGGATGTGTCTTTGAGTGACAGATCAAATCCCATCCATTATCGTAAAGTTCCTGCAACTGAGCAGTCGTCAAGAATGTAGCTTGGTCAATTTGGGACTCGATGATAGATACGACGCCCTGCCAGCCATTTGCTTTAAGAACTGGATATGCATAAGTAAATACTCCTGATTTTGCATCATCGAAGTTCCATACAAACCCACCCTTGCTCGCGTTATCGGTAGTGATTAATCCAAACGACACGCTGGTATCGGCTCCATCAGTTATCCTATCAATTTGCAATTCTATAGTTGTAAATGTATATCCAGCGGCGACGCCTTCCCATAGAGGTGTGCCTACTTCTGTAGCCATATTAGATGTCATTACCAACCTGTTCCACATATCCGGTACAATAAGCTGGCGTGGCGTACTAAAGGCATACACAAAAAGTGCTTGACTTGCAGATGAATACGTCTCATAGAAGCGAATAAATATGAAATTTAATTTTGCAAAATCTGCAGCCGTAACAAACACCCATACCGACACTTCATTCTTTAACGTACCACCAAGAGTTATGCGAGTTGTACACCCATCATTACTATTTGTTGTCACTTTATAAGATTGATCTCCGAAGACAAAGTTGGTAGTATCATCTACACCAGTACCGTTAGCAATAGTATCATTTCCCGGCCAGTCTTCGGCTGAACCAAAATCTGCAAGTATTGTCCTACTGATAGTAAGATCGGCAGCAATACACGTATGACACAGTAATAGCAACAGCAATAGAAAGATCTTCTTCATAATGTATCCTTAGTAACTAGTAACATCACAGTTCATCGTACCAGATCCGAGAGATGGAAACCTTACAATCCAATACTCAAGTTCCGCAGCATCGAGCCGTAGAGTTGCATGCTTATCACTACCACCAGCACCTAAAATCGTCACGCCTTGTGCTGTTTCGTCAGTTGTAGTTGTAATAGTATCTGCCATAAAAGTGCTATCATCATTCACGAGAGCACCAGCCGTAACCCCACCTATCCACTGCAGTTGCGCACTAAGGCCACGAGCGTAACCCCAAATCTCGACATCAGAACACGCAAGGTTATCAGCTGACGCAGTGAAGTGGAAAACTACCATATTTTGTTTTCTACTCAACTTGTAACGATCAGAAGGTAACGCATCCCAAGTTAAATCCGCCAACGTGACATCACTAGTACCAGCAGCGCTACGAACGGAACCGGAAGTTGAGCGGGCCGTTTCAAGATACGCACCCATCACTACTAACATGACTATTAACACAGCTACCATACAAAAGAACTTCTTCACAGTACGTCTCCTAAAAATCAGTTATGTCAGCACGCCAAGTATCTGACGGTATACCAGTAAACAGCACAAATATCTCATCGTAACCCAAAATATCAAACCCAATTACTTGCCGATTCTTGCACAAACGCAAATGCGCCCCAATCGTGTCCTGTATTTGCCATGATTTACTCGCAATCATAACTTAAAAACGGTCATTGTACCTGTGCCCTACACCTACTATAGCCTCTACACCCACAATAATATAGGCGCTTCATAAACACAGATCGAACAAGCTATAACAATGTGTTGCGTGCGTTATGTACGTTAGCATAAACTTTGAAATTTGAGATTTTTGGAGAGGAGTCCTCACTAACGGCCTGGGGAGGTACCTGGGGGTTTTCTTTACACACGTCGAGCACACTTGACGCGCGTCGTATGGGTGCTACACGTGTCGAGTTGCATCGTGCCGTGTGTCGTGTGCAGCTACATGGACGTAGCATCGTGTTTGATATTCATATAACATTGTGAAATGTTTTGTGATAATAAATATGTTTTTCCACGAACCATTTTCGCTAGCCGACGTATCATTAGTATACAACCAATGATGTTTGTATCTATGACGTTCTTTGACAACATAATACGATTAGCGAGTTCCGTCCGGTGCTCGGTGTTATCACTGACGATGTAGAAAGTGGTGATAATATGGATAAAGCAGACAAAACAGCCGAACTCGTGATACTATTAAGCAAATCCGCGGCATACGCTGAGAGGTCCAAAATAGATGACCGCACGTATGAACTCGACGGCAAGTACTTGAGGTTTCACGATGTATCGACAGACGGTGTGTTCTACGGTTTCAAGGCCGTTGACATACCAAATCCGACCGATGCTTACGAAGCACAACTCGAGGCCCTCGTCGAGATATACTCCGACGAACAGATTGTCAAGGGCTGTGTCAAGAGTATCGTAATCGAACTCCAGCAAGCAGCACGCAAGGTCGCTGTAGGTGATGTTGCAAAGATGCCCGATGCTGAGTTTAAGGCCGAGTGGAATAGACTCACACTTGAGGAACCCAACGTCATACAGCGACTCAAGACGTATGAGTACATCGAGAAGCACATACGTCTTGAGTGGCTCGAAGCACAACCACAGCACGAAGATGGAACACTACGTTTATTTTGACACTATACACAAACTAACCGATAATATCGAGCATCCGACCGAACTCGCTAACACAAATATCACTTGTTCTAACATCGAACATGTGGGCAATGATGTTCGACATCCGGAGACCCGGCGTACAGACCTACCTTTTTCATTGTGGGTGCAAATTGTCTAGTACATAGAGTAGTTCCTTATATTAAAACAAAAAAATATCTAGAATAAAGGCTCGGAGCACCGGGTCTCCATTTTTCGAACGTCAACTGTTATGCGACTATCGGCTTGAAACTAATAATCACAAGGAGAATAACATGATAGTATGTCAACACGAGTATGAATACGGACAGTCGGATACAAAGTTCACTGTTATATTTGAGGGAGATGAGATTGAGAAGCTACAAAGTATAGTGGACGAAAATGAAGGTAAAGTAAATTTTGAGCAGGCGCTATACGACTTGATATGTAGCGCGTGTTAGTACTGTAACGAACCGACCGCAAGTATATTTTACAAGGAGATAGTACAATATCACTGGACACATTTGAGACAGAAGATTTAGCAGATGACTTTGTATCGTATGTAGTAGACCAGGCACAAGCATGAGCAGTTAGGAATGTACTGCGACCGTTGTAAACTACACAATATAAGGAGCATATCATGCCCAGGTATCAAGTATGGATTGTAATAGATGAGGTAGACGAAAAAGGTGAGCTTGTTGAGCAAGTTGATGCTTCTCCCACGGAGTGCACATTTGCTACAGAAGACTTAGCCAAAGACTTTGTGTCATACGTGCTAGATGCTGCAAAAGAGTACTAGTATACTACATATTATGAGCAAGTGATAAAGGAGCAGCAATGCTAGATAGATTACGTAAAGAGAAACTACGAAAGGACTAGTAACATGGAGACTTGGAAGGGTAAGATAAAGGTTAGGCTAGGTACTGTACCTCACACGCCAGGTTACACATCTATAGTTGATGTAGAGACAGAAGGGTCCAATTTCTATGAAGAAGTACAGTTTCTACAACGAGCAAAGTTTATAGTTGAGGCTTGGAATCAACTATACGCCACGGTTTGAAACTTGAGTGTGTAAGCAAGCGATAAAAGAGCAGCAACAAAACTCACACTACATACGCGAAAGGAACAGTATTATGGAGACTAGAATTGATATGATTAGAGCAATCGCAGTTAAGTCAGTAAATGATGCTGGAGATAGGTCAGCGAAGTATACATATCCTTCTCACGACATGGTAGAAGGAACAAAGGTATTTATAAGAGGAGCCGTAGATTTTCTCTGCTCATTGATAGATGAAGCAAAACTAAACGAAATGCCTGTGTACGATGCTATAGTAGAGGAACACATTGCTTATGGTGTTGCATCGAGAGTGGTAGGTATGTTGATGATTGCGGCAAGTCAAGGATAATAATGTATAGAGTGAAAGGAACTAACAGATGAAAGACAAGAAGAACTACGCCATGATACTAACAACACGTGCTCGCTACGACCGCGTCTCATATGTACGCGTAAAGCGCGACCTGGACCGCGGTATCACAAGTAATGGCTATCAAGTAACATATCCCAAGATCGGTAAGAAGAACGAGGTGAAAATGGTAACTGAGTTCATACCTGATAAGTGGATAGTAGAAATACGTAAGCTCGTATCGTAACTCACAACATAATCCACTTGTTCTATAACCGAACATGTAAACACAGGGAGCTTGACAAATGGAACTATCACAGATGGAGCACGAAGTAAATGAGGCGTGGATAATGTTATCTGATGATATGAAGCTAGCACGGCTTCAGCTAATTATGTCTAATAATCCACCTACTACAAGTGATATTAGACTGTTAGACATTGGTGATGCGGCACTAATAAAGATGTGTATAGGATACGTCACGATGAAGAGTACGTACGAGAAGGTTGCAGCAGCGCAACTACAACGCGACTACGACGAACCGCCTTATACTAAAAAACCTGAGTAATAAGCGGACGAGGACACGGAGGTCCCAGCAATGCTATTCACATAAACACTCATAACACACTGTACTACGAAAAGACGTAAGATGCTTGGTGCTAATAGACGTAGGATAAGAAGGTGGGAGAAGTTACATCAACGCACAATGAGTTCTATGTCTAAGTACACACAGTTACGTGCTAGGTGTAACGCGTTAGATATGACGCGTGAAGTTGTTAGTTGCTCATGTGCGCTTGACAAGCTGGATTTGATGTTAGAAGAGGTAGATGATATTATAGCGCTGTTAAAAAGAAAGGACGAATAGTGCATCTAATACAAACTATTTGGAACAGTATCGGCTTAACACTAAACAATGAAACTGCGACCATTGAGATAAAATGGCAGCTGGTAGCGTTACTACTATTCGCGAAGATAATGGTAGACTACATACGTTATGTGAGAGTACCGAGAAAACATTATAAGAAAGGATAGTAACTATGAATGCGTTAGATAAGTGTTGGAAGAATCAGATGAGTATGAGTAGGTGGGTTGCTAAGAATTATCATAAGCACCTTAGTGTAAGTAGCGCTAAAAATGTGTGGCTTAGGAAGCACAACATTACAGATTTGTATAACTCTTGCTTCTTCTGTCAGTACGGTAAGGACCACGCTGATTATTATGCTTGTACCTCATGTCCTGGACGGTTAGTAGATCCTACGTTTCGATGCGCTAGCAGTAATTACAGTTACATGAGGAATCCAAAAGAGTTCTACAACAGGCTACGTTTTTTGTATAACATATATAAGAAAGGATAACACAAATGACTAAGCTAAAATTAACTTGGAGAAACATTGTTGCAATCGTACTAATAACATGGGCTCTGTTCTTGCTCGCTGCGAACGCCGGTTGTCAGTTAGACACACAACTCAACAACTCGGCTCGCTTCTTATACAAGGCCGAAGGTGCAGAGTCTCGCAGCGAGTGGTCTTTGGGAGGGTTGAATAGATGATTACGAAAGAAGAGATTCAGCAACGCGTTATAGAGCAAGTTCGCAAAACTGTTGCTCCCCAGCTACATATACTAGGTGAGAATAAGGAAGAACAATTCTTTGAGTTCTTACACAACACGGTTGGTTTTCAAGTAGAAACCATAGACTGGGACGCCTGTGATGATGTGAATGACGCTATTATGAAGTTAGCTGATGAGTTTATGGGTATACTAAGTATAGTATTAGGAGGACTTAACAGATGAGCTTCGATGTAGAGAAACAATGGAAAACTCAAGCCGGTTACGATGCGGTGTGTATACTAATCCACGGTATGCACAGGTGCGGGTATGTAGGTATTTCTAAGGAACATCCGCTATACAGTAAGGACTTCACAGACCACTGCAGCGTACTTGTAGAGCCATTTAAGAGGATGTGTGCAGACAACGAACCGCTAGGAAAGAGAGGCGTGATACCTCTAATCTGCATGAGCGCGAGCGGCGAAACAGTATCTATGGACGTGTTCTTCAACGTACATGGTAGCGTAACATACTGTGGAGGAGCAGATGACTATCCCATAGACAACCCGCTGAAACTTTGGTTTATTGGCTTTGATTGTGGGCACTGCGACGATGGTACTCTAAACGATTCAATAAGAGCGTTTTGTCCTGGACCCGTTCGATCTATGGAATATGTAGTAGACGAGTGCGAGTCGCTGGCTAAGCAACTGTTCGACGTATCTACACTGTAAACAATAATTTTATGTCCATAATTATTGCTCTATATCCTGGTGGGTATAAGCACTGTTATATATGACAGCACTGTTATTGTTTGGCGGAGACAAGACCAATGGCGGACTTCCTAAGGATTGCAGTTACTCGACTTCTACAGAGCGGCTACGACCTATATATTCCGCTACAACGGCCCTTATTTGATGAACTTGTAATACTCGATAAGGGCCAGTTTTTTAGGTGTATCGTGAAGTGTGCAATGTTATGCGCAGATAGAGGACCTACGCTTAATACGAAGTTCGTCATAGAACATAGTGTTACACTATTAAGCGATCTAAGTATTGATAAGATTATTGCAGTGTTACCTTGTAGACAACAAGTATGGCTAATACCTCTCGCGTCGATAGGAGAGAAGACAACTATCCGCTTGCAAGCTCGTAGTGATTGGCTCATAGATCGTGTTACAAATGCACAGTTAGATCCATCTACTCGTGACCAGCGAACACGAGAGCGTAAGATGGTTAAGGAAGCTGAGGAAGAAGCGAGCTTTTACAAACGTGTATTAGCAGGATAACTATTATGAGCAGATACAAGGAAAAGAAAGGAACGAAACAACATGCAGAGTGATATAGAGAAACGATTAAGGTCGGCTTTAAGATGGTGTAGTGGGACAGATGATTTTCAGGTAGGCGGTAAAGCTCGTGAGGGTTGGGAAAAAGTCTGTGTTCCGTTGCTAACAACTGAAACACAAAAAGCTAACAAAAAAAGGCACTGTTGCATGATAGGATGTGACAAAGAGGCGGAATATGCTATTTATTTCAGAAGTGACGGCGAACCGAGTGACAGCACGAATACCGATGCTTGCACTAAACACGTTGGCGAATTATTGACAGACGCATTGATGCACTGGATATATCCTATTGCTGTATGATAGCAAAGATCTGGATAACGATATGAACCCTAAACAGTTTAGCTCCGATAAGATATTGAATCATCTATACACTGTAACAGAGTGGTTAGCTGGTGATAATCCCTTCCCTATAACTGTCGAGTTAGACTTGACTAACAAGTGTAATCACAACTGTCCTGGGTGTATAGGAGGTAGGTGTGGACGCGATGAGGAACTGTCGTTAGGAGACATATCATCTGTGATAGCACAACTAGCAACCCTCGGATGTAAGGGATTGATATTTACTGGTGGTGGAGAACCTCTCTGTAGTCCTTATCTTCTAAGAGCAATGAAGCAGGCGTCTAGCACGATGGACGTAGGCCTTATAACTAACGGTTCTCTTCTACACATGTCAAGTTGTGAAACGCTACTCGATAGATGTACCTGGATAAGAATTAGTCTCGACGCGGGGTCTAGTGAGATGCACCGTAGAACTCACGGCACTGTCGATTTTGCACAAGTTATTGCAAATATAGCGATGCTGGTGTCTCTGAAGAAGATTATAGGATCAACTTGTACCATTGGCCTCGGCTATCTCACGGGCAAAGGTACTAACGATCCCCAAGATATGATGGACTTCGTGGATGGAGCAGTATCGTTGGGAGTAGACTACGCACAGTTCCGACCGTTTCTAAGTACCAATAACACAGAAGATTTCTCAGACTTCACGCCCATTGACTTCGCACCATATATAGCGAAGGGTAACAATAAGACTGAGATATTATGCTCAAAACACAAGTACGATTCAATGTCTAACAAAGACACCACACGCGCATATGACAAGTGCTACGGGCAGCAGTTCGCTACAGTTATATCCGCAACAGGTGACATGTACTTGTGCTGTCATGGTAGAGGTATAGAGTCAATGGTGATAGGCAACATTAGAGACAACAGTATAAGTGATATCTGGTACTCTGAAAAGCGTAGACGAGTCGTTGATAGTATTGTGTTAGATAAGTGTCCTTTGTTGTGTAGAGCAGATACCTTCAACACGATACTGTGGAGTATTAAGAGTGAGAAGAAGCACGTTAATTTTCTGTAGTTGAGGTGAGTAGTATGACTAACACAAGTAGAAAGGAACGTGACATGAGTACAAATGGAACAGTACTAGAACAAACAGTTGCACAGGTAACAGTCGTTAAGAGAACAGAGGCACTACACAGCGGGTCTGGTGTGTTGCAGAAGATCAACAGAGAAATTCTGTTTGATAGCAAAGTTTCGGCTGTGGGAGAAGAAGCACAGAAGCAGGTGGCTTATGATGCTATTAGGGTAAGTATGAAACCCGACGAAAAGCTCAACCATGATGAGTTAGAAGTCACGTGTCGTCCCTTTTGATAGAACGTATATCATAGGCGTAGATCCCGCACTACCTGACGAAGACCACATAGTTGTAGGGAACAATGTGTATCCGAAGAACGCTGCTCAGGCTGTACTTGCAGCACCAAATGAGACGTGTGATGGTTTCAGAGTATATGGTGCAAAGCCCTTATCGTACTGGACACCTCGTACGTCGTATGTTCCTATGGTTGGCGAGTGGTTTTGGCTGCTACATGACCATACGTGGAGACGAAGACAAAGAGTAGACCACGGAACTCACAACGAAGAAGGCTGTAATGTTACTACTACCAGTTTCGATGAGAGCTGGTACAAAGGCAAGTGTCTCCCAGCAATGGCTCCAACTAAATAACACTGACTTGTTCTATAATCGAACATGTGAAACGTAACAAACTTGCTCAATGTGAGCAATACAATAACTACATTTTTTAAGGAACAGAAGTATGAAGACAGAACCGAGCAAAGTGCGGCATAAAGGTGAGGTTGTATCGGAGATCGAGATCCCCATCTACGAAAACCTCGACGAGCTGATGGCTGCTGTGGCAGGCGAAGTGATTGTGGAGAAGTTCAACAAGGCGAACAAAATCGACTTGCAAGCAGCGGCCCGAGCACCGTTCTCTGAGAAGAAAACCGGCAAAGCGCGACGCGCAGCTATTGGGTTCGATCTTCTCACAACTGATGAGATCATCAAGTTCGCTGGGAACCACGCGGGTCTTCAAGAGTACTTGGACAGTCCGGAGATGGCGGACAAGATTGATGCGAAGATCGCTGAGACGGCGCCAGCTACCGCGGAGAGCAATGAGCCAGGCATGAAAGCAGACGAAGAGTAGTTATTTTCTCCTCCTCCAAACGGAACTTGGTCGCTGGCGCACAGTCAGTGGCCGAGTTCCACTTATAACGTGTCGGGTAGCTAACTGGGAAGATATGTAGAAGGTCCGAATAAAGGATGGACAGAAAGACGCTCAAGCTCTTGTCCGGCGACGGTTGGAACTACAAACGTCCTCTTGAGATACTACAGAAGTGCCTGGCCGACACGTTATAACTATTATTATGAAAGGACTCTACACAATGAAAGTAAAACAACACAAACCTCGAAACGTCAACTTGGAACCGGTTAGGTTAGACAATGGTACTATGATATACCCAGGTGACTCACTTGTCACTGTACTCTGTCCGAAGAGCATAATGAAGCGCATGAGGCATAACTTGTATCAAATAGCTCGACGGTCCCAAGTTACGTCTTCTATCAGGCAACGCATCGCTAGAGACTTAATCGAGGAACTAAAGTTGAAGCGAAATATGTAAGGAGACTATCATGGGTATGTTAGTACTATCACGACACAAAGACGAAGCAATTATAATAGGCGACGATATCAAGATAACTATCGTTGATGTAAGAGGGGATAAGGTGAGACTGGGGATCGACGCACCTCGTAGTATACCTGTGCATAGAGAGGAGATATATGATCTTATACAGAAGGAGAAGGCACAGAAATCTGCGGAGGAGACATCGTTGTGATCTGGAGAGCGCTTACAGATGATGAGAAACTATCTCACATCGCGTGTCTAAACAAAACACGCCTTGACATGCAGCTCGAAGCGCGTAAGCCGCGTAGTACGAAACCTCGTAAGCGCAGATTGAAGACCACTTTCAAGAGCAAAGAACTACAGGAACTATTCAACTCACTACCGCCTGAGATGCAACGGCTTGTGAGTTAGGAGACTGACGAATGTGCAGATATAGAGAAAGCGACATTCTAATAATCGCAAGGAAACGAGCGCAAGAGGACAGCAAGCATGAGTTCGTCTACTGGTGGTGTCCTACTTGCAACGTGACGGATACTACGCTAGTAGAATCTAAGGTGACAGCAAGACAATGCAAATGTGGGTTCTGGATGCAGTGGAGCTATGAACCATTTAGATATGCAGAGAGCTCCAGTGGTTAGAAAGGACACTAACAATGCTAACAAATGAAAAGATCTTAGCTATGTGTATAAATTGTGCTCGTATCGTGAAGAGCAAGAGACCTAGTTCCAGACTATCACTAGACGAGCTACAGAACATAGGTTTTATACATGTTAAGAGTGATATTGAAGGGAAGGCGTGTAGTGAGGCTTATTATAGCATGTTGCATGAAGCATCTGCTCCTCGATTTAATAAGAATGCTCCTGAGGTACAAAGGTACTTTATAGGTACTAGGAGAGCGATGGGACGTGATGCGACTGCGTACTACTGTGATTTAGGTGCTTTAGTAGACGTGAAAGACGCTATCCTACGGCTTCCTCCTAAAGATATTGAGGTAGCGATATTGTATTTACTTGAAGGCCGCACGCAGCGATATCTGTGTGACTTGTTACAGTTAAGTCAACCGACTATAAGTATAAAAATACAGGGTATCAAAGACCGCTTGTGTTATATGTTGAGGGAGTATGATAGATGAGCACTGACCGAACAGCCCAGCAATGGCTGACACTGGGCGATGATCTGGCGGTGGAACTGGCAAAGGTGTTTACGCCGGGGCCGCGGAAGCATGACTTTCCGGAAATGAGAGACTTATACAGGCCATTCATAATCAATGCCTACGGGCCATGCAGAAAGTGTCGCCGTCATCGCATGGATGAATTTACCAACTGTCATCTCCCCGACCGCATCAAAATAGACTGGAACACGGCGATGGAGTGGTTTAGGAAAGTGCCTTTGCTTAATATCATAAATATTCTGGCAGAAGTATCTAATGCCGCGATAGATGACGTTGAGGACTGGCAGGCAGATGAACAAGGAGAAGTGAATCTGTGGTTCTTGATATATGCCCAGCCCAAACACTACTTAATCGCCGCTGCGATGGCGGCTGGAAGAGGTGAAGAATGAAGGTGTCCGTCGGAATAATCGGCGTTCCAGAAAAAGCATTTACTTCGCATAACATAGATTGTCTTATTTGCGGACCCTATGAAACATCGACGTTCGGCAAAATGTGGCGTCCGACGCCTTGTGAATGTGAGGAGGCGTGCTCAAATTGCGATATGTGTTTTGAGTGCAATGAAGAATGTGAGTATTACGAGTGGAGTCTTTTGGCTGCATTAAAAGGAGAATACAGATGAAAACCTTATTATTCATCGCCCTTGCCCTGCTGCTGTCCGGCTGCTCTGGCTGGGACGCAAAGAGGACTGAGCATCCTGATGGTCGCGTAGTAATCATGGCAAGACAATGGCAATTCCTGACCGATTCCAAGCGAACACGAATGAAGTTTGCGATTCCAGACTTAGGCATTGCCGAAGTCGGCACGTCTATTCTTGACGCCGAGAGTATCGCGGCTATTGGCAAAGTAATTGCCGAGGTTATGCAACCGTGGTGGCTGATTGCCAGAGAGGAGGTGGGGCCATGAGCGTATATTGTCAAAATTGTGACCATCTACGATTAGTCAACAAGCAACTCGAGGCTGAACTCGCCAGGCATCGCAAAAGAGTTTCAGAACTCACGTCCGAATGCCTTGAGGTAGAAGGTGATGTTTCTAAGGCATACATGGAAATAAATAGATTGAAAGCTCAACTCGCCACGGCCAAATCTGAGAACAGAAGCCTATGCGGCCAACTGGCTACAGAAATGGAAGCTCGCACCCCTACACTTGAAGCATTACACAGGGCCAAAGCCGAGAACGAAGACCTCTGCGATAACATCGACGCTGCACGTCAGGACATGGCTGACATGCGTGCCGGGACGCTGGAGGGCAAGCTGTGGGCTGAGAACGAGCGGCTGCGGGAAGACTTAAAGCTATATGGCGACCATAAAGATTACTGTGGGGTTCGTTGGACCTTAGAAAGCCCGAAATGGAAACCTTGTGATTGTGGTTTGAAGCAAGCCCTGAAACAGCCAGATGAGGAGAATGACTAATGGCGTGTAAAAATTGTGGCTATTTCACAATACAGTGTGGCCTTTGTGGCGTTGGACACTGCGAAGAACATGACGAGTTAGTTATGAGTTCAGGCACTTGCGTAGTAGACAATTCCGAGGACAAGCCAGATAAGGAGAGCGACTAATGACAGGTGAACAATTAGCAAGGCTGAAGTATAGAAGCCTGAAACACTGGAAGTACGAATTGCTGGAAGAGATAAACTGTGATATTGATATTTTCTTCAATGCCCAAATAAATACGAAGTATGCCGGATTGTTTTCTCCCAGTGTGCCATATTCGTCTGTGGGCATTCTAATTGTCAAATCTCATTACGCATGGGACGGCCCCAGCGGCCCCACGTTTGACACACCGACAAATATGCGGGCCAGCCTGTTCCACGACGCCCTGTGCCAACTGATAGGCGAGGGGTGGCTCGATAAGAAGTATCGCAAGTACACCGACCAACTCCTACGGACTCACATGCTAGAAGATCAGTTAAAAGATGCTGACGGGCTGTTGGTGATATACGGAGCGGGTGGTCGGGTACTATATCAATCCAAGAAAAAGAAAGGGTTGAAACGAGCGATATACTTACGGTGGGGCAGGTTCAGGGCCAATGGTTACTATACTGTGGTCCGGGCGCATAGTAGATTCAAGGGTATGTAGTTTTATAAGCGAGGCGCTCGCGTAATTGCAAGTGTTACTTCCATCTTGCATAGATGTGCTGACTCCACTCATTGCGAGTGCTTCGCTTTATATTGTGTGAGTTGTTCGATAATCGAACATGTGGATAAATGTTATTAGAAAGGGAAACTGTTATGGATGAAGACAAAATTTTTGTTTGGTTTTTGATAGTGCTCGTAGGTATACTGTGTATAGCAGTAAGTATAGGGTTGTTTGCTATATGTCAGGATCACAGATGCGATGGTTACTATCTAAGACATGGCGCCATCTACGCTAGTCACCCCTGGTCAGAAGACCAAAAGGCGTGTGACTATACGCCAGAGAAATGGCAAGAGATAGTAGAGAGTGGACTAGCACTGCCCAGTAGAAAGGAAAAGAAGTGATACATGTAGATGAAGTATTTGATATACAGTACGTAGATCAGTCTACCATAGGAACCTTCAACCGCTGCCCCGCACGATACGTACTTAGCAGACAACTAGGCCTACGTCTACCCGAATCATCTCTAGTAGCACCAGACTTCGGAACCGACATCCACTTGGCACTTCCATACTGCTACGATGCTGATAATGTAGATGCTGCTATGGCCGTGTTCGAGAAAGCGTGGCGAGCTCGCTCATATGGTGAAGGCGATGTAAAACGCAACTGCGTTCGTGCTCGTGCGATGTTAGAAGATTTCCGTATTATGCACTCGGGTGGACGTTCAGCGTATGAAGTAATACACTTCCCCTTCACAGCACCTACGCAAGATGTAGTAGGTGACAACGAGGTACCGTTTCTCATAGATATAGGTGCGGATTTGCCTGCTGCGGGACGTATAGATATACCTGTGAAGTGGAAGTCTACAGGTGATCTATGGGCACTTGATTATAAGACTGCTAGCGAAATATCGGGCCGATACTTCGATAATTTCTCTAACGCACCGCAAACTATCCTCTACACACTAGCACTGTCACAACTATGTGGTAAGCGGGTAGCTGGCATGATTATAGAAGCACTACGTGTGTCGAAGGTACGTGCTGAGACACAAATGTGCTTTGTATTCGTGCATGACCATGAGATTGCATCATTCCTGCGACTTGCACAGAACACGGCACATGATATAGTTGGGTGTAACAAGCGCAAAACGTGGCCTAAGAAATGTACTGGATGTGGGCCGTATAGTTCGTTTGGATTTCCTTCTCGCATCTGTGAGTACTACAACATATGTAAGTGCCCAGATTGGAAAGACGGTGCTACTATATATCAAAAGACTGAGCCGTTTCATCCGTTCATTGTTGATAGTGGGGAGAAAGTATAATGGCACATATAGTATTTACGGTGATAGCACTATCTTGGACGGTACTAGGAATCGTGTGTGTTGTGTTCCTTGATCGTCCTCAGAACCTGATATGTGCGTTGGTCTGTTACAACCTATCTGCTACGTACATGATACTATCTAAGATGTGTGGAGACAAGTATGCCTAACAGACCTTTCATAGGACAACTACTAATGTTCAACGCATTTCCACGTACTGAGTTCTGTAAAGAACACATATATAACGGTGCGGAGTGTAAGGTGATAGATAATCTGAGGAACACGGTGCGTGTGTTGTTTAGAGGACAGACTGTGACTGATATTGTAGCGCCTAATTATCTGCGAATTGTGATTGCAGATAAGAGTGTTATGAGAAAGGCTCACACATGAGTATACTATTAGGACTAGGCGTAATGTGCGAGTTCGATGATGAAGCTCCGGAGCCTGAAGGCACTGTGCTGTTCAGGGGAGTACCTAAAGTAGGTGACGAAGTAAAGCTGAGCGACGGATTGATTTGGGTTGTTACTCGTGTAAGTAAAGAAGACTATTGCAGTTATCCTGTGACTGTGAAGCGGAAAGAGTAATAAATGAATAAGTGGAAACCGATGCTGGCACATACTATCGAAGACAAACGCTCGTCTGTAGTGTTCCCAGGATATGTGCAGCCGAAACTTGACGGTGTTCGTTGCTTGTTGACAGACGACGGTTTTTACTCACGGAATGGTAAGAAGATTTTGGGAGTACCTGCTCTTGAGAAGGTCACTATACAATGTTTCTGTAGTATGCCGTTAGATGGTGAGTTGTATTCTACGGAATTAACTTTTCAGCAGATCTTATCATCTGTGCGAAGAACCACTAACATCAGAGAAGATCTACGTGTTAAGTACCACATATATGATCTTGCTAACAGCGAGCAGTTTGTTCACAGACACATTAAGCTCACAGTTGCACATATGAGTGTTCTTACACCCTCTATAGTACTTGTTCCTACCCATAAGGTACTTAGCTGGCAAGATCTTGAGAATCGCATGGAGCAGTTTGTCTCTGAGGGTTACGAAGGTATTATGTATAGACACCCTAACTCATTCTACCAGTTCGGTAAA
>SDBT01007986.1_pt1 | contig 17352 bp, 15 predicted proteins | sample 2277101 | NCBI WGS metagenome assembly SDBT01 (sample SAMN10404973, study PRJNA504765) | marine sediment metagenome | isolation source: marine sediment core GS10_PC15, 103 cmbsf | place: Arctic Ocean: Southern Knipovich Ridge | collected 2010
AATTTACCTGAATCTTTATTAAATATTGGTTGGTTTGCTTCAGGGATGTGAAATACACCTCTCGGTTTATATCTACCGTTAATAATATCAACAAATCCTTTTTCTTCTTCTTTTTTTGGCATCTTTCTAATCCTCCTTTATTAAATTATTTGGATCCATTAAAATAGTACAAGTTACGTGAGAGCCAACGCCAGCGTGGCTTACAGCTAAACCGCGTTTAGCTCCGTTTACCTGCAAACTTGTCCAATCTTTTGGTTTTTCTCTTCCGAAAGCTTTCCATTTCTCCTCAGGCTCATGGATTTCATCCCATCGATTCCAAATATGGTATCCAATCTCGGCTATTTGCATAAGACCTGTCGCTCCTACAGCATGCATACATCCAATTAAACCCCCGCATGGATTGCTAGGAAGTTTTCCCGGTTTTTTAGTTTGTGGATTAATAACATATGCGTCTCCACTCTCAATGTAAGTTCTTCCTTCTCCATAAGGTCTTATTCCTACATCTTCATAAGTTTGAATATCACTTATAGTAAAAGCATCATGAAGCTCAACTAAATCAAGATCATCATTCGGATCAACAACTCCAGACATATTATAAGCATAATAAGCAGACATCCGTGCTGCTAAAAAGCTTGAAAATCCAGGATAACGATCACTACCTGGAAATCTTTTACCTATATCATCATATTGTGTTGCTGTTTCATTAGGTAATAGAGGTATTTTCATATCACGGCGATCTGCTACTCTTAATGTATGACTTCCAGCAGCAATATAAATTCTAAGTGGTTTGTCTGTGATTTCATATGCTGTTTTTTCATCGCAAACAATTCCACATGCAGATCCAACACTCATTAAACAACAATCTAAAACACGGAGGGGATAGGCAACTATAGGAGAATTGATAACATCTTCTACAGTAATCTTCATTGGTCCTTGAGCATGAGGATTCATTCTTGCATATCCTCGATTTTTGACGGCAATTTCTGCCATAGTTCTTCTAAAAGAATCTTCTTCTTTACCAAAAACTTTCCAATATCTTTGAGCCATAACAGCATAATATCCTGTATAAATATGTCCAAGAGGTGTCTCCCAGTCTTTATCTGCAGCACAAGAAATAAGATGATTACCTTCATCAGTTGGTACTTCATCCATTCTCTCCCATCCTAGAGCAAGAGCACAATCACTATATCCTGATGCTACAGCTTTAACAGCTTCCCACATAGTAGAACCTCCCGTAGCACCACCTGTCTTTACTCCAATATTACCTAATGGATCTAATCCAAGTCTATCATGAATTATTGATTCTCCAAGTAATTGATCACCGAATTGACCTGCAACTCGAAATGTGTTGCATATGATCTGCAAAGTGACCATAGTAGCATGTGTGGATGTATTGCTTCAATTCAGCTGGTGTCATGTTAACAAAATCAGCGGCGGCTGTAAAAGCCTGAATGCATAATTCTTCAGTTCGAGTTTCTGGGAATGCGCGATCGAATTTTGACATTCCAACTGTAGCTAAATACACTGGGCGCATTAATTTAGGGATTTTTAGTTGTTTGTCAGTAAATTTTATCATTTCTTTTTCACTAAATTTATTTTATTTATTTAGAGATTTTTTATTATTTATATTTATATTTATCCCGCCTTGAATTTAATACCCTAATAATAATCCTATTTTTTTCAAAACTTACTGAGATGGAAATAATAAAGTAATATAAATGGGAAAAAAATCCTACTTTAAGCAAGAACAAAATTTTATAACTCAATACATCTATGAATATTTTAGCTCTTTTTAAAAAAGAAAAAAAATAGTATGATATATTATGGATACAAGAATCTCAGAATTTGAACCCATCCAAATCCAACGTTTTGTGCCTGAATTAGATTTGTTAAGTAATCCAGTACTTAACAATAAAGAGAAGGAATTTTTAGCAGAGCTCTATGATTTTATTGAAAAAATTATCGAGCCAGAATTGAGAAAGTTAGAAGAATTAAATTATCTCGTAGAAGAACCTACTCAAGATAAGAAGAAGGAAATTATCGTTCGTATAATGAAAAAATTAGCTGAAAAAGAATATTATTCTACTATATTTAATACCGGGAATTATGAAATAGGGAGTATAACGAGAAATGTCCTTATAGCTTATGCTATTTGTGGGGGCAAATGGTCAGAATATAGCGAAAAATACATCGCCGGAAACTATAGTGTTGAAATGGGTAGATTAGCTGGAGGAACTCTTTATTGTAATCCCTTAAAGTATGCGGCGGATGAAACCCAAAAAGAACGGCTTTTAGCTCCTGTTGCTATAAATGGACAAATTGGTGCCTCAGCAATGACAGAATTCAATGCAGGTTCAGATTTATTCAGTATGGAACTTAGATTAAAAGAAAAAGAAAATAAGATAATAGCAAAGGGTAAGAAATTGTTTATAACAAATGGAATGATAGCAGATTACATAGTATTATATGGAAGATTAGATAATGGTCAGCTTGGTGCTGTAGTTGTAGATACAGAACGTCAAAAATTAAAGAACTTTCGCAGTACAAGAATAAGAACTTATGGAATGACTGATGCTTTTGTAAGTCGTTTGATTTTTGATAGAGTCGAAATTCCCAAAGAAAATATGCTTCATGGTCATGGATTAGATATTGCGTTTCACCAATTAACCGAAGAGCGATTAGTAATTAGCTCCGAAGCTCTTGGAGATGCTATGAAAAAGCTGCTCTATGCTCATGCTTATGCTCTTCAACGTATGCAATTCGAGAGAAGATTACACCAATATCAAGTGATCCGTTTTCCTATATCTAAAAAAATCCGAGAATTAAACTTGATGTTTTCAGCATTAATCCAATATGCAAGACAAATGGATGAAAAACCCGAACTAAGTAATTCAAAATTAATGGCAGCAAATTCTATGGGATTAAAAATTAGTTCCACTGAATTAAGTTTTGAAAGTTCTATTCACTGTTTCAGAACTTTAGGTGGACGTGGATTCACACGCCAATATGCGAATGAAATTGGTATATTAGACCCATATTGTATGCTTCATGGGGGTGGATCTAATTATGTTTTGGAAGACAGTGAATCGCGCAGATTTTTTAAGTATAAACCAACTAGAAGAGAAGTAGATGATGTAATTCCAAAAATTGATTATTAAATTCAAACTCCGAATTTTAAAGTCCTATCTACTTCTGGATTGATACTTCATTTTCAGTTTTATTATAAATCTTAAGAGAATGAGTTATTAAATACCTTGTTCTTATTATTATAGACAATGGATTATTATAAATTCGAAAGTTTTGATATAACGCCATTGATAGAACAATATCATGGAAAGAAGTTGGAGGATTTATTTCAAAACCATCGTATTATTAAGAATGACATGGGTGAGTTCATAGAGATTATTTGGGAGGAAGAGATTTCACCTAAATTGGATTTATTTAAAACAAAGAGAAATATGCTCTGTAATCTTAAAATTGTAAATTTCATTGGAGAATACATTGAAAGTAAATTAAACCGAAGGGGAATTAAAAATTTAAAAGATTTGAAATACAATTTAACTTTTAGTAATTCTGCTTATAAAATCTTAACATCGATTGAAAATAAAGACTATAAGGCTCTTAAAAGTAATAGAAATATTAGTGATTTAGATGTGAGTTTTTGTTTCGAAATCGAAGATTTTTTGTTTTTGGATATTGAAACGCTAGGCATAATTGACAGCCCTATCATTATTGTAGGCATAGGTTTTTATGAAAATGAAAAGTTTAGAATACATATTTTTTTCGCGAGAGAACTTGAAGATGAAATAGCAATTTGTGAACATCTTAGAACTCAGATTCTTCCAAATTTTAAATGTTTTATCAGCTTTAATGGTAAAACATTTGATCTTCCCTTTTTGGCTAATAGATTCCTGTATTTTTTTGATAAGAATCCAATGATTTCTGACGACGATGAACCCTATGAAAAAGTTAATACTCAACTCCACCATATTGATTTGTATCATCATTGTCGCCGGCTTTATAAAGGATTGTATGATAATTATTCCTTAACAAATATAGAGGAAAAATTATTAAAATGGCAAAGGGAAAATACATTACCAAGTAATCTTGTTGGAATATGCTATAGAAAATTTAAAGAAAATCCTAAAAGGTATATAGGTTTAATGAAGGAAGTTATAGAGCATAATTATTATGATATCTACTCTATGCCTTTAATCTTTAAAAGATTATTAGAAAGTTTTTAATCAAACTGTGATTTAGTCATGCTTTTAAAAAACGCTCGAAAGCTCTCATTATATCTTCTTCTTTAAAAGGTTTTTTAATGTAATCTTTTGCTCCTTTTTCAGTAGCTTCAGCAACTGACATATCTTGACCTATTGCACTAATGACAATAATCGTAGCATTTTTATCAAATGCTATAATTTCTTCGATAGCTTTAATTCCATCTGATTCTGGCATTACTAAGTCCATTGTGACTAAATCAGGGGTCAATTCTTTATATTTTAATACTCCATCGTTTCCATTTGCAGCTTCACCAGCGACTTCAGCGAAATCCATCTTTTCGATAATCTTTTTTAGTCTATTGCGTACGAAAGCGGCATCGTCAACTATGAGGATTCTTTTCTTAGCAGAATCGGACATTTTTTTTTGATCCTTTTATCTTAATTTTTTTGTATAAATAGTATCTATTCGTATATATGAACTTAATTTATAATTATAAAGTTTTCCATTTAGATAAATTGTGATTATTCAAACAGGAAAAATGATTTTTCAAGATTTATTTAAAAAACTTAATTCGAGAAAGTAAGATATATCAAGAAAAATTCTACAAATTGATAAAAATGGAAATATTAGAAAAAAAATTGTTTGATAAATCGTGGAATTATAAGAATAGAGATAAAATTCTTAAAAAATTACAAGAAACTTATTATGATATTGTGATAATAGGAGCTGGTATTACGGGAGCGGGTGTAGCAAGAGAAGCTGCAATGAGGGATTTAAAAGTTGCTTGTATAGATATGCAGGATTTCGCGGCGGGAACATCATCAAGAAGTTCAAAATTAGTCCATGGTGGTATTAGATATCTCGCTCATGGAGAAATGGATTTAGTCAAGGAATCCACAACAGAAAGAAATTGGATGAGAGAACATTGCCCTACAGTAAGACCAATTCCTTTTCTTTTTGTAGCATTAGAAGGCGGAAAATATAAAAAGAGAGATATAATTGGAGCTTGTAAAATTTACGATTTTCTTAGCGATGATAAATCTGAATTCAAAAATTTTAAAAAACATAAATGGTATTCCACAAGAGAAATATTTGAGATGGAACCGGGATTTATAAGAGCGGGTAATAAAGGTGGAGCTGTATATTATGATAATAATGCTGATGATGCAAGATTAACAATTGAAATACTTAAGGAAGCAGTAATTAGAGGTGCTGATATAGTTAATTATTGTAAAGTCAATGCATATATTAAAGAAAACGGAAAAATATTAGGTGTTAAATGTAGTGATGTAGAAAATGGAAATCAATTTGAAATAAAAGGGAAGTTAGTTGTGAATTCAACAGGAATATGGACTGATAACTTATTAGAAATTTATCCTGAAGACCTTCCAAAACCTCTTATTTGTCCAACAAAAGGAGTACATTTGCAATTTAGGCGGAGACACGTCAAAAATAATATGGCTACCATTATCCGCTCTATTAAGGATGACCGGGTATTTTTTGTATTACCTCGCGATAAAGATTTTACAATTATAGGTACTACAGATACCCTTTATCACGATGATCTAGCAAATCCTTTTTGCACTCAAGAAGACGCTGATTATCTAATCAAATCAGTTCAACACTATTTTCCTACAGCTGAATTAGATTATGATAATATCCTCTCAACTTATGCCGGTATCAGACCTTTGGTTATGCAAAAAGGGAAATCTCAAAGTGACCTTTCTCGGAAGCATATTATCTTTTTCTCCGATGATGGGTTATTAACAATAACTGGGGGAAAATTAACTACTTGGCGGAGTATGGCTGAAGATTTATTTAAAAAAATAGAAGAAAACTCTATATTTCCAAATGTTAAACGTGATGAACATTTTTCGAGAAAAAGATTTATTATAAGCTTAGAAAAAGAAATATGGTTAAAAGAGCTAAAAAGCTTGAATTTAGTGCTAGATCAAGATATTGTTGACCATCTATTTCAACAGTATGGCAAAGGTGCTCTAAAAATCCTTGACCTGATTAAAGAAGAAGAATCTCTTAAAGAAAAAATAATTGATGAAAACGATTTTATAAAAGCAGAAATCCTCTATTGTTTGAGGTACGAGCCAACTCCTCATTTGATTGATGTGTTACGCAGGCGAACTGAAATGGCTCTTTTTATTCATCACAAAAAAGCTTTTAAAGCAGCTCAAATTGTTGCCGAATTAATGGTTGATGAATATTCTTGGGATGAAGAGAGAAAAACCCGAGAGATAGAGCTATATTTAGATTATATAAAAAAAACCATTTCTTTTATCATTTAATCTATCACTATTGGACTCCATTAGATATATATAATTTCTAATTATACAATATTATAACAAATCTAAAATTAAATTTAAGAGTGAAGATAATTGATTTTTGCATGGGATTTTACAGATAATTTTTTAAGACCCTTATCAAGAATGGGAGGTTTTTTCCTTTTAATTCTTGGTATTATGTGGATAATTTACGCCTTATATGAGACAAAAAGGAGAGGTTCTTTTAAAAAACGGAAAGTAGAGGACTGGGATTTTGATGTTACTAAATTTCTTAAAGGGTTAACCTATATTGGATTTATTGTGGGAATTTTTAGTATATTATCTGGAGTAGGTGAGTTAATTCTTAATGAATATCCAAGCATGGCTTATAACGCACTAAATCCTGGAGCTGGGAGGAGCACTTTTACTGCCATTTTTCTAATTATTTTTGGTATTTTAACCTTTTTCAAACCTATAAATGATCTTCCAATTGCAAGCATTATTGGGGTTATGGCAGCTACGGCTCTTGTTGTAATTATTGCTTTAATCATTCCTAATGGAGTAGTTGAATTTATCGCCGGTTTTATAGATCCTAAGATAGTTTTGATAATTTTGTTTATAATAATTTTTGCGATTGTTGCTTTAATAGTTAAATTCTACATAGGTGTATTAATTGCAATTTCAAAACTAATATCATGGCCTCCTCTTGCATTTATATTTGCAGTTTTCTGTTTAATTCAAGGATTTCTATTACTAGTAATTGGAGTTTCAATTACAGGTTATATCTAATTCCAAATATTTTTTTTTATCTTTTATTAAACTAAAAGAAAGAAAACCTATGTGAAGGATGTTTATTTATTTTACCAATTATATCCTTATTCAAATCATAGTCGCAATTTGGACATTTTTTTTCATCAGTTACATCAATTTTGCTAAAACTATAACCTCTTCTCCCTAATAGTAAATAATTGCAACCTGGGCAGTAGGTATTTCCTCCCCTCTCATGACTTATGTTTCCCACATATGGAAAATATAATCCCTCCTCCTTTGCAATTTTATAAGCCCGATCTAAAGTTTCAGAGGGAGTACGTTTCGTAGAAGGTATTTTAAAATCCGGATGGTAAGCGGAAAAATGAGTGGGTGTGTTTTTCCCTAAATTCTCAGCAATCCAATTACATAATTTTTGGATATCCTCTTTCCTATCATTTAAATCAGGTATGATTAAATTAGTAATTTCTACGTGTATACCACTTGATTTGAATCGTTTAGCAGTATCTAAAACAGGTTGAACGGATTTAACTCCACATATTTTTTTATAAAAATCATCAGACATAGCTTTAATATCAATATTTGCAGCATCTATTCCAGCTTTTATCAATTCTTTTGTAGCTTCTGGAGTAGAATATCCATTTGTCACCAAAATTGTCTTAATTTCTTCTTTTTTAAGGAGTTTTGTTGTATCTAATATCCACTCATGCCAAATAAGTGGTTCGTTATATGTATAAGCTAGGGTTTTTGCGCCACTCTTAATTACGTTTTTTACTAATTCTTCAGGGCTCATTTCAACTAAAGGTATTTCACGAGTCTCATAACCATTAAGGTCATAGGAGCCATTTTTTCCATCATCAGTAGGGTTTGCTTGAGAGATTGACCAATTCTGACAATTTTGGCATCGAAATGAGCATCCAATTGATGCAATAGAATAAGCGGTGGCACCTGGCCAAAAATTATAAAGAGGTTTCTTCTCAATTGGATCTAAACTTCCGGAAGAAATAAGTGAACCGTATATAAGCGTGAATAAATCACCATTAAAATTCTTTCTTGTTCTACAGACTCCTACCTTTTCTGGTAAGATTGTACATTCATTAGCGCAGACATGACATTTTACTTTTTTATCATCAAGGATTTCCCACAATCTTGCTTTAAGTTTCAAAATAATCACCTAATCAAACTAAATCTTTGCTTCCTTTAATTCTAAATATATAATAGATAGAAAATGTTATATTTCTTGCAGATCTTAAATAAAATTTTAGATAAAATAAATAGTTGTAAAAAATGTCGAAAGTAGAACAAACTGTTTCAAGCTTTAAGAATGGATTTTCATGTTCACAATCAATTCTTTCTACCTATGGAACAGAATTTAGATTAGAACGAGAAATAGCTTTAAAGATAGCTTCTGGTTTTGGAGGAGGAATAGGTCGTTTAGGCAAAACCTGTGGAGCTGTAAGTGGCGCAATTATGGTTATTGGTTTAAAGTATGGAAACATTAAAAAAGAAGATAAGCAAACAAAAGAAAAAACATATGAACTTGTTAGAGAATTCATAAACCGTTTTGAAACTCTTAATAGTTCAATTGTTTGTAATGAATTACTTGATTGTGACATCAACACTCCTGAAGGTTTAAAAGATGCAATTGATAAAAAAGTATTTAAAACTATTTGTCCAAATCTCGTGAGATCAACTTCAGAAATCCTTGAACAAATTTTATGAGAATATTCTAATCTATTTCATATTAAGAAATTTTTAATTTAACATGACTGAAAAAGAGACTGAGTTCAATAAAGAAGAATTAAAAATACTTCTTATTGAGAAAATAGAAAATTTTAAGGAATTAGAACAAATTGGGAAGGATTCTAATTATTTAAATGAATTGAGTGAAATTGCTATGATACAATTACAATTAGAACAATATTCTGAATCTGAAAATAATTTCTTAGTTTGTCTTAAGTATTTTGAAAAAGTAAAAGATAAGATAGGACAATCTGCTGTTTTTGGGCTATTGGGCACTCTTTACTTGAAGAAGAAGGATTATCATAAATCAATAGAATTCTATGAAAGAGCAAACTATATTTATAAAGAATTAAAGCAAGTTAAAGAACAAATTACTTGTTTAAAAGGTATAGGAAATAGTTACATGGAATTGTATCAATGGGATGATGCCTGCGATATATTCTTAGATTGCTGTGCGATTTGTTCAGATAATTATGATATCTATAATCTATTAGACTGCTTAGGAAATCTAATTCATATTCATGAAATAAATGAAAAATGGGATATTATTTTTGAGCTTTATAAAAAAACTTTAAAAGCTTTTAAAGAAATTAGGGATACCAAGGGAATTATCACTTCATATTTTAACTTGGGAATCATCCAAAAGAAAATAAATAATATGGAGGAAGCTATTAGATATTTTAAGAAAGGCACTAATATAGCAATCGATTCGAACTACTCCGAGTTAATCATTAAGGGTCTTGGTTATATCGGCGAAATTTTTTTTTATTTAGGAAGATTAAGAGAAGCTAAAGACCAATTTATAAATGCATTACATATAGCCTATAAAATTAAAGCACAAAATGCAATTATTCAACTCCGAATTCTGTTAGAGTCTCTTGGCTTAAGAAAAAACGATATATTTGATGAATTACAAGATTTTGAAAAAGAAGGAAAGTGATTTAGTACTTGTAATAAAAGTGATTAGAAGAATTTAACATTTAATTATTATGGTTTTTATAATCTTTTTTCGTTGCTTTTCTTAGTGCCTCAGCACCACATTTATCACAATAATCGTGTTCTGTATGGTCAAATTCACCACAATCATTACAAATGAAAGGAAAGGTCTTTTTAAATAGTTTTGTATCCAATTTTTTTCACTTCTTTAAAATTTGATTCTTGTCTTTAGAAAAAATTGATCCTTTTTAAGATTTTATGTTAGTTCTTAAAAGATGTAAGATATTGATATATTTATATTCTACAAAGTTAATTATTAGATTTAGTTAGAATGTCTTGATTTTTAAAAAGTTATATCAAAAAATTATAAATAACTTTATTTTCATTTTTATTTTAAGTTCAATTATCACAATGAGTTTCTTAATTTATGAAAATTTGTCCCTATTGCAAACACGCGATTAAGGATAATTGGTATTATTGTAGAAATTGTAATAAACCTCTAATCGTAAATCTCAAGGATGGTTTAGAGAAAACTCTTAGATTTCCTTATGATGAATCAGAGTCCTTTCACTTAGATTTGGAAGAAGAAGGGCAATTATATGAGAATATAATTATAGAAGATGAAGAAATTGATCAAAAAATAAAAAAAATTGATGAAATTTTAAAAGATAAGGAAATTCTTGGAGAACCAATACCGGGTTCTTTATTGCTGGAAAAATCAAGTTTATACTATAAGAAAAGGGATTTATTGAGTTCTGCAAAATATCTTGAATTAGCTTTAAAAAATTATAAAGCAGATAATGATTTGCTCCATATAGCAATATGCCATAATGAATTAGGCTTAATTCAAGAAGAAGATGGATTTTTTGAAACAGCGATCTATCATTTTAATGATTCTCTTGAGATTCTAAAAGATTTAAATGATCCTCAGAAAATAATAAAGACTTTAAACAATTTAGGAAATGCCTATTATTTGATTAAGGACTTAGAAAATGCGTATAAGTTTTATCAAGAAGCACTCCAGCTGTCTAAGCAAGAAAACTTTAGAGTTGAAGAAATAAAATCTGCCAGTAATTTAGTAGAAGTACTCTATTTATTGAAAGATTATGATCGCATCAAAAGAATACTGGCTAGAAATGCCGAATTTTTTAAGGAAAATGAAGATGTCTATGGAATTATTTTAACCGATATTAAAAATGGAAAATTATATTTTATAATGAGTGAAGATTATGATCTAGCATATCAACATCTAACTAATGCTTTAGACTTAATTAAAAATATAAGAAACACAGTCTCTATTTTTATTCGAGCAAAATTAGAATGGGAATGTTTTCTGTATCTTGGCAAATTACACCTCATAAGGAAAAATATTATCGATGCTGAAAACTCATTATTACAAAGTCTTGAAGCAGTCCGTATCTTTGGGGTTAGAGATAATATTAATGAAGGAGAAATATTGGAAGAATTGGCAAAATTATATTCTACAAAAAGGGATGACAAAAGAGCTGTAGAATATTATAATTTAGCTTACGAGATATATTATAAATTTGGAGATAATATTAAATGCGCTGACTTGAAATATAAAATCGCGCAATTATACTCTGATTCAGAAAAAAATAAATCACTGGCAGTAAGTTATTTTCAAGAAGCCTTGGATTTATATGAAGATTTAGGATATATGAAAGAAGCAGCAATACTCCTACATAAATTAGGAGATTTTTATCTCCATAAGGGAATGATAGAAATGGCGATAACCAATTTAGAGAGATCTAGAGATTATTACAAAGATTTCCAAGATGATTATCACGCCAATTTTTTGGAAGAAAAAATTAAATCCATAACTAACGATTAGATTCATAGAAAGGAATGGTTAATTGTCAGAAATCTCAAAATCTTCCTTTCTGTAAACTTTTCTCTCATACTCTTCAAAACCAATTCTTTTAATAAAAGAATATGAGATTTTATTAGTCTTATACACTTCACATCGAAGTTCTTTAACAAAAGGATATTTTTCTTTAAAATAACGCCAACCTGCCATACTTAGAGCCGTACCGACCCCTCTTCTTTGAAAACGTGGAAGTACTGCTAAAGCCGCTATAATAGCAATTTCATTATTAAAACCTTCAAAATCAAGTAGAATAAACGCTGCATCTAAACCATAAACTTTTGCAATAAGAAAAATTGTGTTTGAGTCTTCAAGAATTTTTAGCAAATGAGTCTTTGTAATTGCTCTAAAAGGAGTGTTTGAAGTTAACCAACTTCTATTATAAACATTTTTAAGAGTATCTAGATCGCTTTTAGTAGCTTCCCTAATCTTTGCTTTAATTATATTATGCTCAATTTTTTCTTTTAAGTTATCCTCAAATTTAGTAGTTATTTTTTCGACAGGAAGCCTCAATTGAATATAAACCATGCCATCTTGATATAGCTCTTCTGAAGTCTTATCTATTTCTTCCTTATGCTTTTTTTTTGTTTCTATAGACAGAAAAAAAGCTCTTATTCTTCTTTTTTTAAGATTGAATCTCGTTTTATGTTCCAAATTGGTTCTTGCCATGATTTAGAGTAAAAAAATATAAATTTAGGGTAATAAACTATAGTTTTCTCGTATTTTTTTCTCGGTAACTTCACTTAATAGGTTTTTTTCTCTTAATTTTGAAATTCCCATCTGGAGTCTCTTTTTAAGGCTTGGATCTTTTATTAAATTCTGTCGCTCACACGCAAATTCGAAATTTGAGCGTGTTTTCATATCATTCTCAACTTTAACACTTAACATATTTTTCAAATTTCTGAATGCATCTGAAAGATCTTCATATATTGTATCAGGATCATCAGTAATATATCCTGGAAATATGATATTCATATATTCTTCCATATCATTTTCATCTTCAATAAACATAACATAAGTAGGCATATAAACCCATTGTACCGGTCTAGAAAATAAGTCTGACTGATTATCATTGAGAGCCCATTTTGTTAAGTTTTGAGCTTCTTGTAGACATGTATTATACTTAACTTGGACGAATTCTTTAATATTCTTAAATAAATTCTCTATTTGAGATCTTGATGACTCAAGCTGAGTGATCTTTTGGTTTTTTTCACTTTCAAATTTAGATAGCAGTTTATCTCTATCTTTTAGCTTTACACGTAAAGATTCTTGAAAATCTTCCAATTTTCGTTTTGTTTCATTATCAATTACGTAAGAACGCTCTTTTAACTCATTGAATCTCTGGATAAGGCTCTCAAGTGATTCTAAAAACCTATTTCCCTCGCTCTTTAAATTAATGAACTGATTTTCAAATAGGGGTAAAATATCTTTAAATACTCGACCTTTTAACGATTCTCCATTAGTAAAGAGTCTATTTTTCTTTATCGTTTCTTCAAGATGTCTTTCAGATGTTTTAAATAATGTAGATATGCTTTCTATTATTTTTTTCTTCTCACTCACATTCCATTGATCAATTTTATCTTGTTCTATTTTAGTTTGCTCATCTACTTGAAATGCATCTATTGATGAAGAAGTCTTGGTGATTTGACTAGAATAACGTAAGTTCAAATCTTTTAATTGTACATTTAAATCTATTAACCATTTGCTTACTTCCTTTTCTATTAATTCGATCTGTGTATTCCACCTTAAAGCATTTCCTTTCATTAAATTTATTATTTGTCGATATTCCTCTGAGATATTTAAAGCAGTTTCAGTAGAAATACTAGTATCTAATACCGTAAAATCAAGAATCGGTTTATATTCGATGAGAGGAATTATTTCATTTAGAGTTTGAAGGAATTCAGGGTTAATCAAACCATCAATTTTAAGTAAATGAAATTCTGATTCCTCCTCTTCACCTAATTCTTCAGCTTCTGTATCTTTATAAGATAAAATATCAATTAATTTATTTAATTGTTCATTTTTTGTTTTATTTTCTACATTTCTTAGGATATGGCCAATTAATGGTTGACGAGGGGGATTCGAGAATTTACCTTTTTTATTTAACAAATTCAATCCATCTAGCATTATATGAGTACTAATCATTCCATGAATACTCAAAATAGGCCAGAGAAGTCTTGAGAAAGAAATGATTTTTTCACTTTTCCCTATTTTTTTTGTTAAAAGATAAAAAGCAAGGCATAATTCTTCATTTCCTTGAATCGAAAGGTGGTGTGAATCCTTTTTAATGAAAAATGGTAATAAATATTGATCGCCGTGTACAGTCATGGATTTTATCTTGATTTTTTTATTATATTCTTTATTAAATTATTCAATATATTAAATTTAAAGAGATTCAATTTTAAAATTTTAATCTTTTTTACAATTTTATTTTTTTTGAATTTAATCTTTTCTCTATCTATGTGAAATTATTTGTATTTCTATTAATTAAAGTTAAATACCAAAAATAAAGGGAAGAAAAAATTGTAATAAAATTAAAGAGTAAATCAATATTATTTGAGCTGTTCGTAGTTATTGGCTATTACGATTATAAGAAGTGCTATTATTATTATTAACGGGGGTAATACTGCTTTTAAATGTGGTAAACTGGCAACATCTAGTGCGCCTTGTAAAATTCTTCCAATCCAGTAAAGAAAAAATCCAAGGGCATTTAAGGCATAAGATTTTCTCAATACTCCAAAAGTTTTCCATGCAAGGTAAACAAATATAAATGGGATTAAGATTACTAAGATAGGCATCATTATAAAATTATACAAAAATCTTCCGATTGGGTATTCCCAGCTACCTATTTTTACTGTAACTAAATTAACTGTAATATTATAATCAGTTTCAAAATCAGGATCCATGAAAACGTTATCCGGTAGTATTAAAGCAAGAATTCCAACAACAAAAGGAATGACAATTAATATTATTCGTAGTAATATTTTTTTGTCTTTAAACCTGTTCTTAACTTTTTCTTCTCCTTGTTCTTCTTCAGCTTCAGGAGGAAATAGTAAAATCCCCAATAAGCCTACAAGGCAAGTTGTTCCCATCCAAGTAAAGAATGTAGCTAATCGAAAATATAGCATTAAAGATGCAACAACTTCGGTTCCATTCATAGCAATTGGGTCATAAAGTTCTGGAGCGTAAAAATAGTATAGGACGAAAAATATTCTTCCAATGCCGAAACATAGAAAAAAAACACTAAAAAATAACCAGTATAATTTCTTAGATGTTCGATATCTTATCAAAAGGAAGAAGAAAAACAAAAGCATGAAATATCCTACAATAATCGCGTAAAGAAGCATTTCTATTGATGAAAAAAATGTAAAATATTTGAGATCCGGATTAGTTATAGCAAAAATCATTTTTAATTTAGCTCGATTTCTTTTTTATTTAACTTTTTTTTTACATATATTATCTTTTAGTTCTATAAAAAGTTAATTTAATTTTACTTTTTATGATTTCTTAAAATAGATATATCACCAAATACTTTTTAAAACTAAATGAAAATTGAAGATAATATAGAAACGTTCAATTCTTTAATTAAACGTCGGGGGTTCATTTGGGGACCGTCACCAGAGATTTATGGAGGTCTTGCTGGTTTTTATTCTTATGGCCCTTCAGGAATGGCATTGAAGAATAATTTATTAACCATATTTAGGAGGGAGTTACGTTATTTTGGATTTGGAGAAGTTGAATGTCCTACAATTATGCCATCGATAGTTTGGGAAGCTTCTGGACATTTAGAACGATTTATCGATCCTGTTATTAGATGTAAAAAGTGTAGTACCTTATATAGAGCAGATAAATTTCTTCAAGAACAACTTCCTGATCTCATGATAGATGGGTTATCAGTTGAAGAGATGGAAAATTTAATTCAAAAGAATGAGTTATCTTGCTTAAAATGTGGAACTCCTTTTGAAAAAATTGAAGAATACAATTTAATGTTAAAAACTCAAGTAGGAAATAATGTTTCTGTATATTTACGTCCAGAAACAGCCACAACTACATATCTACTGTTTAATCGTTTAGATCAAGATGCTCGACGGCAATATCCAATTAAAATTTCCCAATATGGTAAAGCATATCGAAATGAAATATCTCCACGACAAGGAGTAATTCGAATGAGAGCTTTTGATCAATTTGAACTTCAAATATTTATTGGAAAACAGCAAGAAATGGTGTTTAATGATTATGAAGAAATTAAAGATAATAAATTGCCTTTATTAGATTGGAATCTACAAGAAAAAAATACGGATATACCACAATTAATCTCACTTAAGAAGGCAATTAAAGATAAACTTCTCAAAAAACCAGCATTTGCTTATTGTCTATATCTTGGATATTATTTAACCAAAATTTTAGGTTTTCCAGAAGAAGTGATAAGATTTAGACAACATTCAATAAATGAACGTGCTCATTACGCTGATGACGCATGGGATTTAGAAATTAAAACAAAACAGTTTGGATGGGTTGAGATATGCGGAATCCATGACAGAACGGATTACGATTTAAGGAGACATGGAGAATTTTCTAATCAAAACTTTGAAGTAAATGTGTATTCTGATTCAGAAAATAAAGAAATTCCTCAAATCCTTGAAATTGCCTTTGGAATTGACAGGATCATCTATACTTTACTTGAATCTAATTTTAATGTAGAGGAAGGAAGAATTATCTTAAAACTTACCCCAAATTTAGCACCCAATACTGTAGCAGTCTTTCCTCTTGTTAGAAATAAGGAAAATATTAGAAATCTAGCATTAAAAATACACAGAGATTTATTAGAAAGCCGAATTAGTTCCTTTTTTGATGAGTCTGGTTCTATAGGGAAAAGGTATCGAAGACAAGATGAATTGGGTACTCCATTTTGTATAACCATTGATTATGAATCTCTTGATGACAACACAGTTACAATTAGGGAAAGGAATTCTATGGAACAATCACGAGTAAATATTTCAAAAATTTCAGATATAATCACAAAGAAACATGAGGATTAACTTCTTACACTTATATTGAATATTATGATTTTTTTTAAACCTTCAGAAAAAATTTTAAAGAGAAGAATTTTTTAAACATATAATTTAATAATAAAACTTTTAGTAAAAAAGCTGATAATTGGCTTCTTAAATTGAAATGAAATTGTTACATTTAGTAAATATTAGAAAGAAAATAAAACAGAAGAGCCAACCACTAAAAATTCTATTATCGTTTTTCTTTATAATGATAATATTTATTAATTTTTTATATCTTAATGAGAATTTTAAACTTATAAATTCCGTTGAAGACAATTTTACCAATAAAAATGAAGATAATCTTAACGTTGATGTGTCTATTCCAAAAACGGCAGCAGATATATCACTGCTTCAAGATCCTTTTACAGAAAATTTTACTCTATTACGTAATTTTTTTGAAAACAAATATAACTCAAGTCTAAATTATAGTATCTCAACTTATTTTAGATTTGGAGATGGTAATGGT
>SDBT01007987.1_pt1 | contig 17350 bp, 13 predicted proteins | sample 2277101 | NCBI WGS metagenome assembly SDBT01 (sample SAMN10404973, study PRJNA504765) | marine sediment metagenome | isolation source: marine sediment core GS10_PC15, 103 cmbsf | place: Arctic Ocean: Southern Knipovich Ridge | collected 2010
GAGGACGGCCTTGATGCCTATGAGAAAGGTGACTACGTTACGGCGGCTCGGGAGTTCCGCAAGGCCGCAGAGCAGGGACATGCTGACGCTCAGTTTATGCTCGAGCTAATGTATGAGGTAGGTGTGGGTGTTCCTAAAAATTATACCGAGGCTGTAAAACGGTACCTTAACAGACAAATCAAAGGTTTTTGAGCCGGCTGATATTTTCAGGTTGATGCTGGCGATCCCTGGTTTGAAAAATGGAGCTCGGATAATCGCATCCGGCAAGTATGCTTTAGAGACAAAATTCTCTCTACCCAGCGATTCCCTTTTTCACTTTGAGTCCCATTACTTCGCTTCCGCCAAAGAACCGGAAATCTCAAGGCCCTTTCGGCTCGGTTGTTTGTCGGTTCAACACCCTTTTCATCCAGGAAGACGCCGAGAGAATAGATTTCTTTAAACAGGAGACGCGCAAACTTCCACGCGTCATCCTTCCGGTCAGCATACTCGAACACAATATCCGTAAATCTTTTATAAAGAGCGAGTTCCTCATCCAATGTCGGAGGTGCCTTGGCCCAATGACAAAGCATGCGAAGTTCGGTCAATACCCGTTGGCCAAAGATTTTTATGGACTCATCCGTTCTTTCAGTCAAATCCTTGGCTCTACGGATATAATGGGCCAAGCATGTCTGCCTGGGATGATCCCACCAAGTATAAGCCCCGTAATTGTCACTGACCAGGATGCCACCCAATCTTGGATTAATTCTAAAAATACATCCTTGGATCGATGAGGATGAATCATGAAATAGCCTGCCTTTGCATTGACCATGGTCAATAACCAGAAAAGTTTACCACCCATAAACCAGGAAGTCTCATCTACATAATTGATCTTGTTTTCTCTGGCTTGATGACCGAGTTCTTCATATATAGACTCAATGGCCTCGGATGTCCGATCGATTATCTTTTGGATAGTCAAGTATCTTCTTGACCGTCTCCGAATGCATTCCTGTTTCTCGTTGTATCTCTCGTCGACTTACGCCCTCACGTAGTATCCGGTGCCTTATACTGGTCCATTGCTCCATGTCTTTGTACACTCCCTGACCTCCAGGTTGTTCGGAAACAACATGTTTCCGAACAACCTGGATTTTGCCAAGGGTGACTCAGTTTTAAAACGCCCTTCTTAATGACTCAGTTCTCGACTGCCGTTTACAACCGCCGGATTTTCACTTGTCAAATGGTAACTCTCCTTAATTATTGAGCTTTCGGGACCGTTTTAATCTGGTGACGGCTTTCTTTGAGTCAGGATTGAAATTTGTTACTGCCCGGGAGATAATATTAGTAGATTGACAAAATTCGGTCAAAGGAGGCGGAAAATAGAAATCGAACCTGATGATAAAGCATTAGCCAGTAAATACCGCTTCGAAGAAAGTATTTCTTTGGCCATTGTCCACCACGCGAACCAGTATCTCATCACCAATGGTTATACTAACAGAGAAGGTCTGGACGATCTCGTAGGATCTCCAAAAGGCAACAATGGCTATTTAAGAGTCCTTGACCTTCATCGGAAATACAAAACACCTATGAATCTCCATCTTAGCGGGACGCTGCTCGAAGCCGTTTTGTGGCATCGTCCGGATTTTCTCGAAGCACTTCAGGAGATGGATAGCCTGGGTTTAGTGGATTGGATTGGAAGTTGCTATGGGCAGAATATCTTACGTTTTTTCAGTAGGCTTCATAACAGAAAACAGCTTAACGAAGAGCTCATGCTATATAGAGACCACCTGAAGGTCGAGCCTGGAAGAGTGGAGATTTTTTGGCCGCCGGAAAGGGTATGGGATACAGAAAGACTAACTCCCATCATTACGGACCGCAAGCTCCTGAACGGCGGTTACAAATATGTTCTTATGGATGATCGTCTTTTGCATTCAAGTACATCCCGGTCTGCATTTGACGAAAGCGAGGAACGACAATACGAGGATTTTACTCTGAACCAAATAACCGATGGCGAAGGACTGATGGCCTTGCCCATAGCCAAAACATTAAGATACAATATTCCACCTTTAAACCACCACAATTTCAAAAAAATTGAGAAGCTTCTCCGCTGGCTGGCTATCCAAGAGTCCAAGCAGGAAACTGACTTCATCGCTATTTATGGAGACGATCTGGAGAAAGCTGCTGGCATAGGCCCCTGGGATACCCAATCACTTTCTCGTTATGAACTTTTTCTCGAATGGCTTCAACAGAACCCATGGATTCGCGTAGTAAATCTGAGTCAATGGGCATCCCTACAAGAACCGGCGGGAGAAAAACAGATCGACGTTGGAACCTTTTTTGAAATGAGTATTGAATTCGGCGCCGGAGAAGATTATGAGAAATGGTATTTCGATCCGCAATGGGACATTTATCGTAATTACTATTGTTGGTCAGAGGATAGAGTGCGGAGTTTAAGTGATCTGGGAACAGATCATGATTTGACTGAACTGGCCTGGAAACATCTGCTGGCCTCGAGTTGGGAGACTGCCTGGCAAAATCCGGCGGTTGGGGTGCATGGGCATCCTTCTTTTCATGGAGAACCAAGCCCATGGATCAAGGCCATTGCCAGTCACAGCCGCCACGCCGCGGTTATTGCCGAAGCAGCATATTGGATGGACCATAAAGACAATCAGGCTCATACTTACCTCTACGACATTGACAACGACCTCGAAGAAGAGCTCATACTAAAAAACGACAAGCTTTTCGCTGTTTTTACTCCTAGATGGGGAGGGCGTCTAGTTTATCTTTTTCTCGTGGATGGCAGCTCTGGAAAGATGGTTATTGGTAACCCCAGTGATGATTGGAACTGGATGGAGGAATTAAATAAATACCTCGAGAGACCGGCTAATCACCCGGGAGCTCTGGTCGATTCTCGCGGCGAGCATGACCGCTATAAAGTCGCCATAGATCTGGGCAGCGGTCTGGAGGTAAAGGTAAGACTCACCAATATTCAAACCCAGAAACGGTCGTTTGGACTCCAGAAAGAATTGAGTTTAACTTACGGCGAAAATGAGATACAGGTCTCTTACAATCTCCCTGACCAGCTGAATGAGCTTACCATCGAGTGCGGGTTTTCTCCCGATTATCTGAATCTGCTCCGCTCAGGGCGGGAATTCTTCAGCTCATTCGGTTACAGTAAGATGTGGAAACTTTTCACTGATGGCACCATGATCTGGATAAGACTTGGTGATAATTCTTCCACGACCATTGATACGGCAAATTATTATGAGATAGGCCACGGCGGAGTAGTGCGGGTAAAATCCACAGAAAAACAATTCAGTCTCTGGCTAGGTTCTCGACACCTGGAATGAGTTTAAGTCAAATTTAATCACTAAACAGGAAGTAGATCATGAATCTCTTAGATATCAGTCAATTAAGCAGTCCATCAATCACGCGAGAAACCGCCCTCCGCATCCTGACTTCTCCTGATATAATGGTTGATTTTTTCAGGAAGAGATTATGTACACTTTTCCCTGAGACTACGGTCCTGGAAGATTGTTTCGCTGAAATTATCAGGAAACGACTGGGAAACCGGCAAGTGATTTCCTATAAATTGGTCTTTCACAGCAATGGAGGTTCGGATAAAAGAGAACAGGAAATAATCGCAAAAAGATATGCGGATGGAGCGGAGGGTGAAAGAGCTTTTCAAGCCATGACCGCTCTGTGGGAAGGCGGTTTTACAAATGGTAGCGATTTCAAGATAGTAAAACCGTTCTGCTATTTCCCCGACTTAAAACTTTTCTTCCAGGGGAAGGCTCAAGGAAAACCACTCTCAGAATTCATCAACCAGGGTGATCCATCGATTCTCGAACAAATGAAAAAGGCGGCCCGCTGGCTATTAAAATTACACAACCATAATCCGATTCCGGACCAAATAGCGGCTATGCACATTGGACACACCCCATTTGAGATGATCGGAAAACAATTAGCGGATGCCTATCCGAAATTTACTTTAAGACTGGAAGAGCTTGTTTCTGCTGTAGGTCAGAAATACAGTTCTTTCATCGATATAGATACCTTGATTGTGCATGGTGATTTTCACCCAGATAACATTTTTATTTCTCCGTCTGGAGCGACTGTCGTAAATTTCGATGAAACTCACCTCTCCGACCCAGCTCTGGATGTGGGGTATTTTGTCGCTCAAACTTTAATAATATCCTTTTTTGCCGGCAGATATCTGGATTCGGTGAAGCACGAAACTCGAACTTTTCTAGAAACCTATTTTACCGGTATGGACTCCAAAAAGAGTAAGGCTCTGGATAAAAGAATTACAGTTTATGTAGTCAGGAATATCATCGAGAGTCTGCACTATATCTTTTACATCTTTAATAAAGATGAATCGGAAGGCTTCGGGACCCTGCTCTCCGAAGCAGAAAAATTCATCAAAGCCGAAAAAGTGTCAGCTTTATTCGAATAGTAAATTCTTCTTAAATAAGAGAAGCGAATCTTTCATATGGGACGTACAGAGGTAAAAGAGGACTTAGGCCGACGGATCGTTAAAGTCAGTAGTCTAGAATTCATACGGAATGTCATATTGAGCTCATTAGCAGATTATAAGGACACTGACATACAACCGGATTCCATACAGACTTCCATCGTTCAGAATGATGGTACTGGTCCGGCCATGGTAGAATACACCATTAAGAATAAGGAGAATCTTTTTGGAAAGCTTTTCGCTGATGAATCAGGAAGACATGTCTATAAAGTCTTGAGCAAGCTCTGGGAACAAGGATTTACCAGAGGACACCGTTACCGTGTCCCTGAGCCTGTCTGTTTTGTGGATGAATACAACCTTGTCGTCATGAAACAGGCTCAAGGTGAATGCCTCGCATCGTATCTTGACCAGGATTTTGAGCAGGCCGTGAAGGGAATCCGAGAAGCGGCTAGATGGCTGCAAAAGCTGCATGAGTTCCCATTCAGAATCGGCTCCATCGACCAGCCCTGGTATATGTTCCGAAAGTTATCTGACCGTATATCAAAAGCAACTGCCGCTCATCCTCAAGAAGTGAAATTTCTAAATTCCATGCTCGACAAAATGAAAGAGCTCGTCAGACAATATCCAGAAGTTGATACGGTTCAGATCCACGGTCAATTTCGACCGATCCATGTTTTTTTATCTAGCGATACAGTGACAGCGATAGATCTGGATAGGAGCCATCCCGCAGACCCGTCCAAGGATGTGGCCGAATTTATTCACCGGCTCAGAACGACTATTCATCGGAGATCGGACGGAATGGATCAGGCTGACATTCTGACAGAGGCTTTTATAGAAGAATATGCTTCCCGTGATTTTTCCCGCTTACTTCAGGTCCCTTTTCACCTTGGATTTCACGTCTTGGTCTCGCTTTGCCGCCACATGAAGGCTTTAAACAGGAACGATCCGGAGTGGCTCCCAACAATAGATTTCTATTCAAAGGAATTTGAACATGCTGTTTCAGGCAGATTTATAACCTGAAGAAAAATGCCGAAAAATGATGACTGCACCAGGAAAAAATCAATTTATTCAGGACTTGGAGACTCGTCTGTCAAAAATCATGGAAGTGGAGTTCATAAACAAGATTGTTCAACTGGCGGGTCTTACAGGCGCGACTGAGAATGATGCACTATTAAATGAATGCAAAACATCTGTGGTTCAGGATACAGGGACGGGGCGCGTCACCGTGAGCTATCGGTTTAATGATGATACATTAGTATATGGAAAACTTTTCTCGGATGAATTGGGTCCGCACAGTACAGGGGTCCTGGAAGCTTTGTGGGAGACGGAGTTTGGCAAGGGTCAGCCCTTCCAGGTATCAGAACCTTTGCTTTACCTCTCTGACTACAATCTTCTAATAACCAGAGCAGTCAAAGGCAACCCGCTTTCGGACTATATCGGACATGAAACCCCTGAACTCCTGATGTATGTCCGTGGAGCCGCCCAATGGCTTGTACGGCTGCACCTCTCCCCCATTCTCATTGGGACCCGGGGCTCGTTATGGAACTCCTTGAAACTCATCAGCATAGTCCGGCAACTAGGGAAAAGCATAGCCAAGAGGCCGCATATGAGAAAGGACTTTATCCGACTCGTAGACGATCTTTGTGAAAAAGGAAAACAATATTCCGGTCAGGTTATGGTCCAGACCCACGGCCGGTATCACTGCGAGCATATCTACGTATGTGAAGAAATGATATCAGTGATCGACTTTGACCGCAGCCATCCTTCCGATCCAGCGAAGGATCTCGCCGAATTTCTGAACATACTAAGGTTCAAAACATTCAAACAAACCGGAAGCACCGATCAGGCTGAATCGTCCACTAGAATATTCTTGGAAGAATACCTTTCGCAATTACCCGGAAATGCCTCCAACCTGGCCATACATTGGGGGGCTTACATTCTTCTGCAAATGTTCCGCTACTCTCAGAGACATAATCACCAGGAATCAGGGTTTGCCGCCAGGATGGATTACTTCCAGAAAGAATTTGAATCTGCATTAACTGAAAAGCTGATACCTGTATGAGCAGGTTTTAAGCACAAACCTTAACTTTTTCCAACGCGACAGGCTGACATGGCAGATCTTGCGCAACCTTTTTTAACGCACGGAGAAAGGAAAGCCTTATCAGGCGAAATCATTTCAACTCTAACCGAAACTTATAACATCGGTGAATGGCTTGACTGGAAACACATAACAAAAGGGAGATCCAACGCATCTTTTCTGATAATGATATCCACTGGGCAATTCGTTCTCAGACGGTCTAACCCGAAGAAAGACATCAAGAGTCTTCGCCTTGAAATTCAACTGGTAAATCATTTAAAAAATCAGAGATACCCGGCACCGGAACTCATCCGGACTCACCGGGGCGAAGAACACTTCAAACACCAGGGAATATATTACATTTTATCTCGATTTATACCAGGTCACCCCTACGATCCTCAAAATCAGAATCACCTCCAGGCGGCAGGGTGGGGTCTCGGCCTTTATCATAAGCTGGTGAAAGATTTTTCAGCACTTCACAAATTCGAGCCAACCCCGGTAATGGAAGCTCTCGGGCCTGAAAGTGTCTTGAATCTGCTGCAAGTAGAACATCTGGCCCAGCCTTTTTTAAATACCGATCAAAATAATTTACTGGCTGACGCAAGCACTTACATGAGAAGAGAATCCGATTACATTTATAAAAGGCTTTCTGAATGTTATCCTTCTTTGAGAAAGGTCGTTATCCATGCTTCTTTCGGGCAATCCGCCTTGATTTTTGACGGAGATATACTGGCCGGAGTCGTGGATTATGATCGGGTGGCTTACGATCTCCGCATAATGGATCTTGGCTATACCTTAAAGGCATTCTGCGGCAGTCATCACCGAATTGATTTAAGTAGATCGGTCAGGTTGGATCAATCCCGCCTTTGGGATTTTCTAACCGCCTACAAATCCGTGACATCCCTCTCAGATACGGAAATTCAAATTCTGCCCCTTTCTCTCCGAGCCCAGCGTCTTTTGAAGGTGCTCAGAAGATGTGCTTCATTCCTCAGCAAAAACATAATCCAACCAAGGGAAGAAAAGCACTTCCTGAAATTACTCAAGATGATAAATCGGGAGATGATTTGGCTGCGCTGGCTGAAAGAAAACAATGATGATCTTCTGAGAGTTGTTTATGACTAGCTGGAACTTAGTGCCCCCAAAAGTTATTCAAAAAAAAGAACTCTTTTATCAGCCTTCCTTTGGCTGCGAATAACGATGAGAGGTCAAAGTGCTGCATATGAAGGAGAGCCGGAAGTTAAAACGTCTCGGCAAGATCTATGGCATCTTCGCTCCACATTTGAAGCCATACTGGAGGTGGTTCCTCTTTGGCTATATGGCGCTAATCGGCGCGGTTTTCATGAATCTTCTAAAGCCCTGGCCCCTGAAAATTATTCTCGATTATATCATCCTGGATAATCCGATGCCCGAATCCCTCCAATACTTGACTGCTCTAATCGGACCTGCCAAACAAACTTTACTAACTATCTTTGCGATCAGTATCGTCTTGGTATACTTTTGCGAGGGTCTTTTTTCGTTCACCCAGAAATATTATCTGGCCGGTGCGGGGGAGAACACAATAAACGATATTCGTCGCCGTGTTTTTCATCATCTTCAGATTCTTCCGCTGGGAGCAGGTCATTCGGGAGACATCATTGTGCGGTTGACTTCAGATATCAATTCTCTAAAGAACCTGTTGGTCCGTTATGTCCAGAGTTTTACCAAGAATGTTTTCACATTCATTAGCATTACCATAACTATGTTTTGGATGGACTGGCAGCTCACCCTGGCCGCACTATCTGTAGTACCCCCTCTTTATTTCCTGTCATTTTATTTCGCCGGCCGAGTTGAGACGCTCGCCAGGAAAAAAAGAACTAAAGAAAGTGAGATCGCTTCGATCGTCCAGGAGACAATGATATCGAAAGCAGTCGTTCAGGCATTTAGCCAGGAGGAAGCGGAAAAGAAACGTTTTGCCAAAGAGAGCGAAGAAAGCCTGGAAGCCAGTCTTGAAAAAATGCGCCTGGCCAAAGGATTCAGCCGTAGTCTGCAGGTTATCGTCGCCTTAGGTACGGCCACGGTCACCTGGTACGGAGCGATGAGGGTTCTTGGGGGCATGGCTACTCCGGGGGACTTGATTGTGTTCATCTCCTACTTGGGAACTCTTTATAAACCGGTCAGTGGTCTCTCGGAACTTACACTTAATGTCACCAGCTCTCTCGTCTGTGGAGAGCGTATCGTTGATATACTGGAGACAGAGGTCAGGGTCATAGACCGTCCAGATGCTATTGAGGCTCCAGCCTTTCACGGAGAAGTGATCTTTGAAAACGTAACTTTTGGATACATGAAAGAAAAGCCCGTGCTCCAAAATCTGTCCTTCACCATAAAACCAGGTCAAATGGCGGTACTTGTAGGCTCAAGCGGAACGGGAAAATCTACTATTGCAAATCTTCTTTTGAGATTTTTCGACCCCTCGGAGGGGCGAATACTAATCGATGGGCAAGATATACGGGACTTGAAGCTAGAATCCATCAGACAACAGATGAGCGTTGTTCTTCAGGAGCCCATCCTCTTCCGCCGAACGATCAGGGAAAATATCTCCTATGGAAACCCGGAGGTTTGCTTCGAAGAGGTCGTAAAGGCCTCCAAAGCGGCACAAGCTCACGAGTTTATCATTGCCCAGCAAAATGGATATGAGACCATGCTCGAGGAGCGTGGTCAAAATCTGTCCGGCGGTCAAAAACAGAGAATTGCTCTGGCAAGAGCGATTCTTAGAAAAGCTCCCATATTAATCCTCGACGAACCTGTTACGGGCATTGATGCCATCACTGAAACCCATATTCTTGATACCCTAGGCCATCTGATGAGAGGAAGAACCACCCTCATGATAGCTCATCGTCTGCTGACGATCCAGAAAGCAGACCTGATATTACTTGTAGAGGTAGGTAGAGTTGTGGAGCAAGGGACCCATGAGGAGCTTTTAGATAAAAGCAGTCTCTATCGCAACCTGTACACGCTCCAATAGGTATTTTCTTGAGTTATGAATGGAATTTGAGCCGTGAAATATTCACCAACTTTCTCATTTGCTGCTCTATTCTTCTTTGTTCTCGCTGCTTCCTTTTCGGTTTCGATCTTCTCCTGCCTGGCAGGGGAATCTGGAACAATAAATATTTTCCAAGAGGTAACCTCGGCAAAAGCCGACAATGAAACACACCTCAGTAAACCAGAATCTCTGGTAAACCTCGAGGAAATCAGACGGCTTCTGGCAAAGACAGAGAGCAGGCAGGAAATTAAAATACCGCTACTCGAAAAAAAAAGAATGGGCCTGTCTCTCGAGCAGAGTCTAAAAATAGCGCTGGAGAACAATCTGGATGTTAAGATCGCAACTCTAAATAAAGACGCCTTTATACAAGGTATCCGTTCAGCCCGTTCAATCTTTCATCCCACTGCCGGATTATCTCTTACGGGAGCCGGGAAGAGAAGAGACTCAGGTCTGAACTCGATAACGGAACCCGCATCTCAGACCGCAACCGCCTTTATAAGTGAAGCACTTCCGACTGGTGGAAACCTCACTCTTTCGAACGATTTCATCAGGCAAGAAGGAGTTGCCGCGCCGGCTGACTATGAGTCAGCTTTAAAACTCACCTTCAGTCAGCCTATTCTGAAGGGCGGGAGGCTTAGCGTGGCCACGAAGCCCATCAGGGACGCGGAGATTGACCTACGCATTGAAGAGGCCAGATTGAGGACGCAAATCCTCAAAGTAGCTGCTATCACGAAAAAAGCTTATTACGAAGCCGCCCTTGCAGAAAATATAAAAACGGTGACCGAAGCGGCAATACAAAGGGATAAAATCCTTGTTGCGGCTTCGGCCGCTTTACTGAAAGCCGGTCTCGTTACTGTTCGAGATTTGATCAGCGCGCAAATACGGTTGGCTCAAGATTCAGAAAAACTGATACGCGTCCGAACCGACCTGGAATCCAGAAAGAACCTGCTCTCAGAGGTACTCGGTCTTCCTCTCGGGACGGAGATCATCCTTACTGATAAGGAGATAGACTTTGAGCCTATCAATCTCGTGTTGGGAAATTGGATTAAAACCGCTCTTGTGAATCGGCCTGAGATCCTGGAAGTAGAGGAACAACTGGCCAAAAACGGGTTTGAAATAAGAGCTCGGAAGAATGCTCTCCTGCCTCAACTGGATCTGGTACTTTCTTTGGAGACTAGCCAGACGGGCTCGTCTTTTTTTAAAGCCCTGGGCTTTGAGGAAAGCTCCTGGAGCGCAGGTTTAGTTTTTTCCTTTCCCCTCGGCAATGCCGCCGCGGAAGCCGAGCTTCAAAAGGCGGAAATAGAAAAGAGACGGCTCGAGCACATACTAACGCAAAGGCAAAGGCAAGTCGAAATCGAGGTTCGGGCCGTTGAGATTAAGCTGCGCAACAGCCTGTCCAGGATGAAGGTACTAACCATGATCCTCGAGGAGGCCAAAAAACTCGAGGAAGCCGCCAAGGCGCGTTTTGCCCTGGGAGTGACCACAAATCTGGATATCATCAAATCTCAGGATGACATACTTGAAGCAGAAACCGACCTCTTAGGCGCGATTGTCGATTATAATGTCGGATTGGCCGAACTTGAAGCCTCCCTGGCAGTATCGATCTCTTATACCGATGCAAAACAATCTCAAAATATCGACAACTGAACCTTACAAACTATGAAGCAAGACTGAAAAGATTAAAACATGGAAAGCTCTTGTACCGGACAATAGGAAAGATTTGAAGAAGCTTAGGGTAAAAAAACCGATCCTAATCCCCTTGGTGTTGATCATGATCAGTTCCGCCGTCTTTATATTTTTTATCCTCAAGGACACAGATTCTGAATATGCTGAACTCTATGAGGCCAAGGAGGCTGATTTTACGGTAACGATCACCGAGCCAGGCGAACTCATAGCTATGGAATCTATCACTGTCAGCGCGGAAATTGATAATCCAATTATTTTCCTCGCCACGGAAGGTAATGAGGTGAAAAAAGGGGACCTTCTTGTTCGCTTTGACGCAGCAAAATACCAAGTGGCGCTTGATGACAGCAAAGCTGGTCTGGCAGTGGCTGAAGCGGACTTGCTGAAAACAGAAAAAGATCTGGAAGCCCAGAAACAAAAACTTCTGGGAGACATAGGCCGCTCTGAGGCCGAGATTAGTCTTACTCGTCTTGCTCTAACTGAACTGAAAAAAAAACCTTTACCAGATGAGATCGAAAAAGCACGACTGAATTTCGAAAAGGCTAAAATCGCTTTCGATATTGCTAAGAATAGGTTTGACCTGCTGCCGGAACTGGTTAAGAAAGGTTTTATCACCAAAAATACCCTGGAAGAAGCTCAACTGGAATATCTAGAGGCAAAAGCGAACGTCCAAATCGCGCGTTTCAATCTTAATAATGTACTGGCCGGCGCCTCTTCTTTTGAAATGGCACAAGCCGAAATACGGCATGAACAGGCCTCGTCGGCCTTGGAAAATGCGCGGCGCGGCATGGCTGCCCAACTCCAAGCCTATGAAGCTGCCGTCATCCGGGAAAAAGCAAACGTGGAAAGAGCCGGAAAGCTGATCAACAAGGCCGAGGTGAAGCTGAGAAGGGTGGAAATACATGCCCCTCGTGATGGACTCGTAATCTATGTCCAGCCTCCAGGCGGAGGAAGCTCAGGCCGCATTGAACCAGGTATGATCCCCTTCGAAGGACAACCCCTCATCTATCTCCCAGACCTCTCGCAAATGGGAGTGAATACTCAGATCAATGAGTTCGATATCGGTAGAATCACCATTGGAGGAGAGGTTGAAATCAGACTCGAGGCTTTCCCGGATGCCTTCTTTCACGGGGAGGTCACCAAGATCGGCTCATTGGCAAGATTTAAGCAAGGTGTTAGCAGTACCAGTATGGGAGTCAAGGTCTTCGATGTCAAAGTGTGGATAAAAGAAACTGATCCTATACTCAGGCCCGGCTTGACCGCAACCCTGGACTTTATCGTCTACCGAGCGAAGAAAAAAATATCCATTCCTTTAACGGCCGTGGTTCTAGATGGAAACGACGATATAGTATATGTAATGAATTTAGGCAGGAAGGAGGAGAGAAAAGTTCTGCTTGGACCGAGTAATATCCAAAATGTGGTAGTCGAGGAAGGCCTTCTGCCGGGTGAGAAAGTATTCCTGAATATCCATTCTCGAGGAAAACCATGAGATGTTGATCGAGGCTCACAATCTCCAAAAAGATTATCCTATGGGTTCAATAAATTTCCTTGCTCTTCAGGGAGTAAGCCTTGAAATGGACAACGGGGATTTCACTGCCATTATGGGCGCATCTGGTTCCGGCAAGTCCACCCTTCTCCATCTATTGGGGTGCCTTGACCGGCCGAGCCAGGGCTGGTATCGATTTGACGGCCTTGATGTAGAAAATCTGAGCGATCTAGAATTATCAAAACTCCGTAATCGGAAAATCGGCTTTGTATTTCAGACATTCAACCTCATCCGCCAGTACAACGTTATGGAAAACGTTGAATTGCCTTTGATTTATGCCGGCTTTCGGCGTGAAAAGAGACGGGCAAGCAGTATGAGTATCATTCGTCGCGTTGGGCTGGAAGACAAATTAAAGCATCACCCAAATGATCTTTCCGGTGGAGAAGTCCAACGGGTCGCCATTGCCCGCGCTCTGGCCTCTGATCCTCTTGTTCTACTGGCCGATGAACCAACAGGGAATTTGGACAGCCGTACAGGTGAGGAGATAATGGAGCTTTTTACCAGTGTTAATCAGGATGGCACCACAATACTGATGGTCACACATAATCAGGAAGTTGCTTCGCACGCGAAAAGGTTGATCGAAATGAAAGATGGCCTGATTATCCGCGATTCTCACGTTTTGGATATTCCTGACAAAACTCCCGGATGAAGGAAGGTCCTGTGCTTCTCTGGCAAGACAGTATCAGAATAAGCTTGAAATCCCTGTTCATGAGGAAGTTCCGCGCGGCCCTGAGCACCTTGGGGATCGTCTTCGGTGTTGCTGCTGTTATCTCAATGATGTCCATCGGTGAGGGAGCTAAACAGGAGGCAATCCGTCAGATCAAGCTATTAGGCACGAATAATATCCGGGTAAAACATATCATTTTCAAGGGGGAAAGACTGGAAATGGCCAGCCGCCGCTTTTCAAGAGGTCTTACCCTCGATGATGCACGGTTCATCGAACAGACCGTTTTTGGCCTGACCGGAGTTGCTCCTCTTAAATTCCTCAATACAGAAGCTACCTTCGCCGGACGCCGGGAACCGGCTTTACTGGTAGGTACAAGTCCCGGTTACGAAGACATAACAAACTTTCGTGTCGCATCCGGACGTTTTATTACACGCTTCGACCTCATGGATAATAAGAAAATCTGTATTCTGGGTTCTCAAATAAAGCAGGACCTCTTCGGTCAGGCTAACGCCCTCGGAGAGCGTATCAGGATAAAGGGTACTTGGTTTTGGGTGATCGGGATTATGGAATCCAAGGCCGTCCAGGAAGACCGAACCCCGATCATAAAAATCAGAAACATCAATCGTGACATTTATATTCCAGTTACGACATCCATTCGCAGGTTCCCTGATCCACTCGAAAGTAACCGTATCGAAGAGATCGCTATCCGTGTCACGCGGGAGAAAGATGTTACTATGATCGCAGACTTAATTAATGAGGTACTCCGAAGAAAGCACCGCAATGTAAAGGATTTTGAAATAATAATCCCGGAGGAATTATTAGCCCAAGCCCGGCGAACGCAACGGCTCTTCAATTTCGTCATGGGTTCCATAACCGGAATCTCACTTATCGTAGGCGGGATAGGTATAATGAATATAATGCTTGCCAGTGTATCAGAACGAACCGGAGAGATCGGCATACGCAGAGCCGTGGGCGGAACCAAAAGAGATATCCTGACCCAGTTCCTGATTGAGACGGTGATTATCTGCCTTGTCGGGGGATTAATTGGTATCGGATGGGGTTTCATACTGGCGAAGAGCATCTCTATTTACACAGGGTGGAAAACGGCTTTTTCCTTCATCAGCCTTCTTATGGCTATTGGAGCCTCAACTCTCATCGGCCTTCTTTTCGGTCTCTTCCCGGCTCGACGGGCCGCGCAAATGGATCCGATTCAGGCTTTGCGGTTCGAATAGGAGCGACTTCGCAGTCTTTCCCCATATAAAATTCAAGAAGGTGATCATGACCGAAAAATTTGATTGCAGTGCTAATGGCATGGAAGTGCTGCAGCTTTGAACAGACAATATGCTGACTTGGAAGCCAGCCAGTACATGCTCTCTCGCTTAGAGAAAGACATTCTGGGTACTATATAGGGCTTGGAAGGGTTGGATGAAGCAATTTTGCGAACAGCAGACGCCTTGATCAAAAAAATACTAAAACCGTTCATCCTTGACATCGATTCGATTGACGATCCCACTTACGGTAATCATTGACCACTAACTGAACAGGTGGTATGGGGAAAGCACTCAATGGGGCCCTTATTAAAATCTGAGGCTGTTTGCTCTTCCTCTCCGTGGAGCTTTTCCTGTAGTTGTTTATACTCTCGAATACCTTTTTCATCTAAATCAACCGTTCTCACCCAGTAGCCCATCGACCAGAAACTACGCCCAATCACCAAAACTCGGGAAACAGCAGAGCTAAATAAATTCTCATCGGCTGAACTGTGGTTTAACTTTTTCAATTGGACCTACCACAATACCAGGTATATATAATGGTTACCGCAAGGGTATCGATAGCTTACACATATATTGGAAGTTCACCCCAATAATGACCGTTAAATAGCCAGTATTCTCTTTAATATTACGTAGTTACGTACAAATATCACAGTTACTACGTAGTCAAATTTATTGAGAATACGAGCTTGACCGATTTCAAATTTTGTGATTTAGTGCAGTCATGCTTTTTTCCGTGAAATTGTCAGAAAGGCAATCATAATAAGCGGTAGAATTGCAAATTGTAGTCACGACAAAATTTCTTCCTCACTGCTTCTAACTATCTGTTTTATCAATAAAAATAGTCCTATGAAGGTGTGTCATCTGAGATGAACTTCCGATATATTAACTATCAATAAGTTTCAGTTTTTTCGAGAAAAGTAACAACTACCAGAGGTATACTGGGCTCTCTCAAAAGCGGCTTAAACGGACTTTAGCTCGCGAGAGCCCAAGTAATTCCGACAGAAGATTATCAGAGTTATTCGGCTTTTTTCATTATACGGAGACCACAATATATAGTGGTGATGGTATTTGGTTTAGATTCTGAGATATCTCCAATCGATCTCAGCCTGAGCCAAACCTTTGATTAGATAGAACGATCTAAACATCCGATACTGGGAATTCTATTAAACTCATTGCTCTAAGGAGGGCACCCTGGATTAAGTTGGTGTCATTCACCTAGGCGGCGATAATTACGTTTACGACCTCTGGATAGACCCAGTCACAGGTGATGATGCTCAGCGGTGCCCATGGCTAAGGAAATTACCCAACCAGGATAAATACATCTGCCGGATTCATGATGTAAAGCCTACCCATTACCGAGAATTCCCCAAGTCAATACAGCATGCGGTGGAAGAAGGGTGTAAGGGATTTGAGTGATTATCGAGGCTACAGAGATGCGGGATACCGTAAGGTCCGGTGAATTTCTATGCGTTTGCATAAGTGGGCTTTCCATTGGCCGGAGCGCTTGCTTCGAAGGGGAACCTTACAACTGGAAACATAACAGCTTTAGCAGGGCCAAAGGATGATGGGCGATTATATCAGATATCCGCTCCGGTTAAGCCTGGAAACAGCGGAGGGCCGTTATTTGACGAAAGCGGACGAGTGATTGGGATTGTGGTTGCCAAGTTGGATGCAGTGAAAATGGCGGCGGCGACAGGTGACATTCCGCAAAACGTCAACTTTGCGTTAAAGGGTGAAATAGGCACCGGTTTCCTCAGCCTGTATCGAATTCCTTATTCTTCAGTAAAAAAACAGTTCCTGAGAAGATCAAAAACAGCGGATGTAGCGGAAAACGCGCAGAAAGTTACAGTGCGGGTCGAGTGTTTACAGTATGAGCAATGAGGTAATTAGAATTCCGGATTGTCTGGATTGGTACCGGAGCTCTTTATTTACACGCAATCAGGGAGCACCTTTTACTGGGAGAACCGCGGAACCTAAGTTCTCACAAATAGATCGCTGTTACCGATTCAAAACCATAAAAAAAACGCCTTTTTTTAGCTGATCAATATCTTACCCTTTGTCGGCTCTTAAAAATCGATTTCTGGGAGATGAAAACACAATTCACGCCCCCATTTCAGAGAAAAAAATGACCGGTCAGTTGTGCTGGCCAAAGTCTTGCGCCACTAACCTGGTAAACAGGGAATCCACGAGTGCAAAAGGACACTAAATTTTGTTAAGAAAAATGAGTGCGAAAGAAATTAGTGCGAGGTAAGTGCGAGGCAAAAGGGGGTATCGCATTAATTTGCAAAACCACCGGAATAGTTAAAAAGCGTGCAATATCAATGAGATCAAGAGAAAAATTAGTGCGATTTTAGTGCGATTTTAGTGCGATGTAAGTGCGAATCGCACAAACGCATGCCAATATTCGCAAACGAGGGAAGATTGTTAACGATTTTATAAATGGTTACAAAGCAAAGAGCTGGTTCGCGATGAAGTGCAAGGCTCTAAGAGGGTCCCGACCTGTTCGCAAACCCAACATAAGGGTACAAAACATGCGCAGGATATCTGAGGCTCCATCTTGACGGGCATACCTAAACCCTGGCAGGAAAATCCTCTCCAAAATCAGGGGAAAAATGTCATATCGGGTGCGGGCGAAAAGGG
>SDBT01007988.1_pt1 | contig 17350 bp, 13 predicted proteins | sample 2277101 | NCBI WGS metagenome assembly SDBT01 (sample SAMN10404973, study PRJNA504765) | marine sediment metagenome | isolation source: marine sediment core GS10_PC15, 103 cmbsf | place: Arctic Ocean: Southern Knipovich Ridge | collected 2010
GGGCCCACCGGCCCGAAGGTCGCCTCCCAGATGGCCCATTGCCCGCCGGAACGACTATCAGGGCCGACGACATGCTCGAAGAGGTTCTCCATGCGCATGGTGGAGGTGATGTTGCCGTCGGTGCGACGCGTGTTGGGACGTTCGATCTTGATCCAGCCGCGGTCGAGCCAATAGGCATTGTCATCGTCGTAGATGTTGGCGATCTGGTGGTAGTTGAAGTCGACCGGGTCGGGGCACCAGCCCCAGGTGCCGCCGAAATAGTCGGAGTAGAAGATCTGCATGGCGAGGGCTTCCCAGCCGCCGGTCGAACCGCCCGCCAGCACGCGCCCCCATGACTCGGGGATCATGCGGAATTGATCCTCGAGGTAGGGGATGAGCTCCTCGGTGAGGGCGGTGCCGTAGGGACCGACGTTGGCCGAGTCCACCGAGTACGAGGTGTCGTAGTAGGGATTGGCGTCGCGAAAGCTGACGCCGATGAGCTGCGGCGCCTCGTCGGACATCCAGAACTCGGAAAAGCCGGCCGAGCGGCCGCCCCGCCGCGGATCCCCCTGCGCCTCCTCGGTGCCGGGCTCGCGGAAGCTGAACGGCGCCCTGCCGCCGGGAAAGTGCCCCTGCATGTAGGCCACCGGATAGCGGACATCGGCGCTGCTCTCGTAGCCCGCGGGCAGCAGCACGTTCGCGCCGATGTAAATCGGACGACCCCAGAACTCGGAAAGCACCTTGCTCTGGATCTTGACGAACTTCACGAGGCGGCCGTCCGGTGGATTGCCTTGCTGCAGCACGTCGCCCTCGCCGAGCGGCTCGATTGGAGGAATGACCTCGCTGAGGTTGAGCTGCACCGTTCCGCTGGCAGCGGGGTCGAGCCGCACCTGCCGCACGGCGCTGTGGACGTTACCCGGGGCACGGAACATCGACTGCCCCGCGCCGGAGTTCAAGTGCATCTGGACAACGTGACCGTCGGCGCGGTGGAAGGTGGTGTAGACGTTCAGAAAGGCCTGTACGAAGTAGTCGTCGGCCGGCAGCTCGGAGAATTCCTCGAGCGGGTAGCCGATCACTGCAGCATCGCTGCTATCGATGACGAAGGAGTCGCCGGGCTGCAGGTCGGTGACGTCCTTGGCCCAGAGGGGGACGCCGGTATAGCGAGCTTGCGCGCGAGGCTCACGACCGTCGTCACGGGTGACGATGACGAACGCCCGGCCCATGATCGGGGTCTCGAGGCCAAGTTCGGCGACGCCCTCGAAGGCCGCCGGCGACAGCTCGATTTCGAAGCGCAATGGCTCGCCCTGCGATGCGGTTCCCATGGAAGCAGTGACGAGAAGGAAGATCGATCCGATCAGAGCGAAAACCGAGAGGAATGCGAGAGCGTCACGTTGGTTCATATCGGCGGCCTAATCTGCTGTCGCGAAGCTGGCGGTGAAATGGAATGTGCTGCCCTTCCCGACCTCACTCTCGACCCAGATCTCGCCCCCCATCCGCTGCACGAGCTGGCGGCAGATCGCTAGCCCGAGTCCCACCCCGCCGGTGGCGCGGCCGGCGGATTCATGGGCCTGCTCGAAGGCGCTGAATATCGCTCCCAGCTTCTCTTCAGGCACGCCGATTCCGGTGTCGGCAACGCTGAAATGCAAGAGAACGTGGTTTGCAGGCTCGCCACCGGGGGAACCGGACGAGGCCGGATCCGTCGCCGGGTCCGACGGCTCCAACTCCACAGTGAGGGCAATCTCGCCCTCGTCGGAGAACTTGATGGCGTTGTGCACCAGGTTGTTGACGATCTGCCGGAGGCGGTCCGGATCGCCGATGAGCCGGTCGGGTACCTCGTCGGCAATGCGCGCGAGCAGCTCGAGCCCCTTCTCCTCGGCGGGCACCGACTGATTCGCCAGCGTGCTGTGGAGCGTCTCGCGCAGGTCGAACTCGATCTCTGCGAGCTCCAGCTTGCCGGCCTCGATCCTGGATAGGTCGAGGAGGTCGTTCAGCAACGTCAGCAGCGAATGGGCCGAGCTCTTGACGATCTCCAGGTACTCTTGCTGCTCAGCGGTGAGGTCGGTCATCAGCGCCAACTCGGCCATGCCGATAATGCCGCTCATCGGTGTACGAATGTCGTGGCTGATGCTGGCGAAAAAGCGCGACCGGGTCTCGACGGCGTCCTCAGCCACCTTTCTTGCGGCCTCCGCCTCGCCCTCGGCAATCTCTGCTTTCTCCTTGGCCGTCGCCAGCATGACATTGGCCAGCTCGAGGTCGCGATTCACGTCGACCACGTCCTCGAAAAGGCGGCTCTTTTCAACGATCATCGACACCTGGCTGGCGAGGCGCAGGAACAAGCCCTGATGAATGTCCCGATAGGTATTCGGCTGTTTGCTGCTGAAGAACAGGAAGCCGATGGGGCGACCTTGGGAGATCAAGGGACAGGTCAGGCTGGATCGCATGCCCTCCTCTACGACTAGCCGTGTGCCCTCCGAATCCGGGTGCTCCGCCAGGTAGCGCTCGAGATTGTTGAGAATGCGCGGCAGCCCGGTCTCGATAATCTGCGCCAGGCTGCTTCCCTGCATCGTGGCCGAGAAGCCGGGTCCGAGCTTGATCTCGGGCACATCGGAACAGGCCCAGCGCGCAAGCACCTCGTTGCCATCTTTCGTGATGAGCGCCAAGCCGATGCGGTCGTAGGGAATGATCTCCCGGAACGACTCGAAAATATGATCGACTACGTCCTCGAGGAAGATGCCTGAGTTGACCACCTCGACCACGGCGGCCAGTCGATCGACCTCGTCGCAACGTTGCTTCAAGTGCAGGGCGAGCAGAGCCAGTGCGGCTGCAAGCTCGGCGACCTGGTCTTCTCCCTCCGCCTCGATGATGACGTCGAAGCTTCCCGCTTGCAGCGCACGGGTGGCTTCGAGCAGCTTGGCTATTCTCGGATCTTCGGTCGTACCCATCTATCCCGCTATCCCCGGTCGACTCCTAGCGCAGGTTGTTTCGGCAGCGTAGCCAACCCCAGCACACCTCCTCCACAGTCTACTAGTGATGCATCATCTGGAGCCCCGATGGCAGGCGTGGTGACGCGATGAGGTCGAGGAACACGGCCCATCGGTACTCCTCAGTCGGGTCCTCGCTGGCGCGCATCTGAACGTAGTCCCGAACCATATCGAGGCCTAGATTGTAATTGATCACGTAGCTTCGGTACTGGTCGATGAAGGCTAAGCGCCGCTCGGCGAGCGGGCGCGACATCAGGGCATAGGTGGTAAGCCAATCGATGGCCCCATCGGCACTGATCTCGCCGTCGAGATAGCGCCGCGCCGCCTCGTTGCCCGCGTAGCCCAAGCGCTCGACCAGGCTCTGAACCTTGTAGTACTGCTCGGCCCGAGCCGGATCCAGGCTGGCCACGGGAAAGAGCGTTTCGCGCTCGAAGGCCACCCTCTCATCGCCGGGGAATGCCATCTCGATGCCGTAGTTGGCGCTGCCCTCTGCGATCAGCGACATGGGGCTGAACAACGGGTAGATCGTCGTCTCGTCCCAGCCGTGGATCTGATGTAGGTGGTGTTCTCTCACCACGTTGTAGACGTGATGGCCGGGGTAGCCCTCGTGGCAGGCGAGATCGATCGCGCGATCGATGGATATCGGCAGGTCAGTGTTGACCTGGATGAGGCTTTGGAATCCACCCTGATACCAGTTGTACGCACTCCAGGACTTGCCGGTGACGTACTCGACCTGAAAATCCTCGCCATCGGGAAGGTCAAAGTGCTCGAGCGTGCGTGATCTGCACGCATCGATCGCCACGGTGAACACTGCGTCGAGCTTGTCGGGCGGAATGATGAATTCGGAGCGGAATGCCTCGTAGCGCTCGAGCAGGGAACCCTCTCCCGGCAACTCGCTGTCGAGCTCATCGAGAATCGCCTGGAACTCCGCCGCTTCATGAACGGGCGCTACGGCGTCGTACAGTGCCTCAGACTCTTCGTCGAACGTCATGGTGGCGCCACCGAGGAGGTCGGCTCGCGCCACGAGCGACTGCAGTTGCTTGAGAAGGAATTCGTGGCGCAGTTGGAGAATCTCGAGCGAGTGCGCCTCGGTGCCGTGGTCTGTCTCGTGCACCTCTTCAGCGGGCACCGGATGGGCTTGCAGCCAGGCGATGAGCACCTCGGCCCGTTCCCTGATCGTACCGAGTCCGAGCTGGTCGGCCTCCGCTGCTGCAGCCCATTCTTCGGGGCCATAGTAGGCGTCGACGTAGTCTGAGTCGTGCTGCCCGACTGCGAGCACCAGGCTCACGTACGACTCGGACAACTCCCGGAGCGTTCGCGGTTCCTCAAACGTCGATGTCATCTCGCTCCCCTCCTGGGAAGCACACGAAAAAAGCGCCACGCTCAATGTGAGCAGGGCGCACACTGCCGACGCGGACCTAACGCTTGCGGTCATTCTCCTGGTCTCTCCGTAATTCGCCGCGGTCGCCTCAGCTCGTGGCCCCCGTGGCCACTGAGGCAGGAAGATGAAGCGGCGCGATCACGCGTCGCTCAAATATTCACGATAACGCTGCTCCCTGGCGCGTCCTGCTTCGCCTTCTCGAGAGCGTTTTCCGCCTGGCTGATCACGGTATCGAGGTCGGGCGCATGGGCTGGCCCCACGACGACCGAGCCGAGGCTGATGGTCACCGGGATCTCCCCGAGCGGGGTGTCGACGGCCACAGCGCTGACCAGTGCCCGTAGCCGCTCCGCCACATTCTCGGTGCCGCGCTCATCGCACGCGTATAGGGTCAGCAGAAACTCCTCGTCCCCGCACCTGCCGACCTCCTCGTAGGACCGCAGAGAGCCCGCCAAGCGACTCGCCACACCGCTGAGCACCGCATCGCCACCGTTCTGGCCATAGGCGACGTTGATCTCGCGGAAGCGGTCGATGTCGACGAGCATCACGGCGATCGACTTGCCCTCTCGACGAGAGCGGTCCAGCTCGCGCTGGGTAATTTCGAGGATCGCCGGGCGACTCCATATCCGGGTCAGGCTGTCGTGGGTGGACTGGTACTCGAGCGCGTCGCGCGCCACTCCCAGCTGCCAGTTGAGCTCTACCAAATTCTCGTAGAGGTGACTCTTCTCGACCAAACGAGTCAGCCGCCGGCTCGACTCCTGAATCAGATCGAGGTGCTCGTCTGTGTAGGACTCGGCCTTCGAGCTGGAGAAGAAGGCCAGACCAACCGGCTTCTCTCTCATCACCAGTGGGCAAGTGAGGCTCGATCTCATTCCCTCCTCGACGAGCAGGCGAGTCGAAAGTGAGTTCGGATGTTGCCGCAGATGACCTTTGAGGTCATTGAGAATGCGCGGCTTGCCGGCTTCGAGGATCTTCTGCAAGCGTGACCCCATGAGCGGTTCGGCATACCCGGTCTTCAGTTTGACCTCCGGCAGATCCGAACGAACCCAACGGGTGCGCACCGAGGCGCCATCATCCGCCACGAGCGCGAGGCCAAGGCGCTCGAAGGGAATAGAGGGTCGGAAGGAGTCGAAGATCGAGTCCATCAGGTCATCGAGGATTACGACGGGTACATTGACGTTCTGGCCTGTCTGCGCCAGGCGCCCCGCCTCCTCGAACTTGTTCTCCAAATCTCGTCCCAGCTCTACCAGAATCTCTTCCAATTCGGAGAGACCGTTGCCGGAATCCTGTGAGTTGGTCGAGGCCTCGCCGGCCTTTCCTTCCTTGGGATCATCCATATCAATTATTCCTGAGCCCAGGGGTATTCCCAGGGAGCCAGCATGATTGACAATGCGACCCTGACTTTGTACCTCATTCCATTTTGAAAATCGATCTGAAAGAGAGTCAAGATGCCATCTCCTCGATGAAGCTCCTGAGCTCCCCGGTGAGAGCGTCAACCTGCGATTCGAGCTCCCGCACCGCCAAATCGACTTCTGCAAAGTCGAGCGACGCGCCGATCTTCTCGACCAGGAGTGCCGCCTCGACCAGCGGCCGGGCCCCGAAGCTCGCCGCTGACCCCCTCAACGTGTGTGCCGCCTTTTCGATGGCAGCGGCATCGGAATCGGCCAGTCCGCGACGCAAATCCCCGAGCCATGCCTCGCACGAATCCAAAAACAGGGCCGCGATTTCTTCGAGCAGATCCAGGTCTCCTTCGACCCGACCCAGCGCTTCCTGGCGGTCGAACTGAGGTCCGCGTAGCTCGGTTGTGGGATCAACCGGATCAGTGAGATCACCTGGGGCCGCCCCTGCCGCGACATCCGGGTCTTCCTCGTCGCCTGCCGGTAACAGCCCCAGGATCGTTTCGTGCAGGACCTGGTGGTCGATGGGCTTGGTGACGACCTCGTCCATCCCGGCGTCCAGGCACTTGGCGCGATCACTCGGGTACGCGTACGCCGTCAGGCCGACGATGGGGAGATGCCCGCCACTCTCGGCCTCCTGACCGCGGATCGTGCGCGTTGCCTCGAGACCGTCCATTATCGGCATCTGCACGTCCATGAGGATGAGGTCGACACGCTCTTGGGCGAGTATCGTCAACGCTTCTTCGCCGTCGTTGGCGACGAATGGGATGAATCCCCACTTCTGGACAAGTGCCACCGCCAACTTCCTGTTCACCGGGTTGTCTTCGACAACCAGGATACGAGCCGTCCTCACCCCTTCCTGTCGGCTGTTGTCAGCGTGCATGCTCAGTCAGTTCTTTTCGCCGTCCAGCTGAGATCTTCGGCGCGACGACCAAAGCTCACCGTGCCGGTCATGGTGTCACCATCGACCTCGCCCTGGAACCCCATCCTAACGGCCCCGTCCGCGCCCTCGCCGCGCGCGGGTATGTTCAGGATCCAGGAGAAGATGATCGCCTTCCCGTTGATCTCACCCCTCACTCTCGGCCTCTCTCTCGCGCCATCACGTTGCCAGGTACCACTGATCTGATCGGCTTCCTGATGCAGTGACAACGTACCGGCGAAGATGTCGCTCTCGGGCAAGATCACCTCGAGAGCCCAGGTACCAGAGACATCTTGGACTTCGGGCTCCTGCCCCTCGGCGGCGATGCTACCCAGCAAGAGAGTGCAACAGGTGATGAGTGAAAGCTTTGGCGTGATTCGAATGCGCATGGTTCTAGCAGGGTGCTACGGTGACGGCTGGAATGCAAAAGGAAACCCGATGAAGTCGAGGAGCGCGGACATGTTGATCGAAACGGCGATGAGCGATCGTTGGCTTTCCAATACCTACCTGCTCGGCGAAAGGTCGAGCGGCTTTGGAGTGCTCATCGATGCAGGCGAGCCTGCGGCTCCGATCACTCAAGCGATCGAGGCGCATAGGCTGACGTTGGCCTACGTGCTCTGCACACACCACCACGTCGACCACATCATGAACCTCGAGCTCTTCAAAGAGCGCTACGCCAGCACCGCATGTGCACACCGTGATGAGGTTGATCTGATTCCCGGCGTTGCGCGAGCGCTCGAGAACGATGAGGTAGTCGTCTGCGGCGATCTGACCGTTCGGGCTCTCCACACCCCAGGCCACACGCGCGGGATGCTGGCCTTCGTGGTCAATGACGAGATGGTGTTCACCGGAGACACCCTATTTCGTGACTCGATCGGGGGAACGGTCGCACCGGGGCACGCCACCTTCGAGAATCTACGCCACTCCGTCATGGAGGTGCTCATGCGGCTGCCGCACGAGATGGTGGTGTATCCGGGTCACACTGCAGCCACGACGATCGGCCGCGAGTGGGAAGAGAATCCGTTCATTCGCATCTGGCGAGGACTCGATCTGCCCGCGGGCAAGCGCTGCCTGGCGATGGAGCGCCCGGCCGAGCTCATCGTTCGTGCGACGGACTACGACGGCGGCACCAAGTGCTGGGTACGGTTCGAGGATGACGGCCAAGATGCGGTAGTCCCCGGCAGCCGGGTCACCGACAAGAGGTAGCCGAAGAGGTCTCCTGAGAGCCCTCCTGAGAGCCCTCGGGGCGCCACCCGGCCAGAATGCTGCAGTGTTCAGCGGGTCCTGGGCTTCGGCATCGCCTCGCGCGGCAGCTTCTCGTCCCGCATGACCGCGTTGTAGGCAAAAACCGCAGCGACCGTGGCCGTTACCAGCATGTCCTCCGCCTGGACTCTGTCGTAAACGTCCATGTTGGAGTGGTGGGTGCGGGCACGGTATTCCACGCGATCCTGCATGAACTGGAACCCGGGTAGGCCCACGGCGTCGAAGGAGCCATGGTCGGTGCCACGCACCTGCCGCGGGCCGATGGTCGTAACCCCGAGATCGTGGAGCGGCTCGATCCATTGCTCAAAAACCGGCTTCGCGCCGAGGTTGCCCTCGAGCCAGATACCGCGAATCCGCCCGGTGCCATTGTCGATGTTGAAATAGGCCGAGAGGTTCTCGTAGTCGGGCTTGAGCTCCATGGTGGCCGGATCCGCGAAGTGGGTCTTCACGTAGGCACGGGAGCCCACCAGGCCTTGCTCCTCAGCGCCCCACAGGGCGATGCGCAGCGTCCGGCGCGGCTGAATTCCGAGCTCCTTGAAGATGCGCATGACCTCCATCATCGCGGCGACGCCCGTGGCGTTGTCGGTGGCGCCGGTGGCCGCGTGAGTCGAGTCGAGGTGGGCGCCGATGATGACGATCTCGTGCGCCAGGTCGGTGCCGGGAATCTCAGCGATGAGGTTGAAGCCGTTCTCGGTAACCTCGTCGTAGAAGTTGGTCTGGATATTGAGCTCCATGCGCACCGGCACACCCTTTTCGAGGATGCGGATCATGCGGTTGTAGTGCTCTACCGAGAGGGTGGCTGTGGGCACACCTTGGCCGGCGGTTTCGTCGCGTGACCCGCCGCGGCCGACGAAGATCGTTCCGCCGTCTGTCCTCTGCGTCTGCCAGGACAAATTGCTGCCGCCTGAGACCCAGGCCGAATCGGAGCCCCGATCGAGAAGGGCAGCGGCGTCCTCCTCGAGGAAGAAGTCCTGGATTTTCTGGCGCAGCGCCATCGCGCTCCGGAAATCGTTCGATCTGCCGCCTGCTCCCCTGGGCACCGGGATCGGCATCATCTCCGCCTCGGCCATCATCGCCTCGTCCATGCGCAAGACGAGATCGGCCTCGAGCATCTCCACCACACGGGCCGGCTGCGTCAGCACGATCTTGCCCTCGAGGTTGCCGCGATACTGCTCGAAGTCCTCCTCGGATTCGATCTGCACGTGTACGACGTCGGCCGTGATGACGCCATCGGTGCTCGAGGACCAGGACTTCGGGTAGCCGATGATGGGTTGCACCTGGGGTTCCAACATGTGGGCGCTGAAGCGCTCGATCGACCAGCCCTTGCCGAACGCGAACCGTTCCTCGTGGATATTGTCCAGGCCCCACTCCTCGAACTTGGAGATGACCCAGTCTCTGGCCTGATCCATGGCAGGGGATCCGGTGAGTCGCGGGCCGTAGACATCGGCCAGCCAGCTCACGTGGTCCATCGCCTGCGAGCGGTTCAGCCCCTCCTGGCGGATGGCGCCGATCGTCGCGTAGTCGATCTTCTCGTCCTGCCAAGGTGGCGGCGAAGCGGCCGAGAGCGGCGCCACGACGGCGAGCGAGATGATGAGTAGCAGGGCGATCCCGCTGGGGGTCGTGATCAGTCCGAGGACAGCGCGGTTCTTCATGGTGGGCTCCCTGGGGTTGGGTAGCTGAGTCGCGAATGCCTGTGAGCCTCGAATCTCGGCCGGAGCTCTCAACCGCTCGCAGCTGCGCGAACGCGATGGAGATCTCCAGCGACCTGTTCGTGAAGGCATTATATGCTCAGCACAGGTTCAGCTCCGAATGCGCGCATCCTCGACGAACGAGGGCCGAACACTCTCGAGGCCAACGACCATGATGAAACTGCTGCAGGAAGCAAGAGCCATTGTCGCCCCTGTGTTCATCGTCTCCATTGTTGCTATGTCGCTGGCACTCGCGTGCGGTGGAACGGATTCGGCACCGGAAGTGGAAATGACCGCAAGCGCAATGCACCTTGAACAGCTCGCCGACGAGATGTGGCAGAGAAGAGTCGCGGACAGCCCGGCATTGCGCATGCTGGACGGGCTGCCGGTCGAAAAGCTCCCTGATATTTCCTACGCCAAGGCCGAGCAGGATGTCGAGTTCGCCCGCTCGATTCTGGTGCGACTCGATGAGGTCGACTACGCCGAGCTGAGCCACAGTGAGGTGCTGACCGCCGAGGTCATCAAGTGGGAGCTCGGCATGCAGATCGAAGGGCACAAGTACTGGTGGCACTTCAGTGTCTTGGCGCCCTATTCCTCCCCACTCAGGGAGGTTAACCAGGTCTACACCACCTATGTCTTCGACGAGCCTGAGGATCTCGAGCGCTACCTAGACCTTCTGCATCAGTACGCGGCCTTCATCGATTCATTGCACGCGGTGGCACGCGGTCAGCTCGAGCGCGGCATCGTGACGCCACGGCCGAACATGCAGGCGGTGGTCGGTATCGTGCGCCCGATCGTTCAACCCCCCAAGGAGCCTCCCGAGGAGAGCCCCGAGGAGAGCTTCCTGGTCGTCAGCGACGCAAGGCTGGCCCGGGTAGCGGATGCGCTGTCACAACGTCCGGCAGAGCTCACCGGTAGCGCCGAGCCTCCGGCCACCGGCACCGAGACTCCCGCCACCGGCGCGGCAGTAGAAAGCGAGGCCGCCGTTCCAGAGACGCCTTTGGGCCGCTTTCAATCCCAAGTCAGGGAGGTCATCGAGGGCGAGATCAACCCCTCGGTCGAGAGCTTCCTGCAGTTTCTCGAAACCGACTACTGGCGCGCTGCCCCCCACCAGGTCGGTGTTTGGCAGTACCCCGACGGCAAGGGGTTCTACCGCTACCTGACCCGCCTGCACACGACGATGGAGGTGGAACCCGAGGACGTCTTCCAATTAGGTCTCGAGCTCATTGACGTCATCCATACCAGGATGGCCGACATTCGCGGCTCGGTTGGGTTCGATGGCAGCCTCGAAGACTTCCACGAGATCCTGCGCACCGATCCACGCTTCTTTCCCACGACTCCCGAGGAGGTCGGGCGGCGCCTGAAATCGGCGGCCGATGCGATGTACGCGCGCACCGATACCCTATTCCTGCGCGGGCCCGAGGCCGCATACGGCGTTCGCCGCCTCGACCCGGCCCTCGAAGCGGCCCTGACCTACGGCTACTATGATGCGCCCACCGCCACCGAGCCCGTCGGCTATTACAACTACAATGGTGCGAAGCTCGACGAGCGGAGCTGGCTAAATCTCGAGTCGGTCGCCTACCACGAGCTCATCCCCGGCCACCATTTCCACTTCGCCTTTCAACTCGAGAACGAAGAGCTCAACGATCTGCGCAATCACTCGTTGCATGGCGCCTACACCGAGGGATGGGGCGTGTATGCCTCCAACCTGGGCCTGGAGGCCGGGCTGTTCGAGGATCCATACAGCCTCTACGGCCACTACATCCTGGAGTCGTTCCTCGCCACGCGCCTCGTCGTGGATCCCGGCATGAACTACTTCGAGTGGCCGCTGGAACGGGCGCGCCAGTTCATGCATAGCTACACGGTCGAATCGGCTACCCAAATCGACAGCGAAACGCTGCGCTACTCCACCGACTTGCCGGGGCAGGCACTCGCCTACCAGATGGGCCGCCGCAAGCTCGATGAGCTACGGCAGAAGGCTGAGAACGCGCTGGGGGAACGCTTCGACGTGCGCCGTTTCCACGATGCCGTGCTCAGCGCCGGCTCTTTGCCGATGGCGGTGCTGGAGCAGCACATCGACTGGTTCATCCGGCAGGAGATGACTGCGTCCTAGCCGAACGGCTGCGTGATCGAGACGCTCTGCTGGGTGAAGAAGCGCGGTCCGTCCTCGGTCATGTAGACGATGTCCTCTAGGCGGATGCCGAACTCGCCGTAGATGGCGATCATCGGCTCGTTACTGAAGCACATCCCGGGGGTGAGCGGCGTCTTGTTGCCGCGGACCATGTTGGTCCACTCGTGCCCGTCCATGCCGATGCCGTGACCGGTACGGTGTGGCAAGCCGGGGACCTCGTAGTCGGGGCCGAAGCCGGCGTCGGTGATCACCTTGCGTGCCGCGGCGTCGACATCTTCGCAAGCTGCGCCGATCTGGGCGGCCTCGAAGGCGGCGTTCTGCGCCTGGAGCTCTAGATCCCAGACGTCGATTTGGCGCTGTGTCGGCTCGCCCAGAACCGTCGTTCGGCTGATGTCGGAGCGATACCCTTCGACGCCGCAACCGCCGTCCATGAGGATAATGTCGCCTTCGCGGAGCGGGATGGGCTTGATGCTGCCGTGCGGAAAGGCCGATGCCTCACCGAAGTTGGCGCCGATGCCGCCGGTCACCCCGAGGGCGGCGTGCGCTGCCCTGGAGTTGGCGCTGAGCTCAGACTTGGTCATCCCCTCGTGAAGAGTGGCTACCGTGGCCTTGTAGGCCTCGATGGTGATGTCGTTAGCGCGTTGCATGAGGGCGATCTCGGCGGGGGACTTGTAGATGCGGCAGCCGGCCGTGATGGGGGTGGCGCTGACGTATTCGATGCGCGGAGCCGCCTGCCGGATGCCGTCGAAAAGGAAGAAGCGAACCGTTTCCTCGAAACCCACCTTGCCGGTGCTGATGCCGCGGTCGGCGAAGATCTCGGCAACCCTCTGATACGGGCTCGCATCCTCTTCCCATGTGCGAATGTCATCGCCGAAACGAATGAGCTCGCGCGCTCTCTCTTCCTCGAACCCGGGGCAGACGTAAGCAGGTTCGCCGCGAGCCGGCAGGACCATCGCCATCATTCTCTCGCTGCGGCCCCACTGGAAATCGGTGTAGTAGGAGAGGCTGGTGCCCGGCTCCAGGTAGATGGCCTCGATGCCGTTGTCGACCATCAGCCGGCGCGCCTTCTCCATGCGCTGGAGGCGCTCTTCGTCGGTAATTGGCTCGATGCCGTCGAGCATCGGCCGCAGCTCCCTGATCGACTCGGGAACCTCCGATGCCGGACCGACCGCCGGGGCCTCTTGGACGGAGACGTCGAGACAGCCGGCGGCCAGCCCAGCCGTTGACGCTGCAACTGCCCCTGCTGAGATTCGTACGAAGTCTCTTCTATCGATGGACATGGCGTGTTCCTCCCGGTGTCGTTGGCGTATCTCAGAGGTAGCTAACCGCAGCCCGCTCTTGATCTGTGCCCTGCCGCTGTCGTCTCAAAGGCACGAGGAGACAGTCGGATTCGAAGCGGGCGCGGCCAAATTGTAGTGAGGGCCGAGGCGCAGATCAAAGACGCAGGTCGTGGAGGTTCAGGCCGAGCTCGAAATCGAGTCGCAACCGCACCAACGACTCTGCCAGGAGGGCCTCGTCCAAGCTCCCGCGCAACCTCTCGCCGAGCTTTCCCTCGATGGAGTCGGCTGCACTCAAAATCTCGCCGAGGCTGCCATGCTCAGCTACCAACTTCGCTGCGGTCTTGGGCCCGATACCCGGGACCCCCGGAATGCTGTTGGTACTGTCGCCCGCCAGCGCCAAGTAGTCCGCGAAGTGCTCCGGGGGGACTCCGAATTTCTTCTCGACGTAAGCGCGATCGAGGGCTCGCTGATTGAAATGGTCGCGCACCCGGATGCGGTTGGACAGAAGCTGCAGGAACACCTTGTCGGAAGACAGGATGACGACAGTGCATCCGCTCTGCGCGGCCTTGCTGGCGAGCGTGGCCACGACATCGTCGGCCTCGACATTCGGCAGGTCGTAGGATTTCACGCCAATCTCGAGGAAGGCGTCTCGGTAAGCCGGGAGAGCTTGGCGTAGCGCGTCGGGCATCGGCTTGTGGCCCGCCTTGTAGCCTTCGAAGGCACGGTGACGCCAGCTCGGGCCCGCGCCTTCGAAGACGACGACGGCGTGCGTCGGGCTGCACTCGCGTAGCGCACGCTTGAGGGAGCCGGTGCTCGATGTCAGCGCTCCCGCGGCGCGATCCGGTCCGTCATCACCCGGGTGCCCTGCGTACACCCTGCGAATCAGGTTCAGGGCATCGACGAGCAAGAGGTTGATGGCCATGGAATCTCAGAGGTCGAGCAACCTGGTGGCGTTGCCGCCGAGGACCTTGGCTCTGTCAGTGTCGTTCAAGCCGAGCTGCTCGATGCTGGCGAGCATCTTCTCCAGGCTGCCGATCATATGGGGGTAGTCGCTGCCGGCCACGAGGTGGTCGATGCCGGCGAAATCGATGGCGAGCTGCAGCGCCGCGGGATCAAAGTTCACTGTGTCGTAGTAGAACTCCTTGAGATACTCGCTCGGCAGACGTTGAATCTCCTCTCTACATTCCTCGAAGGCCTCGTATCCCCGGTCGAGCCGCTCGGCGAGGAAGGGGATTGCCCCGCCCAGATGCGCCAGCACCCAACGAATTCCCGGGAAGCGCTCGACGACGCCGCTGAACACCAGCTTCGCGGCAGCGAGCGTCGTGTCGAAGGTGAAGCCGACCAGAGGCATGAGCCAGTACTCGGTCATCGCCTCCACCCCGACGGGATGGATGGGATGGATGTACAGAACCGTCCGGCGATCGCTGGCCATCTCGTACATTGGCCAGTAGCGCTCGTCGCTCAGCGCCACGCCGTTGACGTTGCTGAACAGCATGCACCCCGCGAAGCCGAGCTCCCCTGTAGCGCGCTCGAATTCCCGCACCGTGGCCTCAGGGTTGTTGAGGGGAAGCGTTGCCAACGCCGTAAAGCGCTCGCTCCTGTCCCGTACGATGGCCGCGAATGCGTCGTTGACCATCGACGCCAAGGCTGCAGCTCTATCTGGCTCCTCCACGTGCGTTCCCGGCGAAGTGAAGGTGAGCACCTGCTTGTCGATGCCGACCCGGTCGAGCACATCCTGCCGAAAGCCGATATCGCGATGGCCGGGCACGATGACGTTGTAGTCCCCTGGGTAGTGGAGAACCGGGTTCTGCTCGGCGTCAATGGTGGCCTTGACGCTGCTCGGGCCACGTTGAATAGATGTTAAATATTCAGGAGGATAGAAATGGTTGTGAAAATCGACGATGGTCACTCATCAACTCCTCAGTTCGGGTCCTGTAGGCTCTCTCCTCGTCGTGCCCACAAATAGTAAACGGGCAGACCGATGAGGACAAAGGAAAGCCCGGTGAGACTTTCCTTCGGCGTTACCATGACCTGATTGATGACGACAGCGAAGGCGGAAACGATGAAAACGAGGGGAACGATCGGGTACCCCCAAACTGAATAGGCGCGCTGGATGCCGTGGCGACGACGCAGCACGAACAACCCGATTGCCATGAGGCCAAAGAAGATCCACTCGGTGTATACGACGCGAGTGAACAAGGCACGATAGGTTCCGGTGGCGACCAGAATCGACGACCAGATCGCCTGCGCCGCGATAGCGCGGTGGGGGGTCCGATACTTGCCGTGAATTCCGCCTAGCCAACGGAAGATCAGGCCGTCCTGCGACATGGCGTAGTAGACACGCGGGCCGGCGAGAATAATGCCGCTCAAGGCCCCGAAGGTCGAAAAGACCACCAGGCCCGACATGACGGCGCCGCCGCCGAATCCGAGCAGGGCGTCGGCCGCGTCGGCTGCTACACGGGTCGAGGAGGCGAGGGTAGGGAGCGGCAGCACGTACAGGTAGACCGCGTTGAGGGCCAGATAGCAGGTGGTCACCGTGAGGGTGCCGATCACCAGGGCTCGAGGAATGGTCCTTTCGGGAGCAACTGTTTCCTCGGCGTTGTAGGTGACCATGTGCCAGCCTCCAAAAGCGAACAGGCCGGCCACCAACGCAAGGAGGAAATCCTGCGGCGCGACGGCGAAGCTCCATGCTTCCGGGGGCAGCGTGCGGGGCGGCAAGCGCGAGCCGAACAGAACGCCGATTACGATCATCACCAAGATGGCGACCACCTTGCCGATGGTGAATATAGCCTGCAAGTTGCTGCCCTGGCGGACGCCGAGGTAGTTGATGGCCGAGAGCAACAGAATCACCGCGATCGCCACGGCCTTCACCCCAGTTGCTCCAAGGGGAACGAAGTAGCCGACGTAGCGGGCGCAGATGACCGCGATGGCGGCGATGACGCCCGAGTGCATGGTCCAGAACATCGCCCAACCCCACAGGAAGCCGACGGCCGGCGAGAAGGCCTCTCGCAAGTAGACGTAGACGCCGCCGCTGCGGGTGAAAATCGAAGCGAGCTCAGCGCACACGAGGGCGCCGAACAACGTCAGCACGCCGGCGACGACCCACACCAGGAGAATTCCCGGGATCGAGGGGACCCTTCCGGTGATTTCAGACGGTTGAACGAAGATCGAGGCGCCGATGATGGTTCCTACCACCATCGCGATGGCGTGCGGGAGGGCGATAGCCCGTCGTAGAGTCGGCTTTTTCGTCGTTCTCATCAGCAAGTATGCGCCAGGCTGTAGTCAGGGGGAGACACTCCCTTGGCTCACATGTTCCCCAAGGTGCATGGTGTATAGGACTCGAGTGCCTATTGGCAACCGATCACATTGCGAATATATTCCCGCGCATGCGAAATCAAACGGTTTTTGCGGCAGTCGTCATGGCTGCGCTGGTTGTGCAGGTTACCCCTGCCGCCGGGCAGCGGGAAGTAGGTGGTCTCATGAAGAAGCTCACCCCTGTGATTGTCGTCGACGAGATCGAGCCAAGCCTCGAGTTTTGGGTCGATCGACTCGGCTTCGAGAAGACCATGGAAGTGCCCGAGGGCGACCGGCTCGGCTTCGCGGCGGTGCAGGCCGGTGGCATCGAGCTGATGTATCAGAGCCGGGCAAGCGCCGCGGCTGATCTGCCTGAGCTGGCCGAGGGCTCCCTCGAGAGGTCAGTGGCGCTGTTCATCGAGGTTACCGACCTCGATGCGCTCAGGCCCAAGCTCGAAGGCGTCGAAAGGGTTGTGCCCGAGCGCACGACTTCCTACGGGGCCCGAGAGATCTGGGTCCGGGCCCCGTGCGGCACGGTGGTAGGTTTCGCCGAAATGGCCGAACAGTAGTAGGCGTACTCAGCGACGCGGCGGCGTCGGGGGAAATCCTTGCACGATTCCGGGTTCGCCGACCAGCGCCTCGATCTCGGCGAGCTCGGAAGGTAGAAAGTCGGTGAAATTCTCGACGCCGTCCTCGGTGATGACCACGGTGTCCTCGTAGCGTATGTACAGATTCTCCTCGTGTACCCAGAGCTGTGGATCGAAGGCGAATACCAACCCTGGCTGCAGAGGTTCCGAGCGATAGCGGCCGACATCGTGCACCGCCATGCCCACCGTGTGCGAGAAGGCGCCGCCGCCGGTTTCCACCAGCGTGCGCGCTGCCTTCTCATAGATCGGCTTAGAAAAGTTCGTCCGGGCGAAAACCTCTTCCATCTCTACCGCTGCCTCTTCCATGATCTGATCGGCAGTAACACCGGGGCGGATGCGCTTCAAGAGTGCGTTACGGTAGTCGAGCACGAACTGCAGAAGCTCTCGCTGCCG
>SDBT01007989.1_pt1 | contig 17349 bp, 16 predicted proteins | sample 2277101 | NCBI WGS metagenome assembly SDBT01 (sample SAMN10404973, study PRJNA504765) | marine sediment metagenome | isolation source: marine sediment core GS10_PC15, 103 cmbsf | place: Arctic Ocean: Southern Knipovich Ridge | collected 2010
CCCAGCACCGTATCAGGCGTAACACCAGAGTTGGCAGGCCCAACCCAAACCGTTTCCTCGAAGGAAGAACTCGAACTGGTTCCCGAACTCGAACTGGTGGCGGAACTTGACGACGTGGCGGAAGAGGAACTGGATGTTGCCGAACTTGATGAAGTGGCGGATGACGATGACGACGTGGCCGATGAAGACGTAGCCGATGAAGACGTAGCGGATGACGTAGCCGACGAAGACGACGTAGCGGAAGAAGACGTGGCAGAACTGCTCGACGATGTAACGGACGAGGACGTAGCACTAGACGAACTCGAAGACGACTCTTCCGGTGTAGTGCCCTGCCGCGTCCGGAAGTGGCAGCAATACACCACGCCAGCGATCAGGCTGATTTCGTGGTATAGCTCGGTCTGCTCGGAACCGTCGCCGTCAATCCGCAACGCCCGACCTTTGTATGCTCCGTCGTTGCCCAGCACCGTGGTAGCGTGCGTAATACTCGGCGTGCCGCCTTGCAGGTTGTTTTTGCTGGTCAACTGGTCGACGTTGCCAGCCGAGCCGACGAACGTGATCGTGTGCGTGAAGTTGGGGCTGGGATCGCTATCGCTGGGCGTCGCAACGGTGATTTCCCCCAGGCCCGGAATAGCCCGCAAGACCGACTGTACGGTACTGGGGCCAGCATTCCAAGCAATCGGAACTGTAGACCGCGTGATCGAGTCAGTATTTGTGAAGTACAGCAGATAAGAGCCGCCCGTAGGATTGCCCGCAATCACAACGGTCTGGACTTCCGCATCGGTGACGTGGACGCTATCGCCCGGCACGCCGCTCGTGATTTGCCAATCGTCCGGCGTGTTCGATACCGTGGTTATCTCAAAATTGCCGTTGGACAACAACGTCGCCCCGGCGTCGAACGCCGACAGGGACCTATTCAGACCCGATCCCTGTGGCCAGTTGTAAGCCAGCGAGTCCACCGATGACTCGCCCGTCCATGCCAGTGTAGGCGCCGTCGGCGAGATATCGGACGTAACCTCGATCTGGATGACTTCTCCGAAGGCATTCTGCTGAACTCGACCGTCGCCCCTTCGCTCCGAAAAGCAGATTGCCGTGTCGCCGATGTTGGTTACTTCGGTCGCCAGCGTAAACGTGATCCCGTTGGCATCGACGTAATCGCTATCCGTTATCATCTGCTTGATGATAAAGTCAAGTGAAGCCGTCAACGTCATAGCCGGCTGGTTACTGTCCGCCTGGACCATTTCGATCATCAGGTCGCGGTTTACGTCGCGCGTGGACGTGGACAGCGAGCCACCCGCCTGCTGCCAGGAAGCAACAGAGGTAGGCAATCCCTCTACGGCGTCCTGCAATTCCAGCGTAACGTCGATGTTTTGGAACGTATCGAGAATCTCATTGACGGCATCCGGTACGCTTGTCAGACGTGCCAGATTGAGCACATCGAGGGCACGGAATCCCTTGCCTTGGACGTTGAACAGGCCGTCTTCGGCTACCGCATCGTATAGTTTGACGGCCATGTTATGGTCCTAATGCTTCTGAGTATGATTCGCTCGGATCGTATTGCTCGTCTTCGAGCTTGAGTGATGTATAGGGCAGGACACCGACATTTAGCTTTTCCGAATCCAACGGGGCGCGGTTCATGGCGTAGAGGTAGTAGGCTGTGATTCGGTACAGTTTGGATCGTCCGTCCACTGTCAATATGGGAACGTGCAGGCGGTGCCAAAACTTCAATCGCGTGCCCTTGAGCGTGCCGTCCGTGTATTCGTCTTTAGGCTGTGGTATCTCCGGCCACGCGCCGACACTCTCTACGTCTACCCGTATTTCACGACGACACTGCCTCCCACCCAGCGTGAAGACTACGCTTGTGTCTCGCGTATCTTCGGTGGATGGGTCGGGTGTGCGTGCAATCGGCATCTGCACCCGCAACGAGTTGTAGAAGTAGCTCGATTCCATGCGGGCGTAGTCGTAAAACTTAGGATCGCTCTCCGAACTGTCTGCGTACAGGTCGCCGGGGGAATCCTCGATCGCGTCAGTTGTCGAGGAGGTAATTGACGTGGAGTCGCTGTCGCCCGTGTCGCTGTCAGGTGGAGTTGCTGAAATGCCCGTGCCGGTAATGCCGTGCTTGTCGCTGCATTGCGTCTGTAGGTAGCATTGATTCAGAAACGCTTCGATCGGGTGGCGGATACCCCCAATCCAGTAACCGTAAGTGGCCGGTTTGGTGCTAACGGATTGATTGTAGGGTTCGGGTTCACTGTCTACCGCGGGGAGGTTCCTAATCGGGGATCCGAACGTATCCTTTACTAAATTGCCAACTCTGGCTGTCTTCTTGTCGCCCTGGCCTGGATTCTGCTGAATCCTGACCGTCATTTCCACCGCGTTACGTTCTCCGAAATGGTCAGTCATAGATATGTGCTGCGGAACGTAACTGGGTAGAGCATCATCGCCACGATCGAATGGTTCTTTCAGCAGTGGCATTCGGCTTTCGATAACCTGCACTGCTCTCTGTATCAGCAATCGTTTATCCGAATTAGGAGCGCCCTCTAGCCGCACTTGGCACTCGCCTATAAACGTCTCTCCGTATTGAGTTGACTCCGTGTGTCTACCGCTGATCCGCGTGGCGGGCCAAGGTGCCGCCGTGTGAACTTGCCGGTCGACGATTGTGTACTTGGCCGATAGGCCGTCTGGCGTTACCAGATAATGTAATCTCGCACGACGGAACCCGTTCTCCAACGGAGGCACGATGATATATTTGTAGTAATGACCCGTCGGCAACATCGCCGGATCGCTTATCGAGAACCGGACTGTACCCGATATCGTGCGAGTCGTGAAAAAGTCATCATCCATCTCCTCGCCGACGCTCCATCGGTTGTTGAGCACTGGCGTATTGTTGACCGTCGTGCCCGAGACGCACCCCAGCACCATCGCGACAATCGTGAATTGAACGCGGAATACTTTGTCTCGGACGATATGAGTGACTCTGACTTGCTGCGGTTTGGGGCCGTTGTCTACGTCGTAATCCTTGTATAACGTACTGGCGTTACCATCTGCCGGAATCACGTTTAGAGCTTGCTTCCCGTTCATTCTAACTATGAGTGTCTGTCTCGGTCGCGACAGCATCTCGTGGAGTTTGTTGAGGGAATCAGGTGCATCGTTGCCGAGTTGCCTGCCGTCAATATCGCCAATCCATGCTGGCACAGTAACAGCAGAATCAGATATACTCTGCACATGCAAAATACCCTCGAACGTGAGGTTATAGCGAATCCCTATCGGGTCTGTGCCGCTTTCGTCATACACAATCGTCTGGTCCCACTGCCGCGTGGTGACGTTGTGCATTTCGATGCCAGCGTATGTTACGTCTGTGCCGGTGCTAGGCATTACGGTCCCCTCCTGCCAAGAGTAACGCCGGCGTTACGCGGCTGGGCTACGGGGTTCATTAGGCGGAGAAACTTCTCGAAGCCAATGCCTTCGGGGTCTTTTTCTGGATCAGCGTCATGCCCGCCCCATCGCCAACCCCAGCGACGATCTTGCTCCGCGTCCCTTCCCATCCCTTCTGCATGGGGCCACGGCGGATGCCCGAGTGTTCGCCACAAGTCAATTACCCAGCTTGTGCTTTTTGCGGCATCGGCAGCCAGCTTGTTTGCCACATTCATAAAATCTCCGTGAATTGGCTGAAGCCTTTCGCGAAGCTCTCGTGTGGCATTACCAAGAAGTTGCGTGCTTGCAGATGTCGCCCTTGCTTGTCGAATTCCCAGATGGATATTCTGGACTTCCATTAGAGCCATTGTTTTAGCTATCCGACCGCTGAAGCGAGATAGGTGGCGCTGGCTTTCCAGTTGTGACGATGCTAGTCTTTGGATGCCCAGTGGCACTGCGACCACCGCTACGGCGGCACCTATTCCTCCCGCTATTTTGGTTAGTAACGGAATAGCTAGTGCGGATGTCTTCGCAAGACCTTGTCTTACGGCATCGACTCGCTTATCGTGTCGGCTTTGTCCGGGTCTAACCGGTGGCTTACCCGCCTGAGAAAACAACCGCAGAGACGCCGGATCGGTAGTATCCCGTCCCATTGGCATCCGGCTACCCGGTCCACGCCCGGCAAACCGTTCGTTCCTGGCCGTGTCCGCTGCGATCTGCTTCAGTACGGGGGCGTTGGGGAAGATTTTTTCGGCCTGCGGTGCCCATCCCTTATTGTTCTGGATCGTCACGGGTACGGCCCCCGCCGTTTGTCGCTGTGGCAGGTCGGAACGCCGTGGAGGACGTTGAGTCTCCCGTTGAGATGCCCGCTGCGGCAGGTCGGAAGCCTGTGGGGCCCGTCCCGTGGCCCGCACGACGCCATTGAGCATCGCCGTTATCTGCTGGGCTGTTTTACCCGTCTGGGCTCCCTGCACGACGTTGCCGCCTACATGGCCTCTCAGAGCCGATCCGATGGCGTCGCCCATTTCTTTGATGAAACTCACGGGGTCACCTCCCCGCCGGCGGCCACCCGACGCTGGAAATCTGCCCGCGACTGATCGATGTTGTGTAGGGCGGTGGCCTCTTCTTCCGTCTCACTGGTGGCCCGCAGATATTCGAGCGGCGTAACGTCCTGATAAGCGTCACGGGCAGCACACAAATAGCGGTGGGCAATTCGCGTATCCGTCCGGTCGGCATTCAGCCAGAGGCCGAGGAAGAGGGATCGGGTTCGTTCGGGAGATCCGGCGAAGTCGAGGATTCCGAGTCCGTAGGTGGCGACGAGGTCGGCGTAGGGTTGTGTTTTTTTTTGAGCTCGACGAGGTAGTCGAGCAGACCCGCGTAGAGGTCGAGAACTTCCCAGTCGGTCAGCCCTTTCTCTCCGTCGAAATGTGCAACCCCAAACGTCTCGGCCACTATCTCGACCAATTGCGTCGTTTCCGGCTCCGATCCGTCGTTGGCTGCGGTCCACAGTTCCGCGTCTATCTCCACCTTGTCGTGATGCTTCATACGACGCCACAGCAGAAACGGATCGCCATAGCGAAAGGCGGTGCCGTCCCAAAATCGTAGCAGTTCGCGGCGGGCTAACCGCCGGCGTCTTATCCAAGCAAACACGTTCCACACTGAGAATCTCCTAATTACGCTGACTCGGTATACAACACGTCCTGGTCCGGGACCTTGTGGGCCTCGAACTCGATGACGAGCCGAGAAAACCTTGTTCCGACGTTCAACTCGATCGGCATTCTGGGAATGGCGAATGGATAGTTGCGGACGTGGCCATTTGCTCCCACGACCACTACCCGCATGTACAACACGCCAGCGAAAAACAGCGTTCCGGCCGCGGCGGGGACACCATTCACCGCACCAGCAACCTTGCCAGCTATTTTGGCAGCCACGGACGGATCGTACTTGGTCAGTTCCGCCCGTATCCGGTGAATCTCGCCCATGAACTGGACATCAACCGGCGGGCCTTCGTCGCCTCCGTTCTCGTCGCCGGGTACGTCGGTGTAAAAACCCTCTTCGGTGTAGGTGATACCGTTCTGGGTAAAACCCAACGTCTGAGCCGCAGCCGCACCCATGCCGACACTCACGGTCACAAGCCCGGCTACATTCACAATTACTGGGGCTGGCATATCGTTATCCTCTCCCGAGCGGGAGGCGTGACGCTCTCGACGGGTAAAAGTTGCGCGTACGGTCTGGCAGCAGATTCAACTCGTTGTATTGAACCGCCGTCGGCCCATCAACACTCGGCAAACCGGCGTCTTTGGCCGACTCCGCTTCCCCAAACAACCGCTCGCCTTTACGAAGCCTGTCGAGGTAATCTTCCGATTTCTGCTCGACTTCGGCGACCGATCCGTCAAGCAGCTTCTCTTGCCGGCGGGAAATCAGAAAAGCCATGGCAAGCTCGCAAGTTATCCTTTTGAGCAATGCCAGGCTGTTTCCGGTTAAATCATCCAAGTCGTCCGTGCTGTAGATGCGGGCTACCGTCAACGCGGAGTCGATTCGTCCGCTCGCATCGTCTAACGCGGCTGCGACCTTGGCATCTGTGGCTAACGCACCCGAAGAGACTGCCGTACCGGTATCGCTCGCTAAATCTTGAATGATTCGCGTATCGTACCGGGCAGTCAGATCGCTTGCGGATGCGTAGGCCATGGGCTATGCGGCTCCCGTGAACAGGAACCCGGACGCCGGAGCGACCAACTTGGGAACAAACGTATCGACCACGCGGCCCTTGGTGCGGCGGTTGTCGGCGTCTCTGACCGTTTCGACCGTCATCGCTTCCTGCTCGAAAATGACGCAGGTCGAGAAGTTCGGAGCATCGGCCACGCCAAGCAGCCCGCCAGGTCGTGCCGACATGAACGGCGTACCCTTGGCGAGAATCTGACTCCTGGCAGTCGTGGCACCCTTGCCGGTCGTGACCTTACGGGTCTTCTCAACAATCAGCGGGAAACCGTACAGCTTGTTGGGCAGGCCGTACATGGCGTTGTCGCCGGGCAACTCGCCGCGAATCTGGGCCAGCGAATCGGGCGTACCCTTGATGTAGTCGACGATTTCCTGCGTCTGGGCCAAGTCGGCAGCCAGGGCGGAGTTGATGACCAGCACAAGGTCGTCCAGTTCGACGGCAGCCAGCGTGTCGTCGAGGATCACTTCGGCGGCGAAGTTCAGCGAACGCTTGATGTCCTGCCGAGCCGTGGTCGACTGCGCCCAGTTGCCGGTGTTGCCGGTGATGGCGCTCACGGCCGAGACGTGGGAGGCGTCGTAGTTGCCGGACGTTGTCAACACGTCAATCGCCTTTTGCGTTCGGGCAGTCATTGCCTGCCGTGCCTTGATCGAGGCGTGCTGGGCGACGATGTTCCAGTCGGCCTGGCTGATCGTCAGATCGCCGAATCGGAAGGCGTAGCTGTACCGCTCGCAGCGATACGGATCGAACTCGAACGATTCCGTTCCGTCTTCACCGGTCGGCGCGTCGTTGCCGTCGGGCCAAACGAAATTGTCCAGGTCGGTGTTCACAATCCGACCGGCTTCCTCGATCGTCATTTTGAGGAAGTAGCCGACAATCTTGTCGACCGGGATGATCTGACAGTACCGATTGACGGCGAACTTCTTGATGTTCCGAGCGAAGTCGATGACCATGTTGTTCGTGGCATCGTGGCTCGGAATGAACGTATTGTGTGAGGCGGGAAAAACAGCAGCCATGATGGCACTCCTTGGAAGAGAGTTGTGTCAAGTACGCTATAGGTCGGGGATGGCCTACGTAAGTGACGGATATTCGTCTCCGATGTGGACAAAGCAGCGGATCAACTCGCCGGAGGCAGCCGCATCCTCCAGGGCAATCGCCCCGTAGAACTGCTGCGTAGTACCGGAGGTTGCTACAACCACCGCCCTACCGACCGAATCGGCCTTGAGCTTTCGGAACCGCGTAATTGCGTCACCGGCTTCGATCAGGCAGAAGTCGCCCGGGCCGTAGACCTTCAGCGGCTCGCCGTCAACGGCGGCGTTCGACGTGCTGACCAGATCGGACAACGGCACCCGGTTTGTGCCCGGCTGGGAGACACCGAGCAGTTGTTCTCCATTCGCACCCGATTCGGTTACGCGATTGTCGTTGGAACTGTCGCCGATGACGAAACGGCTGGGGCGGATCGTTCCGCCAGCTACGTAATTGTTTGAGTTGCCAGACATTGGAATGTCTCCTATGCAATCGTGAAAAGGTTATTCGGTGATCGTTCCGTTCTTGACACCGGCAAGAACTTCGCCGTAGGGGATCTCGTCCCCGGCAGCACGTCGCTTCATACAAATCGTCAGCGCCTTGTCGGAGGCGTCTTTTGCGTACTTCTCTTGGGCCTGTGCGTTGCCCGGTCGATCCGGAGCCTGTGCCGCGGCGGCGCTGCTTCCCGGCGTGTGCGTCGGCAAGACGTGCGCCATCGGCCGGCGCTGGTAGCGTACCGTGATCCGATCGGTATGCTCATCGAACTGTTGGTCTGACATACGACCGTAGGCACACGACTTGATCTCGTCGTCCGCATCGAGGGCGTAGACTTCCGACAGTGACGACAACCGGGTATACCGTTCGGCCGTAACCCGCTTGCCGCGTTCGACGTCCAGTTCCTTGCGGAGTTTCAACACGTCGTCGGACTGTTTGCGGAACTTGACGACCTCTTCGCTATCGCCACCCTGATACTCGCCCGTGCCTTCGCCCTTGCCGGATTCGTCGGCGGAACCCGCGCCACTGGGCCCTGGGTTGTCGGGTTCGACGGACGGAGTGCTGGAGAGCGCGGCGCCGCTGGTTTCGTCGGCCGTGCCGGACGCTTCGTACTTGGCTTTGCGGCGGCCCTTGCGTTGCCGTGCGTATTCCTCGAACTCGTCGTCGTCCATCTCCATGTCGTCCATGTAGGCTTCGTCGGCGGCGTACTTGCTGGGCTCGCGCGGGCTGCCGATGTCGTGCTCGACCTTCTCGCCGGACGCGATTTCGGATTCGGTGCCGTCCTGATAGGGACCTTGCTCGTTCGCGGCGTAAGGCTTCTTCTCCTCGTCGTCCGGGGCCGCAGGCGGCTCGGGGGCGGCGGGAGGTGCGGGTGGAGCGGGTGGCCCAGCGTCCATCGGCGGTTCCGCAGCCATGGGGGCTTCCGGCAACGGGGCGTCCATGGGGGGCGCTATTGCCGGTTCCATGGGCGGTGCCATCGCCATCTCGCCACCTGCCGACTCCAGTCCTGGAGGTGAAGCCATCGCCGGAGCCGGCGGCGGAGAAACGTCGGTTGCACCGGGCATGGATGTGTTGGCCCCCGCTGCTTCAGCCAAGTGCTGCTGCAACTCGACCATCACGTCCATCTTCATCATTGCTTCGATGATTGCGCGAATATCGTCTTGTGCGATTGCCATTTGGGCGTCTCCTGATTGTTCTGAGGATGCCGCGGCGAAGCGGCTTGGGTCGGACGTGCCGGCGCCCGGCACAAAGACGTTGCCGGCGGCCGGGGCCACGGCGGTATATTTTTCAACAAGTCGCCCGCCCTTGCGTGCCGAATACATCATCCCCATATCGAGACGGGGACATTCGCTAGATAGCAAGGCAATCGGGTCGAGGAACATTTCCTCATAGCGGTCTTCGAGCCACAGTTCCGGGCTGCGGCGGGGATGCCGCTTGAATTGGGCCAGGTCGGCCTTGTAGATGTGGAAGTCGGCCAAAATAGCCACTCGGTTGTCGGCTCCCATCCTGCCCAGCCTGAATGGACCTGCGTAACCGCACAAATCCGGCATGGGCTTTGTTTCTTCGGGACTTGGCGTGTGACCGAAGCAGATTGCCGCATAGTCGCCGCTCTGTTGGATACGCTGGTTGCAGCGATTGGCCACCAATTGCAGTTCTTGCGGCCCAAACTTCAGTTCGCGACCGTCCTTGCCCGTGGTGGTGTGCTCGGCGAAGACAGGCACGTTCCGCACCGTGACAAACTCGTCGTCCGGAAAGTCCCCCGCTTGGCGCACGTTGGCCTGAGGTAAGCCCGCAAGGGCTGAGTCGGTCGGATTGGCTGTGGCAGTTACCATGGGCGCATAAAAAAAGCCCGTCTACAGAGGGAAGGGGACCTCCGCAGACAGGCCCGAGGCAATCTCGGTCTACCTGTTCTGTACTGTGTTACTCACGCAAATCCGGGTCGGCAAAACGGTCTGTGGCCAGTCTCGGCTGGCCTAAGCGACCGTTTTTCGCATTAACCTCCACGGCTACTCGACCCGTAAAGTTCTGATCGGCTGCTTTCTGCAACAGCCTATCTAGTGAACTGAGGGCCAACCTATGGCGAGCCTTATTCAGTTCGGCAGGGGTTATTGTTGCAGATTTGGGCATTTGGGGTCAAAAGGGGTTTTGGACAGGTCTAGGGGTGCTATCCTACAAGGGTCCGCGGTATGTCGGCCCGACGTGCGGAAACCACCCAGAACTCGTCCGTAGAAAGGATGATTCCGCCGGCCTTGAACTGGGCCATAAACTGCTGTGGCTTTCGGCCGTTGTTGAACTGGGCCATATCGACCGATGCACCATATTCCGACGTAATCGTGTCGCTCATATCCTCAATTTCGCTGGCGGAATGGTCTGGCGTGGTGCATTTGGCGGCGTTCTGTTTCCAAGTGCTATCGGCCTGGTCGTAGATAAACCGATCCTCCAAACGCATGAACCGAACCGTTACCGTAGCCCGCGCGTCAGTCTCAGTCGTAAAGACTTCCATGGTTTCGATTGGGGACGTTGGCATCGGCGTAGCTCCTAGTATATATGATAGAACAGCGTCAGTGTCACAGCGTCGAGGGCTCCCGTGCTGCTCATCACCTTGGCTTTGATTTGGGTATTGGCGGCAATGATTGGGGTTTGGATTGCCAGGTGGCTACTTCTGACTTGATTTGTCACCCGAACAACTCGCACGCGACCTATTTCCACTTCTGATCCGTCTGCCCCGGCGTAGAGCACGATTTCATACGTGGCGTTTGCTGACATCACTTCGACAACCACAAAATGGATATCAAAGTCTTCGTCAATGGCATTGGTGGCAGACATTACGGCAAAGGAGCCGAGGTCCCACGCCTCCGAATCACCGGCAGTAACTACTACGCCAGCCGCGCCGGAGGGGATACATTTGGCTGCCTCGTGAGTGTGTTCCACTAGCTCATGCACCTGACCGGCTACCGACATTGTACCGTGTTCATCGTCTTTATTTCCGACCACATCTCGCACCAATATATTTTCAGGCGAATCTATCGGCGGTACTTCCTGACCCTCTGCGACCTGCTTGGCGTAGTTTTTAAGGACTCTCATTGAATAGGCTCCGCTGAAAAGCCCCCGGAGGCGTGCTTGACGTATCTGACGGGGCCTGTGGGCGTTAGGGCTCTGATCTCTCCGGGCTCGCTGGAGGCCCACCAGGCGGCTTCCTGGGGCTCTGAGGCTAGGTTGTAGTAGTGGCGCTGGAATTGGGCGGTCTGGCGGGCGTAGGATTGCTTGACTCGATATACACCAAGCAGGGTCTTATCTGGATATGGACGCTTAACCTCGAAACCAGCCTCCTTCAGGGCAGCTTCCATCTTCTCGGATTGCTCTTGATGATCTTCACCCGTTCCCCCCCAGTCCTCCCATGCAACCATGAAGGTGTGCTTCCGCCCAATACGCGATACTTTGAACCCCGATATGGGATCTCGTGCTCGTCTCACCGATCCACGCATCCCAGTCTTTCTCAACACTGATGTGATTTTAGTGGCTTCAAGGGGCTGGATAACTCGCTTCACTTCTTCCTTGGCGGCGGGGGCGGAACTCCCGGCTTCCGGTTGTCCCCCTTCTTCGCTGGCGGGCGGTTCGGCGGGGGCGTCGGTGCTTTTCGGCTCATCGTCGGGCTCCTTGCTTGTGCCCCCCCCGCTCGAAGTAAACTGCCCGCCCTCGCTCTTTCCGCCCGGCTCACGGTTCACCGCATCCTCGTCCCACATCGTCTTCTGGCCGGGGGAGTCCTTGCTCTTGCCGTATTCCTCAACCCCGCTACGCGGGTCATCGCTCTTGCACATCGGCACCCGCTCGCCCGTGTCCACGTCCTTCTTTCCGCCACAGTGGCCACAGAACGGCGTTCCCTCGTCGTATCGCTCCACAGGCGGACGCCCGCCCGCTTCCTGAGAGAACTGCCCCATACCGCCCGTCTCGTCCAGCAGCATGTTCCGCTCGACTTCCTGCCGATCCTGCTCCCGTTGATACTCGGACTGCTCGACGGCTTGCTCTCGCTCGAACTGGGCGTTCTCTTGGTCCATCTGCATCCGCTGCTGTTCCATGCCTTGCTGGGCTTGCATCTGCTGCTGTTGTGCAGCCGCCTCGCCCACCTGCGGATTTTCCAACGCATCTTCGCCCTCTGCCGGCTCCTCCGCTGCAATCAGTTCGTAAACATCGTTCGCCTTCAGTTTCAGTCCCATATCGAACGCCTGCCGCCACGCCGCCAACTTGGCCTCTACGTCCGGGGCTTCCGTCTCGATGACAAACTTGACCTTGTTGTTCCGGTACTGCGGAAAGTTGTGCTTGACCAGCACGTCAATCAGATCCTTCGTGATCGACTCTTGCAGATTTATCGCATCGTAGCGGATGATTTGCAGGTAGGTATCGAGGTGAACCGAAGCCAGGTTGCCACCCAGCCCGGTAGCATCCGCCTCTGTGGTCAACGTCTGGCCGAGAATGTACCGCTTGATAAGGTGCCCGAAGTAGTTGACGAGAATATCCTTGAGCGTTTCGGCGCCCGCCATGCCGGGCTCGATGTGTTCGACGCCGTAGGACTGACCCTCTTCGCCCAACGGGCGGGGAACCAGCACGACGTTGCGGCCGGGACCGATCCGCTCCTGGGCAGCTTCGCGGGTCTTAGCCTCCGCCTGGGCGTTGCCCCACGGGTAGTACCAGATTTCAATTCCAAAGGCCGACCGTTCCAGGAATTCCATCAAGAACGCCAATGCCTCTTGCTTCTGATACCACGTCCAATAAATCTTGGACCGGATGCCGAGCCCGTGGATCCGCCCAGCGTGTGTCGGCTCTTCGTATTCGCCGTCTTCAATCTGATGCTTGTGGATCGTGAGGAATTCCCGCTCCCACGGATCGAGGAAGTAGGCCAGCCCCCAGTCGGTCGCCTCTACCTTACGGTGTCTGTCGTCATCCCAGCGGGTCGCCACGTTCTCTACGGTCGTGTAACCCGCCCCCACGCGGATGCCTACCTGATTCGGGTCGTAGACGTAGCTGCCGTCGTCGTAGCGGAATACCAGCTTGTCGCCGTGGACGGGCAGCCAGTCGGAGAGAACCATCCGCTTCTTACCGCGGACCATATCCCAGCGGTACTGATTGCTGATTGCGTACTTGCCGTACCAGATTGCCCGCAACAGGTTCTCCCGGTATTGAACGAATCGGGGAATACGTTGCACGATCGGCGTCAGATTGTCGCACACCCATTGTGCCTCTTTGTCGGCTTCGTCTTCGGGCTCGAGGTGCCAGTCCAGCAGAGCCGTCGACCGTTGCCGTTGCTCCAGGGATTCCGTAACCGTGAGGTCGTTGAGCATGAACCGGGCATTGTCGAAGCTGTCCTTGATCGCTTCATCGCTCGGCCGGTAGACCCGTGAGATAGTCGATACGACGCCCTGAAAGGTCGTAACGTGCGGCAGAACGAAATCACCGTAGTTCGGCGGTATGCCCGGGGTCTCTTGCGACGGATCCTTGTCGTGCATCCGGGGGTTGTCGTTAGGCAGCCCACGCGGGGCTATCTGGTGGATCGGATTGTGAGCCTGATAGTTCGGCCGATCCACCTGAATCGTGTCGAGCGATGATGTAAGATTGGCAGGCGACATCGTTAGACTCCCATACCCATTAACATCAAGTGGTTCGCTTGTGCTGCCGCTGCGTCTACGGTTAGTTGTGCGAGTGGGGAATCATCTACCGCTCGCACGGTCGCGTGTTCGTCTGTAAAGAGCTTTTGGATTTCGCTTGGCGTGAGTGCTCGGTTCCAGATAGTGCCGGTTGCAATCGACGCCGTGTTGAAGTTACCGTTGTGCTCTCCCAATTGTGGCACCATCGTCTCGTTGACTACCGGCGGCGTGTACGCAAGCGGTGTACCGACCTCCTTACCGTCCAGGTACAAGTGCATGAATCCATTCACTGCTACGCCGCATACGTGATGCCATGCACCATTCGTATATCCAGCACCAGCCACACTCAACAGCTTGCCACCGCCTCCATCGGTGAGCCCGAACCTGATCGTACCGGCACCACCTATTAGATGTGCTCCATTTTGGTCGCCGTCTCGTGTCCTGACAATGCCGTCAATGGTGTCCGATCCCGCTTTTGGAAACACCCAAGCAGCCAGGCTGAACGCAGCCGAGTTCAACGTCACCGGGAGTGTTGGAAACAATACCATCTGGTTGATACCGTCAAAGTCCAACGCCCAGCCCTTCTCCGTCATCACCCAGTCGGTCGCCGGGTCCATGTTGGTAAGCACGCCATCGCCGCCACCCCTGCCGCTCACGTCCTTCGCTACCACTCCAGTCGGACCTAGCGGACCATGCCAATTGAACGCGAGCCCGTCCCACCGATCGGGATTCTCAGCGTCGGCCTGATACTGAGCATAGCCCTGCGAATACGATGGAATCAAAAGATCGCTCATGCTGCCGTCCGGGCAATGTCGTAAGCGGGGGTTAGCGTCATATGGATTTCGTCGGCGTCGGCACCGGCCATCATCGCCACACCGCTGTTGTTCTCGAAGATCAGCGAGCCGAACAGGTGTGGCATCCACAGCTTGCCTACTCGGGTGTCGATGTTGATGACGGTGTTCCGCAGCGTCATCGTGCCGATGTGCATCAATTGAGCCGTGCCCGCAGCCGAGTAGGCCGCATCGCCACCGGACGCCCCGCCGCTGTTGCCGGTAGCTGCCACGACGTTCGGCGACGGATTCCAATAGAAACGGCACGTAGTACCGGCCGCCGGTGTGGCGGCGTGTTCAAGACACGCACCCAACAACCAGTACTTCGGCCACACGCCGCTAGTGCCTGCCACTGCGAGGGAAGCCGTCTTAGCCGACTGCCACAGGGCACTGTTTGCCACCACCGACAGATTCATTTGCACGTTGGTAGGCGTGCCGATAATCAGGCTATTGGCTGCCGTCGCGGGAGCACTGTTATCGAAGTCCCCGGAATGGTCTGCAAACAATAGTTGCTTGCCGTATCGCTGAAATAGCTCTTGTGTCGGCATTAGTTCGCCCTCGCTTGTTGAATGTGACCCTCTTTGACTGCGCCGAGGTTCATTTTACCTGTTCCTTAGTAGTTCTTCGATTCGACGAAGTGCTGCTTCGTTTCGTGCAGTCGCCTTCTCGATATTGGCGATCCGCTGGCCTTGGCCCGCAGCGTGGACGTCAAGGTCGCGACGTATGCCCGTTGTAGACAGTTGGGCCGCCCAGCTACCGCCCGCACACACGAGCATTACGGTAATCACGATGGGTAATAGCCAACGTGACGTGCTGTCGTTTGCCATGGGTGGCTCCTCTTACTTGCGGGAAATCTTGGCGAACCCGCCAAAGCCGCGAGACGCAAACAGTACGAGTCCCTTGCCTGCCTCGGTAATCAAACAGTTTTCGATGTTCTGGTCGGTCACGTTCACCATACCGCCGCTAATGACAAAACTCATATCGCCAGACAGTGGGGTTTCGTCGGTGTCCTCGAAGCGGAGTATCCCGGCGGCTGGAAGTGTACCCCAGAAGGTACGGAGCCGTACTTGTTCGACGCCCGTGCCGGCCTTGAAGACTTGCCTGCCGCCATCGCTGGGGATGCTTACGACTACTGATTCGAGAGGTTCCATTATTGTCTCCTCATAATTTCATTCCACTCTTCGACAGCCGCTTTGCTGTCCGTGGTGAAGGCAGTTCGCACCCGATGGTCGGGTAAATCAAGTGACACATTGCACATCGCAAAAAATCCGAATCATTTTACCTCGACCTCGCCAATCCTCTACCGTCTCCGCTTCCATGCAGGCCTCGCCGCAATGTTTGCATATCGCGCACCCCTCGGGCAACTCACAGTTCACTATTACAATCTCCCTGTCCTTGCCCGCCCACGGTTAGGTTCGTTCGGTCGCCCCGTTCGCGCCAGCCCGCGATTGATGGTCCGGCTCAGTCGTGAATTCGCAATCTCCCCGTGCGCACCTTGCGACGTGATCCACTGGCCCTCCAGCGTCTTTACCCGCCGCTCCACAAACACCTCGCCGAAGTCGGGATGCACGGTCGCCTTGCGGGGCACGTACATGTTCATAATGCCGACAAGTGCGTAATCCTTGGTGTGCCCGCTGACTGTGCCGCGGACTCGCAGATTAGTCCAGATCCAGGTGCCCGGCGTGCTCTGGCCACCCTCCCCGCCACCCCCGCGCCGCACCTTGTAGAGCGACTCGAATAGCTCTGGTTCGATGGGCGAATACCGATAGAGCGAACCCGGCCCAGTGGCGTTGCCGCTCTCATCACTGTGGAGGTAGCGAACGTAGAGAATCGCCGCGTCCATGTCGTAGCCGAAGGAATGCACGTTAGTCGAGGCCGGCGTCATCACGAATTGGCCCGTGACCATCGGGTGGTCTTTCGGGTATCGCTTCGACCCGCCTCGAGCCAGTGGCACGTCCACGGTCTTGCGTATGTACGGTTTCCTGCCCTGTGGCTGCCTTGTAGAGCGTGGAGACAGTGGCGGGGCTGGTTGTCTGCCTGGAGGCAGCGAGACGCCTGGCGCCCCCGTGCGCTCGAATGAATAGCCATGTGCGACGGCCCACACCTTGACTGCCTCCATCGCCCGGTCGAACTCGGGACCGCTGGTGATCTCCGGGGACGGTAGAATCTCGGACCCCATGGCCCGAACCATGTTGATCGCCGCCCCCATGGAGGCTGTAGAGCCGAGTTTACCCTGTGCCGCAGGGCCGATGATTGCCGACAATGCCTTGCCGACGGGGCCGAGAGCACCCAGAAACGACTCGATTGCTTGGCTTTCGAGGGGATTTCTGGCGTATTTGGCCATTTCCCCCACGATCTGGCCTAATTCCGTGTCGAACGCCTCGGCAACCAGCTCCTTCGGGTTGCCACGGAACTTCTGGGCATCCTTCAGGGCACGCGATAGCTTGGCAGGCGTGTAGGCTCGACCCTTGGCTACTGCCTCCACTTCACGCAAGATTGTGCCGGCAGCAGACCGAGAAAACTTGGACTGAGCTTTGCGAAGCAGGTTGGCGGAATTGCGAAAGAGCGGGGAGCTCATGAGAATCTCGTCCGATAGGTGACGGTCGGGATTCTACCACAGACCCCCTATGGTGGTGCAAACGGGGTTTTGGACAGGTTAGACGTCGTGAAGTATGTTGTTATCAAGGGTGACGCCGGACATGTTCGGCAAACGCATCAAGATCGATGGTAGGCGTATGCTTAGGCGATTCCGGTTCGCCAAGCACAGGCGGCTCGGCATCCCACCAGCCAGTGACGCGGATGCTTTCTTGTCTGCACTCTTCAGGTGTGTAGTAGCGGGCGCCGGCAAACTGGACTGGCTCTTCCCAGGTAATCAGTACACGGCCAATCTCTCGTCTGACGCCATGACCCCTGCGTGGCTCTACCCGTCCATCTGATTGCACGCAATCGAATCGCACGCCGACAGGTGGGCAGACGGTGGGTGGTGGTTCGCTCGCCGTGTCACCAATGCCCAGGCGACGCTTGATCGACTCGTACAGCGACACCACCTCCTCCTCATTATACCACCCTCCCTTGATCGTGTAGTTCTGCCCACCGATTCGCGCTTCCAGCCATGTCGGTTCTTTAGACCCCCTGTTTCTAAGTGTAAGCTCTGTGGTCGCCGACAGATCAACGTAACCACCATCCTCGACCTTAAACCACATTTGCTCCGGTGACGGCTCCACCGGCACCTCCG